>Ga0102946_1000141_pt1 | contig 24628 bp, 25 predicted proteins | sample SalPon2A_A_D1_MG_FD_78209 | JGI IMG/M metagenome (GOLD analysis project Ga0102946, IMG submission 78209) | Soil microbial communities from South San Francisco under conditions of wetland restoration - Salt Pond MetaG R2A_A_D1_MG | ecosystem: Environmental > Terrestrial > Soil > Wetlands | place... | reverse complement strand
GTGCCTGAGGATCAGATTGTGATTGCCGAGCCAGGCAGCACCTACGAATTTGGCAAATTTTCCGTCCGACTGATCCGCTCAAGGCATGCGCCTCTCGGATGGGGCGGCAGCGTTCCGTTCGCGGGCAGTATCGAAGAGCCGCTGGTGCCACCTGCAGCTGTAAGCGCATGGCGCGAGGGCCAGTCGTATTCCATCGTGATCGACCACCCCCAGGGCACCACCCTGGTGCAGGGCAGTGCTGGTTTCATTCCTGGCTCTCTCGATGACGTCGTAGTCGACGTCGTGATGTTCAGCACATTCGGGCTACAGAATTTCGGGCGCGAGTACACCGAAGAATACTGGCTATCACTGGTTACATCGACCGGCGCAACACGCGTACTGCCGTTGCACTTTGAGGACTATACGCGGCCGTTCGGCACCATCGAACTCAGCCCCAGGGTCATCGACAACTTTATCGACGCCGCCAACCTGCTCGATACAATACGTTTGATTTGGGATAACGATGCGCGCCTGCACCTGCCTGAGTTCGGCAAGCAGATTGTGCTATACCCACCACCGGCTCCGGATGCCTGACCTGGGCTACAGACTCGAAATTAATTCGGCGAGGGAACGTTGCCCAGCAACCAGTTCTTCCTTTTCCGATTTCATCAAGGCTTTCAGCTGAATTTCGACCTTTGACGCGGCGCTGCGGTCGCCAACCGGTTGCTGGAGGACCAGCTTGAACGGGCCTCGCCCGCGCAGGTATTTGGCACCGCGAGAGGTCGACTCGTGTTCGGCCAAGCGCCGCTCCACGTCAGTCGCAATACCCGTATACAAGCTGCCGTCTGCGCAGCGCAAAATATAGACGCTATACTCCGGCAAGCCGCAACCGTCTCAGGCGCTACCAGCAGCCAGCGTGTCGCCCAACACCCGGAATGCACCACGCTCAATACTCACCCCGTTCTCCGGCGTATCGGCAAAAGTCAGCACGATTTGCTTCGCGCCATCGAGTTCTTTCGCTGCCTCGTGCAAGGTCAGGGTCAGCGTGTTACCCATCAATTCTGCTTGTTGGATCAGGTTATGACCGCCAAACTGGTTTTCGTTAATTTCGATGTACATGGACTCATCGAAATCCTCTTCGATCGTTCGCATCAGCAACAAGTAGTCATTAATGTCGCCCTCAGGCGTAGTCTTCGCAAAAAATAACATCGTTGCGTTGTCACGAACGTCGAATGCGACGGTGTCGTAATGGCGGCTGTCGGTCATCATATCCCCTGGCTGAGCAGCTGAAAGCCAAGTTTACGTCATCGTGCTGCTTGCCGCGACTTGCGGCAGCAGTTAGGGTCAAAATATGAGGGGCTCTCAGTAGTGTCCGCAAGATCGCTCGCTGTTTCCATATTGGCGGCTGTGCTGATAGCGGGCGTATTTCTGCTTGGTGACCCGGTGCCGCAGGATCCTGCTTATCACGCATTCAGCGATGTGCGGAATCTCTTTGGTATCCCGAACTTCTGGAACGTCATTTCGAATCTGCCGTTCCTCGTCATCGGCGCCGCCGGGTTATGGTTTCTGCGACATGACGCCGAGCGGGTCTGTATGCAGGGCAACGCCCTGGCATATCGGGTGTTTTTTGCCGGCATACTCCTGACAGCCTTCGGCTCAGCGTACTATCACCTCGCACCGAGTAACCAGACGCTGCTCTGGGACAGGCTACCAATGACCATTGGCTTTGCCGGGCTGTTGACGGTCATCATTGCCGAATTTATTTCTTCGAACGCAGCGCGACGGCTGCTGCTGCCGCTGCTCGGCATCGGGTTGGGGTCGGTTTTCTATTGGGCCTGGTCGGAGACACAGGGTGCCGGTGACCTGCGCCCCTACGCAATTGTGCAGTTTCTGCCAATGCTGCTCATTCCGGCCGTATTGCTGACGCATAAACCTGCCATCGGAGACAGCAGGTATTTCTGGTGGATGCTGGTCTTCTACGTTATCGCAAAGGTTTTTGAGTTTATGGACCCATCCATACTGGCCCTCGGCAACCTGATCAGCGGCCACTCGCTGAAACATCTCGCTGCCGCAATGACACCCGCAGTGTTCCTCTACGCGCTGACCCGGCGGCGCTGACTATTTACGTCGCCGGACCGCGCCGGTACCATGCGGCGCCTGACCTCCCTGTATGGAATGAAAATGACCAAGGCTTCTCGAATTGACGGCAAGGAAATGGCAGCAGAGCTCTCTGCCAAAATCACCAGCGAAACCGCGGCGCTACTTGAGAATCACGGGGTCGTACCAGGACTTGCTGTTGTCATCATCGGTGAAGACCCGGCCAGCCAGGTATACGTTCGAAACAAGAAACGTACCGCTGAATCCTGCGGTTTCCACTCGGTGCAACATTCGCTGCCTGCTAACGCGACCCAGGAAGACGTGCTTGCGCTCATTGAAGACTTGAATAACGACGACAGTATCCATGGCATTCTCGTCCAACTGCCTTTGCCGGCACAGCTCGACGAACAGACAGTCACGCAAGCGGTTTTGCCGAGCAAAGACGTCGACGGTTTTCATTTTATCAACATCGGCAAGCTGACCTCCGGCAATACCGATGATGCGTTTGTCCCCTGCACGCCGGCCGGCTGCATGCTGATGATCGAAAAGTACGTGGGCAAGGACTTGTCGGGCATGAGTGCAGTGGTTATCGGCCGTTCGAATATCGTCGGCAAGCCGATGGCAAGCCTGTTATTGCAGGAAAACGCCACCGTGACCGTAACCCACAGCCGCACCAGGGATTTGCCAGCGGTCGTACGCCAGGCGGACATCGTGGTGGCGGCCGTCGGCAGGCCCAACATGGTGCATGGCGACTGGATCAAACCAGGCGCCGTGGTAATCGACGTCGGCATCAACCGGGTCGAGGTTACGGTTGACGGCGAGCAGACGTCGAAACTGACGGGCGATATCGACTATGACGAGGTTTGCGAGGTAGCAGCCGCTGCGACACCAGTGCCCGGCGGGGTCGGGCCGATGACGATTGCCATGCTCATGTCCAATACCCTGCGTGCAGCGCGTATGGCATCAGGAATCGATGCCGCCTGATTGCTCCGACGGATCCTCAATGGCAACCGGATCCAGGCGAAACCGAAATGTGCGGCAGGTCTTGATGCCGCTCAGAATCTCGTTGTCTGCCAGCGGCTTGTAGCTTGATGCACGTACCGCCTGCATCGCCGGTTTTTCAAAGATGCGGTTACTGCTGCGGCGCACGGCGATGCGCGACGTCCGGCCTTCCCTGTCGACGTTGAAACAAACTTCAACTTCGCCTTGCAGCCGGTCCCTGAGCGCACGCTCCGGGTAGACCGGGACTACGGTTTGCAGCGGAACTCGATCACCGGCCGGGTTCAGTACATGCGTTACGTCGTCTTCCCCCAGCGCCGCTGCGACGGTCACCATTAGCAGCATCAGCACCTGCCAAACCCGCTTATTCATCCGGGTCTTCAATTGGCGGTTCGCGGCGGTCGTCTATGACAACGCTGGGTGACACCGGGTTGGTTGCATCCAGGTACATTCGCCGGACCGCCTGGATCGTCCTGGAATTCGGACTGATCTCTTCACCCACGATCAGGTCCGCGTCGGCCTCTGCAAAGCGGCGCAATTTTATGTAGATCAGCGCTCGATTGCTGCGCGCGCGCCAGTGCATGGCATTTGCGGCAAGTGCTGCATCGCAATAAGACAAACCCTCATCGTACTTACCCAGCAGCGCGTAGCCGGCACACAAATTGGACTGTGCCGTTTGTTTCTCTTTCGCGCTGTGCGCTTGTGACAGTCCAAGCAGCGTTAATCGAATGCCTTCTTCCGCGTCGCCCGCACGCAGGGCGTTCGCCCCTTCCTGTAGCGCCGCATTCGCCGGACCGAGGATCGTCTTGTTATCCTGTGCAATCGCAGCAACCGAGGCCGCGCAAGTCAGCAATGCCAGCCATCTCTTGCGCAAGACATTCACCGCTAGCCGTTTATGTAACTCTCTAGCTGCTGAATCTCTTCTTGCTGGTCGGCAATAATCGCTTGCACCAGATCACCGATCGATATCATCCCGACCACGCGGCCTTCGTCGATCACCGGCAAGTGCCGCATTTTTTTCTCCGTCATCAATTCCATACAGTTGTTGACGGTTTCGCTATCGGTCGTAGTGATCACTTCGACGGTCATGATATCCGACACCGGCGTCTGGTCGGATGCCCGACCCTTGACGATGACTTTCCGGGCATAGTCGCGCTCTGACATGATGCCGCACAGTTTGTCGTCCTGCATGACGACCACCGCTCCGATGTTTTTCTCTGCCATGACGCGAATTGCCTCGAGTACCGTATCGTCTGGTCTGACCGAGATGATCTGACGACCCTTCCGATCCAGCAGGTGCTTGACTAGTTTCACGCTGACTCCCCTTTGTGCCCGACCTGCTGTAATTCTAGCAGCCCCGGACCGAACCACGGGCGGACCGGCACGATCATCGCGAGAGATCCGAAAAAACCTATTTGAATCAGTGAATTAGATCAGCGCTGCTTAGTCGTCACGACTGACTTTGCCCCGAACATCCGCAATCCGTACCGACCCGCTGCCGTCATCAACAATATCCAGGTCCATCTCAACGTCTTGAACGTCGATTCCACCGGAGCCATCGTCAATCGTTACGGTACCGCCCACTGCCCGAACCCGGATATCGCCGGAGCCGTCTTCGACCTCTACATCGCCGCTGACGTTGACGATCCTGATTGGACCGGAGCCGTCGTCAATGACGACACTGTTCGCCCCGGATACTTCGATAGACCCGGAGCCATCATCAATTTCAACGTCTGCTTGCACAGCATCAATCACTATCGATCCCGAGCCATCATCGACAAACAGTCGCAAACCCTGCGGCACGCTCACCTCGAGATCTACGGCGGCGGAACTACGATTGTGCCAGGTGTTTTGTTCGAAATAGGCATCGAGTACGGCTTTGCTGCGCTTTTTCTCAAGCTTCAGTATGAGGTCCCGTTCAATGTATTTACGTGCGTCATCCTCATCACTGTCAGGCACGCGAATGATGGCTTTTGCAAGAATTTCATCGCTACCCGAAACGCCAGTCACGATAATACTGCCAGCTCCCGCATCGATTTCCAGAATATCCACACCGTTTGTGGCCAGGCTCAGGTCCCTGGTTTCCGTGTATCCATTCCACGTGGCATAGGTCAAACTGCTGGCGAACATCGCCATGACTACAAGACTGCGCATCGCCGTCTCCTCGTAAGCATTTCCAGATTTGTACTTATTAGACGCGTGGCAGAGCGATTTGGTTGCAAGGCCCGGCAATTAATCTCCGGTCCTAAAGGGCTTCAGCCGTTTTTGCAATTCAGCGGCTGAATACCATTTTCCACGCAGCATCACCCCATGGATCCGGCGTGTATTTTCGATGTCCGCGAGCGGGTCCGCATCCAGCAACACCAGATCGGCATCGCGACCGACTGCAACCTCGCCTGTATTACTGCCGAGGAATTCAGCGACTGCCGAGGTGCCGGTTGCCAACGCTTCGTAAGGCGTCAATCCGGCAGCAACCAGAAAAGCCAGTTCGTGATGCAGCGAAAATCCCGGCACGTTAAATACCTGTGGCGCATCGGAGCCCAGCAACAGTCCGGCGCCAGCATCGTGCAATGCCTTGATCAGCAGGCGCCGCAAGCGAATCGCCTGCCGTGCATCCTCAGGATCGAAATCGCGATCATTTTCCAGCCGTTGCTTGACCCGCGCCCACTGCTGCACCGTTGCTTCAGGCATATACCGCATTTCGGGCCGACTGCTGAGCTCCGCGATCGTCACCTCTGAAACACGGTGCTCGAACAGCGATTCGGTTGGCACATTCCAGGTACCGGCCGTTGCGGTTTGAGCGGCCAGCTCGGCGATACGCTCATCACCCAGCTGGCTCGCCAGCAATACGTCGAAAAAACCACCGTAGCCGCCGCTGGCGTCAGAGTCTGCCGGCATTAAGGCTGCCAGGTAGCCGTCCAGATGGTCGATAGTGCTGATGCCGGAGGCAAGTGCGTTCCGCAGGCCGACTGCAGCCGGTACATGACCTGCAAACGGGATGCCCAGCTCATTTGCGGTATCTGCGATACCGCCGTATTCGTCAGCGCTCAAGCCCGGATGAATCTTGATGAAATCATAGCCTGCCTGGTGCTGTGCGCGAACCTTGCGGACACCTTCGGCGACGCTGTGCACAGAGTTGCCGCTCATGGACGGCCCGGAGGTCACCAGGCGTGGACCAAACCTGTCGCTACGTTGTAGCGCGTCACGCAGTTGCAGGTGCGTCGATTGGCCCAGCATGCCGCGAATCAGCGTAACGCCATTGGCGGCGAACAGTGTCAGGGTGCGTTCCAGTTCCGGTGAATCCACGCTGGGCACGTGCGCGTGCATTTCCGCGAGTCCTGGAATGAGAAAACGACCTGTCCCGTCGATTACTTCAATATCTCCGGGCAGCGCGGTTGTATCAACCGGCCCGATAAGCTGGATTTTTCCGTTTTCAACCAACACAGTTTGACCGGTTTGTACCTGGTCGTCGCGCATCGAAATCACATTGACATTAAAAAACGCGGTGACCTCGGCTTGCGCTGGCACGATAAATACCGCGAACGCCAGCCAACTCATTACTGTTGCCACTACTGACCGCATCAGGTTATTCCTTTTTCCGCGCAATACCTATTTGAGGATTATCTCCTGCGTGAGTTCAATTAGCAGGCCTTTCGCAGTTATACCCCGTCATAATCGTCGCCTGACGGCAGCAACAGAAACAGCGGTACATGTGCGTTGTAACCAAACATTCCGGGGCGACCTGCGTAGGTCCTGCCATTACTGTGGTAGTTGATCGCAAGCAGTGAAGTCGTCCAGTTTGTGGTGAGTTGCAGGCAGGGTTCGAATCGTTGGCTCACGGCAGCCTCGCCATTGGCATCCGCAACAAACACGCTCGTCGAGCCGTCTCGGGCACCAAGCGGGATATCCAGATAGCCGGAAAAAGGTGTCGTGACCGGCATGGCTGTGAACGTGTGCCAGATTGTGTAGACGCCATATTTGATCAGGCCGGAAAAGGTCATCTCCAGCCGCCCTTCGCCGTTCGCGCAGGTATATGTACCTGTTCCTGAGTGTCGCAGCCATTCGCCGAGCGTGTATCCAAAAGGTTCCCCTTTGGGATGGGGGCCAATAGCTGCGGTATCAAATGGATTGTGCGGAACAGGTCGGGCCGCCTTGAACAGCGGAGCGCTCGGGTCCTGATCAGCGGTGGTTACTCGATATACCTCGCCAGAGCCCGGTTCTCGCTCGATAAAGACATCCTGTTCCGGCAGGTTGGCATCCAGATGCGACTTGAAGTCCAGCTTGATCGTGTAAGCTATGGCTTCGCGGCCACCGCCCGGAACGTGCTCGGCACGCGCCGTCGAGACAGACAGCCCCATTCCGAGCCACAACAGGAACAACAGAATGTTTAACGCGTTTTTCCTGAGCTGATGCATTTTCTCTCTCCATGATTGATTAGGAAGGAACCCCGGGTTCTGCCCGGAAACCATGGAGTGAATTTGCCGCGCGGGGCGGCAACCTGCTTGACCAGCCAACGACCCTTTGCTGACCTTTTGCTGACTCGTGATTATCCTATATAGAACAAAGCGTTATGGACGTCGAATTACATCAGAGGTTATCGAGCACCTGCTGGCTGACATTACCGCCGCAGATGATGACCGCGCATTTGCGGCCCTTTAATGCCGCTCTGCGTTTCAGGAGCGCTGCCAATGCGACGCCCGCGGCGCCTTCCAGCGGCTCTTTCTCGACGTCCAGGTACAGGCGCATGGCCGCCGCAATTTCCGCCTCGCTGACCAACACTGACTCGTCGATCAGGGACTGGCATAACGCGAAAGTGATTGCGTCGTTTTCGATGCCCCCGGCGGTTCCGTCTGAAAGCGTTGGAGCGCTTGGCAGATCCAGAATTTCGCCCGCCGCAATCGATCGAACCATCACTGGCGAAGCCTCGGGCTGACACCCGTATACGACCACGTCAGGATTGTGCGCTTTCAGGACGCTGGCCACACCAGCAGCCAGGCCGCCGCCGCCGACGGCAATAAATACAGCATCAACATCGGGTAGCTGTTCGCGAATCTCGATGCCACAGGTACCCTGCCCGGCGATGACTTCGGGGTCGTTGTAAGGCGACAGGTAGAACATCTGGTTTTGCTCGGCGTATCGGCGTGCGTGCTGCTCTGTATCCAGACCGTCGGTCCCGAAGAACTGTACGTTGCCTTCGTAGCTACGAATCGCATCAACTTTGGCGGCAGAGGTTTGCTCCGGGACAAAAATGACGCCGTCAACCGCCATCCTTTGCATGGCACAGGCAACCGCGGCGCCATGGTTGCCGCTGGACGCTGCTACACAGCCGCGCTCGCGCTGTGCATCGGTCAATGTCGCCAATCGGTTGCTCGCACCACGAATTTTGAAAGAGCCCGTTACCTGCCGGTTCTCCCGTTTCAGGTAGACCTCCGCACCCGATTGCGCGCTGAATTCAGAGGAATAATCCAGGGGTGTAGTCGTGACGAGTTCGCTGATTCGATCTGCAGCCTCGCTGGCAGCCGCAACGACGTCTTGAGCTGTATAGGTCATAAGCAAAGCTTGCGACAGGAAATTTTTACTGGCAAGTCATTTCCGGTACTTGACAATAACTGTTTTTCATCTGTCGCATTTCGCAGACGGCTATGCAACGATAGTGGCTCGTATGACAAAGGCACACCTGTTGAAAAGCAGGGTCGCAAAGCTACCGGTCTAAAGGTTCGATACAGGATGTATCAACCCAGGACAGCGGAGTTGCCGACGTAAAACGCCGTTTGGCCTTGCGGGTCACGGCGTTCGGTTGAGTGTCTTTGGCTTGGGTTCGTATACTTTTGCTGGAGACATGGATGCCTGCAAACACGCTACGCAAGACCGGACGCTTTCGCAGTCCGGGAACGGAAGGCCCGATTCATCTGCGGCCGAGAAACCTGAATCAACTACGACGCATGTTGCGCCCGGAAAGCCAGGCCGCGCTGCCAATTCGGCCACAGGGCTCGGGTACCGCGGCAACCGACTGCAACACGACCGCGGCCGGCTCGATTCTGCATATGACCGGGCTGGACCGTATCTTGCGCGTCGATACGGAGCGGCTAACGGTCACCGTTGAGGCCGGAATTCGCCTCGAGACTGTCGTTGAGGCACTCGCCGAAGACGGGCTCGAACTGTTTGGCAGCTTTGAATTGCAGGGCCGCACCATCGGCGGAGCTATCGCTGCACCCTGTTTTGGCCCCAGTATCGGAAAATCTGGCAGTTTCTTCTCCAGCCATGTCGTCTCAATGAAGATCATCACGGCCGATGGCAAGCTGCTAGCCGTCGACCAGTCCCAGAAAAACCTGCTGGCTGCGTTTCGCCTGAGTTACGGCCTGCTCGGAGTCATTTACGAGGCCACCTTGCGAGTTCGGCCGATTCGTACCTTCACTGCGAGCCACCGACGTGTAACCGTGCAAAAATTCGCGGCACTTGTCGACACGCTGGCCGCCAGTAACATTGGTTGCAAGTTCTACCTGATGCCCTATCGCGATCGCGTTTACCTCGACTTGCGTCGCTATGACGCGACCTCGGGAAACGCCTACAAGGCACCGTGGCGGCTCAAGGATTGGGGTGAAAGCACGGTGATGCCACATATCTTCAGATCGCTGAATCACATCGTGCCGATCAATTCGGTCAGGTATCGCCTGATCGATAGTATCAGCGAGACCACCCAGGGACTGGTCAACTCACGGCTGGTGCGCACCGGCAGTAATGCTGCCTTGCCATCACGAAGCAGCGCCAGTCGCCGTAAAACACATTTTTCGAGCTGGTGCTTCCCGGCGGCCGACTTCTCGGTAGTCGCACTCGCTTACAAGGAATTCTGTGAAACAGTCTTGCAACAATCCGGATATCGATGTGACTTGCCAGCGGTCGGGTACCGGCTGGGTCATGACCCCAGCTCGCCATTGTCTCCTTCGTTTGACGAGACCATGATTGTCCTGACAACCGCATCGACGCAGCTGAAAGGCTGGGATGATTTTGTTATCGACCTCGCCGACTTTGCCGAGCAGTGGGGCGGCACTCCGTTAATCAGTCAATCGCGTGCTCTGCGCGCCGAATCTGTCATCCAGACCTACACGCGACGTCTTGATTTCTTTCGACAGATGCGGCGCCGCCTCGATCCGGAGAACCGCCTGCTGAGCCCGTTCCTGGCGCAGTTTGCCCAGTAGCAGCATGCCGATACCCAGCACCAGTAGTGTCAGCCAGTTCATCGAGCCACCGCCGTCCTCCACGACGACCGTGGTGTTCGGTGGGGGCGGAATGTACGGTGCATCGCGATTGGCGTCCTCAAGCGGCAAAAACGCGAGTTCCGACGTGTCAACGGGACCATAGCTTGCCAGGAAAGCGTCGGAATAGCCGTCAAACAGTTCAATCAACAGGTCATAACTGCCGGTTGGATAACCGGATACAAGCTCTGTAACGATATTGAATTCGTCGTCTGCTGATGAGCCAAACAGCAAGAAATTGTCGGTAACGGAATACTCATTCCAGGGCCCACCCTCGAGACTGAGGTACACGACGGCATAGACTTCTGCCTCGTCGTAGTAAGTATCGGCATCGAACAACAGATCGATGCCGTGATAGTGCCCATCGACATCATGATCGTTGAACAACAGGACATCTGCCGAGTAAAACCAGAAGTCGTAATTGACAACGGCGCTATTGTTTGCCGCACCTGTTTGCTTCGAGCGACGTGACTGTTTATCGGTCGCACGATCGCCTGTGGTCAGCAAGCTGGTGTATTCATCCTTCGATACTCTGCCGGCGTGGCCCGCCAAACGATCTGCTTTTGAAGTTTGCGTCGTTGTTGACGTGCGCAATTCTTCTGCAGACGTGTTCAATGCCGCCATCGCGGTCACCAGCGATGTGCCCAACACCAGGAATATCCGTATACGTTTTGCATCTGGCATGGTCGTCCCTCTTCTCCTGCTTGTTGGCTTACATTAGGCACCTGCCTCGCTGAATCGCCGCTGAACTGGTATGCACGCCCGATAAGTCATGCGAAGATGTTCAGCTGGCGTTCATTCTTGTAACGTGCGAAATGACAACCCAGCAACAGCAAGAGACATCCGGCAAGGCGATTGCCCTATTGCTCACCGGGGTAGCGGGTGGCCTCGGATTGGACCTGTGCGCGAAAGAGATCCTGCGGAGCTACTCCCTTGAACAGTTCGTGTTTCTGCGAAGCCTGATTGCGGTGATTATCTTTCTGGCCCTGGCCAGGCGATTTGGCGGTGCGGGCAGCCTGGTGACGAAACGTTGGGGTTGGCATCTCTTGCGCTCGCTGTTTGCTGTCGGCGCAATGTTCGGCTTCTTCTACGGCCTGTCCCGTATGCCGCTGGTCGATGCGCTGACGCTCGGATTTACGGCGCCGTTAATGGTCACCGCATTATCCGTACCATTACTCGGTGAGCAGGTCGGCTGGCGCCGGTGGATCGCTGTGACGGTGGGTTTCATCGGCGTCCTGATTATTCTCAGGCCCGGGGCGCAGACGGTGACGATCGCACACCTGACGATTTTGTTTGCCGCACTTTGCTACGCCTGTCTCGCGATCACGGCCCGCAAACTCGCCGACACAGAAACCAGCTATTCGATGACCATTTACGTCGTTGTCGGACCTTTGCTGATTTCACTGTCGCTTCTCGCTTCCAGCGGCTGGCAAGGGCCTGACACCACGGGCTGGGTCTTGTTTGCGACAGCCGGTTTGTGCTCGGTGATTGCATGGATCGGGATCGTGGGTGGCTACCGGCGCGCTTCGCCGGTAATGCTGGCGCCGTTTGAATATACGGCACTGGTCGGCGGCGCGATTGCCGGCTACCTGTTCTGGGATGAAGTTCCGGACCGCTGGGTTGTTGTCGGCGCGACGATTATCATCGCGTCAGGCCTGTTTGTCGTTTATCGCGAGATCGGCGGCACGTTCACCACCCGCTATCTTCGCGTTTTCACCAGTAGCACCAGCGCCGCAGTGCGCCGTGTCGCTAGTCGACGTCGCCGGCGACCAGACCCGCAATCTCGGCGGGAGTAGCATTCAACGCAGCGACGGTGCGATTGAAGAAATCAATTTCCAGCGGGCTGACGCTGCTGTCGCTGCGAAATACCTCGGACAAGGCCTGCACGACCTCGGCACGATCCTGTTGACGCAGCCGCTTGTTGATTTTTGTGAGGTACTTGCGCAGATTTTCTTCTGCGTAAAGCTCCGACCGGGCCGCGACTCGAATATCTGCAGAGGTGAGCTTCTCGCCGGTATGCTTTTCGATAATTTCGGCAATCCGATCAACTTCAACCGTCTGAATATTAATGTCGGCATCGGCGGCGCGTGCCAGTGTCATCAACATGACTTCCTTGCGCAGCTCATCCAGCTCACATTCGGTGTCTTCCGAACCGCCAAAGATTTTCAATACGTTCTTTAGATCTGCAATTGCCATTTTGGCCTCACTTGTACGTTTTTAGTTATGTCGGATTGATTGCCCCTGCGCAGGCAATATCCGGAGTATACACGGCAAATGCGGCCGGAATCACGGGGTGATAGCGTATCCTACCGCAGCATTCGCTGCCGCTTCCAGTAGGTGAGGGAGCGCCAAAGCCACTCAACTGGCCCAAATCGGTAGCGCCCCAGCCACCAGGTACTGAGCACTAACTGCAGTGCAATCACCGCGACGACAAAGCCCATTTGCTGAAAGCGCGGTACCGAACCGTAGAGACCCAGGCCATAACCATAGAAGACAGTAGTCAGGATGACCGAGTGCAGCAGGTAGTTGGTAAGCGCCATACGCCCCACGGCAGCGAATCGCTGCAACAGCTTCTGCGCAAACCTGGTTCGGATCATCAGCATCACGACAGCAATGTGGCCGAGGCCAACGATGATGCTGCCAAAGTAGTTGGCGATTCCTCCGGTCTGGAATGCGTACAAGGCATTGAAGTCATGCGCATACAGATTGGCTGCGCTGAAAATGGTTAGCGGCAAACCGACGCCATAGCATACAAGCAACATGTTGCGGTAATACCTGCTCGATTTCTCTGCAGCCAGCACCCCCGTTTTCATCAAGGCCATACCGATCAACATGAGCGCAGTGACGCGCCACAACCCAAAAAACAACAGTCCGAAAACCTGCATCATCATCGCGGTCGGAATTCGAAATTCTACAATCTCAGCATAACTGCCAAGATAAGTTTCGACATCTTTCTGGATATCTGCAGCGGTCGGCGCCATAAATGCCCGTTGCTGTTGCCAGTCATCCAACAGTTGCTGTTGTTCGTCAGATATCTCCTCTCCAGCCTCCACCAGCGCAGTAACCTCGCCTGCCTTGGACTGAAAGACCTTCATCTGTTGGCCCATCCCGGAGCTGATTAGGAGCGTAATCGGCAGCAGGCAGCAAGCGATGATGACCAGGGTGCGCGGCGTACGATTGCGAAACAGGTAGGCCAGCATACCGATCGCTGCATACATGAACAGGATGTCGCCAAACCAGATCAGGTACGCATGCAGCGCGCCTATCAGCAGCAACCAGAACTGGCGACGATAGAAAATACGTCCGTACTTTGCGCCTTTGGCGGCGGCGCGCCCGGTCATTAACACAATGCCGGCACCGAACAGCATCGCGAATATGCTCAGGAACTTTTGATCAAAAAATATGTGCGTAAAAAACCACGTGCCGAGGTTCAGGCTGTCTGTTCCACCCATCAGCAGAGGATTCGTATACGCAGCAAACGGCATGGCAAATGCGTAGATATTCATCACGAGGATGCCGAGAATCGCGACGCCACGAAGAATGTCGAGACTCGCTATTCGATCCGAACCGAGAACGGGTGCAGCACTGTCGTTGGCAGCGGCCGATTCGATCAGACCGGATTTTGATTCGTCCATGTGCAGATTCACTTCAGATGCGTCGTTATTATTCTGGCTGGAAGTGCGGCGTCATCGACCTAGCTGGTTATGATAGCGCAGCAATGCTGCGATTTATACCGTCGATATCATCTAAATTTTTTCTTGGAAAACCTTATTTTTTTCGCGATACTGCCGGTGGGCAAACAACATGAAAGGAGGTGATCCATGTCTAGTGAGATATCAAAGGTGTCAGGAAAACCATTTGGTCTTATTGCAATGGGTCGCGTTTTAAATAAGGAGCGTCTGTCCCCAATCCTCTGACTCGTTTTCCGATATCAGTCTCACCGTAGGCCGCGCTTGTTCATGTGACGAGCGCGGCCTACTTATATCAGTAGCTGCATTTCTCTTCAGATCGACTATGGATAAAAGTTCGGTCGCGTTGGTAGCCTAGCTGACGATAGCTTCGATCTCTGCCAGAGTCTCATCGATTTCGGCCGCGGTGTTGTAGTGCACCGCGCCGATCCGCACGACGCCGCCGCCCTCCAGCAAGCCAAGGGCCTTCGCCGGTTCCAGCCCGTAGTTGTGACCGCTCCAGACAAAGATATTGCGCTCGCTCAGAGCTTTGGCAATGTGGTCGGGCGAATGCTCGTTGTGCACGAAAGACACCGTGGGTACTCTTCGGTCGAGCGCGTCGAGGTCTGTGATGCCCTGAATTTCGACGCCAGAGATATTGCCGAGCCCGCTGATCAGCTGGCGCATAAGTTCTTTTTCATAGCTGAACATGGCTGCAAAAGCGGCCTCCAGTTCTTTTCGTCGGCTCGAACCGCCCGCCAGTTCGCCACCAATGCCGGCAAAGTAATCGACCGCAGCACCAGTGCCAGCCATGCCTTCATGACTTTGCGTGCCAGTCTCGAATCGCCATGGCAGCTCAGCCGGTGCCGGCCGTACCTTGTAGGGTTCCAATACTCCATAGACTTCCTCCCGCGCCCACAGCACGCCCTGGTGCGGTCCGAAGAACTTGTAGGCCGAGCAGGTAAAAAAGTCGCAACCAATCTCCTGGACGTCCGGTAATACGTGCGGTGCGTATTGCACCGCATCGATAAAACTCCAGGCACCCGCGTCACGCACTTTGCCGCACATGGTTCTGATGTCGTTGATCGTCCCGGTCAGGTTGCTGGCGCCGCCGATGCACAGCAGGCGCGTTCGATCAGTCAATACTTCATCCAGCGCATTGTCATCGAATTCAAATGACTCGGTGTTAAATGGCAACCAGCGAACTGTCAGATCATGATCCCTCGCCATCAATAACCACGGCGCGACGTTCGCGTCATGCTCCATGCGCGAGAGAATGATTTCGTCGCCGGGATCGAAGAAACGGCCGATCGACCGTGCCAGGTGCAAGGCCAGGGTCGTCATGTTCTGGCCGAAGGTGATTTCGTCGGCGGTAGGCGCATTCAGGAAGTCGGCCATGGCCACTCTTGCCTGGTGAACATACTCATCGGCGAGGTGCGCGGTCCTGAAGAATCCGCCGAGGTTGGCATTGCCCTGCAGCAGGCACTCGGACATCCGTTGTACTACCAGTTCCGGAACCTGGGTGCCTGCCGGATTGTCCAGGTAGATGCGGCGAATGTCGTCGTCTGTTGTTGCCAACGAGGGAAATTGCGCGCGCACGGCGTCGGGAGCGAATGCCTTCATCTATTCGGTCTTGCCGCCCCATTTTTCGCGATGGGCATCTTCGGCTCGCTGCCGGACTTTCGAATGCCGCCGCGTCAACAGCAGGGAGTTCGGATCACAGATTTCGGAGCGGATGAGTCCCAGGTCACTGGCCGCATCAAACAGGCTCGGATACCACCGTTCCCAGTTTGGCAGCAATGATTCGACTTGTTCGCGAAGACTCATGCCGGCAATGTAACTTAAGGCCACCGCCGCTGACAACGATTTAGGTCACAGCCTACTCTTCGAACAAGCGGAAGGTCGCCATGACCAGGGCGATCGCCAAACCGCCGATCAGAAGCACCGGTAGCTGCGCCGCGAATACGGTGTTCGGTACCACCGCCTTGTCGGCGAGCGGTGCGAGTACTTTAGTGCCGATACTGAGTAGTTCCAGCGCCGGTCTTACGGCAATTGCGGCACCGACTACCATCGCAACCGGCAGCGCCAGGCGACGCACCCAGACCTGGCGGTTGATGCGCCGTACCGTGCGATCGCTGAAGCCGTCATCAGCTATTTCATCAGACTGGAACATCGATTCCAGCAAGCGGTCTTCGCCATCTTGCAGTTTTTCAGCCATGTTTATGATCTTTAAGGTCAAAACTTGTCCTGATCTTCTCTTTACCACGAAAAATGATTGATTTCACCGTGCCGACCGGAATATCCGTGGCAACGGAGATCTCTCTGTGCGACAGCCCACAACCGTAGGACATCACCATGACAGCGCGCTCTTCTTCGGTGAGCACGGCCAGGAATCTGTCCAGGTCGGGCACCTCGTCCGGTTGCACCGCATATTGCTGGTTTTGCAAATCCTGTACATGTCCGGCCTCGTCGAGGATCTCCGCGTAACGTTTCGATTTCCGCTTCGACTGCAGAAAGGTCGTGTATGCGACCTTGAGCAACCAACCGATAAATGACCCGCGCCCGGAGTAAGTTTGCAGCTTGTTCCATGCATGCAGGAAACAATCCTGTGCAAGATCATCGGCGGCGTTTGTGTCACCGCTCAATCGTCGCAGAAAGTTTCGAATCTGTGACTGGTGACGACGGATTAACTCACCGAATGCTGCCGTGTCCTGCGAGGACACAGCGAGCGCGACGAGGTACTGATCCGTCTCACTCGCAAATTTGGCGCCAGGGCTTATGGTGTCCGCCTGGACTGAAACCACATGATGAGGTACGCCACGCCAAGACTGAACGGGAATGCAGAAATACCCAGCATCATTTGCATAACCTCGGGGTCTTCGTCCGGAATTCCGAAACCGAAAGCTGCCGCACTGACTGCCAACGCAAACCAGATCAATGCAACCCGCAGATCCTTGTCCTTGGGCGGCTTCGGCGTACCGAGCCGATCAATGATTTCCGGACTCAGCTCCTGACCCTTGTCCAGCGCAGTGCGAATAGTCGCCTGCATCTCGCTACGCGTTTTGTAACGAAACATGAAAAACAGGCACAGGATAACCGTCAGTGCGACGAACATCGAAATCGGTATCAATATTTCAACCACAGTTCTTACTCCTCAAAATTTATCTGGCGCCGAAACCGGCAGCTTCATCCAATAGATGATCGTCGACGGCTGATTGGATGCAAGATTTTTAGTTATTGATTTTATTAGAATTTATCCGCCACAACAGGCGCTGCCCGGGGCTGTTCGTGGGTGCTCACCCGGGTGTCCAGCGACAAAGATTAAACCCAAACGGCCGATCGTGTCGTTAATACCGGGCATGAACGCCTTCAAGAAACTGGCCGACCCGCGCTACTACCAAATCGTCGTATTGGGCTCGCTGCTGGCATTTGGCGTATTCATTCTGGACTTCGGTATTCACTGGTACAACGCGCTGGCAATCATTCTTACCGCGCAGCTAGTGCAGTTCATCTGCATGCGCATGGTCGGCATCTCTCCATTCGATCCACTCAGTGCCGCGATCACGTCGCTATCACTGACTTTGTTATTACGAACTGACGTCATTGCGATCGCGATAATTGCAGCGTGTATAGCGATCGGCAGCAAGTTCCTGCTGCGTGTGCGCGGCAAACATGTTTTCAACCCCGCCAACATAGCGCTGGTGACTTTAATGTTTTGCAGCGATCGCGCCTGGGTCTCCTCCGGGCAATGGGGCAGCGCCACTATTGGCGCGTTCACGCTGGCCTGCCTTGGATTCCTGGTTCTGACCCGGGCCAGGCGCGCGGAAACATCCGTTGCTTTCCTGCTTGCCTACGCAAGCCTGATGATCGGCCGAGCGCTCTGGCTCGGCGATCCGCTGAGCATCCCCCTGCATCAGCTGCAAAATGGCGCCTTGCTGATTTTTGCCTTTTTCATGATTTCTGACCCGAAGACCACGCCCAATACGGCGCTCGCCCGCAGCGCGTACGGCATTCTGGTCGCCAGCGTCGCTTACGTGATCCAGTTTGTCTTTTATGAACCCAACGCGCCGATTATCGCTTTGATTCTTGGTGCCCCGCTTGTCCCTGTGCTGGATTGGCTGATGCGCGGGCAGAACTATCGTTGGGAAAGTCCGGCATCCACTCAGGTCGGTGATTTCAAAGGAGTTTGAAAATGAGAATAATCATTCTAATTTTGTCCGTCGCTTTGACGATTGCGATTTCGTCGACAGCACAGGCCTTTTGTGGCTTTTACGTCGCGCGCGCCGACACGAGTTTGTTCAACGAAGCTTCCCAGGTCGTCCTGGTGCGCGACGGTGACCGCACGGTCATTACGATGGCCAATGACTTCCAGGGTGATGTAAAAGATTTCGCGGTCGTGATTCCGGTCCCGACCTTCATCGAGCGAGAGCAAATCAATGTCGCGGACAACGCACTGATCGATCATCTCGATGCCTACACCGCGCCGCGCCTGGTCGAATACCACGATCCGGATCCTTGCGTCGCCAGCCGCATGGAGTTGCTGGTCAAAAGCAGCGCACCAGCAAGTGCAGATGCCGCGGAGGACAGGGACCGCAATCGCGCACTCGGCGTGACCGTCGAGGCCAGCTATTCGGTTGGCGAGTACGACATCCTGATCCTGTCGGCTGATGAGAGCGATGGCCTGATCAAATGGCTGGACCAGAACGATTACAACATCCCGAGCGGTGCGGAAAAAGTCGTCGACAGCTATCTCAAACAGGACATGCGTTTTTTTGTCGCCAGGGTGAACCTGGAGGAACAGGCCAGCCTGGGTTACTCGAACCTGCGGCCCCTGCAGATTGCCTTTGAAAGCAACAAATTCATGCTACCGATTCGCCTGGGTACGCTGAATGCCAGGGGCAAGCAGGAACTATACGTCTACGCGCTGACCAGGACCGGTCGCGTCGAAACCACCAACTATCGCACGGTCAAGTTGCCGAGCAATACAGACGTGCCGGAGTTCGTTGCAGAAGAGTTTGGCGGGTTTTACCGTGACATGTTCGCGAAGCAAACAAAGGTGCAGGATGAGCGTGCCGTCTTTCTTGAATATGCCTGGGACATGGCCTGGTGCGATCCCTGCGCGGCTGACCCGCTGAGCGCCGATCAACTCAGGAAGCTGGGAGTGTTCTGGATCGGTGGCAACCGTGGCGCCGGTGGTAGCAAGATTCTGCCGCCGCAGGCTCAAAATGTGTTCGTCACGCGACTGCATGTGAGTTACGACAGCGAACATTTCCCTGAGGACCTGGTGTTCCAGGAAACGGGCGATCGGCAGAATTACCAGGGCCGCTACGTCATTCGTCATCCCTATACCGGCCCCATTAACTGTGATATCGGGGCCTACTACCAGGAAGAAACTCGCAAGCGGCAGGAGCGCGAAGCACAAAACCTCGCCAACCTGACCGGGTGGGATATCGACGACATTCGTGACAGGGTCCCCTACCTTGGCGATGTCAGACCTGAGCCTGAACCTGTGCCGTGGTGGAAACGCATCTGGCAATAAGTCCCCCGCTGAAATGCCGATCGTTTCCTGGTTACGCCCCGGTCACTGCTTAGTGACCGGGGCGTTTTCTTGTCAGGCGTTTTGCGCCTTCCATGCGGCGATGAGCCTGGCTTCCAGGTCGGCACTCATCCCCGCCTTCATTGGCGATGTGCGTTCTTCAGGCAAGGTCTGCCACCAACTCAACAGGTCGCGGATGGTTTCGCGAATCGGGCGGTTGTGCAGGCCTGCCGCCACGGCTTTCTCGCCCGCAACGCTGGATACATTGGCGCTATCGCCGCCAAGTGCATGCCAAATCGGGAACATGCCCCAGTTTTCTACCTGGCTGTTCTCCTGCGCCTCGGCAGCAAACGCTTCGTCTACCCACACCAGATCTACCTCGGTTGCAGCGACGGCCTGGCTGTCGGTCAAAAGCAGTCCCATATTGTACGAACCGACCGGGGTCACCGTGTTGAACGTATCGATGATCTTTTGATCGAGACAATCGATCGTGAAATTGGCAAGATCTCGAACGTCGATGATCTGTACCGGATATTCCGGGCCGCCCGGGACCAGCATTTCACCGCCCTGCTTGACCCGCACCGGCCAGTAGGAAAAACGATCCGTATGATCGCCGGGGCCGCAGATATAGGTCGGCCGCAGAATGGTGAGCCGGTCCGCATCGATTTCGGCGCGCGCGCGCTTTTCGCACAGTGCTTTTAATGGCCCGTAGGTTTCTCCGGTGACCTCCTCGATAGATTCGTCATCGATCGTAGCGAGCCTGGAAGACTCGTCGTTCGGTCGCGCGAAGGAGTCATAAACAGAAATGGTCGAGATGTATAGGTACTGACCAATGTTCGGCGCCAGTGTTTTGGCCGAATTCTGCACATGACGGGGTACATAACCCGAGTTGTCGATCACTGCATCCCACTTGCGCCCTGCCAACATCGACAGGTCGCCGCCGCGATCACCCTTGATGGTTTCGAGATCCGGGAACAGCTCGTTGTTTGTGCGGCCGCGATTGAACAGCGTGACCGAGTGGCCGCGCCGCAGAGCTTCGCGCACCATGTGCGGCCCGATAAAGCCGGTGCCACCGAGCACGAGAATATCCAGTGGCTTGTAGTCGCTCGCAAGTTCGTCTGCTTTCGCCGTACCTGCCAGGCCGGCGCTCGCGATCGCCGCTCCCCCGAGCAAGCTTCCCTTGATGAATTCCCGCCGATTGCTACTCACTTTGCTCTCCTTATCAATGAGGACCGGATCTGGATAATACATCCAGACCCGGAAACTGGTATTTGGTTCGCATTTGCCTAGCGGTATCGATTCAGGATTTTTTTCAGTTCGTCCGCACCAGGGTTCAATGTCTCCAACGGCAGCTGGCACATCGGGGTTTTGGTATTGCCCATGAGATCGTGCATTTCCTGGCGCGAGTCATCCATGTACAAGAGGCCGGTCGTGATCTCGCCAGCATTGAAGCGTTCGCGCAGGTACTTGAAAGCGGAAGCCCGGCTGGTTGAATCATACTGGTCATCCACCTTGCGCAATGCAATCTTGCTGCCACCGTGCAATTCAACCGCCATCGCCGAGCCTTTCTCGTAAGCTGCTTTGATCTCTTCGGCAGGCGCGATGTAATCGGCGTCGATAACGTGATGATAGAACTGGCGCGTATGCGCATAGCTCTTGGTAGAACCCTCGTGATCATTAAAGGTCACGCAAGGGCTAATGATATCCACCAGTGAAAAGCCGTCATGCAGCAGGGCGCCCTGTATCAATGGCACGAGCTGTTCCTTGTCACCAGAGAAGCTGCGCGCGATGTAGGTTGCGCCGAGCGCTAACGCGGTGCTGACCGGGTCAATCGGCTCCTGCTGGTTAGCCTCGCCCTTCTTGGGCATGCTGCCGATGTCCGCCGACGCGGAAAATTGACCCTTGGTGAGTCCATAGACACCATTGTTCTCGATGATGTAACACATGTTCAGGTTACGGCGAATTGCGTGCACAAACTGGCCGGCTCCGATGGACAATGAATCGCCATCGCCCGACACACCGATATACATCAGTTCGCGATTGGCAGCATTTGCCCCGGTAGTCACCGAAGGCATCCGGCCGTGAACAGAATTAAAGCCATGTGCTCCGCTGACAAAATACGCGGGTGTTTTCGAGGAACAGCCGATGCCGCTCATCTTCGCCAGCATGTGCGGTTCAATATTAAGCTCAAATACCGCCTGTACTATTGCCGCTGTTACTGAATCGTGCCCACAGCCGGCACACAAAGTCGAAACCGTACCTTCGTAATCCCGGGCCGTCAGGCCGAGATCGTTTCGCGGCATTTTCGGATGTGCAACCTTGGGTTTACCTATATAGCTCATGCTGCACGTCCTTTGGCCACTTCTTCCAGGACTTTGTCGACCACAAAGCCGGCATTCAATGGCATACCGTTGTAATGCAAAAGCGACACAAGTTTGCTTGGTTCCGCGCCAATGTCGAGCAGCATCAGCGAGCGCAGCTGCGCGTCACGATTTTGCTCAACGACGTAAACCACTTCGTGCTGCTCGATAAACTCCTGAACGGCTTCGCTGAAGGGAAATGCGCGGACCCGGCAGTAATTCAGGTTGATCTCCTGCGCAGCCAATCGATCGCGCGCTTCGATGCACGCACCGTGCCCGCTGCCAATGGTCAACAACCCCGCCTTATTAAACTTGGAAACCTCAATTTGTGCGTCAGGCAGCATCGTTCTTGCCGTTTCCCATTTTACGAGCAAGCGATCAACAACATCCTGGTATGCCGCCGAATCCTCGGTATAGGCGCCATACCGCGTATGCCCGGATCCACGCGTAAAATAGGATCCTTTGGGGTGCACACCCGGTAACGTTCGATAAGGGATGCCATCGCCGTCAACATCCAGGTAGCGATGAAATTTCTCCATCTCTTCCAGCTGCTCCGCGGTCAATACTTTGCCTCGATCGCGAACTTTGTTCTCGTCGAATTCGAAATCCGGCACCATCCAGTCGTTCATGCCGATGTCCAGATCAGACATGACAATCACCGGGGTTTGCAGCCGTTCGGCATAGTCAAAAGCCGACTGTGCCATCTCAAAACACTCGCTTGGGTCCTTTGGAAAAAGTAGCACCTGCCTGGTATCACCATGGGATGCATATGCACAACTCAGTATGTCGGATTGCTGTGTGCGCGTCGGCATCCCCGTCGAAGGCCCCGTACGCTGGACATTGAATATGACCGCAGGAATTTCGGCATAGTACGCAAAACCAATAAATTCGCTCATCAATGATATGCCGGGGCCACTCGTCGGCGTAAACGATCGTGCGCCGTTCCAGGCAGCGCCGAGAACCATCCCGATCGCGGCCAGTTCGTCCTCAGCCTGGATGATGCAATACGTACGCTCCCCCGTCTCCTTGTCGACGCGATACTGTTGGCAAAATGACCGGAATGAGTCCATCAACGAGGTCGACGGCGTGATCGGATACCAGGCGCCGACGGTAGCGCCGGCGTACATGCAGCCCAGACCGGCAGCCGTATTGCCATCAATGACAATATGGTCAGCCGTGCCATCCATAGCCTCCACTTTGCTTGGCAATGGGCATACGAAGTTTTCGCTCGCATAATCGTAACCCAGCCGTATCGCTTGCATATTCGAGTCGACCAGGTGCTGCTTGTCCGAAAATGTTTCTTCCAGCAATGTCGTAATGATCTGTAAGTCGATGTCGAGCAATGCTGCAACCACGCCAACATAAGCGATGTTCTTCATCAGGATTCGCGCGCGTGCACCATCGAAACTTTCATTGCACATCCGCGACAGCGGCACGCCGAGAATCGTGACGTCGTCGCGATCAAGCAGCTTGTGCCTTGGCCAGGTTGAGTCGTATAAGAGCCAGCCGCCGCTGCTTACGTCGGCGAGGTCACTCGCATAAGTCTGGGCATTCATCGCTACCATGATATCGACCCGGTCCGAGCGGGACTGGTAGCCGTCCCCCGTCACGCGAATCTCATACCAGGTCGGCAGGCCCTGGATATTGGATGGAAAATAGTTCTTGCCCACCACCGGAATGCCCATGCGAAAGATGGACTTCATTAACAAGCCATTGGCACTGGCCGACCCGGTACCATTGACCGTAGCAATTTTTACAACGACATCATTGACTGTTGCCACAAGTCTTATCCTGATTATCTATCGCGTAAGGTATTTTCACTGTCGATTTTTGCATGTCCCAGGCGCCGGTCGGACAGCGCTCCGCACACAGGCCACAGTGCACACACAAATCCTCGTCCTTGACCATCACCCGCGCCGTATGCGGCAGGTCCGCCGAAACATACAGTGCCTGCTCCAGGTTTTCGGCAGGCGCGCGAAGCCTGGTGCGCAACTCGTCTTCCTCACCGTTAGCCGTAATTGTCAGGCAATTCACCGGGCAGATATCCAGGCAGGCGTCACACTCGATACAGAGATCGGCGGCAAACACGGTCTGAATATCGCAATTCAGGCATCGCTCCACTTCCTGCCAGGTCTGTTCCGGTGTGAATCCCAGCTCAACTTCGATATCCAGCTTCTTGAAGCGTTCTTTCAGATCGACATGCGGCATCAGGCGCCGGGCGGCCGGATCGTAGTCGTTGGAATAGCTCCACTCATGCATCCCCATCTTCTGGCTGGAGAGATTCACGCCGACCGGCAGTCGGTCTTTCAATTCATCGCCCTGGCAATATTTGTGAATCGAGATTGCAGCTTCATGCCCGTGGGCGACCGCCCAGATAATATTCTTCGGGCCGAATGCCGAATCACCACCAAAGAAGATGCCTTCGCGCGAGCACATCATGGTTGTCTCATCCACGACCGGGCATTCCCAGTCATTGAACTCGATGCCGATATCCCGCTCGATCCACGGAAAAGCATTGTCCTGCCCGATGGCGAGAATGACGTCGTCGCAAGGAATTACTTTTTCCCCGACAACGGTGCCACGATCGATTCCACCCTGATCGTCGACCTTGTACTCCATGAGCTCGAAGGTCATGCCGGTTAGCTTGCCATCTTCAATGACGAAATTTTTTGGCGAGTGGTTGATGATTATCTCGACATTTTCTTCTTCCGCGTCTTCGAGCTCCCAGTCCGACGC
>Ga0102946_1000140_pt1 | contig 24696 bp, 23 predicted proteins | sample SalPon2A_A_D1_MG_FD_78209 | JGI IMG/M metagenome (GOLD analysis project Ga0102946, IMG submission 78209) | Soil microbial communities from South San Francisco under conditions of wetland restoration - Salt Pond MetaG R2A_A_D1_MG | ecosystem: Environmental > Terrestrial > Soil > Wetlands | place... | reverse complement strand
TCACCTGCACGGATGAAAATTTCATGCAAAAAGCCGGTGCGCAGCGGGTTGCGGCCGAACTCGGTATGGCCATCGTCTGTCCGGACACCAGCCCGCGCGGCACGGATTTTCCGGGCGAGCATGACAGTTATGACTTCGGTTCCGGCGCGGGTTTCTACGTCAACGCGACCGAGGCTCCGTGGTCGGCCAACTACCGGATGTATGATTACGTCACACAGGAACTTCCCGCGCTGGTGGAGGAGACCTTCCCGGTTAGCGACAAGCGTGGCATCAGCGGCCATTCAATGGGCGGCCACGGTGCGCTGATCTGCTATTTGCGCAACCCCGGCAAGTACCGGTCGGTTTCGGCTTTTGCGCCGATCTGCCATCCCTCAGCCTGCGCCTGGGGTCAAAAAGCCTTGTCGGGCTACCTGGGTGAAGACCGCAATGACTGGGTACCCTACGACGCTTCCCTGCTGATCGGGGACGCCGAGGAAAAATTACCCCTGCTGATCGACCAGGGCACCGAGGATGAGTTTCTGTCCGACCAGTTGAAGCCCGGCGCACTGGAACAGGCCTGCATCGCCAGCCATTATCCGCTGGAACTGCGTATGCAAACGGGCTATGACCACAGCTATTTTTTCATTGCCACCTTCATCGAGGATCATCTGCGGCACCACGCCCACGCGCTTTAATAAACCAAAAGCGGTCGCCGGCCTTCCTAATGCATCTACTTTTGGAGCAGTCTCCAACAATCGTATCCAGGCGCCTTTCGAGGAATGTAGGAGGCTGCCTTGCGGCCGAATCTTTTAAGTAAATCTCGCTAACGCGCCAACCAACCCCTGATCCACATCCCCGCCAAGGTAGAATATCCAACGGAACGACTGGTGATCTGCCCCTCGGAATCAATCACGTAATAAGTCGGAAACCCCCTGATCTGCCAGTCGGCCGTCGTCCGGTCATTACCCATCAGCACCGGTAGCGTCACTTCCGTTTCATCGATGAACTGCTGAACTTCGCTGATACTGCCGTAGTCAAGGGCGATGACCGTTCCCCAACTCACCCGCCTCTCGTCCACCAAGTCCTGAAGGTTGCCGATACTGCTGCGGCAATAAAAGCACCAGGGCGCAAAAAAGTAGACGATGCCCGTCTCACCCGGCCGGGTGGCCGACTGGACCCCGGAGCCGTCAAGGAGGGCCAAAACCGTTTCAGGAGCGGGTTGGTCGATCGGCAGGTCTCGCGTCTGCCAGCTGTGAATCACGAAAAACACCAGGCCGATCAGCGCCGCATCGAGTAATAAAGACCGCCAGAAGTTAGCACGGAAGCGTTTCCAGGCGTCGAGCAAGCGTACGATCATTCTCCGCCTTCGGGCCCGTAAAACATGACCCAGGTCGCGAAATCGTCGGTAAAATCTTCAAACCGGTGTTCCGTTCTGGCCGGAACGAACATCAGGTCGCCCGGCTTGAACGCATGCCGCTCGTCACCGTTGCGAAAATAGCCGGTACCGGAGATCACCACGTACACTTCATCACACCAGTGCGGTTGTTGCGGGTCGTGCCCTTCAGGCGCATAAATCTCGACCTTTAGCGTGCCGTGCTCGAACAGCGTACGCCATTTTACCTCGCTTTCGTCGGTCAACTGCTCCAGCGCCCACTTCGGATCCAGGTGATGTTTGCCCGGCATCGTTTTCACATCGGTTCTCCCCATAAAAGATTGTCCAGCGCCCCCCTGTAGCCATAGCGCTCCAGGTCGATTTTTCCCTTCAAAAAGACCACCCCCTCGTTCTCGAGGCGCTTTTTCTGCTCCGTATAGCCGGAGCTGTCCGCCGGAAACGAGATTTTTCCCTGGGCATTGACCACCCGGTGCCAGGGCAGCTTCATGCCGCGCGGCGCCCGCCGCATCGCCTGGCTTACCCGCCTTGCCGCCCGGCTCATGCCCGCCAGCCGCGCCACTTCCCCATACGTGAGGACGTGACCGCGCGGAATGCCATCCACGACTTGCCAAACGGCCTTGACCCAGTCGTTGAAATCGGATGTTTTGGCGAATACGCCTTGCTCTTTTGTGTCCACGTTCTGTTTGCTGCCGGTTTTCGGTGCGGATGCTATGCCCGAAAGGACGATTTCGATTAAAGTGAGTTTCTACATCTTATAACAACGGGAAAGCAGAAACATGACCGCTAGCGCAGACATTCAGCTCAAGCGATTGCCGGAACGCGGCAGCGACGATCTCGACCTGGCCTGCTCGATAATTGACGAGGCCCGGATTTGCCATGTCGGCATTGTGATTGATGATCAACCCTATGTCATCCCGATGGCGCTCGGGCGCAAGGGCAAGGAACTGCTGCTGCACGGTTCCGTGGTCAGCCGCCTGATGGGCCACCTGGCCGATGGCTATCCCTGTTGCGTGACGGTGACGCACCTGGACGGTCTGGTGCTCGCCCGTTCCGCATTCCACTCCTCGATGAATTACCGCACCGTGATGGTGTTTGGAACGGCGCGCCACGTTGACGATCCGCAGAAAAAGAAGCAGGGACTCGATGCCCTGGTCGAACATTTGGCGCCCGGCCGGTTGGCGGATGTACGTGCGTCCACCCGCAAGGAACTGAACGCCACCACCCTGCTTTCGCTCCCGATCGAGCATTTCAGCATCAAGAGCCGCAGCGGCCCGCCAAGCGACGCCGCCAGTGACATCGGCGCGCCGATCTGGGCCGGGGTCATCCCGCTCAGTCTGGAAGCAGGCACGCCGGAAGATGCACCCGACATGACCCAAAAAATCCCGGTGCCGGATTACTTGCTGTAGGAGCGTGCTTTGCGCGCGATAAAAGGCGAAATTCGCGCGCAAAGCACGCTCCTACATTTTCGGTGCCTTCGCGGCCATATCCTGCGAAGCCTTCAATATACCGCGCAGAATATTGATTTCATTCTGATCCGGCCGGGCCCGGTTGAACAGGCGGCGCAGCCGCATCATCAGGCGTTTGGGTTGTTTCGGGTTCAGAAAACGGATGTCCAGCAGGGTTTGTTCGAGGTGCTCGAATAACCCTTCCATCTGGGCGTCATCCACCGGTTCCCAGTCCAGCGGCGGCAGGGAGACACCGGCTCCACCCATGGCGGCCACGCGCAATTCGTAACCGATAATCTGCACGGCCTGGGCCAGGTTCAGGGATGAGTAAGCCGGGTTGGACGGAATATTGACCAGGTACTGGCAGCGCTGCATTTCCTCGTTGGTCAGCCCGTAGCGCTCACGGCCGAACAGAATGGCTACCTCATGCGCGGCGGATTCGGCAATGGCCCGTTCGGAGGCCGCGCGGGCATCCAGCATGGGCATCGGCAGGGAACGAAGCCGGGCGCTGGTGCCCATGACCAGGGCGCAGCCTTCCAGCGCGGACTCCAGTGAATCGTGAATCACCGCAGTCTGCAGCAGATCATCGGCGCCCGAAGCCATCGCCGTGGCCTCGGCATTCGGAAAAATCTTCGGTGTCACCAGGTGCAGCGAGGACAGGCCCATGGTTTTCATCGCCCTTGCCGTCGCGCCGATGTTGCCGGGATGGGTCGTGTTGATCAATATCACCCGCACGCCGGCCAGGCGCGATTCGATCGATATGTCACTCCGCCCTGCCCCCGGCGCGCCGCTTCTGTTATCCTGTGCCGCCTTCACGTCTACAGATGATTTCTCAGCCATGACCCATCCCATTTTGAATGTCGCAATTGAAGCCGCCCACGCGGCCGGTGAAGTGATGCGCCGCCAGATGCAGCACGTGGACGCCATTCCGTTCGAAAAAAAGGCACGCCACGATTACGTGAGTGAAGTGGACCGTGCCTGCGAGGCAGAAATTGTACGGGAAATTAAACGTTTCTACCCGGATCACGCGTTTTTATGCGAAGAAAGTGGCGCCACAGGTGAAGGCGACTTCGTGTGGATTATCGATCCGCTGGACGGAACCAGCAATTATTTACACGGCTTGCCGCATTTCGCGGTCTCCATCGCCCTGCAGATAAGCGGCCGTACGCAACACGCGGTGGTTTATGATCCGATACGTGATGAATTATTCAATGCCAGCCGCGGTTCCGGCGCTTTCATGAACAACAAGCGCATGCGCGTTTCCGCCCGCAACAGCCTCGACGGCGCCGTTCTGGCCACCGCTTTTCCGTTCAGGCAACGAGATAAATTGCAGGCCTACGGCCGGATTTTCCAGTCCGTCTTCGGCAAAATCGAGGATATCCGCCGGGCCGGCACCGCCAGCCTGGACCTGGCCTGGGTTGCGGCAGGTCGCATGGATGGCTATTTCGAAATCGGAATCAAACCCTGGGATGTGGCCGCCGGCGCCCTGCTGGTGCGTGAGGCCGGCGGCGTGGTAATGGATTTCAACGGCGACGATGCGGTAGAAGATGCCGGTACCATCATTGCCGCCCCCTACAAGGTCATGACGCCGCTACGCCAGATCATCGACGAGAAGTGGAAACTGGCAAAGAAGGCCACCTAAAAAAAACCCGCCTGGCCGGCGGGTTTTCAAAATTACGATGTGACTGTCAGGGCATATCCCCGACGTTATTTGCACCGGCGCCCTCTTTCTCCACTTCAAGCAAGTCGTACTTGGTGACACCGATCTCCAGGAGCACTGCACTGGCCACATAGATCGAGGAATAGGTTCCCACTCCGATACCGATGATCAGTGTGAATGCGAAGGCATTGATAATTTCACCGCCGAACACGAACAAGGCGAACAACACCAGCAGAGTGGTGCCCGAGGTCATCAGGGTTCGCGCCAGGGTTTGGTTTATGGACGTGTTGATCACTTCCAGCGGGCTGCTCTTGCGCAGACGGGGAAAGTTCTCACGAATACGGTCAAACACCACGATGGTGTCATTCAGCGAGTAGCCGATGACCGCCAACAGTGCCGCCACGACCGTGAGATCGAACTCGACGTGAATGAACGACAGGATGCCCATCGTGATGATGATATCGTGCACCAGGGCGGCGACCGCGCCAACCGAGAAACGCCACTGGAAACGCATCATCACATAGAAGAAGATGCCAATCAGGGCGTAGACCACGGCCAGGATGCCCTGCTCGGTGAGTTCGTCGCCAACTTGCGGGCCGACAAACTCAACCCGTCTCATCAACACTTCGCCTTCCACTCCCTGTTGCAGGGCGTTGAGTACCACCGTGGATAGCTCGGCGTCGGTTTCTTCTTCATCCCGCGGTGGAATGCGGACCACGATTTCGGAAGCACCGCCAAAGGTTTGCACCACCGCGTCTGTCAGACCCGCCGTTTCGAGGTGTTCACGAACGGTGGCGATTTTTGGTGCCGACGGATAAGTGACCTCGATCAGCATTCCGCCGGTGAAATCCAGGCCAAAATTCAGGCCCCGGGTTGCCAATGAACCGATGCTGAGAACGATCAGAATGGCCGAAGCGACATACGCAATATTGCGTTTGCCCATGAAATCGATACTGGTTTTCTTGTTCAGAAGTTTCATGATGTCACCTCAAATCGCCAACTTTTTGACGCGTTTCTTGCCGCCGTAAATCAAGTTAACCACGGCCCTCGTTCCCATGATCGCGGTAAACATGGACGTCACGATACCCAGTGAAAGCGTAACCGCGAATCCCTTGATCGGGCCGGTGCCGAACAGGAACAGTACAAAGGCGGCGATCAGTGTGGTGATATTGGCGTCAGCAATGGTTGAAAACGCCTTGTCGTAACCGGCCCGAATACTGGCCTGCGGCGTGTTGCCGATGCGCAGTTCTTCGCGGATACGCTCGAAGATCAAAACGTTCGCGTCCACGGCCATGCCGACGGTCAATACGATACCGGCGATACCCGGCATGGTCAGTGTTGCGCCGAGCATGGACAGCAAAGAGACCAGCAGGACCAGGTTGGCGAACAGCGCCAGGTCCGCCACCAGGCCAAACACCCGGTAGTAGATTGCCATGAAAATCAGCACCACGATGAAGCCGATGATGACTGATTTGAAGCCCTGCGCCACGTTGTCCGCACCCAGGCTGGGGCCCACGGTGCGCTCTTCAACGATTTCCATCGGTGCGGCCAGCGCACCGGCACGCAACAACAGGGCCAACTGGCTGGCCTCGTTCATCGAATCCAGTCCGGTGGTCTGAAAACGCTTGCCGAAAGGCTCACGCACGACCGCGACACTGATCACTTCTTCGGTTTTGCGGCCGCCGGGCTTCTGTTCGATGTAAACCACCGCCATTCGATTGCCGACGTTGTCCCGTGTAAAGTCCAGCATACGCTTCGCACCCACGCCATCCAGCGTGACGCTGACCTGCGGCTGACCGGTCTGCTGGTCGAATCCGCTGGAAGCGCCGATCAGCTGGTCTCCCGCCACGATCAGGCGTTTCTTGAGCAGAATGGGCTGGCCGTTATTGTCTGTGTACAGGCGCGATTCCGGTGGAACACGGCCGGTTTGTGCAGCCGTAAAGGCATCATTTGCTTCATCTACCGCGCGGTATTCCAGCGTGGCGGTGGCGCCGATGATTTTCTTCGCCTCCACGGTGTCCTGAACGCCCGGCAATTGCACCACGACGCGTTCAGCGCCTTGCTGCTGAATCACCGGTTCGGCAACACCGATTTCGTTTACCCGGTTACGCAACGTGGTGATATTCTGTTTCAGAGCCGTTTGCTGCAGCTCCTGCAACTGTTGTTCATTGACTGTGGCGGACAGGCCGAAGTATTCGCCCGGATCCAGTTCTTTCACGTTAAGACCCTGAAGGCTCTGATCCCGGTTGATGATATCGAGAGTCTGGTCCCGGTCACCGGCCGAGCGCAACAAGGCGACCAGGCCGTTGCCTTCACGGCGCACCGATACGTAACGGACGCCCTCCTCGCGAAGCGCGGCGCGGATGTCGTCCACGTAGCGGTCCAGTTGCTGGCTGCGCGCCGTGTCCATGTCGACCTGCATCAGGAAGTGCACACCACCCTGCAAATCGAGGCCCAGTGTCATCGGCTTTCCGCCAATGGCCCGGAGCCAGGGAGGCGTGGAGTGCGCCAGGTTCAGGGCCACCACGTACTGATCTCCGAGCGCCTGCTTGATGATATCGGCGGCCAGCAACTGGTCTTCGGTGGAGTTGAAGCGGTACAGCAGGCGATTGCCCTGCTTTTCCCAGCTCTTGTACTGGATTTGCTCGACCACCAGGGCATCGTCGATGTTGGCATCGAGATCCAGTGGTATCGCGAAACCGCGCGCGGAAGTGACCTGCAGTGCCGGGTCTTCACCGAACAGGTTAGGCAGGGCGTACAAAACACCGAAAGCCAGGACCAGGACGATAAGCAGGTATTTCCAGGCAGGATATTGATTCATTATTCAGCCTCGGAAGGAATGGTCGTTTGTTGTTATTAAAGCCCGTCTCAAGCGGACTTGATGGTGCCTTTGGGCATGACGTTGGCGACAGCGTGTCGCTGCACCTTGATCTTCACGTTGTCCGCGAGTTCAACCGTTATAAATGATTCGCCGACATTGGTAATCCGTCCCAGCAGGCCGCCATTGGTCACGATTTCATCACCGTTGGAAAGCTGGCTAACCAATTGCTTGTGCTCTTTGGCCCGCTTCATCTGGGGTCGAATCAGCAAGAAATAGAAAATGATGAAAATAACGATCAGTGGCAGGAATGACATCAAACCACCCGGCTGAGTTGCTTCCTGCGCGTGCGCGCTAGAAATAAAGAAATCCAGGATTTCCATGAGAGACCTCTTGGTAGAAACCGGTTAGTTAATAAAGCTTTATGTATGCAGCGGATATGGGGGCCATTGGATTCATTTCAATCATTCGGCCGCGTGTCCACTTATCCAGCCGGGCATTATAAATCAAAGACTCGCGGCATCCTATCTTTTGCGGCGTTTTTTGTAGGAGCGTGCTTGCGCGCGAAGGATTTTTCAGATTTAAAACACCCAATATCGCGCGCAAGCACGCTCCTACAGGGACCTTTTTTGTTTTTCATCGTATTCGTTAATGAAATCGGCCAGGCGGTTGGCCTCGATCGCCTCGCGCAGTCCCTGCATGAGGTTCTGGTAAAACCGCAGGTTGTGCATCGTCATCAGCCGGGAACCCAGAATTTCGTTGCAGCGGTCCAGGTGGCGCAGGTAGGATCTTGAATACGATTGACAGGTGCCGCAGTCGCATTCGTCATCGATCGGGCCGGTATCCTGTTCAAAACGGGCATTGCGGATTTTCAGAACACCGCGGCTGGTGAACAGATAGCCGTTGCGGGCGTTGCGGGTGGGCATCACGCAGTCGAACATGTCGACGCCACGCAGCACACCGGCGATGATGTCCTCCGGCCGGCCCACCCCCATCAGGTAGCGTGGCCGGTCCTGGGGCAATTCCGGCACGGTGAAATCGAGCACGCGGTCGCGTTCTTCGTGCGGCTCGCCAACCGACAATCCGCCAATCGCGTAACCATCAAAGCCGATGTTGACCAACTCACGGGCGGAACGCACCCGCAGCGGCTCGTGCATACCACCCTGAACGATGCCGAACAGGGCCGATGCGTTACCCTCGTGGGCCCGCTTCGAGCGCTCGGCCCAGCGCAGGGACAATTCCATCGATTCGCTGGCCTGTGCTTCAGTGGCGGGATAAGGCGTGCATTCATCGAAGATCATCACGATGTCGGAACCCAGCGCCTTTTGCACCGCCATCGATTCCTCCGGACCCATGAACACCCGCGATCCGTCGATTGGCGAAGCAAAGGTGACACCTTCCTCGCTGATTTTTCTGCGCTCGGCCAGGCTCCACACCTGGAATCCGCCTGAATCGGTCAGGATCGGGCGCTGCCACTGCATGAAATCGTGCAAATCTCCGTGCTTTTCGATGACTTCAGTGCCCGGGCGCAACATCAGGTGAAAGGTGTTGCCCAGCAGGATATCGGCGCCGGTCTGCCTGACCTCATCCGGCGTCATCGCCTTGACCGTTCCGTAGGTCCCCACCGGCATGAAAGCAGGCGTACGGACCTCCCCACGTTCAAATTCAATCAGCCCGCGGCGCGCTTTCCCATCCGTATTCAATACGCTGAATCTCATAACGCCAAATTAACTTCAAGAGCCATTTGTGATCCAAAGTTCAGCCATGGCGCCATTATTTCGAGAGTTGGCGCCGTGCAGGTTCGTCTGGGCGCAGGGCTGGACTGAACTCCATAGCAGCGCTATGGGGTGAAGGAAGCTCAAGTTCAGGCGGAGCTGAACAAGCCAAATCCGGAATAATGGTGTCATGGCTGAGCTCTCATACTTGCGCGGCAACCATGACTCTTTTGTGAAACCGGAGTTGCTCGTAAGCGCCATCCGGTGGTTGCAACACCGCCACGTCCGAGAACCCCACCTTGCGCAGCAGCCACAGGAGCGCATCGAGGCTGGGCACCAGGCAGACGCCGGTGATGCTGGCTTCCGGGCCATGCGTCTCCTCGGTCTCGTCGATGATACCGAAGCTGCCCTTGAGCGGGCGCACGTACTGGTAGCTGCCGTAGTCCACGTAGCCGGTCATACCGGGCACGATCTGGGTTTCGATGATGCACAGGTTTTTGCACAGTTCCCGGCAGGTCCGCAGGGCTCCAACCGGATTTTCCAGGTGGTACAACAGGCCCAGCATCAGCACCACGTCGAACTGGCCGCGCTGCGCTGCGTTCTGCGAATGGATGTCGCCCTGTTCGAACGCCAACTGGTCCAGCCCGTAAATATCGCGAATCAGCGTGCTGTCACTGACGTGCGACTCGCGTGCGTCGATTCCAAGTACACTGGAAAACCCTTTCATTGCCATCTGCCAGGCAAACCAGCCCTGGTGCGAGGCGAGATCCAGCGCTGTCAGATTCTCAACGGCGGTGCCCAGGCGTTCATCCAGGCAGGTTTCCAGCATTTGCCAGCGCGTGTCGTGAATGGCCTTGATATCGCTGCCGTGGTAGGTCGGCGTGGTGCTGCCATCGGGCAAGGGGTAGGAATAAAACCATTGCCGCGCATGCGCCTGCTCGATCAGTGTGGACATCGGAAACTCCAGTGGGTGCGGGGGAATTATGACAACCGCGGCTTCAAAGAACCAGCATGGCATCGCCATAGCTGAAAAAACGGTACTGCTGCGCCACCGCGTGCCGGTAGGCAGCACGGGTTTCCTCCATGCCGGCCAATGCGCTGACCAGCATGAGCAGGGTCGACTCGGGCAGGTGGAAATTGGTGATCAGGCCATCGATCACCCGAAAGGTGTAGCCCGGGTAGATAAAAATCCGGCTGTCGCCGCAAAAAGGATGCAGGTGGCCACCGGCAGCCGCGGTTTCCAGGCTGCGCACGGCCGTGGTGCCTACGGCGATGACGCGCCCACCCCGTTCCTGTGCGGTTTTGACGGCGTCACAGGTCTCCTGGTTGACCTCCAGATACTCCGCGTGCATCCGGTGATCTTCGATCTTCTCACTGCGTACCGGCTGAAAAGTGCCCGCCCCGACGTGCAGCGTTACCTCGGTGCGCTCAACGCCCCGGGCGTCGAGTTCGGCCAGAAGCGACTGGTCAAAATGCAGCCCGGCGGTGGGCGCTGCAACCGCTCCGGGATTGCGGGCGTAGATTGTCTGGTAGCGTTCCCTGTCCGTCTCAGCATCCTCGCGGCTGATATAAGGCGGCAAAGGCATGTGCCCCAGTTTTTCGAGCACCGTGCTGAGACCGCCTCCTGACCTTTTCAGGTGATAAAACTCACCTTCCCGGCCGCTGACTTCCAGGTTTGATTCGTCTTCCAGGATCAGGACGGAACCGGCCCGCGGTGTTTTACTGGCTTTGACCTGCGCCAGGCATTCACTGTCGCTGAGCAGGCGTTCCAGCATGATTTCGACCCTGCCACCAGTTTCCTTGCGAGCGAACAGGCGGGCGGGAATGACCCGGGTGTTGTTGAACACCAGCAAGTCGCCGGGCTGCAACAAGCCAGGCAAGTCCCTGAACGACCGGTCCGAAAGCTCGCCACCGGTCAGCGCCAGCTGCAACAACCGGCTGTCAGAACGCCGCTCCAGCGGCCACTGCGCGATCAACTCATCGGGAAGATCGAAATGGAAATCACTGCGTTTCAATCGTCACGGGTGCCGGGCTAATCACACTGGATGGCGTTGGTCAGCTTCTGGATCGAGTCGGTTCGAGTAACCGAACCGGAGATCGGCGAGTCGAACAGGTAATCCAGGGTCCATTCACCGGCAGTTTCGCTGTTGAAAGTCCGGTTGAGCACGCCCACGGTACTGAATGAAACCGCCTGTTCGGCACACACGGCGCAGTAACCCTTGAACTGCAGGATCGGTATCGACGGGCTGGTCGGTGACGCCTGGTCCGGATCCTGCGCGAACAGCCATCTCGGCAGGCCGCTGGCATCGAACAGGTAGTGAATCTGGGCCTGATTGTCGGCGTTCACCAGCACGCTGGCGCCGCCCAGGCCATCCAGGCCGCGATACCAGAGGCCCGAGTAGCTCGGATTCGATCCATTGATGGACGGACAGGTAAGCGCGCTCAGCGGCACCATGCGGTCGGTGCCGGATTTGCCGTAGAGCGTGTAACTGAACAGGGCGTCTTTCGTACCCAGTTGCGTGATGGACATTTTGCCCACGGGCGCCAGTTGCTGGCTGGAACCGTCGTTGGTCACGCGCAGTATGTCGGCGGCCCAGATGTTCCCGTTCAGCGTCGAAATGCCTGAAATGTACCACACCGGCTGCCCGGCCTCGTCATAGGTGTACCAGATCAAGGCCCGGCTGCTGCCGCCGAAATTGTATTCATAGCCCTGCCCCAGCCCGGGCCGGGAAATGGGCTCCCACAAACCGGGATGGATGGCCAGCGGCGTGCCCGTTGTCTCTACCACGGCCTTGATCTCAACCGCGGCAGGCTGGGCATTGGAATTGGTCAGCACGGCGTACCAGCGTCCGGCTTTCACGTTGGAGCCACTCAGCGTGACCGTCGTCGGATTGCCACCGACACCACTGGCGGTGACCAGCACCGGGGCGCTGCCGGGGGCGATCGCAAACGGCGGATCGGTCAGTGCCTGGTCGATGTCCATCCACACGAGATCGAGCTTCAGACCGTTGTTCTGATCTGCATTGGCGCCCTCTGCAGTGACCGTTATGCGACTGGCGTCGGCCGGCAAATCGATGAATAGTTTGTCATGCGTCTGGTTGCCATCCAGCGCCAGGCGATGGGTCACGCCATCCCACAGGGCAAAGGTCTCGGGCGCGGCAATGCCGTTGCGCTGAAAATAAACTGGAATCACGCCAAGATTTGCCGGGTGATCGCTGCTGGTGCCCACGCCCACCGCACCCAGCCATTGTTCCCCGGGCAAGGCATTGACGTTGTCCCAGCTCACACGAACGCTGAACTGCTGGTTCTTGGTCGTAATGCCCGGTCCGCTGGCCGCCAGCCGGGAATCGCTGTCCGGCCCCACGATTGCGGTGATCAGGGTGACGTCGTCCCCGCCGGCGGCACTGGATGCATCCCAGTTTTGCACCACCACCCAGTAATCCCCGGGCACCGGTGAGAAAATATCGCAATTTTCGATGTCACTGGAGGTCACGCTCTCGCACAACAACTCGTTTTCTTCGGCCAGTCCGTCGCCGTCGGTGTCCCGGCCGACATAAAGGTCCACGTCGAACGAGGTTGAGGTGGGGGTGCGGTTCATGAACCACAGGGTGCCCTCTTCCAGGGTAAACAGCCGGGTCATCACGCCAATGTTGTCGTCGTAGGGGTCGTCATCGGTCGGATCTTCCACCAGTTTCTCGGTGAAACTGTCCGGTTTCACCAGTCCGCCGGCCGTAAAAGTCGCTTGTGGCAGGGCGCTGAGATTACCCATTCCGAAATTTCGGTATCCGCCATTGGCGGAATCCGCGATGTCCCAGCGGGAAGGCAGATCACCGCCAATCGAGTAAATCGCGGCGGTCAGATGCTGGTCCGGCAGGCCATTGGAAGACAGCACGATTTTACCAAACACCCACTGGCCAATGGTTTCAGGCCCGAGGTTAAAATTGATCCCAAGCGTTTGCGAGGCGCCGCTGGCCAGCGTGAAGCTGGATGGGGAAACCGACACGCCAGCGTCCTGCGGAAAATCGACTGCACTGACCGTCCAACTGGCGCCACCTGCCCGGTCGGTGACCGTGCGCACGAAGCTGCAGACTTCCTGACAGCCCGGATTCACCAGTTCCGGCAGGTTCAGGCTGGAAGGATTTCCGCCGTTGGCCGGGTTGGCACCACGAAATGCCGACGCGGTCACATCCAGGTAAAGCCCGGCGTTCAGCGCAACATCCACCTGAACCCGCCCGGTGCCCATCTCGAACGGGTTGGCTGGCATGCCCCGATAATTCCTCACCTCCGTCGTTGCAGTGGTTTGCAGCATGGAGACGATTTGCGAGGGCGTCAGGCTCGGGTCGACGGACTTCAACAGGGCCCCACTGCCAGCGATATGCGGCGAAGCCATGGATGTCCCATCCACGATGACCAGGGCTTCACCTTCTTTTCCGGCGCCCAGGACAGCGACACCCGGCGCGGTGATGTTGGGCGCCAGGACGCCGGGCACCGCTGAATTCGGCCCATTCGCGCTGAAGTCCCCCAGCGCGTCGGCCACGCTTGTTTCGTAGCTCAGCCCGAACGGGCCCAGGGTTCCCCTGTGATTGTCGCCCGAAGTCAACCAGGTTTTCAGTTGCTGACCGTTGGAATAGCCGACGTGAATTCCGGGGATGCAGTGATTGTCCGCATCCAGCGACTCTCCAAAAGTTTCGGAATTGATCAGGATATAGCCGATCGCCCCGGCCTCCATCACGTTATAGCCCTTCTCGACCCGGCCATAGGTGCCGCGCTCACACACCACGATTTTGTCGTCGAATGTGCCCGGAGGGAACGGGTTGCTCGATCCGTCATGTTCGTCGCAGGTGAAAAAACCCTTGGATTCACCGGTGCCGCAGAGGGCATTGCCATAGTCCCCGGCCCAGACGATTTCAGCTGGACCGACGCCGTTTGGCGAGCCATTGACCGGGTCCAGCCCTTGTCCCGCCATGTCGTCCGGCGGCGGCGAATTACCGCCCGACATGTCTTTCAGCACGGCGCCGGTGACCCGCGTATGGGTCGATGCCGCGGCGCCGAGCAACCAGGGCGCCAATGCCGGGTTGCTGACCGATGCCGCCGCCGGGCCATCGTTGCCGGCCGAGGTGACGGCAAAAATTCCGGCCTCGAACACATCGATGAACAGCCGTGCGTAAGTGTTCCAGGGGCTGGACGAATCGCCGCCGATGGAAAAATTGATCACGTCGACACCATCCAGGATGGCCTGCTCCAGTCCTTCGATGATATCGGCGCTGTCACAACCCTCCTCGTCTTCATCGGTGGTCGCCGGATCATCCTGGCGGCATACTTTGTAGGTAATCAGATTGGCTCGTGGAGCGACACCCTGCATCACTGAGGGTTCTCCCTCGATTGTCACCGCAATCGGGTTGCCAACGGCGATGCTGGCCACGTGGCTACCGTGGAAATCCGTGTCCTTGCCCTTGCTTCCCTCATCCGTGAAGTCGTAGACGCCAATCAATTTGTCGTTACACAGAACCGCGGCATCGCCGCACAGACCCAGCTGCTGACCGAGCGGGTTGGTGAAGTTGTAACCATCCGGCGAAGGGTCTTTGAACGAGGAATGGTCCCAGTTGATGCCGGTGTCCGGGACACCGACGATAATTCCTTCCCCGCGCCGTGGCGGCGCGCCGGACTCGCCCGACCAGATAGCCCCGGCGCCAATCAGTATCGGGCCGGCATCGGTTTCGATCGGGTAAATTTCATTGGGAACCACGCTTTTGACGCCTGGTCGCTGCCGGATGGCCTCGGCCTGGCTTTCAGTCAGACGCAGGGCGCCGCCGTTCAACAGGACGCGATAGCGCGCCCTGACGTCGGCCGATTCACCGGCGACCTGTTCCGTTTCACGAACGAACTGCTCGAAACGGCTATTGAGTTGCTTGCCGTAGGCTACTGCGCTGGGGCTCAGCAGATCCAGGCGACCCGTTTTGGTGGCGGCTGCGGACGATTCCGTTGAATTTTTACCGGCCTCGGTGCTGCCGGACTGGATCATCTGCACCAGGGGCGGTGCTTCCAGCTCGATAATCCAGGTGCGCTTGCCTTCGGCGTCCAGCGGTTCAACCCGGACGGACTTTGCCAGCGCAACACTGCTTGTACCTATCAGAAGAAGCAGGCTGACCATCAACCGGCTGAACAGGACGTGCTTTCCATTTCGCATTTCGTGAACTCCGTTTTTCATTCCTGGACAGGTGTCCGCATGGTGACCAGTTCTTCCGCCGCCGTCGGGTGAATACCGATGGTTTCGTCGAATTGTTGCTTGGTCAGCCCTGATTTTACCGCCACTGCAAAGCCTTGAACAATTTCGGGCGCGTCAAGACCGACAATATGTATACCAATGACCCTCTGACTCTCTCGATCCACAATGAGTTTCATCAGCGTCTTTTCATTTCGCCCCGACAGGGTGTGTTTCATCGGCCGGAATTCCGAGCGATAAATATCCAGCTTGCCATAGTGGATGCCCGCCTGTTCTTCGCTGAAGCCGACACTGCCGACCGGCGGCTGGGAAAAGACCGCCGAGGGAATGAATTCATGATTCACCGGGCGTTCCCTTCCGCCAAACAGCGAATCGGCCACTGCATGGCCTTCATAGATGGCCACCGGGGTCAGGTTGACCCGATTGGTGACATCTCCCACCGCGTAAATGTGCTCGAGGTTGGTGCGGGAAAACTGGTCGACGACGATTTCCCCATCCGGCTTCACCTCGATGCCGGCTTTCAGCAGATTCAGGCCGCGCACATTCGGCACCCGGCCGGTAGCGTACATGACCTGGTCAACTTCCAGCGTATCACTGCTATTAAAGGTCAATTTCAGCCCGCCGGTAACGGTCTCTATGCCTTCAACCGTGGTTTCCAGCAACAATTCGATTCCTTTTTTCTGCATTTCCCGGCCAACGGCCTCGCGAACGTCGTGATCAAATCCGCGCAACACCGCATCCCCGCGATAAACCTGGTGGACACGGGAACCCAGCCCGTTGAAGATGCCGGCAAATTCGCAGGCAATATAGCCACCGCCCACGATCGCCACTCGCGCAGGCAACTCCTCCAGGTGAAACGCCTCGTCCGAGGTGATCGCCAGTTCGATGCCCGGGATGTCCGGAACCCACGGCCGGCCGCCGGTGGCTATCAGGATATTCGCCGCGCTCACCTCCTTCTCGCCGACCAGGATTCGGTGCTCGTCGAGAAAGCTGCCGTGTTCTTCATAAAGGGTGACGCCTGCCCTGGACAGGAGAGAGAGGTAGATCTGGTTCAGGCGATCGATTTCCTTGTCCTTGGCCCGAATCAGTTCCGGCCAGCTGAAACTGGCCTCGCCGACATCCCAGCCATACCCGCGGGCATCTTCGAAATCTTCAGCGAAATGCGACGCATAGACCAGCAGTTTCTTCGGGACACAACCGCGGATGACACAAGTGCCGCCCACCCGGCTGCTTTCGCAAATCGCCACTTTGGCGCCATGGCCGGCCGCTATCCGGGCGGCACGAACGCCGCCCGAACCGGCGCCCAACACAAAAAGATCGTAGTCGAACTCACTCATTAAAACAGAACTCCGGGGCTGGTAATGTCTTCTAGACGTGGAGGCCAGATTGACAAGATCAAGCACTCCTGCTCCTGGCGCCAGGCTGCTATCCTGCACAAGTCCGACCCGCCAGGGCAACTATACTGCGAACCCGTCCAAAAGGCTTGACCCAACGGGACCATCATATGACCGCGGAAAAGCCGGTTTTGCTTACACGAAATTACCGAATTAATTCATGTATTGATCTGAATCATTAGGCAGGGGAGAATCTCATGGACTTGCCTGGGTCTAATACGTAGCATAACGCCACAACCTGATTCCCTGTGCCGGAGCTTCATGCTTTCTGTTTCCAAAATCAATTTTGAGCGCTACTTTGCACCCGTTTTTCAGCCTGTCAGCTTCACGCTTGAAGCGGGTGGTTTGTTGCTGGTCACCGGCACAAACGGTTGCGGAAAAACCACCCTGATCCGGGTGCTGGCCGGCATTTTGCACCCGACGTCGGGCGATTTCAATTCACGCACGGACAGCATGGCCTACGTGGGCCACTATCTCGGCATCAAGGATGATCTCAGCGTGATTGAAAACCTCCGCTTCATGCGCGATTTCCTGGGCACCTCGAACCGGAGCAGCAATGAAGTCATTAAAGAGGTGGGCCTGACCCGGGTGTCGGAACAATTGGCCCGAACGCTGTCCGCCGGTCAGCGCAAACGTTGCGCCCTGGCTCGCCTGTTGCTAAGCAACACCCAACTGTGGCTGCTGGACGAGCCTTATTCCAACCTGGACCAGGAGGGCGTCGATCTGGTCGACCGCATGCTGCACAATCATCTCGAGGCGGGTGGAGCCTGTGTGCTGGCCACGCATGGCGCACACCGGCCGGACTGGCAACAGACCGAAAATTATCAGCTCATTTCAGGTGCAGCGGCATGACCACTGCAATCAGAACAGGCGAAGTCAGTGGCGAAGTCAGCGAAGTCAGGACAGGCAGCTTGAGAAAAGCGTTTTTCGCACTGCTGCGGCGGGATCTTCTGTTGGCCTTCCGGCGCCGCACGGAACTGCTGTTCCCGGTCATTTTTTTACTGGTTGTGATTAGCCTGTTTCCGCTCGGCATTGGCCCCAGTCCCCAGTTGCTGGCTCGAATTGCGCCCGGGGTGATCTGGATTGCGGCCCTGCTGGCCACCGTCATATCACTGGATGGCCTGTTCCGCTCCGATTTCGAAGACGGCACGCTGGAGCAGTTTGTGTTGAGCGGCCACCCGCTGACGCTGATCGCCCTGGCCAAAATCGTGGCGCATTGGCTGGTGGCCGGCTTACCGCTGGTTCTGCTTTCGCCCCTGCTGGCCATCTGGATGAATTTGCCGCTGGATTCCTTGGGCGTGATGATCCTGACGCTGGCCCTGGGCACCCCTATCCTCAGCCTGATCGGTTCTATCGGTGTCGGCCTGACGATCAGCCTGAAACGCGGCGGCCAGTTACTGTCCCTACTGGTATTTCCGCTCTATGTCCCCATTTTAATCATCGCAACAGCCGCCGTGATGGCAGCTTCTGACGGTTTGCCTTACACCGCTTTCCTGGGATTGCTGGTCGCCGGCCTGATAACATCACTGACTCTTGCGCCTTTTGCCGCTGCGGCGGCACTGAAAATCAGCTTGTCATGAACACAAACGTAACCACTATGACCAAAACCAAACCCCGGAAAAACTGGCTCGTGATGTTTATTCACAAGCTGGGCTCACCGCCCTGGTTCTATAACTTCAGCGGAAAACTGATTCCCTGGTTATGGGCAGCCTTCGCCGCGCTCACGATTTGGGGGCTGTATCTCGGCCTGTTTGTCGCGCCGGCCGACTATCAACAGGGCGAAAGCGTACGGATTATGTATCTGCACGTGCCAGCGGCCTGGATGTCGATGATGATTTACGGCCTGATGGCCGTCATGAGCTTTATCGCGCTGGTCTGGCGCATCCGAATGATGGAAATTCTCACCATGAGCAGCGCCCCGATCGGCGCCGCCTTTACGATCATTGCACTGGCCAGCGGCTCCCTATGGGGACGTCCGACCTGGGGCACCTATTGGGTTTGGGATGCGCGGCTGACCAGTGAACTGGTTCTGCTGTTCCTCTACCTGGGTGTGATCGGCCTGCACAACGCGATCGACGAGCCCCGAAAGGCGGCAAGGGCCGCCTGTCTGCTGGCCATGGTCGGCGCGGTCAACCTGCCGATCATTCACTATTCGGTCAAGTGGTGGAACACGCTGCACCAGGGCAGCAGCATCAGTCTCACCGGCGGCAGCAGCATCGATACCAGCATGTTGTGGCCCCTGCTGATCATGGCGGTGGCGGCCAAATTCTTTTACGGCGCCAATTTGCTCACCCGGGCCCGCGTCAAACTGCTGGAGCAGGACATGCGCAAGGGTTGGGTGAAGAACGTCGTCAAGGAGCAAAGCTCATGAATCACGCCCCCTTTATCTGGGCCTCATACGCCGTTGGCGTCATCGTGCTGGCATGGTGCGCCCTGGCGCCGCTGGCGCGCAAAAGATCTCTTGGCCGTGATATTCGAAGACTTATTCAACTGGAGGAGATGGAACGTGACTCCCACACGTAAAAGACGTCTGGTGGCCGTGCTGCTGATTGTTGCCGGTGTCGGCATCGCCAGCACGATTGCTTTTTATTCACTGCAGGAAAACCTGCTGTACTTCCAAAGCCCCAGCGATGTGGCTGAACAGGCCATGCCACCCGGACGGCAGTTTCGTCTCGGCGGCCTGGTGATGCCGGGAACCGTCGACGGGCCGGATGAAAAACTGGCGACGACCTTCACCGTCACCGACGGACCGCAGTCGATCGAGGTGGTTTATGTCGGCATTCTTCCGGACCTGTTCCGCGAGGGACAAGGCGTGATCGCCCGCGGCTCACTCAATTCCCAGGGCACCTTCGAAGCCAACGAGGTGCTGGCCAAGCACGATGAAAACTACATGCCACCGGAAGTGAAGGACGCGCTGGAGAAAACCGGTCACACGGTAGCTGCTGAATAATCCCGAACCACCACTGGACCGCAGGAACAAAGACAAATGATTGCTGAACTTGGACAGATCGCTTTACTGGGAGCCCTGCTTATTTCGATCATCATGGGCATATTGCCGATGATCGGCGCTTCGCGCGGCAACCAACAGCTGATGCGCGTTGGCGGCACCGCCGCGGCCGCCCAGTTCACACTGGTGGCCATTTCCTTTGTATTGCTGATGTGGGCATTCATCGTGCAGGACTTCTCGGTCGAGTACGTGGCGCGCAACAGCAACAGCCAATTGCCGATGCATTACCGTTTTTCCGCCGTATGGGGCGCTCACGAGGGCTCCCTGCTGCTGTGGGAACTCATTCTTTGTGTCTGGACTTTCGCGGTCGCCCTATTCAGCAAAGCGCTGCCGGCTGAATTTCGCGCCCGGGTTCTGGGCGTGCTGGGCTGGGTGTCTTTCGGCTTTCTGCTGTTCGTCATTTTCACTTCGAACCCGTTTGGCCGGCTGATCCCGTCCGCGGTCGACGGAATGGACCTTAACCCACTGCTGCAGGATCCGGGGCTGATCATTCATCCGCCCATGCTGTACATGGGCTACGTGGGTTTCTCCGTCTCGTTCGCTTTCGCCATCGCCGCCTTGCTGGGCCAGCAGGTCAACCGTGAATGGGTGCGTTGGTCGCGGCCATGGACACACGTGGCCTGGGCCTTCCTGACTCTCGGTATCGCGTTGGGCAGCTGGTGGGCTTACTACGAACTGGGCTGGGGCGGATGGTGGTTCTGGGATCCAGTGGAAAACGCCTCGTTCATGCCGTGGCTGGTGGGCACCGCCCTGCTCCACTCGCAGGCCGTCACGGAGAAACGCGGCGTCTTCCGGAACTGGACCCTGATCCTGGCGATCAGCGCTTTTTCACTGTGCCTGTTAGGCACCTTCCTGGTCCGCTCCGGCGTGTTGACCTCGGTCCATGCGTTTGCCTCGGACCCGACACGCGGCGTTTTCATCCTGGTCTACCTGTGCGTCATCGTGGGCGGCTCGTTATTGCTGTTCGCCATCCGGGCGCCGGCGATGGTCCAGGGCAGTAATTTCAAGGGAGTTTCCCGCGAAACCCTTTTGTTGATCAATAACCTGGTGCTGGCGGTGATGGCTGCGATGGTTTTGACCGGAACGCTCTATCCGCTGCTGCTGGATGCGCTGGATGCCGGAAAGATCTCGGTCGGCCCACCCTACTTCGGTACCCTGTTCGCGCTGCTGCTGATCCCCATGGCCATCCTTTTGCCGCTGGCGTTCTACATGAAGTGGCAGGAAGACAGCCTGGGGCGGGTCATTCGCCTGCTGATTGTGCCGCTGTCGATTGCCGTATTGGCCGGCGTGATCGCCGCCTTCACCGTGCCGCAATCCGGCGCCTGGGGTATCGCCGCCATTGCCGGTGGCTTCTGGATCATGTCGGCCACCGTGCGCAGTTATTACCAGCGCAAGCGGTCCATGCCGGGACGCTGGCCTTCGCGCAGTGAAACCGGCATGACCCTGGCGCATTTCGGAGTCGGGCTGTTCCTGATCGGGGCCATGATGACCAATACGATCAGCTCGGAAAAACACTTGCGCATGGAGCCCGGCGACTCGTTTGAAATGGTCGGTTACACCTTCGTTTTCGAAGGAACGCGCGGTCTGCAGGGGCCGAATTACGTGGCCGATGAAGGCGAGTTCATCGTGTACAAATCGGGCGAACGGGTCACCTCGATGTTTCCGCAGAAACGCCGTTATTTGCAGAGCGGACAGGTGATGACTGAAGCGGCGCTGGACCCGGGCCTGACCCGCGACCTGTATATTTCAATGGGCGATCCGCTCGACAACCAGGGTAGAGCCTGGGCGATCCGGATCTATCACAAGCCCTTTATCCGGTTTATCTGGTTGGGCGCGCTGATGATGATGGCCGGTGGTTTCCTGGCCGCCAGCGACCGCCGCTATCGCCGCAAGGTCCATGCCGAGGCCCAGGCTGAGGATCGTGTGAGCACCACCGGGGGAGTGGCAGAGGCAACATCATGATCTCGCGCCTCCTACCGGTCATCCTGTTTGTACTGCTCGGTGTGCTGCTCGCCGCCGGTTTGAGGATTGCCGATCACAAGACTGACATTCCTTCACCGCTGATTGGCAAACAGGTTCCGGACTTCTCTCTGCCCATGCTGGGCCGGGAAGACGAGCTGGTCACGCCCGGCGATTTGCTCGGAACGCCTTACCTGCTCAACGTATGGGCCAGTTGGTGCGTGACCTGCCGGGTTGAACACCCGTTTATCACTGATCTGGCGGAATCGGGCCAGGTGCGGGTGATCGGCCTGAATTATCGCGATGAAACGAGCGACGCCCTGGGCTGGCTGCAGCGTTTTGGAGACCCTTACGAGTTCAGCATCGCTGATGTCAGCGGCCGCACGGCGATTGATTTCGGCGTTTATGCAGCGCCCGAGTCCTTCCTGGTAAACGCTGAAGGCCGAATCGTCTTCAAGCAGATTGGGGCCGTGACACCGGAGGTGATCGAGGAAGAAATTCTGCCCCGGCTGGAGGAAATGAAAAATGGCGCAATGGGGAAATAGCCGCATGAAATCTAACAAACTCCGCATGCTGATTTTGACCATCGCCCTGTTGCTGACGGGCCTGGCCCAGGCGGCTGAACCTCTGGTGTTCACCGACGCCGAACAGGAAGCCCGCTACAAACACCTGACCACTGAACTGCGCTGCCTGGTTTGTCAGAATCAGAACCTGGCAGATTCGGATGCCGAGTTGGCGCAGGACCTGCGAAAAGAAATTTACGACATGTTGCAGATGGGCCGGACCGATGACGAGATCAAGACCTTCATGGTCGACCGTTATGGCGATTTCGTGTTGTACCGGCCGCCGGTGCAGGGCAACACCCTCGCCCTTTGGCTAATGCCCGCCGTGTTGTTGTTGATTGGGGCGCTGGTGCTGGTGGTCATCGTCCGCAAACGTTCGCGACTGCTCGCTAAACAAGAAAAAGAGAAATCATGATGCTGTTCTGGATCCTGTCCGCCATTGGCTTGGCGATCGCCACCCTGTTCACCTGCCTGCCGCTGTTCCGGCAAAAAACCGGCTGGACGCCCATCGCGCTGGCGCTGGTGTTCGCATTGCCGGTCGGCGCCCTGCTGCTCTACCAGAAAGTGGGGTCACCAGAAGCCATCGGCATGAGCGGCGTTCCGCAGCGTACCGTGCACACGGGCGCCGAGTCGGAAGCCGGGGAGATCGATGACCTGGTCGACAAGCTTCGTGCACGGCTGGATGAAAGTCCCGAAAGCCTGGAAGGATGGGTGCTGCTGGCCAGGACACTCAAGACCATGCAACGCTTTCCCGAAGCGCTTGAAGCGCTGCAGACGGCCAAGCGGATTGCCCCAGACGATCCCTTCGTGACGGTCGAACTGGTCGAGGCTCAGCTTTTCACGTCCCAGGGCGGAATGATTTCCGAAGACATGATCAACCAGTTGCAATCCGCGCTGGACCAGGATCCGGGCCAGCAGAAAGCGCTCTGGCTGATGGGTGTTGCGGCGTCCCAGGCCGGTGAGGATGAAGCCGCCATCAGTTACTGGGAAACCCTGCTGGAACTGGTGGAAGCGGACAGCCCGATCCGCTCAACCGTCCAGGAACAAATATTCGCTGCCCAGTCGCGGCTGGGAATCGAGCCAACACAAAGCTCGACGGCAACGGAAAGCACGCCGGCAGCCATGCCCCCGCCGGCCATGCCGCCAGCCGAGCCCTCGATGGCCCAGGCTGATGCCACGCCGGCGCCGGTCGCCGGGCAAACCCGTCCGGCGGCTTCGGATGGCTGGACCGGTTTCAACGTACAGATCACTGCCGGCGAGGCGCTTCCGGCAGGGGCGCCGGAAGGTGCTGTGCTGTTTGTCATGATCCGCACGCCCGGTATGGCTGCCGGACCGCCGATCGGGGTACGCCGCGTGATCGGACCCAGCCTGCCGCTTAGCCTGGACATCAGCGACAAGGACAGCATGCTGCAGGAACGCCTGATTTCGAGCGAAACCGAAGTGCAGTTGCAGGCGCGGCTGTCACTATCCGGCGCGCCGGGCGCCCGCAGCGGCGACTGGCAGAGCAAACCCGTCGTGGTCTCCCTGGATTCGGCCAAATTGGTGGAGTTGGTCATAGACCAGCAGGTAGAATGATTCTCCAATAGAGAGTGCGACGGGAGCACTCCGCCAAAGGAGATTCAAATGCAACCATCGACTAGCCGCCAGGCGTTCCTGGCATCTGCCGCCACCTTACTCGGCCTGGCCCTGGCGCCCGTGCAGGCGCAGGACGAAAAGGTCGAATTCATACCGACACAGCTTTCCACCACCCTGACCATGATCAAGGGCCGCGGCGGAAATATCGCCGTCTCCGCCGGCGATGATGGCGTGTACATCATCGACGACCAACTCGAGCCGATTTCCGAACAACTGGTCGCGGCGATTGCCGAAGTCAGTGACCAGCCGATCCGCTATGTCATCAACACCCATTACCATGGCGACCATGTCGGCGGTAATGAAAAAATCGGCAAAAGCGGCGCCGTGATTGTTGCCCATGACAATATCCGCAAGCGCATGGAGGTCGATCAATTCAATAATTTCTGGAATGAAACCACCCCGGCCTGGCCCAATGAGGCGCTGCCTACGCTAACTTTCAATGACCAGGTGACGCTCCATTTCAATGGCGAAGAGGCCTTGGTCCACCATGTCCCGAATGGGCATACGGATGGCGATAGCATTGTGCATTTTCCGCAAAGTAATGTCGTCCACATGGGCGACATCTACTTCAACGGCCTGTACCCGTTTATCGACCTGGACGGTGGCGGAAGCATTCAGGGCATGATCGCCGGGGCCGAACTCGGCCTGTCACTGGCCAACGACGAAACCCAGATCATTCCCGGTCATGGCCCGCTGGCCAGTCGCGTCAGCCTGGCGGAATACCGTGATTTCCTGGTCGAGGCGCGGGATGCCGTCCAGTCGCTGATCGACCAGGGTAAAAGCCTGGCCGAAGCCGTCGAGGCCAAACCGACCGCCCAATGGGACGAAGCCCTGGGCAAAATCTGGATCACGCCGGAGCAACTGGTGATTTTCATCTACAACAGCCTGACTGGTGTTGATCATTT
>Ga0102946_1000139_pt1 | contig 24841 bp, 21 predicted proteins | sample SalPon2A_A_D1_MG_FD_78209 | JGI IMG/M metagenome (GOLD analysis project Ga0102946, IMG submission 78209) | Soil microbial communities from South San Francisco under conditions of wetland restoration - Salt Pond MetaG R2A_A_D1_MG | ecosystem: Environmental > Terrestrial > Soil > Wetlands | place... | reverse complement strand
TGTTGCAAGAGGAAACTCTCTGGCTAAAGAACCTTGGGGCTCAACCGCAGTATTTTGCATCGTTGGCTCCGAGGCATCGATCTGCTCATCGTTATCCGCAGTTTTTTCTGTGAAAGGTAGTTCCATCCCTTGTACTGGCTCAGTGAAGATTTTTTCCATTTCAACTGATTTCACCTGCACTGAATCAACCGGGACGGGAGCTTCAGCTGGTTGGGTACCGTTATCACCGGCCAGCCACCAGAAAACAGTGCCTGCCAGAATGATGGAGAGGACGGAGACGAGCAGGACCGGTGTGCGGCGTTTCGTAACAAAGGGTTTACGATGATCTGCGGATTCTGGTGGAACAAGGGCATCGGATGAAGGTTCGGAGCGTTCGGAGCGTTCGGAGCGATATAGCTCGAGAACTTTCTGTGCCGGCACGTCGAGCGACTCAGCATAACTTGCAAGATAACCCTTCAGGTAGGTTTCGGCAGGGAGCTTATGGTAATGACCGTCTTCCAGGGCCTGGAGACAGGTCAAAGTGACTTTAGTACGCAGGGCAATGTCTTTCAGAGCCAGACCCTTCTCAAGCCTTTTTTCTCGCAGATATTCACCCAGAGGTTGGCAGCTATCCATAATGTTACCGAAATCTTAGAAAGGAGTGGTTTTCAGAAAACTGGCTGATTTTTGACCCCACTCCGACTCGGGAGAAAGCTCAAGGACGCGACGAAACATTTCAACCGCCTTGTTGTTTTTTTTCTCACGTAACAAAACCAGACCCAGCCTGTAGTGCGCTTCGGCATTAGCAGGAGATTGGCTCAGCGCAGTCTCAAACTCATTTCGTGCTGCAGCATCCTGACCGAGAGCGTAATATACTTCCCCAAGTCTCAGACTGATTAGTGCATAACCTGGAGCGATCGATTTAGCGTCCTGATAGGCGTTTATCGCTGCCGGAAAATCCCCTTTGCGAAAGTGGGCATAGCCGATCCCGGTCAGCGCCAGCTCTGTTCGCATAAACAGCAAATTTTCTGCTGCTTTACTGAAATAGTCGATTGCCTTGTCCCACTGTTCCATACTGAGATACAGAGCAGCCAGATTATTCTGAAAACGCGGATCATTGTCTGAGAGCTTCAATGCCAACTGATAGTGTTCTTCTGCTTTAGGATAAGCTTTTTTGATCTGGTAGATCTGAGCCAACAATGCCTGAATTTCCGCATCGTCAGGGTCAATCTTTTCTGCCTGTATCAACTCCTTCAGAGCCATGGTAGGACTGCCACTCTGCAGATGAGAAAGTCCGAGGGTGTAGTGCGATGTAGCTTGGTTTTTCTGTTTGGCAGTCATCCCGCAGCCGAACAGAAGTAAAACCATAACCACTGCAGCGATTGTCTTATAGTTGATCATTCTTACTCCCTTGGGGGAACCTTTATCATAAAGCGGCCAGAAAACGTCCAAGACTCTCTTTACAGCGACTCCTTCTCTCTTCGAGACTGACAGGTGGCTTGGAAGCGGCCACCCTGGCAGGCAGCGGAGCAACTTTCCTTACCTCAGTCACGGGATTTACCTCAGCGTCTATAACCTTTCTCGGGACTGGAGTCCTTTCAACGTCTACAGCTGTTTGCGTGACAGGTGTTTTTTCAGCGTCTACAGCTGTTTGCGTGACAGGTGCCTTCACAACAGCCATAGTCTTTTTCGTGACCGGCACAGAACCAGTAAATTTATTGCAGATCGGTAACTTTCGCCAGTATTTATCCAGCTGTTCGGGCGTCATCAGGTCAACATCAGCGTCCGCAAGGACAAAACCGATCGACTCGGCAAATTCCAACCCATCTTCCAGCATCGAATCAGCTTTTTCTGCTGTGACCTCCCCTGCTTCAGGCAGAAAAAAGACCGATATGCGACTGTCTGCCAGGAAGAATCCGAGGACTACCTGGATGCCGACACCTGACTTGAGCGCGACCAGGTAAGCTGAAGCCATTTGAGACGGGAAACCGGACAGGGCAACCTGCACGTCAACCGTAGAGGTTAACAGCCGGCGAACCCGGCTCGATGGCAGGGTCAAAACCGTCAATTTTTTCTGCTGAACAAACATATCAGTCTCCTAAATATTATGCTGCCACAGAAAATATGCAGAAGAGCAATCAAAACACATTAACAGAACTAATCTAAATGACCGAATTCCGTTAATAACTTTATCCTTCGATAACGGTCTTCTATCTCTTCATATTCCAGTTCACGCAAACGGTCAAGGCTGAACTTTTCAACGGTAAAGGAGGCCATGACGGTGCCGAAGACGATCGCCTTGCGCAAACCCTCCTCTTCAAGGTTACGGGTCGCCGCAAGGTAGCCGATAAAGCCACCGGCAAAAGTATCACCAGCCCCCGTTGGGTCAAAGACCTCTTCAAGAGGATAAGCGGGTGCGGAGAATACCGAGTGCTCGCCAAACATCAACACACCATACTCGCCCCGCTTGACCACCAAAGTCTTCGGTCCAAAACTGCGCACAATGGCAGCAGCCTTGATCAGGTTCGGCTCTTCGGCCAACTGACGAACTTCAGCTTCATTGATGACCAGAATATCAACTCTTGAGAGGGTTTTTATCAACTCATCACGCTTACCCGAAATCCAGAAGTTCATGGTATCACAAGCAACCAGTCGAGGATTTTTTACCTGCTGCAGGACTTCAAGTTGCAACTCCGGGTCGATATTCGCCAGAAATACAAACTCGGAATCACGATAGGTTTCAGGAAGAACGGGTTTGAACTGTTCAAAGACATTCAACTGAGTGTCAAGTGTATGTGCTTCATTCAGGTCATACTCATAACGACCTTTCCAGCGAAAGGTCTGCCCCGCACTCTTCTGTAATCCTTCGAGACCGATCCCCCTGCTGCAGAGAAAATCGACATGCTGCTGCGGAAAGTCTTCACCAACAACAGCCACGAGATTAACGTCGGTAAAAAAACTGGCGGAGGTTGAAAAATAGCAGGCCGAACCACCCAAAACGTCCTCCGCCTCGCCAAAAGGGGTAGAGATGGAATCAAAGGCAACGCTGCCAACAACCAGAATACTCATGAAATTACTCCGTGAATTCGTTCAAAAAAAGAGGTCAAAGATACTTACCTAATAAAAGCCCAAGATCACTACGGGTCTGATCCGGGATAAGAGCAGGAGCAGTCATGACAGCAAACTTGAGAGCTTCATCACAGTTACAGTCTGCACTCTGTTCTCCAGCCACAATTCCTTTGACAGTCTCTTTAATGATCCGACGGGCGGTAGCAACGTTTTTCTGAATCACAGCAATGACTGCCTCCACCGACACATCATCATGCCCATCGTGCCAGCAATCATAATCGGTGGCCAACGCGACAGTGGCATAACAGATTTCCGCTTCGCGGGCCAGACGAGCCTCGGGTATATTGGTCATGCCGATAATGTCGACCCCCCAGCTGCGATAGATATTAGATTCAGCACGGGTTGAAAAGTTGGGACCTTCGATACAGACATAGGTCCCTCCCTTGTGGACGGTCGCCCCGGCCACTTCGGCTGCAGCATGGAGCCTTTGTGCCATCCCCGGACAGACTGGGTCGGCAAACTGGACATGACCGACAACACCATTGCCAAAGAAGGTTGAAGCACGCTTTCCCTGGGTGCGATCAAAAAATTGATCCGGAATCACAATATGACCGGGAACAATCTCTTCTTTCATGCTGCCAACCGCCGAAACAGAAATGATTCGCTCTACACCCAGAGTTTTCATCCCGTAGATATTGGCCCGGTAATTGACTTCAGATGGCAGTAAACGATGGCCACGACCATGACGTGGCAGGAAGACCATCCTGACACCCTCCAGGACACCGGTAATATAGGCATCCGAGGGAGATCCGAATGGTGTTTCTATAACTTTTTCCTCAACATTGGTCAGTCCTTCGATTTCATAAAGACCACTGCCGCCGATAACTCCGATAACAGGTTGTGACATGCTGTTCCTCCAATAAATCCAGTATCATATTTCACCACAGATATCACTGGATACGCGGAGAGATACTGACTGTTTTTTATCATTGATAAATTAATCTGATTCCAGCTTGCCCTTTAATTGGCCGCAAGCAGCAGAGATATCCTGTCCTTTACTGGCCCGTCGAATCGCGACAATCTGCCGATCCAGAAGGTAGCGCTGGAACTCTTCGATCACTTCGCTTGACGGTTGGTTAAATTCCGATCCGACATGCTCGTTATAGGGAATCAGATTTACCTTGGCACGGATACCGTGAAGCAACTTGACCAGACGTTTGGCATCAGTACGGGAATCGTTCACCCCACCGATCAGAATGTACTCAAAGGTTATCCGTTGACGGGGCTCCAAAGGTAAATTCCGGCACGCTTCCATTAATTCAGCCAGGGGATATTTCCTGTTAATCGGCATCAACTGGTCGCGAAGCTGGTCAGTCGTGGCATTGAGTGAGACCGCCAGACCAACCTTGATCCTCTTGGCCAGTTCATGCATTTCCGGCACCAGGCCGGAAGTCGACAAGGTGACCCGTCGCGCACCATAACCACAACCATCATCCAGATAAAGTATCTCCAGCGCCTTAACCACATTATCCAGGTTATGGAGAGGTTCCCCCATCCCCATCAGGACAATATTATGAATCGGACCGTCTTTGCGCGCAGCACAGACCTGATTGATAATTTCGGCTGGCTCCAGGTTGCGTATCAGACCAAAGGTTCCGGTCAAACAGAAACTGCATTGCATCGCACAACCGACCTGAGTCGAAATACAGAGCGTGTCTTTGCCCCCCTCCATCGGAATGCGGACCGTTTCAACACTTTCGTTATCGATCAGTCGGAACAGATATTTTCTGGTTCCATCGCTGGAGGTTTCGATCACCTCAGGCGTCCAGTCTGAGATAGAGAAACGTCGCTTCAGGTCTTCGCGCAACGCCTTGGACAGGTCAGTCATCTCATCAAAGGAAGTGACGTCACGCGAGTAGATCCATTTAATGATTTGTTTGGCCCGAAACTTCTCTTTTCCAAGCCCCGTGAGCTGTTCGGTAAGCTCAGGAAGACTCAGATTCTTTATATCGGCCAGTTGCTTGTCACTCATACAATCTTCTTTTGAATTTATTAACGTTCGAACAGTAGAAGTTAACGTAACAGGGTTGAGAATTCAAGCTTATATGGGATCAGGACAAAATATCCTGTTTGCCGATCTTCAGGATCTTTCTGCGCAGCACCAGTCAGAAAGCTGCCAGGCAACTCAACATCAAGATCGGAACATCGCCAAAGAGAAGAGCGCCCTCCAGAAAGAGACAGAAGCTTGATTTCAGCACAGGAAGTAACATCTGCAAGACGCACATGTGAATCGTCGAATTTGTTTTGGGCGCATCACGGCTCCATCAGCAGAAGAGGTTCACCTTGATAAAAACTCTGTATTGTCTGTGAATTTTCTCTGGGGGAGGGAGTAACTACAGCTTCACTGAATCAATGAAAAATGACAAGACTGTTTCCAGCCCTTTTGGCTCGATACATGGCATCATCGGCCTGTTTAAGGATCTGCTCCTGCGTTCCCTGATTGACAAACAAGGTAACACCAATACTCGAGGTACATTGGTGCTCGATGGTGCTCTGTTTTTTTCCATCGTGAGTGATGGTCAGAAAACATGGTTCTGCTATGGCGAGACGAATCTTCTCGGCAATCTGCTTAATCTGTGTCATGGCTTTTGAATTGTCTACATTCAATTCGTTCACCAATATGACAAACTCGTCGCCACCGAACCGTGCTACGGTGTCCATTTCACGCACACTCTTTTTCAGTCGGTGCGCCATTTCAATTAACATTAAATCTCCAACAGCATGACCATAGTTATCATTCAGCAGTTTAAAATTATCCAGATCCAGAAACAGAATTGCACTGTGGGAACCGCTACGCGTATTGGATGCTATGGCAAGACCCATATGATCCAATAACAGACGACGGTTGGGCAGATTTGTCAGGTGGTCATGGAATGCCAGTTGTCGGACTCGATCTTCCATCAATTTACGCTCGGTGATATTCCTGCTTATTCGATGATAGCCAATAATCTTACCCTGCTCATCCCGTTCGGGTGTCGAGAGAATTTCAACCCATATCAGACTACCATCTTTACAGCGTTGCTGAACCTCGACGCCTGGGGACTCCAGGTTGGACTCAGTGCTCGTGGAGATCGTTGGCGAGCAGGGTGCAATTTTGTCATCAATTAAAAATTCTGCCAGCGGCCGTCCAGCAACCTCGTCGAGACGGTAACCGGTAGCGCGGGTAAAGGCAGGGTTAATCGAAACAATTTTGGTATCGAGGTCTGTAACTAGAGTCGCTTCATTACTGGCATCGAAGACAGTGGCGTTGATGCGCTGGAGTCGCTGGTTTTCGATCCGCTGAACGTATAGCTGCTGCTGGCGACGGTAAAACACCGCGGCGAGTAGAACGACCGCCATTATCGATGGAATAACGATCGCCAGAAGAGTATTCCCCTCTTCATGCCAGTACCTTAAGGCATAATCGCGGTTGAGGTGTGTAATAATAACGATCGGATACAGCCGTGAAGCTCTGAAAGCGGTCAAGACGTGGCGGTCACCACCCAGAGTCTGTTCAAATTCACCGGTTTCAACTTCATCCAGTCGCAGCTCGCGGGTGATATATTCGCGCAGAGTACCCTGCGGTTCTTCCTGATCGGTACTCATAAGCAGTCTGCCATCATAGCGTACCACTTCGACCGTTCCTTCCGTGACCTCAATCGTTTGCAGCATGTGGTTTATGAAATAGTCAGGATTCAGAGCAAAGAGCACAGTCAGGTTCTGTTTCTCGCTCTTCAGTGGGTGAACAACGGGAATGAAACTCGTGAGGTTGTCAGTCCCTTCACCAGGACGCCCGTCGGCAAAATCACGGCCGGACCAGGGTAGTCCGATACGTAGCATGTTCGGTCCCCTTGCTGCGGTCGGTAGAAAACTCTCCAGTGGCACAATCATGCCAAGGTTGTCCGGGTTTGAACTGGCAATGATCCGGCCACGATCGTTCAGCAGCGATAGCGAACGCAGAAAAGGTGCATGGCGTAAAGTCGATGACAAGAACCCTGTCACATGGTCAACATCCGCCAGATGATCTTCTTGATCCAAGAGGTTCGCGCCAACGAGGTCAGTGACAAGGAGGTTTTGGGTTATGAAATCTTCGAAGCTACGCGAATGCATCGCAGAGACTTCGAGACCGTTGAGAATGGCATCACTACGCAACAGCCACAAGGTATAGCTGGTCAGGATGAGCGTACCAGTGACAAAAAGTAACAGGGCGGCAAGAAAATACCTGCGCAGAAGCCTTGAGCGTGCGGTCATGGTGTGACAATGGGATGCAGTCCGTAACGTTTTGCTGCTGTCATGAGACGACCATCGCTCTTGATGTCACTGACAAAGAGTTCGATGCGGTTATACCAGATGTCGTCTCCGGGCTTCATGGCATAAGCGTATGGAGTCACGTGATAGATGCCGGGTGGAGATACGAGCCGTGCCCAGTCGGCGTTGGCGAGAAAGCGCTGGCTGTATGGAAAATCTATCATGAAAACATCGGCTCGCCCCGATTGAACTTCCTGCTCGCGAGCAAAGGGGGTGTCGAGAACGACCAATTGCGCAGCTTTGAGCTTTTCCTTCATCACCGGTTCGTGCAGGGTGCCCCTGGCGACCGCCACAACAGAACCGGGGTTGTCGATGTCTTCCCATTGCTTGATTCGCCGGTTGGTCCTGGTGGTTATTGCGTAGATGTCGCTGGCGAGATGACTGTCAGTAAAGCGAAGTTTTTCTCCACGCGATGCGGTGATGCCAATAGCAAACATGGCAATGTCACAGTGGTCTCCAGTGACATCATCGATCAAGGTGGCAAAAGAACTGTCAACAAACTCCACTGCGACGCCCAGGTCACTGGCCAGTTCTTGCGCCATGTCGATATCGATTCCGGAAAGTTTTTGCGTTTTCGGATTACGGAAGGTGATCCCGTAATAGTCTGGCCAGATACAGACACGCACTAGATTTTCATTCTGGACACGCTCGAGTCGATTCGTCGCTGTGCCTGATGCTTCACTGAGGAATGGGAAGCCCATGATGATGAGCAAAACGGTGAGAAACAGAAATTTATGCATCCGACTCTTCTTTCAAAACATTTCATGAATTAAAGCGAAACGAGTTTTTGAACAGAGATATATGATGTGTATAGTTTTTAGTTCACGCCTTTGAAACTGTTACATGAATTTATATTGATGGTCCTGATTCAGCTAGCAGATATATAAATATGATCAAACATCAATCATTGGAAGATGTCAATAATTAGTTTGGTGAGCTGGCATCATTCTCTTGGGTGAAAGAAAGGCACGTCCTCCACATGTAAGCACATATACTTTTTTCTTGACGGGATGATCCGGGATATGACCTGAAACATTTGCATTTTACAAACTTGTCAATGGCTCCTTGGCACAAACAAAAGCAGGCCGGAAAATCCGGCCTGCTTTTGTTTGGATTTAACGAAAGAGTCAATTTTAAATCAACAGTTCCAGCCCGTTGAAGAAATAACCAAGCTCAAAAGCTGCAGTTTCCGGGGCGTCAGAACCGTGAGTAGCGTTCTCACCGATTGACGCGCCGAATTCCTTACGCAGGGTACCTTCCGTCGCCTCGGCTGGATTAGTTGCACCCATCAGATCACGCCATTTGAGGATGGCGTCTTCTGCTTCAAGAGCCATAACGATGCAAGGGCCACTACTCATGAAATCGGTCAGTTCACCGAAAAACGGCCGCTCGCTGTGCACGGCATAGAAACCTTCTGCTTCGACCTTGCTCAGGTAGAGTTTTTTCAGCCCGACGACCTTAAAACCCTCAGCATAGATACGAGCGAGGATTTTACCAGCGTAACCGGCAGCGAACGCGTCGGGTTTAATGATTGCGAATGTTTGTTCCAAAGCCATTTTTTTCTCCTTTATATACAAGTTGTGTTGATTTTTCGAGTTAAAGCAAGGCGTTTTATCACCCCATCCCGAACTCTGTCAATTCATAAATCAGTGCTGCAAGTACTCTTTCAAAGCAGGGAGGACTTTACGCAGAGCGTTGCCGCGATGACTGATCCGGTTCTTTATATCGATAGAGAGTTCCGAGGTTGTCTTCCCGTATTCAGGAACCAGGAAATAGGGATCATAACCGAACCCCCCTTCCCCGCGTGGTTCACGTAATATAATCCCGGAGATCTGTCCGTCAAAAGTACGACATTGACCACCAGGTTCCGCCAATGCCATGACACAGTGAAACGCTGCCTGTCGCTTATCGTCAGAGACTGCCGACAGCTCCTGCATCAGTTTCTGGTTGTTTGCCTCGTCATTACCATCTTCCCCTGCATAGCGGGCCGATATCACTCCGGGCGCTCCGCCAAGAGCATCGACCACCAAACCGCTGTCGTCGGCCAGGGTCAAGCAACCGGTCGCTTCCGCCATCACCATTGCCTTTTTTCGTGCATTGGCCTCAAACGTATCGCCATCCTCCACGACCTCAGGAAGTTCAGGATAAGCGTCCAGGCCAACAACGTCAAAAAGACTGTCATCCAGGAGACGATGGATTTCTCTCAATTTCCCCGGGTTTCCGGTCGCAACGAGCAATTTCATTACAGCTCCAGGGCCTCTTTTTGCAGTGCAGACAACTGAGCACAGCCGAGCAGAGCCTGATCACGCAACGCGTCGAGCTGCTCAAGGCTGAACGGTTCCTCTTCGGCCGTTCCCTGAACTTCTACGAATTGCCCGCTTCCGGTAATGACAAAATTCATGTCGACCTCTGCCCGATAATCTTCGTCATAGTTCAGATCGAGTAACGGCTGCCCAGCGACGATTCCGACGCTGATGGCCGCGACACTGTCCTTCAGGGGCATTCTTGCCAAAGACCCTGAAACGACCAGACCAGACAGGGCATCATGCAGGGCGACATAGGCTCCGGTAATCGACGCAGTTCGGGTTCCCCCATCGGCTTGCAAAACATCGCAGTCGATCTGAATTGAACGCTCGCCTAGAGCGTCAAGGTCTGTTACCGCGCGCAGAGAACGACCGATCAAGCGTTGAATTTCCTGAGTTCTGCCGGAAATCTTGCCTTTTGCGGCCTCACGAAACGACCGGGTATGGGTCGCTCTGGGCAACATGCTGTATTCGGCGGTAACCCATCCTCTTCCCTGACCACGCATGAAAGGCGGAACACGTTCCTCGACTGAAGCATTACAGAGCACCTTGGTCTCACCGCAGCTGACCAGAACCGAACCTTCCGCATAGCGGGTAAAATTTCTTTGAAAACTGATCGGACGCAGCTGGTTTTGCTGACGGCCATCGCTACGAACCGCACTTTCGTTTGACATCTAATGTATCTCCTCTGTCTTCTGAATAAATGCCAGGACCCCTTGATACAGCGCCTGGGCCAGAAGATCTTGTTGTTCGGAATCCCTCAATCGTTTCAGGTCTTGCGGATTACTGAGATAGCCGGCCTCAATCTGCACGGTCGGCAGGTCACCACTGCCCAATGATAATTGTGAAGTCGGGTATATACCAACAACCGGGATTTCAGCTTCAATTAACGCCAGTGAGAGTTGTTTTGCCAATTGCAGACTCTCACTCTCTTCCGTCTTCTGCGCAGGCGAGACTGCCTCTTCCGGACGAACCAGCAAGGTCACCCCTTGTGCCGTTTCACTGAAAGATGCCTGCGCATGCAACAACAACCAGACATCGACATCCTCTTTGGCCGCTGGCGCAATTCGCTGTTGTGGTGTCAACCCATAATCGTCATCTCGACTCAGATAAACGGGAACACCAAGTTTCATTTTCAGAAGTTTGCTCAAACGACGGGCTAACTGAAGATTAATCTCTTTCTCTCGAAGACCATCAGGACCAATCACGCCGTTGTCCAGACCACCATGCCCAGGGTCAATAGCAACAGCATTGAGTTTCGGTCCGGAAATTCTCTGTTTCTTGCGTAGCAGAAATGAGAACAGTCGATCCAGTGTACTTTCACCAGCAATTTTCTCAGTTGGGCGAGGATCCAGATTTCGATAGTAAACCGGCTGGTCTATCAACATCGGCAGTTGGTTAACCAGAAAATCCTCAGCAACCCGAAGTCGACCATCGATAAAGCGCGGCTTGTTCTTTGACGGATAGTAATTATCCTGCAGCTTGAGAAAAGAACTTCCTGGCGTTATTTCGGCCCAGCCCCGATTGGTTTTGATCCGATAAATATGTTTGATTGAATTCCAGTGACCACGCAGAGAAACAGCATCAAGTGCATCATCCACAGCGACGTACGGGACACCCTCAAAAAAATAGACATCTGTCAGACGGACGGGCTCCTGTCCTTTCGGTGCCAGTTCAATGGCTGCGAAGGTTGAAGAACACATAAGAGCTGAAATCAGCAACAGCAGGAAGGTCAAACGCATAGAAACTCCGATGAAGGAACCGGGAGTTTATACCGTAGATATTTGGCCCCTGTCAATGGATTGGAGGAGTCAGGAAAGTTCAGCAACCAGAGGCTCCCCAAGGGTCGGTTTCAATCCGACTATATCAAGAAACCTGCTGGTAAGAAGCTGTTCCAACTCAACCTGCGCGGACTTGGCGGAAGACATCGGGCGAATCTGTCCACCAGCCGTCATCCCATGTCCACCGGAAGTTCCCATATCGTGAAATATTTTCTGAACAACCTGACCGAGCCTGATCTCGGGATCAAGAGTCCTGAGGGAGACAACTTCCGCTCCGTCATACCAGCCCAGTCCCATAACGTGCATGACACCTTCATGGCGGAGCATAAAATCTGCGAGTTCTGCAACGATATCGGGGTTATCAATTTCAAAAAGATTAAAAACCAGGACATAATCATAAATACGGGCATTTTTCATGGCCCGATTGAAAGTTGTAAAATAATTCCCCGGCACTGGGGGATGAGTAATGCGAAACAGTATGCGGTTGTTCGAAATTGGCAGCAATTTAAGATAGGCTTCACGATCAGCCTTTGACCACTCACGTCCCAAATCCTGCGTTTCGGACTTGATCGCATAATAAAGACTGGTCGCCAGGCGGGTATTGAGCCTGATATTCTGACTGCAGAGATATTCATACAGAATCGTTGCGGCCGCACCGTATTCTTCGCGGACATCAACCCAGATAACCTGTTGCAGTTCGGCACGGGGGGCGTGGTGATCGATAACAAGATGTACCGGCTTCCCCACAGGATAAGAATTATTTCCGGTCCCTGGCTGCGTATCGACCATACAGACGATATCGAACTGCTCGAGATCAAGCGTGGATATCGGTTTAAGATCAATCTCCAGCTCTTCTACCATAAGCCGGTTTTCGCTCCGGCCTATAATGCCACCAAAGGTGACCACTGCATCCTGTCCGGTTTGAACCAGCAGCAGATGTCTCAGAGCAACTGCGGCGGCAATTGCGTCCGGATCGGGGTTATCATGAGTCACAATCAGGATCCGACCACGACCGCGCATCCACTCAATCATTGCCGCAGCACGATCACGACTCACAGACAGACCATTACATCCCGGTATCGCCTTATCCTTCTCATTCACCATTAAAAACCTCTCCTGCTGCATTCAATGCCATAGCCACAGCTTCAGTGGGGGTAGCTGCCGGCCTACAACCTGCAAGTTCGTCCCAACTATCCAGAGTACAAACTGTCTTGCCGAGCTTTAGTGCAATAGCCATTTCTGAAAGGGTACCATACTCTCCCTCAACTGCGATTAAAGCATTTGAGGTCTGGGCGATGATAATGTTTCTGGCGTGCCCCATGTCGGTCACAACCGGAATCGAGACAAAGGGGTTCGCACCCAGCGCCGAATCCCCGGGAAGGATGCCGAGCACTTGTCCACCTGCTTCGACGCAACCGCGCGAAGCGGCCTCCATGACACCCCCCAATCCACCACAGACCAGGACAGCACCAGCCTCGGCAATCAATCTCCCGACGGTAGTGGCGGCGTCCAGACCCTTTGGTGATGCATTTGACGCCCCGATAACACCAATCAATAAAGGCTTGTCCATAATCACCCCTATAAGCGAGTACCTAAACGTTTCAACAACAAACTATTCGACACAACCGAGACACTTGAGAAGGCCATGGCAAGACCGGCATATTCCGGTTTCAGATAGAGTCCCCAGACCGGATAGAAAAGACCTGCAGCTAATGGAATCCCGAGGATATTATAGAAAAATGCCCAGAACAGATTCTGCTTGATCTTGCTTAAAGTTAATCGGCCCAGCCGGATCCCCCTCTCAATATCTAGCATATCGCCACCGACCAGAATCAGATCACCGGTCTCTTTGGCAACGTCCGTTCCGCTACCGATTGCTATCCCGATGTCAGCCTGTGCAAGGGCAGGAGCATCATTTATTCCATCTCCGACCATCCCAACCCGCAGGCCATGCTGTTGATATTTCTTGACCGTCTCCAGCTTATCCGCAGGCAGAACTTCAGCTTCAACGTCATCAATGCCAACACTCTCTGCTACAGCATTGGCCGCAGCCCGAAGATCTCCGGTCAGAAGGACTGTCTGCAAACCAAGTCTCTTTAAACCGGCAACAGCCTGCGCGGCATTTTCTTTCAGACTGTCAGAGAGGGCCAACAGACCCATCAGTCGACCACCCTGTGCAACAGAGACCAGGGTTTTTCCCCGTTCAACCAACCTGTCGGAAACATCCGTCAGTTCGCCGATATCGACACCGCGTTGCTCAAGCAAAGAAAGGTTGCCACAGAGGACTTCCACGCCTGCCAGTTTTGCCGTCATACCGAGGCCACCCTGCTCTTCGATATGGTCAATTTTGGGTCGCGGAAGGCTTCTCTCTTCGGCAGCAGCAACGACACTCCGCGCCAGAGGGTGAGCGCTTCCCGCTTCAACAGCCGCAGCGAGCGATAAAAGTTCTACCTCGGAAACACCGCCGACAGGGACGATATCAGTCACCTGAAATTTTCCGGTGGTCAGAGTCCCGGTCTTGTCGATCAAAATGACTTGAAGGCGCGATATCTGCTCGAGAACCGAGGCACGCTTAAACAAAATCCCCCGCTCCAGGCCAACGGAGCTGCCGACCATAATCGCTGTCGGGGTTGCCAACCCCAACGCACATGGACAAGCGATGACAAGGACCGCAATCGCCATCTGAAACGCAAACAGGAACCCGGCTGAGGCCGCCAGATACCAAACAAGAAAGGTCAGAAGCGAGATTGCCACCACAACCGGCACAAAAACATTGGAGACGCTGTCTGCCAGCCTCTGAATAGGAGCCTTATCGCCCTGTGCTTCTTCCACCAGGCGAACTATTTGAGCAAGAACCGTCTGTTCTCCAATACGGACAGCGCTGATGGTCAACTGACCGGAGAGGTTGATAGTTGCACCTACGACCGAGTCGCCAACCTCTTTATTGACCGGTAGCGACTCACCCGTCATCATCGACTCGTCAACTGACGAGCGACCCGAGATAATTTCACCGTCGATCGGAATTTTCTCGCCTGGGCGAACCAGAACCTGGTCGCCAGGACGAACGCTACCGACAGAGACTTGAATCTCTTTCCCCTCCCGCAACAAAACTGCCTGGTTCGCCTGTAACTTCAACAGTGACTTAAGCGCTGCCCCCGCCCTCCCCTTGGCTCTGGCTTCCAGCCATTTGCCGAAGCGGATGAACATGATGAGCATGGCCCCGGTCTCGAAAAAAACTGTCTGTTCCGAGCCTAATATCCCGATCGCGGCCAACATCGAATAACCGTATGCGGCACTGATACCAAGTGCCACCAGCAGATCCATATTTGCTGAGCGGTTCTTCAGAGATTTCCAGCCGCCCCGATAAAAGGTCAACCCGGCGCTGAACTGAACAAGAGTGGCCAGAAGCGCATTGACCAGCAATGTCGCTTCACCAAAAAGAGGCCAGTACATAAGAAGCATGATCGGTACGGCACCAAGAGCCGACAGACCGACCCAGACTAGGGCGCGCCTGGCCTCATCATCGGTGTCACGCTGACCGAGTATCGCGCGAAACCCGGCAGACTCAATTTCAGAAACAATCGCTTCAACCGAGATGTGCTGCGGATCAAAATCGACCTCGGCAAAATCATTAACAAGATTAACGGAAACTCGTTCTATACCAGCCAGGGATGAAAGTTTTTTTTCTATGCTTGCCGCACAGTTGGCGCAGCTCATCCCTTCGATTCCAAGCCTAATCGATTCAAAGGGAGTTTCAAGCTCACCGCTGTAACCCAGATCTTTCAGCTTTTCTTGAATCTGATCTGTCCGATGCCCAGTGCTGTCGTGGACCACAGTCAGTATCTCAGTGGCAAAATTGACACGCGCCTCAATGACCCAGTCGAGACGATCAAGGCCTTTTTCAATCACAGCTGCGCAGTTAGCACAGGTCATACCCTTGAGTTGAAAGCGGGAGGATTCCATCGGTCCATTCGAATCCTGATTGTCTGATGTCTTGATATCATCCGACTGACGAGAAGATGAACCGACCCCAAAACTGCCGCCACGTATCGCAGCACGGATCAGAGTATCGCTACATAAATTCGATTCATAACTGACGGTGGCTGCGGCGTCTTCCAACGAGACACCAACCGAAGCCACTCCATCCAGACCCTCCAGAATGGATGTCAGCTTGGCAACGCACTTAGCGCAGCTCATGCCTTGCACCGAAAATGTCTGTCTCATCTTTGTCATCGCTTAAATCTGTGAATCAGGTGTTACAGCGCACAACATCGGTTGAATCGTAGGCAATGGCCTCCAGTCCATCCAGAAGTCCCCAGGGAGTGCTGGCAATTTTCTTTACCCGGATATTCAGCCTTTCCGACAGTTCCGAGAGGGAGAGATCATCCAGAAAAACGTCTTCATCGCTTTTAAGCATGACATCAGGCAACAGCAGAACCTCGCCCAGTTCCTGATCACTTAACTGAGCCAGGAGATCCTGCCCGGTCAACAGTCCGGCAACGGTCACCTGTTCACCAAAAAACATGTTGCGAATCGGGCAGACCACAATCTCTACCCCGGTCCGCTGTGAAAGCTGACGTACAAAGGTCTTCAGTTCCTGGGCAAATGAGCAACCTGTCAACAATGTGACCTTATTCAACTCCAGCGGCTCGGCATCCAGAAGGACCTCTTGAGCATCACACCTAAATTGAGCGATCAGACCGACACCGTTTTCAAGCTGCCAAAGTTCTTCATAATCGGCTATGTCGGGAATTTGACGATCAGCTTGCAGGTAGAGTTCATCGGCAGCAAAAACGAACCGTGATCCGTTTAGACGTACAAATCGCTGCTGTAACATTTCGATCATCTCAACCGTGGCAACAGACTCCTGTCGAGTCAGAGCACGCATGACCGGCAGATTCTTTCTGAATCGGGTTAATCCTACCGGGACGACAGCAAGTGAACAAATCTTGGGCGCAAGTCGATAGAGAGTCTCGATACTCCGCTGCAGCACCTTGCCGTCGTTGATTCCGGGACAGACAACGATTTGACAGTGGACTTCAATACCCGCCCCTGTCAATTGTTCTAACAGCTCATAGATCGGGGGAGACTTACGCCCCAGGAGTTGAGTACGCAATTCTTCGTCGGTGGCATGCACCGACACATAAAGAGGTGAAAGATTTTCATCAATTATTCTCTGCAGCGCCACCTGGTCAATATTACTGAGGGTGATGTAAGAGCCGTATAGATATGAGTAGCGGTAATCTTCATCTTTGACGTAGAGGGTTTTCCGTAGCCCCTTGGGGAGTTGATGAACAAAACAGAACAGACAATTGTTCCCGCAATGTTCGGGATCGGGGTGCTCCATCTGGAGACCCGGATCAAGATGTTCTTCCATTTCAAGCTCGTACAGAAGAACCCCATTCCCTGCTCGCAAAATTTCCAACTGAAGCAGATCGGCATTGAGCGAAAGAAAATAATCGAGGATATCGACAATTTTTCGTCCGTTGACAGAAATCAGATGATCGCCAATTTGAAGGCCGGCCAGTTCTGCAAGGCCACCAGGAGAAACGTCTTCTATTTTTAGCATTATCCAGCCAGTTATGATGGTTTCTAGGGGGGGACCAAGGATGTCATAGTATAGCACCAAGACACTGCGTCAAGGCAACTGTGGGTATAAAAGGCAAAATGATACAGGGGTGGCAACCTGTTGGTTGCCACCCCTGAAACTCACTTATCTTGCATGTGTAAGAGCCGAGTGAAGTTTTTACTGTTTAATCACGACCGCCATGAAGACGGAAAGTTCCGTCCATTGATGTAATGGACGCAATCGCATGCTTATAGATCAGGATGTCTCCATTACTCTCGGCAAGGACACAAAAGCTGTCAAAGGACTTGATAAACCCTTCCAGCTGACCGCCAGACATCATATGAATGACGACCTTGACCCGTTCTTTGCGTGCCTGATTAAGATATTGATCCTGAATGTTGAAGGGTGATTTAGGCATATCCGCTCCTTTATCGTTGAATTAAATTATCAATAGATTTTTTTACTCTATCAGACTCTTTGCAGGAATCAACCCAAATCGTCTGATGATTTTTCCTCAACCAGGTTAATTGGCGCTTGCCATATTGACGGGTGCGGGTCTGAATCAATTCAACCATTTGCGAATAATCGAGCTGACCCTGCAGATGCAAAATGGCTTCTCGATAGCCAAGCGTCTGCATCGCCTTTAACTGTGGATCATATTGTTCGAGGAGTCTTTTTGTCTCTTCCAATAAACCTGCTTCCAGCATCTGAACGACGCGTTGATCAATTCGCTGGTATAATTCTGACCTTTCGATCTTCGGGGCCAGGTCGAGGGTGTTGTATTGCTGATCAGAGAATTGATGCTCCTGCTTCAATTCTGACAGTTTGCGACCACTCAAATAAAAGACCTCCAGTGCTCTGACCAACCGGACCAGATTGCGGGGATGTATTTTTTCAGCGGATTCGGGATCAACCTCTTTCAGCAAACAATGCAAGGTTCCTTCGCCTTCATTCGTTTCTCTCTGATGAAGTTCAGTTCGTAAAGCGTCATCTCCGGTCGGCACCGCTGCGAGCCCTCCGGTCAAGGCCTGGATATAAAGACCGGTTCCTCCGACTACACAAGGAAGTCGTCCTCGACGATGAATCTTCTCTACCAGCGGCTGGGCCAGAGCAACAAAATCAGCGACGGAAAAGGCTTGGTCCGGCTGGACCAGATCGATGAGATGATGGGGAACTTTTTCCTGTTCTTCGCAACTCACCTTGGCCGTTCCGATATCCATCTGCCGATAAACCTGCCTGGAGTCAGCTGAAATAATCTCCAGGTCGTAGATTTCAGAGAGCTCAAGTGCCCAACCACTTTTTCCGGACGCCGTCGGACCGTTAATCACCAATACGGGGATCTGTTCGTTCACATGCTTCATTTTTTTCACTATTGTCTGCGAAACAGTTTTTCGACTTCAGTCAGCGTCAACCTTTGCATAACCGGGCGCCCATGGGGGCAATGAGCCTTGAAATCAACCTGGTCGAGTTCATGTAGCAGTGCCAGACTCTCTTGTCGAGTCAAGGCCTGATTTGCCCGCAAAACACCATGACAGGCCATCAGGATCAGAATTTCATCAATTCGCTCCATGAGTTGTCCGCTTTTCCCGATTCGGTCCAGTTCCATAGCAACATCAACCACCAACTGACCGACCTGCCCATTTTTAAGCAGTGGTGGAACGGCTTTGAGCGCAAACGATTTTCCGCCAAAAGGCTCCAGTTCAAAACCGAGCAGGTCCAGTTCTTCTGAATGCTCAATTAAGGCGTCGGCACTTCTGAAATCGAGTTCGAGCATTTCCGGAAAGAGTAATTGCTGGCGCTCTACACGACCATCAAGATAAGAATTTTTAAGTTTCTCGAATCCGATCCTTTCATGCGCCGCGTGCTGATCAATCAACAACAGATCATCGCCATCCTGACAGAGTAGATAACTCTGATGATACTGTCCGAGCAGCTGCAACCCGGAAAAGAAACCGTTCGAGTCTTCCAAACCAAGAGTTAATGGGAGTTGACCTCCCTCAGGAGGCTGAGTCACTTCAGCCCGCGAGAGGTCCGGTTGTCCATTGCCGGCAGAAGCGTTACTGGCAGGGGTGTGCTGGAGACGGTAATCGGTCACTATGTCCTGAACCGTTTCCTGTTTGTCTGCGCTTGGTTCAGGCGGAAGTGAACTCGCCTGCTCTGTGGAAAAAACCTGTTTTTCCGGTGAAACGTTCAGCCACTGTGACGGACGCAAAACCTCGCGAATACCGGCAACGATAAAATCATGAACCAGGCCCTGCTCTCGAAATCGGACTTCATGTTTGGTCGGGTGGACATTAATATCAACCTGTGCCGGGTCAAGCTCCAGAAACAGAACCACAACCGGATACCGGCCTCTCATCAATAACTGTCGATAACTGTCGATAACTGCATGCTGCACCACCCGGTCACGGATATAGCGGCCATTGACAAAGGTATAGATATGGGTTCCTGCTGATCGGTTTAAGGCAGGCTGTGACAGCAGGCCATGCAGGCGGAGATCACCAGATTCAAAATCGACAGGCAACATATCGCGCAGCAGCGACCTTCCCAGCAAGGCTGCTACCCGCTCAGGAAGTCCGTTTTCACGACGAAGATCGAGCATCTTCCGACCGTTGTGCTGAAGTCGGAATGAAATTTCCGGGTGTGCCAGTGCTTGCTTGGTAACGACATCTGCGGCATGACTCAGTTCTGTCTGTTCTTTGCGTAAAAATTTACGCCGCGCAGGCAGGTTAAAAAACAGGTTGCGTACCTCAACGCTGGTACCCCGTGGCAGCCCGACCTCAGACGTTTTCCTGATATTGCCTCCCTCAGCATAAATTTCGTAGCCGAGTCCGTCATCATTGGCACTGGTCCTTAAACGGAAACGTGCAACAGAGGCAATCGACGCAAGCGCCTCGCCGCGAAACCCGAGAGTATGAAGGGCAAACAAATCTTCATCGCTGCTTATTTTACTGGTCGCATGTCGCTCAAGAGAAAGAAATGCATCCTGCCTGTCCATACCAGAACCGTTGTCGGCAACTCGTATCAGCTTTCTTCCTCCGGCTTCCAGCTCAACCAGAATATCCACAGCACCTGCGTCTATTGCATTCTCGATCAACTCCTTGACCACAGAGGAGGGGCGTTCAACGACTTCCCCTGCAGCAATTTTGTTGCAGAGCTCTTCCGGCAAGACCTGTATACGAGACATCATCACCGCAACCTCATCTAGATAAATGTATCTGCCACAATCTCGATAATGGCACAGCTTCCGTTACAAAAAACAAAACGGCCGGAGAACGGCCGTATGGGTGAATAAACAATGTACATACAGTTGAGGGAAACCGCAGTTAATCGAACTCTTCCAGCAGCATTTCAATCTCATCCATCTCGATCTCTTCTGCGGTCTGCGTCTTTGTCTGCGTCTCTGCCTCTACAGGTATCGTTGCAGAAGCAATCAGCCCCAGATCTTCGGAGACACTCTGCACAACCGGCATCGAGACCTGCTCATCCCTGCGCAGATAAGTCTCAAACAGGGCATTGTCGCATATGGTGTTGATCAACCGGGGCACACCACCTGAGTATTTATGTACAGCAGAGATCGCGCCGGTCACAAAAGGGGTATTTGTACCACCGGCGACTTGAATCCGATGGTGGATATAAGACTCGGCAGCCGTTAAAGATAATGGCTTCAAGGTATACTTCACTGCCACACGCTGGGCCAGAGGTTCATCAAGTTTCATTGTTTCTTCCAACTCCGGGAGTCCAAAGAAAATAATATTCAACAATTTTTTCCCGGGAATTTCCAGATTCAACAAACCACGAAACTCCTCCATCAGTTCACGAGTTTGCAACATCTGAGCTTCATCAATCAAAACGACAGCCTTACGACCTTCCTTGTCGATCTGCAAGAGGCGTTCATAGAGCTGCTTTAAAAGCTTGAGGGGATTGCTGTCCGGGTCCTTAACCCCTAACTGTATGGAAATCCTGGTAAGAATCCATTCCGGCGTAATCGCTGAATGAATCATGACCAGTAAAGAGGATTCATACTTTTCGACAGGGAGGTTGTCCAGCATGCGACGAGCCAGAGTGGTTTTACCAGTGCCGACCCCACCAACCAGTACCGCCAAGCCCTTATCAGAGTCAACGGAATACATCAAACGGAGCAACGCCTGATTGTGCTGTTCACTGTTAAAATAAAAACTGTCATTGGGAGCATTCGAAAACGGCTCCCTCTCCAAATTGTAATATGAGGTGTAACCCATCTGGCACTCCGTTTCACTGCGGGACTAAAGGTCTTGCGAGCTATGGGTCAAACTAGCCCATAGAGTAGATATCAAGGTTAACGATACGATCTCAAACCAGAATGACTACAAGAACGAAATCCGGTCCTTACTGGACCCATTCGCAACTTCAGCATCTTCCCCTGATCCAATATTTGCCAGTTTTTCTTCTATATCGCGAAACTGCGGGTCGGCCCCTGAAACCAGCTGATACATCGCAAGGGCTTCATCCGGACGTTGGAAATTTTCGTAGAGCATTCCAAGCTCATAGTAAAGACTCAGCTTCTGCCCCTCATCAATCGTAGGGACATCAAGAGCAGTCTTATAAGCCTCTTCACTTTTTTCAAACTCACCCTTTTCCGCATAGCAGAGACCCTTAAGGATCTGACAAGCGACAACACGTGATGGGTCAGCTTGAGCTTTGCCAAATTCACTGATAGCGTCATCGAACAAACCCATCTCGCGGTATGCGATACCGAGATTGTAGTGAGACTCCATATCATCAGCGGCAATCTGATCATCAACATCGGTTCTGAATACCCGACTTCCCTCAGAGATATCAAGCAGATCATCCAACTCTGTCAAATCATCTCCCAGAATATTGTCGAGGCTGTCGAGAACCAGGTCCGGGAACCCCTCTTCGAGGACCTCCGCAGCCAGATTATGGAGCTCAGCAGAGGCGTCCCGCTCGCTCTCCTTGTCCTCAGTGCGGGACAGGACATCTTCCAGCTTCTTCTGACACTCCTCAGAATCCGGGTATTCCTGCAACAGATCACGACAGACGCGTTCGGCCTCGTCAAAGAGTCCTTGCTGAAGGTAAAATTCCGCTTCTTCGAGTTCGGACTGAAGATCACGAGCGGGAGCAAGCTCGGGTTCCTCTTCGCCAAGGTCAAAATCGAGGTCAAGCGAATCTTCTTCCACAGCCTCGATCTGGAGCGCATCCGAGAGATCAAGGTCAATGACCTCCTCTTCAGCCTCCAAAGGCTCAAGTTCCTCAATCTCGTCGTCGTCTTCCAACGAGACAAGATCCAGTTCGTCATGGGAATCTTCCAGGGGTATGTCTATTTCGTCAAGATCAGGTGCCTGCTCCTCCATGTCATCGGTCAATGAATCGAGCAATGAATCTGAAACTGTCTCTTTTTCTGGAGCAAAGCCCGACTCATCTGTCGAAGAAGAGATAGAATCAAAGGTCTTGTCCCCATCGCCAGTCAACGCATAAATTGAGTCGAGAGTCCTAAGAACAGACTGATTCCCGGGAAGAACCTCTTTCAGGGTTTCATAATGACCCTTCAATGTTTCTACATGGCCCGCCTTCTGAAATGCCTCTTTCCATTCTTCCAGCTCGGATAAAGCCTGATCGTAATGTTGGCTGTCGAAACAACAGACAATAAGTGCTTCTCGCAGGGTCAGGTCTGAAGGTTCCAACTTCAACAAATGCTGGTAGGTCAAACGGGAATTGTTCAGATCGCCCTGAGCCCGGTAGGTGCTAGCCAGCAATTGTAAAAGTTCAGAATCGTCAGGGCTATCGCGCAACAGATTTTGCAGCAGGCTCAAACCCTTGTCATTTTCCCCGTTTGCAACCAGAGCAATGGCCAACCCCCTTTGCATTGTTGAATCATCTGGGAATAAGGGAAGAAACTTTTTATAGACCTTCAGAATCTTGTCATGATCCTGCTTCTCCTGCAAAACAGCAAGGGTAGCGTCCATACGCTCACGACCCTCTGCCACCTTCCCGTTCGAAGCGAGTACCTCGATCAGTTTGAGCTGAATATTAATATTCTCAGGATCTAAATCCCTCATTTTTTCAAGGGTACGGATGGCATCTGCAGTCATCTCATTTTTTTCATAATGACTGACCAGCAGTCTGTATTCAGACATTGCGTTGCCAATAAGACCCTGCTTCTCATTCATTTCTGCGAGACGCGCATAGAGCATTATCTGGCCTGGATCCAGTTTCTGCATTTGCCGATAGATAGCAATCGCCTTAAGATAGAACCCATTTCCCGCGAAAAACTTCGCGACCGTTTCATACTGCTCGAATGCTTGAGCTGAGTCCCCGGTCCGTGAATAAATCTCAGCCAGTTTCTGACGGGCGCGCATGTCATTCGGATCCATTTCAACAACTTTGGCGAAATCCTTGGCAGCGCGCAACAGGCTTTTCTTTTTTAAATTCTTCTGGGCAGAAACAAGTAATTTATCTTTATTAGCCAAAAAAAACTCCTGAGATCAACTGGATGAGTTATTAATATAACTTGCAACCTTATGCGAAGAGAAGGGACAAAGTCAAGTCAATGCGAGCGTTTCAAACAGAAGTTATCGGGCTCTTGGCCAGCACGATTCCACCACTTTTTCCAGTGAATATTTGTGCCGGGATCAGGGTAGTTATATACACTCAATCAAACCTTAAAAGATTCAATCTCGGCTGAAGTCAGGGGTCGAAATGAGCCAGTCTTTAAATCCTCCAATTCCAGAAACCCGATCCTGATTCTTTTCAAGCGTAGCACCTTATGCCCCACGGCTTCGCACATCCGTCTAACCTGGCGATTCTTCCCTTCTTGCAGAACAATTTCAAACCAACTGTTCGGTCCGCTATGTCTCACAGACGATACCCTGGCAGGCGCAGTCATTCCATCTGCCAACGGAACACCTCGGATCAAAAGTTGTTGTTCATCGCGGCTCAGGCGACCTTGAATTTTGACCAGATAACATTTTTCCACATGATGCCGAGGATGCATCAAGTGGTTCGCCAGATCACCGTCATTGGTCAGCAACAGCAGCCCTTCGCTGTTATAATCAAGCCGCCCCACAGGATATAGTCGATGGGAAATGGAGGTGACTAATTCGGTCACCACGGGACGACCTTGAGGATCATGCAGGGTGCAGACATATCCTCGGGGTTTATTTAAAAGGATAACGACAGACTCCTTCGGCGACGGCAACAGGCGTCCATCAACGGCAACCTGATCCCGCGAAAGGTCAGCACGATCACCCAATGTCGCCGTTACACCGTTGACAGACACCCGCCCCTGAACAATCCACTCCTCAGCCTTGCGTCTGGAGGTAAGTCCTGCTCTGGAAATCAGCTTTTGCAGTTTATCATTCATCGATCTTGAATTCGTTCAATATGGTGTTTTTGAAGAGAAAAGACCATCACGAGAGATCGACAGGATCTGTCGTGTCAATCTCAGTTGCACTATTCATCTGTACCAGCTCCAGAGAGGGGTCCAGAGATGGGTCCAGAGAGCTCGATTCCTTTAAGGTGGGTAAATCACCAAGGTCGCGAAGGCCGAAAAATTCAAGAAACTTCCGGCTGGTTCCATACATCAAGGGACGACCCGGCACATCTTTTTTCCCCAGGATTCTGACCAATCCTTTTTCGAGCAGAGTTTTCATCACGCCACCCGAATCTACACCGCGCAAATATTCGACTTCAGAGCGCGTCACCGGTTGCCGATAGGCGACCATCGAAAGTGTTTCCAACGCAGCTTGAGAAAATCGAAACGGCCTTTCCTTACTGAGTTTTCGGACCCATGG
>Ga0102946_1000138_pt1 | contig 24981 bp, 22 predicted proteins | sample SalPon2A_A_D1_MG_FD_78209 | JGI IMG/M metagenome (GOLD analysis project Ga0102946, IMG submission 78209) | Soil microbial communities from South San Francisco under conditions of wetland restoration - Salt Pond MetaG R2A_A_D1_MG | ecosystem: Environmental > Terrestrial > Soil > Wetlands | place... | reverse complement strand
GCAGCGCCACAAGATCTGAAATATTCCGGAGAACAGACCTTTCTGAAGATCGGTGATCGGAACCGCATCAGGGAATTTACTACATTGAATCGTGGCACAGCTGAAGGTGGAGGCGCCACCACTGTCGGGAATGATAATCTTTTCATGGCGTATTCGCATGTCGCACATGATTGCATTGTCCACGACCATGCCATTCTGGCAAATGGTGCGACACTGGCCGGACATGTTGAAATCGAAACTTCGGCAATTCTAGGCGGGCTTTCTGCTGTTCACCAGTTCTGCCGCATTGGCTGCCACACCATGATCAGCGGCGGGGCGATGGTCGCTCAGGACGTCCCTCCATATACGGTGGCCCAAGGTGATCGGGCAAAAACCATGGGCTTGAATTTGATCGGTATGAAGCGACGCGGTTTCTCTGAAGAGACCGTCCGCGGCATAAAAAAGGCGTATCGCGTAATTTTCCGGTCCGGTATGCGCCTGGAAGAAGCCCTTAACATGATTGGCGAGGAAATTGATTCGACTCCCGAACTGGATCATTTTGTCTCTTTCATCAAGGAGAGTCAGCGCGGGATTGCACGCTGATCTGCCGATACTCCCCCTTGAACTTATTTTTTATCCAGAGGCCCGAACAGTAACGTGACTTCCGCAGCCAGACGCATCATGATCGTAACGGGTGAAGCCTCCGGTGATCTGCATGGTGCAAAACTGATCAATGCCGTTACTGCCCGGTCACCAGAGACCTCATTCTTTGGAGTCGGAGGTCCAAGAATGGCTGCGGCCGGTTGCGACATCCTGTTCCCCGGCGAACAGCTTGCGGTTATGGGGATCGTCGAAGTGGTCGGCCATTTTTCGGTGATTTGGAGATCATACCAGCAACTAAAGGCTGAACTGCATGGAGATCGCAAACCCGATGCCCTGGTGCTGATTGATTTTCCGGATTTCAATTTAAGGCTGGCTGGACAGGCGAAAAAGGCTGGTATCCCTGTCCTTTACTATGTCAGCCCGCAGGTCTGGGCGTGGCGCAGGGGGAGGGTCAACAAAATTGCCCGGGTCGTCGATTCCCTCGCGGCGATCTTGCCTTTTGAACCAGCTTATTACGATGGCCTTGATATCAGGGTCAAATATGTCGGGCACCCTCTGCTGGACGAATTCGCTACAGTTTCAGAATGTGTTGACCTGCGGAACAAACTGCAAATACCAGCATCCAGCAAGGTCGTTGGACTATTCCCCGGAAGTCGCCGTAATGAGTTAAAATACATGCTGGACACCCTGGTAGAGTCTGCGAGTCTCATCCGTGCCGTTTATCCGGATGTGTATTTTCTGGTGCCGGTTGCTGATTCCCTGCCTCAAGTCGAGATACAATCGAAGTTCCCGGCAGATTTGCCGGTTTCTTTTATAGAGAGCAGCACTGCAAACATATATGATGTTGCAAGGTGCTGCGATACCATCCTGAGTGTTTCCGGGACCGTGACGCTGCAGATCGCACTCGTCGGCACACCGATGGCAATATTCTACAAAGCATCTCCACTTACCTATACCATTGGCAGACGACTGGTCCGGGTCGAGTATTTTGGCTTGCCTAATATCGTTGCTGGCTCAAGCGTTGTTCCAGAACTTCTTCAGGATATGGCAACCCCCAAAGCTCTGGCTGATGAAGCGCTGCGCGTTCTGAATGATGATGCTTATGCTATGGAGATCAGGAACGGCTTGCGAAGAGTTCAAGACAAGCTAGGTGAAGCCGGTTGTTCAAGCCGGGTTGCGGCAATGCTCTTTGAGCTTCTGAACAGGCCAGATCATCAAAATATAGAGAACAATGACGAATAAAGAAATTTACATCAGATTACTAGGGTATTCCCGGCCTTACTTATGGCGCATTGTCTTGTCCATAATTTTTTCTCTAATAGTGGCCGGTACCGATGTCGGATTTGTCAACCTCATAGAACCGTTGGTAGACAGGATTATTACAGCTGGCAACCATGAGCTGGTTTATCTTGTCCCGGTTGTTATTATCGGGTTGGCCATTCTCAAAGGTGTTGGTCGATATTTCCAGGAGTATTACATCAAGACGGCGGGCCAACTGGTCGTTCAGGACCTTCGTAACGGGCTGTTTAAAAAATTCATGCATTTGTCGATGGGTTTTCATGTCAATCAATCGTCAGGGGGACTTACCTCGAAAGTCCTCAATGATATTGGTGTTATGCAAAAATCTGCGGCTGATGCCCTGGTGGATGGCGTGCGTGAGAGCTTCACACTGATTGGATTGGTTTGCCTGGCTTTTTACAAAGACTGGAGGCTGTCCGCGGTTGCTTTTACGGTGCTGCCTTTCTGCGTGATACCTGCAACTGTTCTCGGTAGAAAGATTAAAACTAACATCAAACGCAGCCTTGAAAGTGTAGGCTTTCTGACCGGTACATTACAGGAGTCTTTCGACGGTATAAAAGTCATCAAAGCTTTTGGTCGTGAAGGAAATCAGATCCAAAAGTTCAAAGTTGAAAACAAAGATTATTACCGCTTTTTGCGTAAAGCAATCAAGTATAATTCCTTGACTGCCCCAGCCATTGAAGTCCTCGCCGCTTTAGGTGCTGCGGGTGTGGCCTGGTACGGTGTCAATCGAGTCCTTTCCGGTGAGCTGACACAGGGTCAACTCTTTTCGGTCGTTGCCGCGATCATGATGCTGTTTACACCGGTAAAACGACTGACCAAGGTGAGTAATACCATACAACAGTCCATTGGTGCTGCTGAAGGGGTTTTCACCCTTTTGGACAAGCCTTTAGAGGTTATCGACAAGCAAGGTTCTGTTGACATGCCGCGTGCACGGGGCGAAGTGGTTTTTGAAAATGTCACCTTCAGCTACGACGATGAACCTGTGTTGAAGGATTTCAGTCTGCATGCCTATCCGGGCGAAGTGATTGCCCTGGTGGGCCCCAGCGGTGGTGGAAAGTCAACTGCTGCCGGTTTAATCGCCCGTTTCTACGATCCGCAACAGGGTTATGTAAAGATTGATGGTTACGATATTCGTGACGTTTCAATGGAGAGCTTGAAAAAAAACCTTGCTTTTGTAGACCAGGAAACGTTCCTGTTTAATGTGTCGATCCGCGACAACATCCGTTATGGCTCTCTCGATGCTGATGATCAGGCAGTTACTGAGGCGGCGCGGCAAGCATACGCGGAAGGCTTTATAGAGAAGCTGCCTCAGGGTTACGATACCTCTATCGGTGATCGGGGTGTACGGCTGTCAGGGGGGCAACGTCAAAGGATTTGCGTTGCACGCGCACTTCTCAGAGATGCACCGATTCTGATTCTGGATGAGGCAACCAGTGCTTTGGACACGGAAAGTGAAGCAATGGTGCAGAAAGCCCTGGCTAACCTGATGGCAAACCGCACTACGCTGGTCATTGCGCACAGGCTGTCGACAATCATGCACGCCGACAGGATAGTTGTCCTGGATCAGGGGAGGGTGGTTGAAACGGGCAGCCACCAGGAGTTGTTGGAACACAACGGGCTTTACCGGAATTTATACGATATGCAATTCAAGGATGACTGATGTCGGTCATTACCGATAGGCTTCTACTTAATGCCGCGCCGTGGCTTGCGGCACGTATAATCAGTTGGTTGCACAGGCGCATCAAGCCGGAATGTATTGGTGCTGAACCACTTCGATCACTCTGGGATGATGGGAAGAGCGTGATTCTTTCTTTCTGGCACGATCAATTGTTTATGATGGCGGCCGGATATTCTGGATCGAAAGCGAGTGTGATGATCAGCTCCTCCAAGGACGGCGAGCTGATTGCGCGTACAATGACTTATTTTAACATAGGGGCCATTCGCGGGTCATCAAGCCGTGGCGGGCGGGCAGCATTCAGGACCATGGTAGATCTTGGCAAGGAGCCGATCGATCTTGTCTTTACACCCGACGGTCCCAGAGGCCCGAGACACGTGATCAAGGATGGCGTCATCCAGCTTGCCCGTGTGACCGGTCGTCCGATTGTGCCGATGGCGTTCGCCTGTAGCAAAGGTCACCGGTTTAACTCGTGGGACCGATTCCTGCTTCCGTTTCCATATGGAAAGGGCGTCTACAGCTTCGGGTCACCAATCTATTTCAAGCAGGGCGAAAAGCTGGAGACCTTCCGGACCCGGGTTCAGAAGGCCATGGATGACAACACTCGTCAGGCTGAGGACTATCTGAATAGACATGATTTACCTGCTGTATGATCTGAGCCTTTATCTGTCGGCATTGTTCCTGGTGCCATACTACTTGCTGCGTGGTTTGCGTTATGGCAAAGCCCGGCATGGTATTCGCGAACGGCTGGGGATCTTCCGGCAGGATTTGAGACAACTCTTTCAGGGGCGCAAGGTTATCTGGGTTCACGCAGTGTCAGTAGGCGAAACCCGTGCGGCGATACCTTTGTTGAAGGCCTTGCGCAAGAGCTATCCGGATGCGAAGATACTGCTCTCAAACGTAACAGAGACCGGCAGAAAGATTGCGGCCGGAATCCATGAAATAGACCACTTCATCTTTTTCCCGTTCGACTTGCGCTGGGTCGTACGTAAGAGCCTGAATATCATCTCCCCCGACATTATTATCCTCGTGGAAACAGAAATCTGGCCAAATTTTGTCCTTGAGGCCAAGGCCCGGAATATCCCTCTGGTCCTTGTCAATGGGCGAATTTCAGATCGCTCTTTCCCACGTTATCGAATGGCAGGGAAGCTGTTGCCGCCTATTCTGGATACCATTTCCGATTACTGTATGCAGTCGGAGCAGGATTCAAGGAGAATCCGTCACCTGGGGGCTCCTTCCGGACGTGTACGAGTGACCGGCAACCTTAAATTCGACATGCAGCCTCCACAAATCAATAACGATGAACTGGAAGCCCTGAGAAGAGAACTCCGATTCCCCAGGCAAGCTCGTATCTGGGTTGCAGGCAGTACCCATGATGGCGAGGAGTCACAGCTGATCGATGTCTACCAGAGGTTGCGCGAGATATGTCCCGAACTGATCCTGGTACTGGTCCCGAGACACCCTGAGCGATGTCGTCAGGTTCAGGACGACCTGGGCAAAAGGAATATCGCAACGGTTCTGCGAAGCGCTCTTGCAGAGATGAGCAGAAACCTTCAACCGGGTGAAGTTATGATAGTTGACACCCTCGGTGAGGTGTTGAAGCTCTATGCACTGTCAGACCTGGTTTTCGTCGGTGGCAGTCTGGTTGATATCGGCGGCCATAATATCCTTGAAGCGTCATTAATGAAAAAACCGGTGATGTACGGAAGCCATATGCAGAATTTCAAAGAGATTGCCCGACTGGTACGTGCTGCACATGCCGGGATGCAGGTGAAAAATGCTGATGACCTCTACCGTCAGATGCGAATACTCATCGAAAATCCGGATGAAGCCATACGCATCGGTGAAAATGGGCACCATCTCCTAGAACAGAACCGGGGGGCTACACAAAGAACTCTCGAAGTGATTAATCGCCGGATGCGCTCATAATGAATGGCTGGCGATCAGACTATGTGCGCATGGCAACAGAGGGCCCTCAAACCACATGGTCTTCACTTCTATACCGGGGGCTTTGCCCCCTGAGTTTTTTGTACGGTCTGGTTATGCGCGTGCGTAGCAATCTGTATCGAACCGGTCTGAAGACCTCTTATCAGGCCTCCGTGCCAGTCATCTCGGTCGGCAATGTTGTCGTTGGCGGGACCGGGAAAACCCCGATGATTGATTTCCTGGTGCGGTACATCTCCGGGCGAGGTATCAGATGTGCAGTTGTAAGTCGCGGTTACGGAGGGAGTTACCATCAAGATGTCGCGAAGGTCAATAATGTCGACGGAACGTTAAGAATGACGGCGGCGGAAAGCGGAGATGAACCTTATCTGCTTGCCAAGCGTAACCCCGGGGTGCCTGTTTACGTCGCCCGAAAGAGGAAGTTTGGTGTCCAGGCTGCCGAACGGGATGGTGTACAACTGATCCTTCTGGACGATGGCTTTCAGCATCTGGCAGTGCATCGGGACGTGGATATTGTTCTGCTGGACGGAAAGCGACCGTTTGGCAATGGCAATACTCTTCCTGCCGGGATGTTACGGGAACCTCTTTCTGCTTTGCAGAGGGCAGATATGGTTGTCATGACGCGTTCAGGCCCCGAGTCGAGAAGTCCTCTGCATTACAACGGTCCTGTCTTACGAAGCCGCCATCAGCTAGACAAGACCATGACAACTCTGGAGGGAGTTGTTGTCCCGGAGACCGATTTTATCGGGAAGAGTTGTCTCGCCTTTGCTGGCATCGCCAGGCCGGAGGAGTTTTTTAAGTCATTACGGAGTTTTGGCTTTTGCAATATCGAAGAGTTATCACTGGCTGATCACCAGGAATACAACCAGGATATCTTGAACCTTCTTCTTGGATCATGCGATAATCACGACCTGATGATTACGACGGAGAAGGATGCCGTCAAACTGTCAACTGCGGATTTTCCGATACCCTGCTACCAGATAGGCGTTGAGTTGGTGTTTGACAACATATCTCCTCTTGTTTCCCTGCTTGATGAAATAATGGCGCAACGTCGATAACGTTTTGAAATCCAGGTCATGTTGATGAGTAATGCAAACCATCACAAAAAGGCCGGCAACATAACTTTATCCCATAGGGTAATTTCCCGGGTTTGAAAGAATTGAATCGAAAAAACATTCACCGAATTCTGGTGCGTACAACCAACTGGATCGGTGATGCGGTGATGACGACTCCGGCCCTCAACGTGGTCAGGGAAACATTTCCCGATGCCCATATTACTGTCGTTGCCAATCCTTTGGTGGCGCAGTTATTTGAATTCCACCCTGATTGCAACGAAGTCATCGTCTACGACAGACAGGGGCAGCACGCCGGAGCTGTGGGCTTTTTGCGTTTTGTCGCTATGCTCCGTGGCAGGAAATTCGACTGTGCCATCCTGTTTCAAAATGCCATCGAAGCAGCTGTCATAGCTTTCCTTGCCGGGGTGCCGAAGCGGGTTGGCTACGTTACAGATGGCCGTCGCCTGCTTTTGAACCATCCGGTGCCGGTCGGCGATGCTGAGCGTGCCCTGCATCACACAGACTATTACCTGCATATGCTTGCACAACGTGGTGTCGCGACCGGTGTCAAACAGCAGAGACTGGCCCTCAGGCCTGAGGAAATCAGCCGGGCGGCCGAAACACTCCCCCGGGGGCGTTTTGCAGTCATCAACCCAGGTGCGGCCTACGGGTCAGCCAAACGCTGGATTCCGGAACGATTTGCCGAGGTTGCCGACATACTTGTCAGCAGGTACGGTTTGTCTATCATTTTGTCAGGCGGCCCGGGTGAGATCGAAATCGGTGATGACATCGCAAAAGCCATGCAGTCACCGCACCAGAACCTTATCGGCAAGACCAGTGTCCGGCAGATGATGGCTGTCCTTGCCGCAAGTAGCCTAATGGTTACGAATGATTCGGGGCCAATGCATGTCGCAGCAGCCTTTGGTGTTCCAATGGTGGCTATCTTCGGTCCGACAGATCATACCACTACATCGCCCTGGGGAACGCGTGCGCAGATCGTCCGGCATCCCGTTGAGTGCTCGCCCTGCATGCTGCGCCAGTGCCCGATCGACCACCGCTGCATGCAGCGGGTAACGGTTGATGACGTACTTTCGGCTGCCGCCGGACTTCTGGGAGATGCTGGATGAAGGTCCTTGTCGTCAAAGTCAGTGCCCTCGGTGATATTGTCCATGCCCTCCCGGTCATTGCCCACTTGCATGCTGTGCAGCCCGATATATCAGTAGACTGGCTGGTTGAAAGCAGCTTTGCCTCCCTGTTGCAGAACCAACCGCTGTTGCGAAAGGTCATCCTCCTGGATACCAGGGGGTGGCGACGACAGGGTGCCATGGCAGCGGTCAGAGGTGCCTGGATGGTCGGCCGACAGCTAAGGGAAGAGGAGTATGACGTGGTCCTGGATTTACAGGGCAACAGTAAAACGGGTCTTTTTACATGGCTCAGCGGCGCACCGAAAAGGTTCGGTTTTGATCTTCATCATGCCAGAGAATGGTTGAACACCCTGACGACCAACTATAAAGTAAGCATCCCTCCGGAATGCCACCATATATCGAGCCGTTATCTGCAGATTGCCAGAGATGCTTTTCCTGGCCAGACAGAGATCCCTCTTTGTGGTCCGCTGTATGTCGAGGCCGGGGCAGCGCAAGCCGTTGCTGCAATGCTCGATGAATACGGGCTTACGCATGGCGAATTTCTTGTGGCCCATTATGGTACAACCTGGGAAACCAAACTATGGCCTCTTGACCACTGGATTGAATTGACCAGGGCCCTGGTTCTGGAACAGGGGCATCAACTTGTGTTGACCTGGGGAAATGATACTGAAAGGCTTGCCGCAGAGCGCATTGCAGACAGGTGCCAGGGAAGGGCCGTCATCTGGCCTCGTGGAACTTTACAGGAGTTGGTTGCCCTGCTTGCTGCTGCCCGCCTGGTGGTCGGCGCTGATACAGGCCCGGTTCATATCGCTGCAGCGGTTGGCACTTCGACAGTCTCCATCTTCCGGGTTACGGACAGTCAACGCAACGGCCCGCCTGGCGACGGGCATATTCGCCTTCAAGCTTCGATGGACTGTTCTCCCTGCTTGCGCAAATCATGCGACCAGGACCGCGAATGCGGACAGAGCGTGACAGTTGCCAGTGTCAACGACGCGGTGGAAAAGCTAATCGGCCTGAAATGATGCTGGAAAGACGGTTTTGCCCATGAAACTGGCATTTTGCCTGAATTATTATTTCCCTTTCGGTGGCCTGCAAAGAGATTTCCTTAGAATTTCCATGGTCTGCCGGTCTCGAGGACATTCTATCAATGTTTACACCATGCATTGGGAGGGCGAAAGACCGGATGGTTTCGCAATCAATATCGTCAAGCCCCGTGGTTTGACAAATCATGCGCGTTCAAGGGACTTTGCCCGCCAGGTCATGGCACAACTGGCCGTATCTAAGTGTGATCTGATTGTTGGTTTCAGCAGGATGCCCGGCCTGGATGTCTATTATGCTGCAGATTCCTGCTACCGCGAGAAAGTACTGTCTAATAGGCCCTTTCTCTCCCGTTTAAGTGGGCGCTTTAGGGTTTATTCAGCTATGGAACGGGCAGTTTTCGCGCCAGCGGCAAATACCGAAATCCTGTTGATTGCAGAGGCCGAAAAGGACAGGTTCATACGTCATTACGGTACACCAGAAGAGCGCTTTCATTTGCTTCCTCCCGGCATAGAGAGAAACCGGGTTGCACCGCCGGATGCACCAGAAATCCGACATGCCTTGCGCAATGAATTTGGTCTCCAATCTGATGATTTCATGCTGTTGTTGATTGGTTCACGTTTCCGTACCAAAGGAGTGGACCGCGCTGTTAAAGCTCTGTCTGCATTACCGCAGCAGCTTAAGGAAAGGGCTGGTCTGTATATCGTTGGCCAGGATAAATCTGACAGTTATATAAACCTGGCCCGCAGGCTGGGTGTTGAAAACAACGTCCATTTTCTTGGCGGACGATCTGATATTCCTCGTTTTCTGCTCGGCGCCGATCTACTGGTACATCCTGCCTATATCGAGAATACCGGCACTGTCCTGATTGAGGCGATCGTCGCAGGACTTCCGGTCCTTGCCAGCAAAGTGTGTGGCTATGCCGGTTATGTTGAAGATGCTGGAGCCGGTAAACTGATTCCTGTTCCTTTCGAACAAGAAACCATGAACGATCAACTTGTCAGCATGCTCGATCGAAAACAACTTGTTGAATGGCAGAGCAATGCGTTGAACTATGCGAAGACGGCTGATATATTCAGTTTGCCCGAAAAAGCTGCGGACCTGATCGAATCAGCAGGTCGAAGGAAGATGTCTTGCTGAATTTGCGGCCTGACCTGAAAAAAATATTTTCCGGCCCCGATGCGGAGGTTTTTGACCAGATCATGAACCTGCAGGGCGAAGCCTATCGTGACCTTGCCGGGCGCAGAACCATCCGGGTTGTTTTGCAGGGGCATGGCTACTTTGCCAAACTTCACTATGGTGTCGGTTGGGGAGAGATCTTTAAAAACCTCATTCGCCTGAGTATTCCTGTGGTTGGTGCCAGAACCGAGTGGCTAGCGATTCAGAGGTTTGATGAGCTCGGGGTGTCAACAATGTCTATTGCGGGCTTCGGAGAAAAGGGTCTCAATCCTGCAAGGAGGCAATCGTTCCTGCTTACCGACGAACTGGCCAATACAATCAGCCTGGAAGATTATTGTCGTTTGTGGCCGGACACTCCACCGTCGCCCCGTTTCAAGAGGTCGATTATCGAAAAAGTGGCCGCCATGACCAGGCAGTTGCATGAAAATGGAGTTAACCACCGTGATCTTTATATCTGTCACTTTCTGATGAAGGAAGCATCGACGAAACAGGATGCGTTTTCAGAACAAATAGATCTTTTCATTATCGATCTTCACCGTGTACAGATACGTTCAAAGACACCTCGACGCTGGATGGTAAAGGATGTCGCCGGTCTCCACTTTTCAAGTATGGATATTGGCCTGACACGAAGAGACCTGTTCCGTTTTATGAGGCATTACCGTGGGTGCTCCTTGCGGGAGCAGCTCAGTCGAGAGCAGGGCTTCTGGCACGCGGTCGAGCGCAAAGCCTTGCAACTTTACAACAAGCCCTGTTGACGTTTTTTGCCGGCAGTTGGATGTGTAGCCTCCCAAAGGATAACGTGAGCAACCAACTTGCTGCCAGAGATTATGACTGACGGAAGGATAACCTGATGATCGAGGAAATAAACCGACATCTGAAAACCCACAACGAGACGATATGCACTGTTGCAGAAACACTCGTTGAACCGATAGCAGAATGTGCGCGGTTGCTCGTCACAGCGTTGGAAAACGGGCACAAAGTTTTAACGATGGGGAACGGCGGTTCCGCTGCCGATGCCCAGCATCTGGCCGCGGAACTGGTTGGACGCTTTCTCATGGAACGCAAAGCTCTTCCGGCAATTGCCCTCACCACAGATACGTCTATCCTGACAGCAATTGGTAATGATTACGGGTTTGATGAAGTATTCAAAAGACAGGTGGAGGCTCTTGCCAGACCGGGAGATATCCTGGTCGGGATTTCCACCAGCGGGAACTCAACGAATGTTGTTCGCGCTCTCGGAGCGGCGCGTGATATAGGTGTGAAGACGATCGGTCTTTTGGGCCGTGATGGTGGTGAAATCGGTAAGCTTGTTGACCTCGCATTGACCATTCCGTCGACTGATACGCCGAGAGTCCAAGAGGCACATCTGTTAATCATTCATATTTTGTGTGACCTGATTGAAAAAGGTCTTTTCCGATCCTGATTCTGCAGGGGCCATGATTTTGTTGAAACGGAGACCCCTTCCCTTGAAGTGCCTCACCCTGGAAGAATATCAAAAAATCATCGAGGACTCTGTGGTTCTGGAGCAGGATGGTTATGGCATCAAGGTCCTTGAAACTGCCGAAGGCATGATTGTCAAGCTTTTCCGCAGGAAAAGGTTGTTCTCTTCAGCGATGTTCAGATCGTACGCGACCCGATTTTTTGAGAACTCAAAACGTTTGAAATCCTTAGGGATAAAGACCGTCCAGGTTGGGGCTGTCTATCGTTGCACGCCGATCGATCGAACTCTCGTCATTTATCAGCCTGTCCCGGGACAAACGCTCAGGGATGCGCTTCGCAATGCGGCTGATGCTGACGGGCTCATGGAGCAGTTCGCGAGTTTTTTTGCAGAGTTGCATGACAAGGGAGTTTTGTTTCGCTCTGTCCACTTCAACAACGTTATTGTCAATGATCTTCAAGGCCCTCTGGGGCTGATCGATATCGCTGATATGAAAGTCTTTAACAAGAAGCTCTCTTTCATACGTCGCATAAGAAATCTCAGGCATCTGACCCGTTACAGTGAAGATCGTCAGTCCATCAGGGAGTTCGGTGTTGAGCGATTTGTCGATATCTATTTCAATAAGGCCAGACAGACTGGCTTGCGTAAGAAGGCTTTTCTTGTAAAGATGCAATCAATAATTGATGCAGACGGAAAATCCTGATTTACAATCCGGTGAATCCGCTGTTGACTCCGTTACTGCAGTCTAAAATGAAAATCAACTGAACTGAAATGGCATCATATTATAAGGATGAGCTCCCCTTTGCACTCGTCCTGGAAAAAAATCACGCACAAGGCCTAATTTGGTGTGAACAAGTGTTGCGGGATTTACCAGGCAAACGCAAGGTTTACAAGGGCTCATGGAATCAGCGCACCGTAGTTGTCAAGCTGTTTCTCGATCCAAAAACAGCACGTCGACATTGGGGTCGGGAAAAAGCCGGCATAGAAGCATTGAAAAAGACTTCTGTCCCCACGCCAGAGCTACTTTTTGCCGGGGACCTGGATGATGCAACGCCGGTCCTGATCTTCGGCTTTCTGCCCGAAGCACAAACATCTCTTCAAGTATGGAAAGGCCTGACAGCCACGGATCAGAGGATTGATTTCCTGCGGCAGCTTATCGATGTCATTGCCTGTCTGCATAATGCCGGTCTGGTGCAGGAGGACCTGCATCTCGAAAACTTCCTTGTCTCAGGTGGAACGATCTACGCGATCGATGGTGATGCGATCAACGACAAGGGCCTGGGGAAGGCCCTGCCGGATGCTGTCAGCAGCAGGAACCTTGCCCTGCTTTTTGCGCAGTTGCCACCTAAATTTGATCCTCTGGTTGACAATTCAGTGCAACGATATGCTGAGATACGCAAGGTCTCTTCGAAAGAAATTATGACCCGCCTGTCGAATGATCTACCCGATGTCCGGCGCAGACGTCGGCATAAATATGTCAAAAAATGTTATCGAAGCTGTACTGAATTCGAGCGCTCTGCATTACCCGGAAAAATGGCCATCTTCCGTAGGGATCAGTCCGGGGGCAACCTCAAGTCTTTTATCGAAGACCCTGATGCCTTCATGGCCCGGGGGAAATTACTCAAAGATGGCACAAGCTCTACGGTGGTAAGAGTTCAGGGCGAACACTTTGACTGGGTTGTCAAAAGATATAATATCAAGAGCTTGTGGCACTGGCTGAGTCGCTGTTTGCGTAAAACCAGAGCATGGATTTCGTGGGGAAATGCGCACCGCCTGAAAATCTCGGGAATTGCCACACCGAAGCCCATTGCCATGATCGAAAAACGTGTTGGTCCCTTGCGCTCTACGGGTTATTATGTGACTGAATTTATTGACGGACTGCGTACCGAGACATTTTTCTGTGACAATCTCGTTCCCGCGGTTCAAAAACAACAGGCTTCAAAAGCGTTTGTCGAGTTGTTCGGGCAGCTGCGCAGGCTCGGTATTTGCCACGGTGATTGTAAAGCAACAAACTTTTTGCTAAGGGATCTTGTGCCATGGGTCCTTGACCTCGATGCCATGCGTGAATACTCCCCCGGCGCTCGTTTCAATAGCTGCTCACGGGTTGACAGGGCGCGTTTCCTGCGCAACTGGCAGGCGCGGCCAGAGCTGCAGCGGTGGTTTGCCGAGCATCTGCAGAAGTAGCGAGAATTATTCATTCCTGAGGGAGTTTATACATCATGTCCAAAGTTATTCTTGGTCTGTCCGGTGCCCTGACCCACGATCCTTCCGCCGCGTTGTATATAGACGACAAGCTGGTTGCGGCCGCGGAGGAGGAGCGCTTCCTTCGCGATAAACATGCCAAAAACCATATGCCCCTGGAATCGACGCGGTTCTGTCTCGAGTACGCAGGGATCAAACCCGAAGATGTTGATATCGTTGCCTTCCCCTATGCCAAGATTGGTCTCGGCGGCCCCGAACGCTGGCATTTTGCCAAACGTTACTGGTACGCCCCCGATCGCTCCTTGACGGCCTTGTTCAACGGCAATCGTCGCTATCACCGCAATGTCTCGAGAGTAAGGCAGATGTTGGGTCAGGTAGGTATTCGCTGGGATGATGTTGAGTTCGTCCCTGTGGAGCACCATATGGCTCATGCCAGCAGCGCTTATCACCTGAGTGGCTTCGATGGAAAGGTGGCGATTCTCGGTATTGACGGCAAGGGCGAGTATGCCACGACTTTTTTCGGTTACGGCGAGAACGGCAGGATACACAAGATCAAGGAATTCTATGATCCTGATTCACTGGGCGGGCTTTACGGTGCCATGACCGAGTACCTGGGTTTCGAGATGCTTGATGGTGAATTCAAAGTGATGGGAATGGCGCCCTATGGAGACGCCGAGAAATATGATTTCTCGCGTCTGGCAAAATTTGAAAACGGCGAACTTACCGTCAATACAAAGCTGGTCAACACTGTCGGCCCGCGTCGTTACAAGGAAAATGGCAAGGGATATTACTTCAGCCCGGAACTGATCAAGTGGCTGGGTCCCCGTCGGCAAGGAGATGATGCCGACGAGCCCTACATCGACTATGCCGCCTGTGTCCAGCGCCTGTTTGAAAGGCTTTCTCTGGAGATGATCAACTACTACCTCAAGGACATCCTCCAGGAAACCGGCAAGCTCTGTTTCGCCGGCGGCAGCGCCCTGAACGTGAAGCTCAACCAGTACATTATTGACCTTCCCTACGTCGATGAGCTGTTCGTTCAACCCGCAGCATCAGATGCGGGTACCGCGCTGGGCGCAGCGTCTTATGCCGCTCACCTCAACGGCATCAAGGTCGAAAAGCTGCAGCATGTCTATCTTGGTCCGAAATATTCCAGCGAAGAATGTGCTGACGCCTGCAGAGAACATCCGGAACAACCTGTCTGGGAAGTTGTTGAGGATCCGGTCAAAACGACCGCGGATCTGCTGGCTGCGGGAAACCCGGTTGCCTGGTTCCAGGGACGTATGGAGTTCGGCCCACGTGCCCTCGGCTGCCGCAGTATCCTGGGTTGTCCAAGTGTCAAGGGGGTGGCTGACACGATCAACGCACAGATCAAATACCGCGAGAGATGGCGCCCTTTCTGCCCCAGTATCCTCGATACGGTGGCAGAAGATATCCTTCAGACCGATCATCCTGCACCCTACATGACATTCACATTCAAGGCCAATCCGGCCTGGAATGACCGCATCCCCGAAGTGATTCATGAGGACGGGACTTCGCGCGCCCAAGTCGTCAGCAAAGACACCAATCCGCAATACTATGCGTTGATCGAGGAGATGGAAAGGCTGACAGGTAACGCGGTCGTGCTGAACACATCACTGAACCGTCGCGGTGAGCCGATGATCTGCGCGCCTGTCGACGCACTCAATATGTTTTACGGATCGGATCTGCAATATCTGGTGATGGAGAATGTGCTTGTACGCAAGGGGGCTGGTGAGTCCGCAACAAAATAATTGAACGTCGTACGTACGATAGTTTGCCAGATTTGTCGTGGAGGAGCGGGGAGATGAAGAAATACACGCCGATTGACACATCGCAGATTAATACCTACTCGATCAAGACCCGCAACAACAAGGTCAACATTGAGGAGCATTTCGGTGGGAGCATTACGGCCGGAATGAGTCTTGGCGGATTACTGGATGCAATGCCGTCACTGCTCGGTGCCGACGCTCTGCGCACGGTTGCTGAGAAGATGGTCGAGGCACGTGAACAGGGTCGGCCCGTCGTTCTGGCCATGGGCGGACATGTGATCAAGTGCGGACTACAGCCGGTTTTAAGGTCTCTGGTCGAGGCTGACGTGATTACTGCAGTGGCGATGAACGGTTCGGCAGCGATCCACGATTTTGAAGTCTCCCTGATCGGGGCGACTTCCGAAGACGTTGGTGATGTCCTGCATAGCGGTGACTTCGGGTTCTCGGATGAAACCGGTGCAGGAATGAACCGCGCGCTTAAAGCCGGGCTGGAAAGGGACATCGGTTTTGCCCAGGCCGTTGGTGAATGGATTCTGCAACAACGGCATCCCTATCGCCAATACAGTCTGCTGGCAACCTGCGTGGAAAAAGGTCTTCCGGTAACCGCACATGTTGCCATGGGGACCGATATTATCCACCAACACCCGGAAATGGACGGCGCGGTTACCGGCGAGATGACAACTCGTGATTTCAGGTTGATTGCGTCCGTCGTCGCCGACCTCGGCGATGGCGGTGTCTGGCTTAACGTCGGTTCGGCGGTGATTATGCCGGAAGTTTTTTTAAAAGCACTGTCGATCGCCCAGAACCTGGGCCATCATGTTGATCGTTTCACCACGGCGAATTTTGATATGAACCAACACTATCGACCTATGTTGAATGTTGTCAAGCGGCCGACCTCAGGCAGTGGGGCCGGTTTTAATATCATTGGCCATCATGAGATCAATATTCCGCTGTTGGCTGCGGCAGTCCTTGATAAATTACCCAAGGGAGCCTGAGAAGATGAGTTTCGACAGAGGACATCTCGAGACGTTTCTGAACGGAGTGGCAAAGACAAAGGCTCTTGTTGTCGGTGATCTGATCCTCGATGAATACGTCTGGGGCACTGTTGACCGCATCAGCCCGGAAGCGCCTATTCAGATAGTTGAAGTGATGCGTAAGGACCTCCGGCTTGGTGGGGCAGGAAATGTGATCAACAACCTGTTGACGCTCAATTGTCAGGTTGATGTCGTCAGCGTTGTCGGGGACGATGACGACGGACGTTTTCTGCTTCGCAGATTGTTGGAGCGTGGGGTTGAGAAGCATGGCGTCTTCAGCCAGTCGGGGCGGGTTACCAGCCGCAAGACCCGGGTTTTTGCCAGTAACCAGCAGATCGTTCGAATCGACCAGGAAACACGTAGCGAAATCTCAGGTGAGAGTGAAGAGCGGATTCTCGACTATGTAAGGAACGCCGTTTCGAACCTCGACGTCATATACCTCTCCGATTATCTTAAAGGCTTATTAACCGATCGCCTCCTCGCTGAGATCATTTCCATCGGCCGTGCCGCGAAAGTGCCGGTACTGGTCGATCCCAAGGGTGATGACTACCGGAAATACCTCGGAGCGACAGTGCTGACGCCGAATCGCAAGGAAGCCCAGCAGGCCACCGGTGTCATGATCAACGATGAAGCTTCTCTGCTCAAAGCAGGGCGACAGCTGCTGGTTGAACTAGACCTTGAAGCGGTTGTCCTAACCCGAAGTGAGCAAGGAATGACCGTATTCTCGGGCACTGGCGAGATTAGCCTGCCGACTGTGGCCCGCGAGGTGTACGATGTTTCCGGGGCGGGGGATACGGTCCTGTCGCTGTTCGGCCTGGGCCTGGCCCAAAAACTCTCGCTGGAATGTTCCGCAACACTTGCCAACATTGGTGCAGGAATTGTCGTTGGCAAGGTTGGCACGTCAACCGTGAGTGCTCAGGAGTTGCTAGCCGCGATTGGCACACAGCTCCATGGTTCGGATGTGAAGATCAAGACGCCCGAACTGTTGAAGAGCCTCCTTTCCGGAGAGAAACAGAAGGGCAAAAGAGTTGTTTTTACAAATGGTTGCTTTGACCTCCTTCATGTAGGACATGTAAGATATCTGCAGGCCGCCAGACAGCTTGGCGATCTGCTGATCCTTGGACTCAACTCGGATGATTCGATTCGTCGCTTGAAAGGGCCCGGGAGGCCGTTGATCGGCCAGGATGAGCGTGCCCATATCCTGGCTGCACTCAACTGCATTGACTATGTTGTTGTTTTCGACCAAGATACCCCCCTTGAATTGATCTCTTGTTTGCATCCGGATATTCTGGTTAAGGGCGGTGATTATACAGCAGATGGTGTCGTCGGAAGAGATCTGGTAGAAAGTTATGGCGGGCGGGTCGAGTTGATTAATTTTGTCGACGGAAAATCGACGACCAACATCATCAACAAAATTCTTGAGTCTTACAAAGATTGATCAAGCCTGATGGCTCTGATGGAGGCCCTTGCAGATGGGTATCGCACATAAAATCAGGCTGTGGAACAAGCTCCGTAAGTTGCCCCGTGAAAAACCTCAACTCTACCTTTTCCCGGAATACAGGTTCGGTTATATCCAGATTCCCAAGGTGGCGAGCCGCTCCATCCGTGCCGCCGTGACGGCATTCATGTCGGGGACGCCACACGGAGATGATATCGACCATAATCTGGTTGCGGAATATGAGGAGCGTTACGCTTGTCATCTCAAACATGAAGAGATCGCCGCGCTGACACGCGATAATTTTATCTTCGCATTCGTCCGGAATCCGTACGAGAGGATTTTCTCCTGCTATAAGAACAAGATTGAAGATGCCAGGACCGCGGGAGGCAGAAATATCTTCGAAAAGCACGGCATCTCTTTTAACATAAGCTTCGAGGAGTTTGTCAGGAAGATCGCTTTACTGCCTGATCATAAATCTGATCGGCATTTTCGTTCACAGGCCTGGTTCCTGACCCGGGAAGGAGTCCTGCTCCCCTCGTATGTTGGAAAACTGGAAAGCATGTCTGAGGATTGGATCGTTCTCGAAGATCGCTTCGGTATCATGCCGCCGCCGCAAATTAACGTGAGCAGCGATAAACCTCTGCCGGAAATGAGTAATGAAATAAAGAAACTGATCTTTAAACGCTACGAGGAAGACTTCGAGCTTTTTGGCTACGAACAGACTTAATGTTATCTAGCTACTGCAGATTTTGCGGAGTGTCCCCTGATTTGAGTTTTTATGGGATCTCTTTGGAGGGCCGTAAAATTCGAGATTGAGAAGCAGCCTTTTATTTTGTCAGGTTTGCGTAAGCAGGGGATGGGATATTGTAAACAACACAAAAATCAGGGTTTTTTATTTCCTGATATTCTGGTCAATTATAACTATTAGATAGCTTGCCAACATATGTTTTTAAAAAAAATCAAGACATTAACTTATACAGTGCTCGATAGGCAGGAAAAAAAATACCTTCTCTCTATTATCGTTGCGGCTATTGTCGTTAAACTTTTTTTGATCCTGCAAAGTGAAATTATCAACCCGGATGGAGTCAGGTATCTCAACTCAGCACATGAATTGTTCCAGGGACATGTTGCAAAGGCTTTTAAATACGACAGGAATCTGGTTTTTTCTGCTATTCTCGGGCTCTTTAACCTGATCATACCCAATGGATTTATGGCAGGTAAAATGCTGTCCTGCTTGTTCCTCCTGCTGTCCACAATTCCAATTTATTTCATTACCCGGGAGCTGTTCGGCTGCAAAGCAGCGGTCGCTGCGGTATTGATCTTTTCCACATTCCCAACGATTAATAGCTTGTCCATCTCAATTGTGCGGGAACCGCCATTTCTCTTCTTCTTCCTGTTAGCTGTTTGGTGTGCAATCCTCGCATTAAAGAATAAGGACTGGAGGTTTCTCGGTGCGGTTGGTCTATTCACCCTAGCGGCAGGAGCCTTTCGACTTGAAGCGCTGCTGCTTTATCCTATCCTGTCACTGTATCTTCTGTTTTTTGCGTGCAAAGATAATCAACACCGTTCTTTCTACGGCAAAGGAATCTTGGCCGTAACAGCGTTCCCTCTGTTTTGTCTTGGTGCCGTTTTACTTGTCTGTCTGCTCGATACCGGTTTTGCCCTTGCTTTAGAAAAACTCTATCTGAGGTTTCTGGACCATTACGTTAAGGAAGGGTTCCTATCACGGTATCTATCCCTGTACGAGTTCCTGAAAAACTCGGAAATGAAGGTGAGTGGCGGTGTCAACCCGGATGATTTTTTTGAAATTGCACGGCACAACCTTTTCCTTGTTTATCTGATTGGTCTGATTAAATCATTTTTAAGCTCATTGACCCCGCTGTTGATCCTTCCGTTTTTTTACGGGCTGAATTTTAAGAACAGATTGGACAGGAATTCACCGCTGATTACGACCGTCATTCTGGTCTATCTTCTCGGAGGGTACTTGTTCCTGTTAACTCGCAACTACATCTCGGCGAGATACCTGTTTGTGCCCGTGATACTTTGCATCCCATATATGGGACACGGCTTTGAACGTTTGGCTGATCTTCTAGAACGGCGCAGGTATGGTCGTCCCGTTTTTGTGCTCATCTTCTCCTTTGTTTTGCTTTTGCCGTTAGCGAGCTCTTTCGGAAAGATCGAGGATGAGAAAACAGAGATAAAAATAGCTGGTGAGTGGTTGCAAAGTGAGGGCCTGCACACCAGCCGGATATTGACAAATGACGAGCGAATTCCCTTCTACGCAGGTCTCTTCCGGAACGAATACAGGAGAATGAATTTCAACCAGATTAACCGCTGGGCCAAAAAGAATGTCTCAAAATTAAAAAAATATGACGTTATTGCGCTGCGTAGCAGTGACAAAAATAACATTGTTGCAAAGACCCCTTTTAATGGCTTTCAGATGGTTAAAAAATTCGGTTCTGATGATGAAATCGTTCTGATTTACACGAGCGTTGACAAACTTTAGCCCTGATACGGTTATCCCGTGTGCGAGGTTGCTCCTGATAATAAAGGAAGCCCGAAGATGACTCAGCATAAACGACGTGCTGTTTTTCTGGACCGCGACGGTACGATTAACGTTGAGAAGGAATACCTTCACCGAATCGAAGATTTTGAATTTATTCCCGGAGCACCCGAGGCAATAAAACGACTCCGGTCCGCAGGCTATCTTGTTATTGTGGTCACCAACCAGTCAGGCGTTGCACGGGGATATTTTTCTCAAGAGGACGTCGATTGCCTGCACGAACATATCCAGCAGGAACTGATGTCTCGTGGCACAAGAATAGATGCTTTTTACGTGTGTCCCCACCATCCCACGAAAGGACTGAACGAGCTGAGGATGGATTGCGATTGTCGTAAAGGCTCGCCCGGGATGCTTTTACGTGCGGCCGAAGAGCATGACATCGATCTGAAAAGTTCATTTATGATTGGCGATAAACCGGCGGATATAGAGGCGGGACAGCGAGCCGGTTGTCAGGCGGTCCTGGTCATGACCGGGTATGGCCGGGAGACTGCCCAAAAGCAGTCCTTGGCAAAGGTCCAAAAATGCGTCGACATCTGTAGCGCATCAGATTATATTGACAAATTAGTTACTAAAACCTGAAGGTCCTGACGGTAGTTTTCCCAGTGATATTTTCGTGATAAACGAGCCCGGAGTTATCCTGCAAATACTTCTTAATAAAGTGACCTTCAGGCTTTCTAGCTAAGGAAAGGTAAGGATTTTGAGATCGTTTCTTGTCACTGGCGGCTGTGGTTTTATCGGCTCGAATTTCATCCGGCTTGTTCTAGACCACTTGCCTGAAGTCAATATCATCAACCTGGATAAGCTTACTTATGCCGGCAACCTGCTTAATCTACAGGATGTGGCAGATAACCCCCATTACCGCTTTGTCCATGGCGATATTTGTGACCGGGCACTTGTTGATAATATCTTCGCTGAAGAGAAGATCGATACTGTTATCCATTTTGCGGCAGAATCACATGTCGATCGCAGTATCGAGGGCCCTGCCGAGTTCATCCAGACCAATATCCTGGGAACCTTCTCACTACTCGAAGCCGCCCGCAAGGCCTGGCTGGCAAGCACTCAACCTCTGGCGACCAGCCCACGGTTCCTGCATGTTTCGACAGATGAAGTCTATGGCTCTCTAGGTGAAACAGGGCTCTTCTCAGAGATCACTCCTTACGATCCAAGGTCACCGTATTCGGCGAGCAAGGCGTCTTCCGATCACCTGGTCAGCGCCTATTCTCACACTTACGGCCTGCCGGTCTTGATCACCAACTGTTCCAATAACTACGGACCGTACCAGTTTCCGGAAAAATTGATTCCACTGATAATAAACAATTCCCTGAACGGTAGAGATCTCCCCGTCTACGGTGATGGCAAGAACGTACGTGACTGGCTTTATGTAGTGGATCATTGCAGTGCGATTCTAAAGGTTCTCGAGCAAGGCAAGCTCGGCGAGACCTACAATGTCGGTGGTAACAGCGAGATGCAGAATATCGAGGTCGTGCAGACGATCTGCGACATCCTCGATGAGACAGCAGCAGCGCTTGCGACCGGCCAGGCCCGCCGTTCCCTGATCAAGTTTGTCAAGGACCGTGCCGGACACGACCGTCGTTATGCTATCGATGCCACAAAAATCAGGACCGAACTTGGTTGGGTACCTTCGGTGACATTTGAGGATGGAATTCGCAGAACAATTGAGTGGTATCTTGACAATACAAATTGGATGACCGGGGTATTGGACGGATCGTACCGGGAATACTATCAAAAGATGTATGGCGGCCGGTAGCAATGCCTGAACAGAAGAGAAAACTGCTGGTGATCGGCTGTAATGGCATGCTTGCAGAGGCAGTAGCCTCTGCGGCGTCTGCAGAGTATGTTTTGACTGGTGTTGACCTGCCAGAATTTGACATGAAAGACCAGTCACAGGTCCTCTCTTTATGCGATCGTCTGAGCCCTGAAATAATCATCAACTGCGCAGCCTATACCAACGTGGATGGTTGCGAAACAGAGGAGGATTTGGCAAACGAAGTAAACGGCATGGCTGTTGGGTTTCTGGCCGAAGCCGCCAAAAGGGTGCAAGCCACGTTGGTTCATATCTCCACGGATTATGTGTTCGATGGCAAGAAAAACTCTCCGTATACTGAACAGGACCAGACCAACCCACAATCAACCTATGGAAGATCGAAATTGTTCGGTGAGAGGGCGATTCTGAACAGCGGGCTTGAAAAATATTTCATCATCAGGACCAGTTGGCTTTATGGTCACGGCGGTAAAAATTTCGTAGAAACGATCTTGCGGCTGGCCGGAGAAAGGGAAGAACTGCAGGTTGTTGCTGACCAGGTCGGCAGCCCAACATATACTGGAGATTTGGCAGAAGCAATATTCAACCTGTTGACCGTTCATGCCAGCCTCCAGTCCAAAGCCCCCGAGCTCTACGGCATATACCATTTCTCCAACGAGGGGTATTGCAGCTGGCATGAATTTGCCTGTGCGATCGTCACGGAAGCACGCAGTCATAACTTGCCTGTCGTGACCCGCGAGATACGTCCGATAAGCACCGAAGAGTATCCATTGCCGGCAAAGCGCCCCGCCAACTCGGTGTTCGACAAGTCGAAATACAAAAACGCAACCGGTGCGGAAGTTCCAGCGTGGCGTGACAGCTTGAAGGTATATTTTCTTTCCGTGAACAGTCCAAGCTTTGAGGAGTATTGAGTAATGCAGGGAGTTAAAAAAGGAATTGTCCTGGCCGGAGGCGCCGGGACCAGACTTTATCCGTTGACGCTTGTTGCGAGCAAGCAGCTGCAGCCGGTTTACGACAAACCGATGATCTACTATCCAATTTCGACCCTGATGAGAGCGGGCGTTAACGAGATACTGATTATTTCCACGCCGCAGGACACGCCACGTTTTCAAGAACTGCTTGGTGACGGAGAGCGACTGGGAGTCAAGTTCTTTTATGCCGTACAACCTGAACCTAAAGGTATCGCCCAGGCTTTTCTTGTCGGAGAGGATTTTATCGGCAACGACGCGGTCAGTCTGATCCTTGGTGACAATATTTTCTACGGGAAAATGGAGCTTGAGCGAGTTTTTCGTAAGTTCACTAAAGGTGCAAAAGTCTTCGGGTACCCGGTCACTGACCCTGAGCGATACGGGGTCGTGGAGTTTGACCGGGACGGCAAAGCCGTTGGGATCGAAGAGAAGCCGGAGAAGCCGAAGTCCAAGTACGCTGTTCCGGGACTTTACCTTTATGACAACAAAATTGTTGAAATCACCAAGCAGATGAAGCCCTCAGCACGTGGAGAACTGGAAATTACAGACGTTAATGTCGAATATCTCAAGCGTGGTGAACTGATGGTGGAAAAGCTTGAACGCGGGATTGCCTGGTTGGATACGGGCACCCATATGAGCCTTTTGGAGGCCAGCCATTTTATTGGAACTCTTGAGGCGAGACAGGGGCTTAAGATTGCTTGTCTGGAAGAGGTTGCTTACCGTAAAGGCTTTATCAATCAAGAGCAGATGGTCAGGTTGATCAAAGAGACCCCCAAATCAAGTTATCGTGATTACCTTGAAATGGTCTTGGGTGATAACTTCTAGTATGAATGTCTTTAAAACAGAAATACCTGATGTCCTGATCATTGAGCCGAAGGTGTTCGGAGATGAACGAGGCTTCTTTTTCGAAAGCTTCAATGAAAAAGCCTGGCATGAAGCAACTGGAGTGGACGTTCGTTTCGTCCAGGACAACCACTCAAGATCAACCAGGGGCGTCTTGAGAGGTTTGCATTATCAACTTCCTCCTGCTGCTCAGGGGAAGCTGGTTCGTTGTGTTGTCGGTGAGGTGTTTGATGTGGCTGTAGATTTACGGAAACATTCACCGACCTTCCGCCAGTGGATTGGTGAGTACCTTTCAGCTGACAACAAGAAACAAATATGGATTCCGAAAGGGTTCGCTCATGGCTTCTTGGTAACCAGCAATGTTGCTGAGGTGGTCTACAAAACAACTGATTATTATGCAGCGGAACTTGATCGTGGAATCCGCTGGAATGATCCAGAGTTGGAGTTAGGCTGGCCCTGTGAAGGAGAACCGGTGCTATCCGCAAAGGATGCGAACGCACCTTTCTTGGATCGAGCAGAGGTGTTTGGGCGGGGTGATTAAAATGAAGACAAGAGACAAATTTAAAAACTATTATTTAATAGTCTGAATCCAGAACACCTAAATTTTTTGGTCTTTTGGTCCGTATATAAATAACGGATTCCATTAATATATTGATTTCTTTTTCACAAAGTCGTTTTAAGAAAAGGGAAATCCTACACCTTATGCCTGATTGTTCCGTAAATGTATTCTTAAATTTATAAATGAAGGTTGATATGTTCTCTTCGCTTAAACTGAAATATAAAAATAAAGTTATTTATTTGTTGATTGCCTCAATCGTCTCGGTCACATTTTCTTTGTATACATTTTACAAAACAGAAAAGGTTTACGCGCTCAACTTTATTGTCGACACTAATGAGCTTTTTCATGAGATAAATTTTTATGATGAATTCAATCTTACCATCGATACTCTTTTCATATTAAAAGACAGGATTGATGAAGGTGACATAAGAAAGTCTATCAAGGAG
>Ga0102946_1000137_pt1 | contig 25065 bp, 21 predicted proteins | sample SalPon2A_A_D1_MG_FD_78209 | JGI IMG/M metagenome (GOLD analysis project Ga0102946, IMG submission 78209) | Soil microbial communities from South San Francisco under conditions of wetland restoration - Salt Pond MetaG R2A_A_D1_MG | ecosystem: Environmental > Terrestrial > Soil > Wetlands | place... | reverse complement strand
CGACAAGGAGCCACCACTGCATGTAGATGTGCATGTGACGGTCCCGAGAATTTTCGGCGGCGATCGGATCGACCGCCTGACTTCGTACCTATTGGAGGCAGCGAAGTCCGATCCGAGGTTGGGTGGCCGCTTCGACAGCGCATACATGCGGGGTGAGCAGCCTGTAGTTGCTTCGGTTGACAGCGTCGACCTGGGACCAGATGCGAAGCGGATCACATATTCGTTCTCCGCAGACGGCCCACACGGGCGGCCGCAGCCAGCAGGGCTAGGCGGGGATTCGGCGGGTGCCGCAGGGCGGGTTGGGTCGGAATCAGCTTGAACCTGACCTCGCCGGGTTGGCAGGATCGGGGTCGGTGCCATCGTGGGTTGTCGGCCGCTATTCAGGGGGTGCGGGAAGGATCGTCGAGAGAGGTTCCTCCACGTCCAGTCCGTAGGTAACTGCGAGCCGCCCTACCTGGAGACCGAATGCGGCTCGCAGTTCGCCGAGCGCCTGGTTGAACTCAAGGTCGGTCATACCCCACTGAGGACCACCAGCGCCCTCTGGGAGAACTAGCCCTCGGCTATCGGAACGGACCCGGATCTGTCGGAAGAACTCACGGCACGCTCCGCGAAGGCCACGAAACGCCGCCGACAGCTCTGTCGAAATGCCCCCCTCATCAAGGAGCAGCGTGAGGAACGCTCGAATCTTGAAGACGGACTCGATGCAGTGCTCGGGCATCTCGACCTCGTACGGCTCGTAGAGAACGCGCCGATCCTCCAAGAATAGGAGCAGGCGCTGGACGACCTCTGAGTCAGGGGTCGGTGGCGTCCAGGAGACTCCACCAAGGGGGGTGCTGATTCCGTCGATGCGTGACGCGATCTCTCGCACTTTCACGGCGCGACTGTATCCCGATTCGTGTTGGCGCTGCTTCGAAGTCAAGTGGTACAGAGGAGGGACTTGAATACCCATCGTGGATCCGGCCCAGCCACTTCATCCAGCGGTCGCCATAGCGGGGCGGAGGCCGGCGCTGCGCTGACCGGGTCGGTGTCAAGCGTCTAGCCGGCTAACGAGTAGCGCAGGGTTCTCAATCGGCCCCTTCGTCGTTCCTCACGATGAAGCGAGCCCGCTCGAGTAGCTCATCGAAGGTCAGAATTTCGTATCCATGTATTGATGAGCGGAACCTCTGAAACGTGTTTCTCTTACTCCGGTCGCCTTCCACCTCAGAAAGCCGGCCAATAACGAGGATGCCCTTGGGGCGGACCGTGAATATTCGCTCACGCTCCAGGCGGTCGAGGTTGTCCTCTTCAGACGCCCCTCGGATCTCCCACCTGTGCGCGTTCGCCTGGAGTTGAGAGACGCCATCAGTGAGGTCCTGGGACAGCGACCAGGTGCCTGATCGAACTTCCTGCTGCCCCGCAAGAAGCCGCTTACCAGGCGTCTTGATCTCGACCAGGACGGTAAATCGAGCATCCCCGGCCGTGGCCGTCAGGTAGTCACCGCGCTGCCCCCCTTTTCCGTCGAGGCGAGTGCCTCCGTAGGCGGGCTGATCCTCGACCAGACCGAGGATCTGGTAGTTGAGCCCGTAGCCAAAGATCCATTTGTTCTCGCTGAAGAAGTGCTGCCAATGCTGTTCGTGATCCGCATGGGACGTGAGATGCGCCGCGAACTCTCGAAGCTTCCCTTTTCGATCTAGCAGTTCGCTTATGTCTGACTGAGAAAGCGAAATTCCGGGACTCTTGGCAAGCGTGCGCAGGATCGATTTCACGCTTTCCGGTCCCCGGCTTTGAATATCTGACACAAGCTGGCCTTCGGCGGCGCCGACAACCGCGAGTCCGGCAGCTGGCACCTCAACCTCCGCAAGGGAGTTGATGAAGTCGACCAGTTTCCAGAAGTTCTCGTGACAGTCGTCTAGGTCGACCCGCGCTCGGACGAGACGATTGGTGGAATCGTCATCCTGTGTTGGGGCGAGTTCGCCCGTTTGCTTGCTTCGGATCGAGAGCTCAAGTCGCGGTGAGAAGTGATCACCTTTCTTGAGGAGGGTCACGGCGCAGTAGGTGGCCACTCGCGGCCTTGAGTCGTCGAGCAGAAAAACCTTGACTCGGCGACCGTTGCGCCTATCCCAGAAATAGTGGACCGGGGTGCCGGATGAACGGGGCCTGACCTCCAGATCGCCGAAGTCCTGTGCCTCGACGTTGAACACACCCGCTTCGAACATCCCTGGAAGCGCCATTCAGTCGACAATTGTAAGGCCGTCGCCGTGCGGTCGTTCGGCCGAGCGCCGCTAGGTAGTTCGAGCTGCGCTGGTGCCGTGCGCCAAGTCCCGTCGGACTCGTACGCGGTGGTTACGATGGCGCCCCCGCCTCCTCTGTTGGGCGCAGGAGCGGTCCTGCGACCCGTGCTGCCGCGGCGACGAGCAGCACGGCTCGGATGGCGTTGTCGGGGGTGTCCCATCCCCTCGCAAGGCCGTGAGCAACGACATTCCTTCGGAGTAGTGGGGTGTCGACGCCGAAGGAGGAACCGCCGGTCCAAATCTCGGGAACTCCGCGACGGAGCATGTCGACCGCCGACCAGTTGAGCAGCATCTCGGCTTCGTCCGCATGCGAGGCCGGCGGCACGTCGAAAAGCCGGGCGCCGAGGTCATGCTTGTGAGGGTGCTGCCACTTGCCGGCTGCCTTTCCGAGGCACCACTCAACAAGCGGAAGCGCGCCACAGATCGCAAGATACGAGTGCGCTCGGTCGAGGGCATCGAGTGTTTCCGTCGTCGGACCTAGCCACTCAGCTAGCAGCGGTGCCTCGAGCAACTCCGATCGAAGTTGCGAGTATCCGGGTCCGCCCGGCCCGTACAGGTCGAGAATCAGTCGCTCTGCCGCGGTCGGTGAGAGATCGCCGTCCCTTCGATTCAAGTTGGCGATTGCTCGCCAGGAATCCGCTTGGAGAGGCGCATACAAGTGCGCTTGCTCGCACTCCTGGGCGACTGACGCCCAAATGCTGAGACCCTCAGTCAGATCCCTGTTCTTCTCGAGCCATCGTCCAAACGCCTCGGCGGCCTCGCCCAACGAGCGCCAGAGGCTTGGGGAGTCATGAGTATCGCTGGTCACTGAATTCCGACGACGCAGAGGGGCTCAAAGGACTCGCAGGTGTCGAGGGATGGGTGGGGGGCTATCAGGCCTGACTGGCCCTCCCGCGCCACCCTCTAGCGGTGTCATCACGAGACCGAAAACAGAATCGTTTAGGTCAGCCAGGGGTATGGCGAGGTCCCGCGCGATTAAGGCCTTCGAAACATCATCCTTGCGCAGGGCCCGAAAGACCTTCTCCAGAACCTGCGATTGCTCGCGTGGCAACGGCTCCACGCCCGGAGGGTTTGGCTCCTTGTCTCGCCCGCCTCGGCGGTTCAGTTCAACGAACACTGATCTGTACTGCCAGTCGGTCAGCATTCCAAGCTTGTTCATCCGATAGGCGAGGTTGGCCACGGAAACCTTCCACTTGTACTTGGCGCGAACCAGTTGATCGAATCGCCCGTTTCGCGGCGCCTTTGCGCGAACGCTCCCGGCCGGCATCAGAAAGGCCGATCCAAAAGCCTGCGCTTCGTGCTCGGCCTCTCGACCTTGGGGGCCACCGTGACCGTGCAGGACTAGGTGCCCTAGCTCATGGGCTGCGTCCATTCTGCTGCGCTCAGCAGATTTCGTTGTGTTCAGGAAGACATACGGCGTAGCGCCGCGCCACTGCGAGAAGGCGTCGACCTTGGTCGATTCCTCGACTAGCGAGAAAACCCGAATGCCATGTGCTTCGAGCAGGTGAACCATGTTGCCGATCCGCTTCTCACCTAGGCCCCATGCCTCGCGTACGGCGTCGGCGGCAACTTCCGGTTCTAGACCCTCGAACTCCGGAACGTGGGGCTCGGGCAAGCCGAAACGTGACTCGATCCAGTCGGACAGCGCAAACGCGAGAGCCCCCGAGCTGAGGGCCTGCTCCCTTACCCGTGCGGGCATTCGGGTCATCGCCCGGAAGCTCGCGCCCTCTTTGGTCGGTTCGTCCAAGTCGGGTCCGAAGAAGAACTCGCTGGGAAAGCCCACCGCCGCGGCAAGACCCGCAATCGTTTCCTCATTCGGCTCGTACTCGTGCTTCTCGTACGCAGTGAGGTTTCGCGCTGAAATTTCCGCGGCCTCCGCCAACGCACCCTTCGTCAAACCTCTCCGTCTCCGGGCAAGCTCCAGCCTCGTGTAGTTAAACGGCTCCACCCGTGTTTCTCTAGCGTCGGCTGATGGGGATGTCGATGTCCTCATCCCCGTCGTCCTCCTCCTCGTCGGCCGGGTTGGCGCTCAGGAGTGAGATCGGGGGCAGGATGAGGCGTGGTTCGAACTGAGTGACCGTTCCATCCCGGCCTTCTTCGGCACCATCGAACTCAACCGGAGCTGAAAGCTCGACCCGGATTTCGGCTTGTCTCTCGTCGTGGTGGTGCAGCAAGAGCCAGGTCCACCGCCCTGTGGACGTTGCGGTGTGTGTCTTCCGGCGATCGAACGCCAGCACGTTGGTTCGGAGCCTTAGTTGGTTGCGATTCCCAGTGACGGCTTGACCCGTCAACGGTCCGCGCTTGGTGAACGTGGTGGGCATGCGGTCGTTCAAGCCGGTCGCGTAATTCCCTTTCGCTACAGCAATGTCGAACGAGGCATCAGGGCTCCGGAGAACCTCGAAGCCACCGGGCCGCGCCCGATTGAAACCGCGGGGAACGTAAAGATCTCCGAGGTGGCGCAGCGGGGTAGCCCATTCGATGTATCCGGCTCGAGTCGCAACGTCGTTTTCGGTTACGCGGGCCGATTCCTCGTAGCCGGCGAGCACTGACGACCGGAGGTCGTTTGAGGCAAGACCCATCTGATGTAGGACGCTTCTCACGCTCGGGTCGGGTTGTGGCTGTCCGACGTCTTCGGCCATTCGCGATCCTTTCCTTGGTAGCTTCCGATTATCCTACCGCGGGTGAGGGCGGAAAATCAGAAGAAGATTGGCGCGAGAGATGGGTAGAGGACAGCGATTGCTCGGCTGCGGCTCCCGGCATGTCAGTGGCACGCTGGGACGATCCGCGGACTTAGCGTCTACCAAGCCGCTCCGGTACGAGCCGCGGGCGTCTTCCGCCAGCTAAGGAATGACCGGCTCACCCTCTGACCCCCCTTGGTTTCGCGCTCTGCAGGAGTCGCTTCGGCGAAACCAGGAGCTCCTCGGCTCGCAGCGCCTATCCGAGCAGCTCCAGGACGCCCTTCGGCGAAATCGTGAACTGCTCGGCTCGCAGAACGTCGCAAAGCAACTGCAGGAGTCGCTTCGGCGAAACCAGGAGCTTTTCAGCTCGCAGCGCCTATCCGAGCAGCTCCAGGACTCCGTGTCCCGCAACCAGGAACTGCTGGCCTCGCCGAGCTTTCAGCGACGCATTGCGGAGGCACTGCGAGAAAGCCACGAGGCTCTTCGGGGCCCGTTTCCAGACCTTGAGGACGTAGCGCCAGACGTGACGGGGGCTGGTCACCCGGCAGCAGCCGAAGACTGGGTGGGTTGGCTGGTTGCGCTGCCGCCGCTCAGCAAGCTCCTCGTTCTGAACATGCTCCTCGGGCTTTTGGTAGCGCTACTCAATAGAGCGGCTGCATTCGGCGCCGATGTCCCTCCTGCCCTGATTGAAAGCCTCGGTGCGGTGACTGCAGTCCTTGGCGTCCTGCTCGGCATTGACCAACTGCGAGACGGCGACGAGGCTGGCGGCTAGAGACGTCGGCCGGGCTTCGGCTCAGCAGTGGCCATCCAGTAGGACGGCCGTGTGCCCGCCTCGATACTTGTCGACCAGGTGGTTTACCCGGTCGGTCCATGCGCCATCGTTGAAACGGTCGCCTTCTTCGCCGATTGGTCCCCACAGGAACGCACCGCGCGGCGTGACGAAAGCCATCGGGATCAACTCACCAGGCAATGGCGATGGCAGCCGGCTCACCGGTACAGCGTGCGGGTACGGATCATCCTCGGCGGCAAGGTCAAGATCCCCGAGCACCGTGCCCCAGGCCGTGTATCCGCCGTACTGCCAATAGTCGAAGCCCTTGCCCCCAGAGCGCTCTGCGAGGTCGAACGCCGGTCCGTAGGCCCGTGCCCGTGAGCCGGGCGCTATGGCGAGAGTCGCGACGTGCATGCTGCTTGAACGGCCGGGCCTCTGGGGTCGTCAGCGCCCTTCGTCCTGGCGGTCATAGGACCTCAAACCGCCTCAAGGAGTGGCTGGGTTCACTTTGCTCAGCCAGCTCTCGAAAGAGCAAAGGCCACTGCTCGGTTCGTCGAGGACGGGCTTCGATGCCCCCGTGCGCGCCAAGCTCCTTCGGGCGGGAGAAAGGAACTGGTTTGCGTAGGCTGGCCACGAGCTGGATCTGCGCCATCCAGTCCGCCTCGCTCCGCCAGGTCGGTGCCTCGACGCGCTCCGGAGGGGTATGGATGCAGAACACGTCGGTGATGCCTCCCGCGCCGTCGGAGGTGCGGGGTCGATACACCAGCAGCAGGTCCCCTGGTCCGGCGGAGGACGGAACGCTCCACAGGCCACCTGATGGCTCGCGATCCTCGGGCAGCCGTTCCCAGAACTCCTCCCTGTAGGCCACGAGGAACACCTCTCGCGCCCGCCCGAAAAGCTTGCGCAGCTCGAGTGGGGCGAGGCCGGCCGGCATCGAGGGCCAGTCGTGCCGCCAGCAGACCACCAGGTCGCAGCCTCCAGGATCGTGGCCGTGGAGCTCGAAGTTGCGGGATCGGAACTCGAACTCGATCCGTGCCCGCTTCTCACCCCACCTCGCGATGCAGTCGGGAAAAGCGGCCTGGACGTGTTCGACGTCGAAGCCGAGCTTCTCGGCGACGAGCGCAAAGACGTAGACGACCCCGTGCTCGTTCTTCGGCTCGAAAGGGAGAAAGCGCTCGGGATCGAGCTGTTCGACGGGGAGTGTGAACCCTCGGCGTCGTAGGTGTCCGGCAACCCCCATCAGGTCCGACCTTACCGGGTTGGTTCTGGCCTTTCTGGTTCTGGGGTCCGACGATCTCCGCATGGAGCCAGTCGCCCGCCTCGGGAAGAACGTACGGGCGCTGCGACTCGACCGGGGCTGGACGCAAGAGGACCTCGCCCATGAAGCAGGGTTGGCCCCCGTGCAGGTCTCACGGATAGAGCGCGGGGCGCGCGAGATCAGGATCACCACGCTCCTGCGGCTTATCGATGCGCTCCGAACGACACCCGACAGAATCCTGGAGGGTCTGTACGAGGCATAGGCCTGCGGGCGCGGGGCTGGCTCAGGCCGCCTCGTCGAGATGATCTGTGCTCTCGCCATCGGCGTCGCCGGCTTCGAGTTCGTGGGCCTGAACGCGCCTCGCCGATCGCTCGACGCGATGCGGTTGCGTCAGCTCTGCCTCGGCCGCGACCGCACCGAGGTCCTGGAGGCGGCGGCCCGCGGGCAGGACACGGTGCTCGAGCGAGCCAACGGCGCGGTTGTGGGCGTCGTTGACGCTGTCGAGGCGCCTGCCGACGGTGTCGAGGTGCTCGAGGAACTTGGCCAGCCGCTCGTAGAGGCTCTTGGCCGCCTCGACGATCGCTTCGGCCTGGGCGCCCGCACGTTGCTGCTGCCAGGTGTAGGCGATCGTCTTCAGCACCGCCATCATCGAGCTCGGGGTGGCGATGATCACCTTCATCGCAATCGCGTCCTCGACCAGCTCGCGGTCGGCCCGCAGCGCCTCGTCGAGGAAGTGGTCGCCGGGCAGATACATGAGCACGAAGTCGGGGGCCGTCTCGAACTGCGACGCGTACTGCTTCGAGGCGAGCCGCTTGACGTGCCCGCGCAGCCCGCGCGCGTAGAGCTTCATGTGGGCCTCGCGCGCCTTCTCGTCGTCCTTCTCGCAGGCGTCGAGAAAGGGCTCGAGCGGCGCTTTCGAGTCCGCCACCACATCGCGAGAGAGCGGCAGGTGGAAGACAACGTCGGGCCGCAGCGGACCCTCCTCGCCCTCGACCCGGACCTGCTCGGTGAAGTCGCAGTGCGGGCTCATCCCCGCCGCCTCGACGAGACGCCTTAGATGGATCTCCCCCCAGCGGCCACGGATGTGGGGCTGGCGCATCGCCTTCGATAGCCCCGCGGTCTCGGAGCGGATCTCGCTATGCATCGATGCGAGCCCCTCGATCTGCGTGGTCAGCTGCATGTGGGTGTCGCGGCGATCGCGGTCGAGCTGCTCGAGTGCCGAGCCCATCTTCTCGAGGCCCTTCTCGACCGGCTTGAGCCGCTCGTCGATCGCCTTCTGCCGGCTCTCGAGGTCGGCGTTTGCCTCGACCTTCTTCGTCTCGAGGGCTGCCTTGACCGACTCGACGACCTCACGCCCACGCTCGGCGACGGCTTCCCCGGCGCCCTGTTTGGCGACCGCGACGAGCTGATCCATCGCCTCGGTGATCGCCTGCGCGCCGCCCTCGGCGGCCTTTCGCTCTGCCTCGAGTTCGGTCTGCAGACGGACGGTCTCCCGCTCGTAGCGGAGCTCGAGCTCGGCCCGGCCGGTCTCGGCGGTCTCGGCGCGCGTAAGCGCCCCGTCGCGCTCGCGCTTGAGCCGGGTGGTGCGCCCGCCCAACCAGACAAGTCCGGCGACCAGGGCGAGCGTCAGGATGATCGGTGCCATTTCAGTTGCTCCTCGCTGCCCCGGGTGGGACGTAGCTGTTCGTATATACGCAGTGAACATCGCTCTTCGGACGGAAAGTGCGGCCTTTGACGGGCGGCGGCTGGTCCGGGCCTCGGCCTAGGGTGCGCGCATGACTCGGAAGGACGCCGTGGAGGCGCTGCTCAACGAGCGCGGTCACCTGATCGAGCGGGTCCGGGCCGAGCGTGCGCAGCTCGAACGGCTGCAGGAGGCGGTCGAGCGGGCGAGCGACCGGCTCGCCCGCGACGAGGCCGAGCTCGACGAGATCGATTCGGTTCTCGGGCGTAACCCCCAGCTTCGCCTCGAGGACGCCGATATACGGCTGCGGGGGAGACGTTTGGAAGAGGTGGCGCTCAGGATCCTCGCTGCCGAGCGGGGCCCGGACGCGGAGGTGCACTACCGCGAGTGGTACGAGATGATCCGCGACCACGGCCATCTCGTCTCGGGCAAACGGCCTCTCGAGAGCTTTCTGGCGCAGATCAACCGCTCGCCGATGATCGAGCGGGTGGGGCGGCGGAGCGGTCGCTACCGGATCCGTGCCGACGCGGCCTGAGTTGAACTGGTCGGTGGGCACTGCGGCTACCTCCTTCGGCGCCGGTCGCGGCGCCTCGGCCGGGGCCCGGCGAGCTCTCTGAGTTCGGCGCCGAGCTCGAGCAGCTCCTCGACTGCATCCGTAGGACCCCCGTCCTGGCGCTCGATCCTGCGCGCCGTGAGCGTCACCCGCAGGGCGGCCGAGAGCAGCTGCGACCGGCGCTCCTTCGCACTGCAGCGCGGGCAGTGGGTCTCCTGGGCCCCTTTCAGCGTCGTCAGCCCGTAGAGCATCGGGGCGCCGCAGCGGGCGCAGTTGTCGGCGGCCATCCGTCGCCTCCACGGAGTCGGCTCGCCTTGCTCGCCGGCGCTCACGTCGCCTCCCGTTCAGATGCAAACGGCTCAGCCAGCTCGAGCGGCGCCAGGCAGCGGGGCCCCGGGCTGTTGCCCCGACTCCAGCCCTGCTTGATCGGCCAGTGGCGCATCAGCTCCGCCACTCGTTGTCGCGCGGTCTCACTGGGCCAGAACGAGTCCTGGATCCCGGGAACCCAGATACGCCGGAAGTTCCGGCCCAGCGAGTCGTCGATCGGCACGGCCCCGGCCTCCCAGGGCCGGCGGTGGGGCTCGCGGGGGAGATGGGTGCCCTCGGCCCAGCGGGAGAGCCGGGAGCGGTTCCCGATCTCGCACACCTCCGCCATCTCGGAGGGCAGGATCCAGTCTCTCACCGCGTCCGGTTCCGGCTCTTCGAGCGCGGGGAGTTCCTCGGGCTCCTCACCTGCAAGCAGCGCCGCGAGGTCGACGTCGGTCCGGTCTGCCCCGGGGGGAGCGTCGTCGGGAACCAGCTCCCATGTGCGCTCCTCATAGACGAGCGCCGTGAGTTCGGCGACGAGCCGGTCGCGCTGCTCGCGGAGGCTCGCCGTCGCCGCCGCGAGGCCCAGGAGCTCCTCGATTCGCCGCTGACCGGTCTCGACGGTCTCCCGAAGCTCCTGCTGCCCTTCGGCCAAGGCGATCGCCAACCGGTGGTTCCGGCGCAGGAGCTCGTCGGCGCCGGCGTCGGCCGGCGCCTCCTCGTAGACGCGCTTAGCCGGCGGCTCGCTGCGACCCTCGGACTGCATGCGGGCGACGCGCTCCTCGCATTGCTGGATCTGGGCCTCGAGCAGGCGGAACCTGCTCGAGGCCCGGCGGATCGCCCCCAGGTCGGGGCGCTTGCGGCTGCCGCGTGAGGTCGTGAGCAGCTCCCACATCAGCTCGGCGGCGCGGCCGCTGAGCGTCTCGTAGCTGGCGGCTGTGGACCAGTCGCCGTAGAGGACGCGCATCGCGTTGGCGAAGCTCCGGTGGTCGAGCAAGGCGGAGCCATACAGAGCGGGCTCCGGCGCTGGTGTGGCACCGGACGGCGGGTGCTCCTCGTTCCAGATAGCGCCGGCGCGCTCGGCGAGTTGCTGGGCGAGGTGGCGGTAGCGGTGGGGCGAGAAGCCGACGTAGCGGCGCTGCTCGGTCGTGAGATCCGAGTTACCCACATCCTCGCGGACGATGAGTGGCTCCACCCCTCTGGTCCGCTCCCCGGGGACGATCCCCGACAGGCGCGTGCGGATCCCACGGGCCGCCCAGGGTTCGAAGTGGAGCCGGTCGCTGAGGAGCAGCGGGTAGTCGTCGGGCGGCCGCTCGAAGCGCGACCCGTGTCGCAGCCGGTCCTTGGCTGCCCGGCGGGCGACCATCGCGAAGCCCTGTTCGACCACCAGCAGGTAGGCGTCGATCATCCGCGCCGCCCCAGCGGGGATCGGCTTCCACCGGATCTCGTCGAGCTCGAGGTGCTTGCCCGGACGCAGGCGGATCGCCGGGCCGTGGCGGTAGTCGGGCGCGATCCCCTGGTGGTCTCGGTCGTAGTCGGCCTTGGTCAGCGATGCGACCGCGGTGACCCGCCCGCCGGTCAGCACCATCAGCAGCAGAGCAGCACGGTCGCGCATCGGCCGGAAGAGGGGCTTTCGGAAGAGCGCCGTGGGGCTCAACCGCTCGATTGCCTCGATCTCCGACTCGCCGTCGCGAACGTCGAGGAGCCTCCGAATCTCGTGGTCGAGCCCTGAGAACGCCAGCCGCACCTGCTCTGGTCTCGGCGCGCTCGTGTTCACGCCCGAGCGGCCGCCGGTCGGGGCCTGGATCGCGGGAGCTGCGACCCAGGGCTTGAGCGCCGGGGAGGGGTGACTTTCGCGCCGGAGCTCGACGAATAGCCGCGCGAGGGCGAGGGCGTCGTCGCGTAGCCCGACGACCGTTCCGCGGCTCGGGCGCCCGGGCGGACGGTGGCGGTTGCCCGGGACCTCGCTCATCGCGTAGGAGCGGAGTCCGCGTCGGATGCGCTCGGCGTAGGCGGAGGGACCGTCCCAGGCGAGGGCCTCGAGTACCGGCCAGAGCTCGCGTGGGACGAATGCCGCCAGAAGCGGCTCGGGCAGGACGGCGCAGACGCCCGCGTGGTGCTCGGCCTCCTCGAACTGCTCGCGGATCTCGGACTGGGTCCTACCGAGCCGCTTCATCGCCGTCTCGGCAGTCGGCCACACGCGAGCTTCGAGGCCCGGGCAGATGGCCGCCAGCGGGGCGTCGGGGCGCGGTACCTCGGCTCCTCCGGCGTAGGCGAGCAGGCGGCATAGGCGGGCGGTGCTCGCACTCGCCGCGCGGTGGCGGATACGTCCGAGCCTGCGGCTGAGGACGGCTGCGACCAGGGGTGGCTCGGTGGCGCTCACCGGGGTCTGCTCTCGGAAAGCCGTTGCGTCAGCCGTTTCCATTGGCTGCTTTCGACTGGGTCTTGACGCCTAGATGACGCCATGTGACGCTTCACGCCACGCCCTCGATCCCGCAGCGGCCGAGAGCTGCTTCGGGCGTGAGCCACCGCTCCTCCCCCCGGGCGATCCGCAGACGGCCGGCCCGTAGTTCCTCGAGCAGGATTTCGGCTAGAGGCGAACATCGGCCGGCGGCGGTGCGGTCGCGGACGAGTTCGAGCGCGTCCTCGAAGGCGATCCGCTTCCACGCGTCGCGGGAGGCGTCCGGGATCTCGCCAGCGCGGATGGCACGGGAGACGGACGAGCGGCTCGCTTGGAGAAGGAAAGCCAGCTCGTGGGGCAGGAGGGTCAGGCGCTCCTCGTCGAGGTTTGGGGCCGGCCGCTCGTGCGGTGTTGCGCTCACACGAGTCTGTCTTGCACGTCGCCTCGAGAACTGTCAAGAGCGTCACTTGCGTCGAGTTGCGCCCAGGTAGCTGGAGGTGCTTACACGCGCCTTCGGCTGTCGCCGGCGCCTCGCACCGGGGTTTCGACTGTCGATGGAGTGGGGTGGGCCGCTCGGCGGCGCTGAGCAGCCCTTGCGCGATCTCCGTTGCGTGCGGTATAGGTAGGCGGGTCCGCCTTTCTGCGTCGACCGGGTGAGAGCTCAGGACGGGGCTAGGCGGAACGCCGTGCCGCGTCGCGAGGCGGGCGCCATGTCCAGAGGGCGGACGCTCAGGGACGAACAAATCGAAAGCCGACCGTAAAGGTAGGCAGCAAATGCAAGCTACCGCCAGTGCCGAGACCGGCACCCGGACAGCTCCGCTCCTCTTTGCGACCGACGTCGCGGAGATGATCGGTATGCGCGTGGACTACGTCTATCGCCTCTGTCGCGAAGACGCGATCCCGCATCTGCGCCTAGGCCGCTCGTATCGCTTCATCGGCGCAGAGATCGAGAACTGGCTGAAGGAAAAGCAGCGCGGAGACGGCAGATAGGCCGTCAAAGATCGTGAGCCGGCTGTCGGATATCTCGCCGCAGCCGGCTTCACGATCTCCTGCGTGCCGAAAGAACCGAAGAAGCCACGGAGGAGCTACGGCACTGGTTCGCTCTTTCAGCGGAACCACTCCTGGTACGGGCAGTGGCGGGTTGGTGGCCGGCTCGTAAAACGCAAACTGGGAGCCGTCCGTCCGCAGGGAAGCCGTACCGGCTTGACCCGTTCTCAGGCAGAGGCACGTTTGCGCCTAGCTCGCGAGAGCCTGGGTTCCGCGGTACCGGCGGACCGCAAGACCGTCTTCGAGGTCGCCGAGGCCTACCTGGTGCACGTCGAGACCGTTCGCGGCCGGAAGCCCTCGACCGTGGCCGACTACCGCTCCATCCTCCACCGCCACCTGCTGCCCTTCCTCGGTCGGCGCACGATCGACCGCGTGAGCACAGAGCAACTCACCGCATACATCTCCGCCAAGGCCGCGGAGGGCCTGCAGGCCAAGACGATCTCGAACCATCTCGTCCTCGCTCACGGGCTCTTCTCGTTCGCCATAAAGCGCGGGTGGGCGATCGAGAACCCCGTCGCGGCCGTAGAGAAGCCGCGCGCGCTCGAGAACGACGCCGAGATTCGCTACCTCAGGCCCGAGGAGATCGCTCGCCTCGTCTGCGCGGTGGAGTCGGACACTCTCGGCCCTACGGACCGACTGCTGTACGAGCTGGCAGCCGGGACGGGGCTTCGCCAAGGTGAGCTTCTCGCGCTGCGCTGGCGCGATGTCGACATGAGCGCAGGGCTGATCCGGGTGCGACGGAGCATCACCCGCGGCGTGCTTGGTCCGCCGAAGTCTCGGCGCTCGAGTCGTGCCGTCCCACTCGCCGAGCGGCTGGCCACCGTGCTCGAGAGGCACCGGACGCGTTCCTACTACGCGGCCGAGGATGACCTCGCCCTCCCGCACCCCGACTCGGGCCGGCCGTACGATCCCTCGATGCTCCGGAAGCGCTTCCGCACTGCGCTCGAGCGAGCGGGCGTCAGGCGGGTGCGCTTCCACGATCTCCGCCACACGTTCGGGACCCGCATGGCGGCGGTGGGGGTGCCGATGCGGACCCTCCAGGAGTGGATGGGCCATCGCGACTTCAAGACCACCCTGGTCTACGCGGACTACTCCGCCAGGCCGAATGACGAGAGGCTCTGGGTCGAGCAGGCGTTCGGGTCACCTGGCCCAGAGCCAATCGGCCACGGTCAGGGCCACCCGGAAGATAGGGAGTGAGCCGAGCATGCGCCGTGCCCCCGAAATAGTTGCGCGGCCAAGGAATAGGTGCCCGGCTACGTTCGGTCTCGATGAGCTCTGAAATGGACTCAACTGACATGGGCCGCGGCCGGGCTGCCGGCGCGAAGGACCCAGTCGTCTCGCTCGGCATCCAGGAGGGGAGCGTGATCGGCACGCGGTTCTGGCAGGCCGTTCTGCGTGAGGGGCTGCCTCATACCTCGCGTGTCAGCTGGCCCTGCGAAAAGCTGACGCCGTTCGGGCATGTACTTGCCTCGCATCGGCTCGGCGAGGGGATCGTCGCCGTTATCGCCCGCGTTCGCGGGGCCTTGGCCTGGATGCTCCACCAGGGCGGGGAGCTCGTTCTCCACGTGGCCGCCCCGACCGTCGAGGTCGGGGCGAGTGTCATCGCCGAGGCGAGGGCAACGATGCCGGAGCTCGAGGCCAGGGAGGAGTCGGTTGAGGCCGTCGTGGACTTCTGGTCGGGCGGCTACGCCGATCCCATCCCTCGCCGGCTAGACGTAGTCGAGTGGTCGTCGGTCGCCGAGAACTATCCACAGCCCACCCGCGGAGAGCTCGATGAGCTCATGGGCTGGGAGGGGCCATCCGCGGACGGAGGCCTGATGCTCTGGCACGGCGAGCCCGGGACCGGCAAGACGTTCGCCCTCCGTGCACTAGCGTGGGAGTGGCGAGACTGGTGCGATGTCGACTATGTCGTGGATCCTGATGCGCTGCTCGGCTCGAGCACCCGCTACCTGATGAATGTGCTTCTCGCGGGCACTGAGGAGAGCCGTACCGACGGCGACTACTTTCCTTCCGCGGGGTCTCGTTGGCGGCTGATCGTGCTCGAGGACGCCGGTGAGCTTGTCCGAGCGGACGCGAAGGCCGCTATGGGGCAGGCCTTGTCGCGCCTGCTCAACGTCGCTGACGGGCTGGTCGGTCAGGGTTTGAAGCTGTTGTTTCTGATCACCACCAACGACGACATCCGGAAGCTCCATCCAGCCACCACGCGCTACGGACGTTGCTTGTCCCAGGTCGAATTCCGCCGCTTCGACGAGGACGCGAGTGCTGCGTGGCTACGGCATCGGGGGATCGAGCAGGGGCGGGGGATTCTCTCCCTCGCCGAGCTCTATGCGGTGGCAAGCGGACAGGCAGTCGATTCCGAGAGGCGTGTCGGCTTTGCGGGGTAGCTCGGCACCCCGAGAGACCCCGACCCCGGCTCACTCAGGCGATGCTCTGGACGAAAAGAGGCGGAACGGACGAACTACCTCCCCTCGGCATAGTGGGTTTCGGTCGCCGTATCGTCCGTGCTGGCATTCTCGGTTTCCCGCAAGTCGCGGAGTTCCTGGTTGTCGCCCGACGTGCTGATCTCGCAAGTTGCGACCCAGGCCGCGCATCTCATCCGAGGTTCGGTGTAGAAGCATCCCATGCATGGCGCAGGACATGATCCGAGCGGATCCAGCTACTTTTGCGTGGGTCACGCGAGCACTGCGCAGGGCGCCCATCAGGCTTGGCGGGCGCCGGGGGCCGAGGCTCCCGCTTGGATTTGCGGGCCGCGGCTGACCGCCGTGCCCGAGATCCACGCGGCCGAGGAGCTGGCTGCGCAGCTGAGGTCGACGTGGCTCGGACTGGATGAGAACGATCCAGTCGATCCCGTCGACGCGTGCGAGCGGCTTGGTGTGGCCTTGGCTGAGCGGCCGCGAAAGGCACCGGGGGGGCAGCTCCAGGGTTCGTTGATGCCCCTTTCCTCGAACTCATTCGAGATCGAGGTCGATGCCAACCCCCATGACGGTTGGGTCACGCTCGAGGGCCAGCTCCGAGACGAGGTCCTCCGGCACAGGTTCCGGTTCCTAGTAATGCACGAGCTTGCCCACACCCTGTTCTACGAGCCAGGCGAGCAGCGCCCTAAGCGCCTGTTGCACGCCAGCGCCGAGCAAGAAGCCTTCTGCGACCGCTTGGCCGGAGCGATGCTCGTCCCGCCGGACGTCGCACGGCGGAAGCCCATCCACCCCAGCAGTATTCTCGAGCTTCACCGTCAGTTTGATGTCTCGATCGAGGTGGCGGCCCGATCGTTGGTGTCCGCCTACGGCGACGCTCCGCTGTGCTGGCTGCTTCTCAGGAACCCAGAGGGCTCCCCTTCCATCCAGTGGCGACCACCCAGGGCGATGGCGGCGCGGCGGCCTTGGGCGACCCTGGAGGAGCTACTCGGGCAGCTGGGGTCTTCGAAAGACCAGACTGCGAGCTCGCAGATGCATTGGCGCCGGGGTGGACCGACGACGGCTCACGCCCTATTGCTGTCAGAGCGTCGGCAGATAGTCGTAACTGCCGCGCCCCCCTCGACGGATTAGCTAGGCGCTCGGCAGATCCAGCCCCACCAGGATCTTCCGGACCTTCTGAGAGAGAGAGGTAAATGTCTCTTCGCCGGCGTCGCGTGCCGCGAGATCGGCGAACTCGTCCCGATGTCGTTCAAGCACCTCCTGGGGGTTGCCTTCGAGGTCGGCGCGCTGGATCTCTCGTTCCAGAGCGAGCGCGAGGGGTCGGTCGGTCGGTCTCGGCGTTGGCGGCTGACCGCCGCCCCACTGGATTCCCATCCTCCACTCGAGGAACGCGAGCGCCTCTTCGAGCTTCACGGTTCCGAGAAGGGAGCGATGCGCGAATACGTAGGCCTTCCAGAGGCGCGCGTGGGCGTCGTAGATCTCGCTGCCACGCTTCGAGCCGGCGCGCTCGTAAGCGACGAACGGCGACACACCCTTCTCGTGCCGCACGAGGACCTCGGCGAGCTTCAACCGCATCTTGTGGTCGGGTAGCCAGATGACGAGCTTGGGGCCGCCGGTGATTCCCGCGAAGTGGTGGGCGCTGGCCTCGATCTCGGCACGCGAGCTTGCGTCGCCGAAGCACTTGTAGAGCTTCTCGGCGGGTGCGTCACGGCTGTCGGTTTGGCCCACGACCTTGAACAGGTCTCTCGAGATCAGTGCTCGACCGAGGTCCGCAACATGGCCGATCAGCGGCGAGATCTCGTCCGGGTAGTCGTCTGCCCGAAGCGAGGTCAACCTCGCGAGCAGCTCATCGTCGCCGATCTCGGACAGCTCTTCATCCAGAGTTCTGGTGACGTCCTTCGTCACCTTTCGCGACTCATGCCCGGCGAGCTCGCCCCTCGCCTCAGGAATGAGCTCTGGCCTCTCGTCGACTGCCAGCTGAGCACGATCGACGAGTCCGATCTCCGAGGCAGCTCTGTACCAGAGTGCCCATTCCCACCTCTCGAGCGCCTCGCCCAGCATGGCGTCGGCGGCGAGCTTCGTCTTGTGGACGAGTACACGTTCGGTGAGCTCGTAGCGATAGCGCAGCGCCTTCAGGAGTTCGGAGACGACGTCTATTCGCTCCGAGCTTCGCCGCTGGATGTTGAGGGCCAGTCGACGCTCGTAAACCCCGTCTCCCTCGGGTACGACGAAGAAGGCAGACATGAAGCGCTTCCCGAGCGCCTCGGGCAGGCCGGTGTACAGGTGGTCGCGCTCGAGGTAGTCGAGGAGGTCAGCACAGATCGTGTTTCCGACTAGGTCCCGGCAGAACAAGTACTTGCTCGGTTTCCCTTCCGCGAGCTTGGACAGGATCAGTGGCTCGAGCTCCGCGTAGAGGGGACCGCTCTTGTTTAGGAGCGTCTTCGCGACCTGCTGGGCCGCCGCTTGGCCTCCCCAGGGGGAGGCTTCGATCGAAGCGAGGACATCCTTCCGCAGCTCCGTCCAGAGCCGCCGAAACCGCCTCAGGTTTTTGTCATGGGGATCCAGCAACCGCAGGTCGTCTTCGACGGTGTGACCAGCAGGCACGTGGCAGAGGTCGTGGAGGAGGGCTCCGAGGCGAGCGAGAACCGTGGCTTCCGCCCAGTTGCTGTCGAAGACGGAGATGTGCTGGCCAGCGGGGTGGCCCTGCCGCCGCCATTGGCTGAGGAGGTCGGGCGTGGGGCGGAGGCTGTACTGCTGGCTTCGGACCTGGTCGAGGAGGAACTGGGCGGCCTTGACGGTGCCGAGGCTGTGAGAGAACCGCGAGTGCACCGCGCCCGGATACACGAGGTGGCTGTTTCCGAGCTGCCGCACGCGCCGGAGTCGCTGAAAGGGGCGTGAGTCCACGACGGCGACCTCTAGTCGACTCAGGTTCACGTCCCCGTGAACGGGATCCGTGATCACCTTGCCGGCGCGTAGGACCCTTGCTGGGAGTCCCCACGGTGTGCTCTCGCGCTGTAGGTCGGTAAGGCCGCATGCCCCCATAATCCAAAGTATCGACGCGACCTGTGAGGACTGCTACCTGGGGCGGGTCCCCTGCAACCAGCGTGCCAGGGCGGGTCGATACCTGGCGAATCTGGCTCCGATGGATCTGCGACCCGGCCGACGACGTTACTTGCTGACGGCTAAGCCTCTGGTCCTGGCGATTGACTCAACATTGATGGCGGGCTGAAGGCGCGCGCCAAGCGTGGCCGCAGCCGTCTGGCAAGGCGCGACCAAGCGTGGCCGCGAGTCGCGGTAGCCTGGCTCGGCTCCGGCCCCTTGACCAGCCATGTTGATTGCGCGCCTGCGGAGGCTTCACTTCAGGCTGGCTCAGGCGGCGCGGACTTGGGCACGCACACCGGGCGTACTCGCTGGCGGAGCTCTACGCGGCGGCGAGTGGGCGAGCTGTCGGTCTGGGTAAGCGCGTCGGCTTCGCAGCTTGAGTCAGCGCGAGCGGCGAGCGGCGCGTGAGCCATCGACCCCTGATACCGTCGTCGTTGATCAGGCCTTAATGAGGAGGAGAGGGGGCATCGGGTGAGGATAGATCGGGGCGTGGTGGCTGTCCTTTGCGCGCTTTCGGCTCTCGCCCTGCTCAGCAGCGCGGCGCGTGCCGCCTCGGGATCGGGCGCGGGGGCTGGGCCCACATCGGGCCAGATCGAGAGCCCTGAGAGCCGGGACGCGATTACAGCCGGAATGATCGAGGCTGCGATCGCAAACGTTGATCGCTTTTCTGGTGAGCGCGTCGAGGAGCGAGACGAGTCACGCTCCGCCTATGAGGATGACGATGGCGAAGAGGCAGCCGATCTCGTTGCCGGCGTCTTTCCCGAGCTGATGCTCGAGCCGACCTGGGAGCCCTTCGAGCCGCCGGAGGGGACCGAGGTCGTTCGTTTCCTCGGAGATAGCTCGGCAATCGTCGCGCCGGAGGGTGCGGGTGCCGAGGCACCCAGCGAGTTGGACGACGAGACGATCAGCGACCCGGACCTGCTCCCTGATGGCGCAAAGGGGACCGCCCTGGTCGAGAGCACGATTCCGATACGCGCCGAGAACGACGAGGGCAAGATGCGCCCGGTCGATCCCGAGTTGGAAACCGAGGACTCTGACCTCGAGCCGGTCAACGCCGTGGTCGAGGCCGAGTCACCTGTCGACCTCGCTGATGGGATCGAGCTTCCAGAGGTCGGCGTCACGGTTGCCCCCGAGGGCGCTGAGAACGCAGCTGAGCGCGAGGTGGTCGGGCCCGACAAGCTCTTTTACGCTGACCTCGAAACCGACACCGACTTCATCAGCACGCCTACCCCGCGTGGTGTGGAGACCTTCTACCAACTGCGTTCGGCTCAGAGTCCCGAGCAGTTTGAGCTAGCACTCGAGCTTCCCGCCGGCGCGACTCTCGAGGAGGGCGAGCGCGGCGGCGCAACCATCGAGGGCCCCGACGGGCCGATCGCCCTGGTCCAGCCGCCGCTCGCCTTCGACGCCGAGGGCACCCCTGTCCCGCTCGCGACCAGCGTGGAGGGCGACAGCATCTTCCTTCAGGTCGACCACCAGGGCGGCGACTTCCTCTACCCGCTTCTGGTCGACCCGATCATCGAGGCCTACGACTGGTACCAAAACGACGCCACCTGCCCGGGTATCGGTTCTTCGGGCAACCCCTACTGGCGCTGGGAGACCAATCACGCCGACAAGTTCGCGAGCGGCTGCACCGGCACGTTCGGGATCATCAACGCGACCCAGGCCGGCAAGACCTTCTCCGGCTATTACGCCTACTCCCACTGGCTCTGGCAGACGCCCGAGAACACCTTCATCGAGAAGGCCGAGTTCGACGGTACGTACCACGGCGCCTCCGCCAGCTGCGCTGCCCTCGGCATCTACAGCGCCGCGAGCAGCAGCTGGCAGGCCTCCAACATCGGCGAGTCCAACTGGTGTCAGACGTGGTCGAACTCCGACCGCAGCTACACGGTCGGCTCCTCGGCTGATCCAGCGACCCCGGGGGACGCCCAAGGCGATGACGGCAACTCAGCGGTGGTGCAGCTTCTGATCCCGGGGCCCGCAGCCTCCCCGTCGGCGGCTACGTTCACCCGTGCGGCGCGCTTCACGGTCTACGACCGCAACGACCCGACGTTTACCTCGACGCCGCCGGCGGATGCGGACTGGAGCGACGACCGGGTGGGTGGAGTTCCGCAGGATCACCAGCACACGGTCTCCGCTACGGACCCGGGACTTGGGATGAAGACCTTCGCTCTGCTGTATCCAGATCCGAATAATCCGGCCCAGCTCAAGATCGACGTCGCCGACCGCAGCTGCTCGGGGACGCGCGGCTCGAATCCGTGCACCGCTCCGAAATCGTGGTCTAAGGGTTTCAACTATCAGCTACCCGAAGGAAACAACGACGTGGCAGTAATCGCCTACGACCAGATCGGACGCATGGACGCGGAAACCTATGCGTGGAAGGTGCCGGTCGACCGAAGCGGCCCGGACATTGGTGCGCCCACCGGGTCGCTGGTCGATGAGAAAGACAATATCGTCAGTACGGCACCCTATGAACTCTCTGTGACCGCGACGGATGGCAGTGAGGAGTCCAATGCGCTGATGCGCTCGGGCGTCGAACGGGTCGAGATCTTCCTCGATGAGGAATCCGAGCCTCGCTTTGTAAAGGAACGCGAGTGCAATGGACAGGCCGGTAGCTGCCCAGACGAGATGATGGCGACGTGGGAGCTGGACCTGGGGGAGGAGGTGCAGGCCCTTGAAGACGGCACACACACGGCTCAAGTCGTTGCGGTGGATGCCGTCGGAAACGACACGGCGGTCGAGTTCGACTTCTTCGTCCGCACGGAGAGCGATGAGCCCGATGTCGACGTGACCCTTGGCGATCCCGAGCCGAGCGGCGAATTCGAGGTTGCGGTTGAGGCTACGGACGGAGAGGCTGTAGAGGGCCAGGCGGAGGACCCCGACTACGGGTCGGGCGTCGAGTCCATCGAGGTTCTGGTGGATGGCGAACCCCCGTCGAGCCTATTGGTTGACGAGCAGCCGGTTTCGGACCCGGGAGACCCGGTCGATATCGGCGGTGATTGCCCCGAGGGCGGATGTGATGCCAGCGTTGACCTCACTCTGCCAGCGAACGCCTCGCCAGACCAGCATGAGGTAGCGGTGATCACGTTCGATCACTACGGAAACGAGAGCATCGAACTCCTCGGTGCCGCCGTCGGGTACCCGAGCGGCATGGGCTACAACGACAAGTATTCGAGCCTAAACTCCGTCGGCCAAGACGCCATCTTGGGACACACGGCGCAGGGCGAGGGATCAGTTGTCCGGTTCCCAGTGACTTGGTGCGGGATCACTCAAAACGCTGGGCAGGGTTCGCCGCCAAACCAGTGGGCCTGGGGGCCGTACGACACGCTGATCAAGCAGCATCTTGCGTCAAAGGAGATGCAGTTTATTCCCGTCCTGTTCAACGCACCGGGGTGGGCTCAGACCTCCGGCGAGCCGAGTGACCCCATCGGGCAGCCTTGCAGTAAGAGCCACCCTCCTAAGCCCGGCCACGATGCCGAGTGGGGAGAGTTCGTTGGGGCCTTTATCGATCGTTACAAGGACGATGGTCTTACGGCGATCGAGGTGTGGAACGAGCCCAACTTTGCGGATTTCTGGGGTGGCACGAGAAGTCCGGAGCGGTTCGCTGATCTAGTTCAGGTTGCATACGACGAGGTCGAGGAGCGGGAGCTTGAGAATGTGATAACTGTGGTGCCCGGCGGGCTGTCCCCACACCAGAATGCGGACAACACATGGGAGTACACGGCGGACTATCTGGATGCCCTGGGTCAGGGGAATCCCGCGGTGGGAGCGGTTTCCGTGCACCTATATGCAAAGCGGCGCGTCCGCAGCGACAGGAAGGCGCGTGAGCAGATCGCTGCACAGTTCTTCTCGGTTGCAGTGATGCACGGCTCCCGCGGGTACACCAGTCCCGGTACGCCAGTCTGGATTACCGAGGTGGGCTTCCCAGAATCCATTGATGGCTGGACCGGCAAACGTGCGGCGAACAAGTTCACCCAAAGGAGGCGACTGTGTTCCGCATACGTCCGTATGCGCGCCGCGAAAATGTTCATCGTCCATCGCCTCTACGACGACGCCGTCAAGGAGGACGGCGCTCACTTCGGGACGTACGATGTTGTTGCGGGGCAGGGTCGGCAGGCGTTTCGCGTCCTGAGGGATCTGGCAACGGGGGAGCAAAACCTGCGGTGCGATGATTTCTAGGCCACAGCGTTCGATCCACTTCCCTCGGAGCGTCCTCGCGGCTGCGTGGATGGTTGTCGCTTTGATCGCCCCTGCGCCTGCCAGTGCGGGGCCGGGCGACCTCGACCCCCGCTTTGGGAGTCACGGGATCGAGATATCCGCGTCCCTAGACGCATCCGGCGCTGTGGCCGCCAATAGTGATGGATCGGTGTACATCGCAGGCGAGGTGGCCGACGAGGCGGCGATCGCTAGGTTTAGTGGCCGCGGCGAGCTCGATGATTCTTTTGGGGTCGACGGTGTGAGTCGGCTGTCGAATGGGACCTTCGCACGCGACGTCGCCGCGATACCGCCGTCCGGAAAAGTGTTGATTCTTGGGGTGTCTGACACGGGAGGTTTCGTGGCGAAGTTGGACCCTGCGGGTCAGTTGGACCCGACGTTCGGGACGGGTGGGATTCGTGAGCTGAACTCACGGCGCGTTTGGCATCTTGCTCGGGATTCGCAGGGGCGGATCATCGTGGCCGGCATCGATGGAGTCCTGCGGCTCCTGCCGAACGGAACGCTCGATGCGTCGTGGTCGCCTGACGGGACCGGGGAGCTGCCGGCGGGCTACGTTCCGGACTCCGTGGCGATCGACTCTCAGGATCGCGTCTTGGTTCCCGGATTCGTCGCCAGCTCCGGGTACGCCGTGGCGCGGGTGCGGGAGAGTGGCGACCTCGACGTGGCTTTCGGGGCGGGGGGCGTAAGGGAGTTGCCGGTGCCCCTCTCGCTGTTCTCTGGGTCGATTGACGGAGCTGCAGACTCCTCCGACGGCGTTGCGCTTGCTTGGGTCGAGTGCTCGGGGGTTACTGGCACCTGTGAAGCCCGAGCGAGCCGAGTAACGAGCTCGGGGCAGATCGACTCGCGTTATCCAGATCAGGGTGTATCCGCACACGGGGGTCACATTGTTCTCGATGATGGGGATCGGCCTGTAACAGCTGGCCTGACAAACTCCCCGAACCCCTTTTTCTTTGCAGACACCGGCTCTGTCGGGCGCCTTCATCCCGATGGTTCCAGCGACCGCCACTTCGGCTTCCGTGGAAACGCGTACCTTTACCCTCGCAACACCACCGTGGACATCGCCGGAGTGGACCGCGGTGCTGATCGGTCCATCTACGTGACTGGTTCCGCGAAAGGTGGGCCGGAGAGCGTGTTCATCGCGCGGCTTCGCGACCGGGCTCGAGATGACGCAGACGGGGATGGGCGAGTAGACCGCCGAGACGGCTGCCCCGTGATCGCTGCGGAACGACACCGCGGCTGCCCTCGGCTCGGGAAGCGACGCGTGACCATCTCCCGGGCTGGGCGCAAGCTGACCGGACGAGTCAAGGCCGACCACCGAGCCTGCAGCGCCCGCGTGCCGGTGACCCTCTTTCGCCGTACCAAGGGGAAGGATCGGCGGGTAGTCAGGACGAGGACGCGATCGAACGGTAGCTGGAAGGCTGATCGCCGGTTGCGGCGGGCCGCCTACTACGCGGTCGCGAGAGCTACGACCGGTCACGGCAGGGGATCTTGCAAGAAGGTAAGAAGCCCCACGCGACGCTAGGGGGCGTCGTGCCGCGGCGGGCGATTAGCTCGCGTACTCCACGTGGGGCGATACCCGAACGGCCTCAGACGTGTGTCTCACGCGAGGGTGACAGGCTCGAACGCAGGCTTGGTCTCCAGGGTGATGGCTGGTGTTTTTTCCGCTCGCGCGTGGAAACCTGACCACACGGCACCCCGGCTCGCCAAGCCCGGCTTGAGGTTGCCCGCCGCCTTGCGACGACGCGGCGCCCGCCTACGCCAGACGGTCTAGTTCGTCGCGGTATGCCGAGGAGACCGCGGCCGGAGGCTGGGCGGTTACTTCGAGACCGCTCCCGGTCATTTCGGGCATCAAATTGAGCATCAAATTGAGCACAAGTGAACGCGGCTACGAGCATCTTGAAAGGCTCCAGCGGGCACGAAAGCAACCGGGCTCAACCCCTTCCTTCGATCTCATAACCCGGAGGTCGCGGGTTCAAATCCCGCCCCCGCTATAGAGAGGATCCCCGCTCAGGAGCGATGCTTTCGCCCGGCTCGAGTTTTCTTAGAATCCCAGCCCAGGCATCATTTGGGCATCAACCTTGGAATCCAGCATGACATCCCCAGAGGAGCGGAACAGGCTCAGCCACAACCTCGTTCGCGAGTGGGTTAGAGATGCCCTAAGGGTCTGTGTCGGCCTCACGGCGGTCATTCAGTCGGACGTCACCGGCGTGGGGGTTGCGATGCCGCAGTACGCGGGCGAACACAATGAACCGATCGACAAGGAGCCACCACTGCATGTAGATGTGCATGTGACGGTCCCGAGAATTTTCGGCGGCGATCGGATCGACCGCCTGACTTCGTACCTATTGGAGGCAGCGAAGTCCGATCCGAGGTTGGG
>Ga0102946_1000136_pt1 | contig 25178 bp, 27 predicted proteins | sample SalPon2A_A_D1_MG_FD_78209 | JGI IMG/M metagenome (GOLD analysis project Ga0102946, IMG submission 78209) | Soil microbial communities from South San Francisco under conditions of wetland restoration - Salt Pond MetaG R2A_A_D1_MG | ecosystem: Environmental > Terrestrial > Soil > Wetlands | place... | reverse complement strand
GTCGTCGGCCAGGGCCGCACGCAGCTCGGGGATCCCGGCGCCGGGGCAGTAGCCCGTCCTGCCGTCCGCGATGGCGCGGTTCATCGCCTCGATGATGTGCGGTGCGGTGGGGATGTTGATGTCTCCGAGGTGAAACGGGTAGACGCTGTTCCCCTTCGACTTCCAGTCGGCGGCGGCCAAGGCCACCGCGAAGGCCGTCTCCGTCCCCAGTCGGGACAGTCGCTGCGCGAGCGCCATTGCTCACTCCTTGCTGAACGCGGGAAGGCCGGCTTCCGGCGCCGGCCTGCGGCACACCCTAAACCCTGGAAGAGGCGTAAGACGAGGGCCGGAACGCTTGATCTTTGCCCGGTCAGCGGCATACTTGTCGGGCAGGTCGGGCACGCCTCTCGCGCGCGACCCCAGGGCAGCGTCGCCACCGAGGAGGAACCTATGTCGCAGCAAACCGCGGGATCCGAGCAGGACCAGGGTTACTACCTGGGCAAGGCCATCCATCTGTCGACGGTCGCCGCCCTCGGGGGCCTGCTGTTCGGCTTCGACACGGCGGTCATCAACGGTGCGGTGGGGGCCATCGAGACCGACTTCCAGATCGGCGCCGGCCTCCTGGGCTTCGTGGTCTCGTCCGCCTTGTTGGGATGCGTGGCCGGCGCCTACCTCGCGGGACGCTTGGCCGACCGGATAGGGCGCACCCGGACCATGGTCGTGGCCGCCATACTCTTCCTGGCCAGTGCCGTCGGCTCGGGGCTGGCCTTCTCCGAGTGGGACCTGATCCTCTGGCGTGTGGTCGGCGGGCTCGGTGTCGGCGCGGCGTCGGTGATCGCCCCGGCCTACATCGCCGAGATCTCCCCGGCGGCAATCCGCGGTCGGCTCGGCTCCCTGCAGCAGCTGGCCATCGTCAGCGGCATCTTCATCGCCCTGCTCTCGGACTTCATGCTCGCCGGCATCGCCGGCGGGTCGGGCGAGCCGCTGTGGGGCCTGACCGCGTGGCGCTGGATGTTCATCGCCGAGGTCGTCCCGGCCGTGGCCTACGGCGCCCTGGCGCTGACCATCCCCGAGTCCCCCCGGTACATGGTGGCGCGGGGCGACGAGGACGGTGCCCGGAAGGTGCTGCGCACCGTGATGAAGGGTGGGATCGACAGCCGCATCAAGGAGATCCACCGCACCGTCCAGCTGGACCGGCGCTCCTCGGTCAAGGACCTGGTCAAGCCGGGGGGCGGCAACCTGCTGCCGATCGTGTGGATCGGGATCGCGCTGTCGGTGTTCCAGCAGTTCGTGGGGATCAACGTCATCTTCTACTACTCCTCGACGCTGTGGCAGTCGGTCGGCTTCACCGAGGAGGACGCGCTCACGCAGACGGTGATCACCTCGATCACCAACATCGCGGTGACCATCGTGGCCATCATGCTGATCGACAAGATCGGCCGTCGGCGGTTGTTGATGATCGGCTCCACCGGCATGGCCATCACGCTGGGCACCCTGGCCTACATCTTCGCCACCGCGCGGACGGTCGAGAACGCCCAAGGCGTGCTCGAGCCGGTGCTCACCGACACCAACGGCGTCATCGCTCTGCTCGCGGCCAACCTGTTCGTGGTGTTCTTCGGGATGTCGTGGGGCCCGGGGGTGTGGGTGCTGCTCGGTGAGATGTTCAACAACAAGATCCGCGGCACGGCGCTCGGTGTCGCGGCCGCCGCCCAGTGGCTGGCGAACTTCGCCATCTCGACATCGTTCCCACGGTTCGCGGACATCGGGCTCGGCTTCGCCTACGGGTTCTACACCACGTTCGCGGTGCTGTCCCTGTTGTTCGTGCTCAAGTTCGTGCCGGAGACCAAGGGCCGCGAGCTGGAGGACATGTAGCCCCCCGGGGCCGCGGACTCTGCTCTTTCCAGCGGGATGTATCACGCCCGCCGGTCGGTGCTCTCAGGCACGAGCAGCCGTGACCCACAGGGTCAGGCATATCGAGTCGCGAGGGGAGCCGGTGATGGGACCACCACCGCACCAGTCCGAGGAGCCTGCCGGCGCCTCCTCCGGGGACGCTGAGTCCTCGGACGAAGGTCCGCGGACGCTGACCGATCGGGCGGCCGCCGCGTTCACCGCCTACCGGGACGGGCAGACCCAGCAGATCGGCGTCCTGGTGGACCTCCTCACTCCGTTGCTCTGGCACACCGCCCGAGGCCAGGGGCTGTCCGCCCCAGCGGCCGAGGATGTGGTGCAGACCGCGTGGCTCAAGCTGCTGGACCATCTCGAGAGCATCGGTGAGCCTCGGGCGGTGCTGTCCTGGATGGTCACCACCGTGCGGCGAGAGTCGTGGCGCCAGGCCAAGGTTGCTGCCCGCGACAGCGCCGACCTGGAGGGTCGGGCCGAGGTGGTGGATACCGAGCCGGGCCCGGAGACCTGGGCGCTGCTCGGGGAGCGGCAGCGCGTGCTCTGGCGTCACGTGCGCCAGCTGTCGGAGCGCTGCCAGCACCTGCTGCGCGTCATCGCCTTCGCCGACCGGCCGGACTACGCGACCATCGCCGACAGCCTCAAGATGCCCGTCGGCAGCATCGGCCCCACGCGCGGGCGATGCCTCAAGACCTTGCGGACCGGCTTGGCCGGGGACCCCGAGTGGGATGGAGTACTGACATGACCGAGCACCGTGGCGAGCCCGGGCCGTTGGACGACAGCGACGCCCAGATCCTGACCGAGCTGCGTGAGGTCTATCGGCGCCTCGACCCGGTGCCGGCGACGCTGGTGGACGACATCAAGTACTCGATGACCGTCCGTCTGCTGGAAGCCGAGGTGGCCGAGCTGATGCGGATGCCCGCGGCGCAGGTGCGCTCCGAGTCCGGAGACCGCTTCGACAGCATCAGCTTCAGTGGCAGTCGGCTCAGTCTCATGGTGAGCGTCTCCGCCGAGGCCGCGGCCGCGGACACCACGGACGACCCAGGAGTCCGGATCGACTGCTGGGTCAGCGTGGGGGGCGCGGTCGTGCAGGTGCGCACGTCGGGGGAGGCACCCGACGTGGAGCGCAGCCAGGTCTGCGACGAGAACGGGCGCTGCGTCTTCACCCAGGTGGCGCGGGGGCCGGCGCACTTCATCGTGTGGCCCACGGCTCAGAAGGACTCCGCCCCCACGATGACCCCGACGATCGACCTGTGACCCGTCCGGAGCGGGAGGGCCTCAGACGTCCTCGGCCTTGACCGTGGCCGGGTCCCAGCGCGTGATGCCGTCGGCGGCCCACCCGCGGTCCTTGACCGCCTCGCGCGAGGCTCGCTTCCACGGCCCGGTCAGACGGTCGACGTAGAGCGTCCCGTCCAGGTGCTCGGTCTCGTGCTGCAGGCAGCGCGCGAAGAGGTCCTCACCGACGAGGTCCACGGGATTGCCGTCGAGATCGGTCCCGACGACCCTCGCCCGGGGGAAGCGCGCCAGAGGGAAGTACTCGCCGGGAACGGACAGGCAGCCCTCGCCGTCGGTCTCCTCGTCGAGAGGGGCGGGGGCGCCCAGGCGCTCCAGCACGGGGTTGACGACCACGCCGCGGTAGCGCGCGTCGTCGGGCCCCGGACAGTCGTAGACGAACAGGCGCAGCCGCGCACCGACCTGGTTGGCGGCCAGGCCGACACCGTCGGCCGCCGCCATGGTGTCGAACATGTCGCGCACCAGGGTGCGCACCTCGTCGGTGATCTCGCGCACCTTCCTGGTGGGTTGGTGCAGGGCCCGGTGACCGATCACCGTGATCTCGCGTACCGCCACTGGCCTGCCTTTCTCGACGTGGAAGCGGGACGAGTCTACTGACCCGGCAACGGCTGCGACTGCCCGCGATGCAGCGCTACTGTCGGCGCCATGCAGATCAACTGGCTCGAAGTCCTCGGGTGGACCGGCTCGGTCGTCCTGGTCATCTCCCTGCTGCAGACGCGCATCCTGCGGCTACGCCTGATCAACCTGGCCGGGAGCCTGATCCTCGCCTTCTACAACGTGGTCATCGAGGTCTGGCCGATGGTGGGGCTCAACGTGGTGCTGAGTCTGATCAACGTGTTCTACCTGGTCACCATGCTGCGCACGCGGCACGACCCGACGGTCTACACCGTCCTCGAGGTCGATCCGGACGACCGCTATCTGCAGCATCTGCTGAGCGTCCACTCCGAGGACATCCACCGGAGCTTCCCCGGCTTCACCGAGGTCCAGGCCCACCAGTCGGCCTTTCTCATCGTGCACGGCGACGAGGCCGTCGGGGTGGTGGTCATCGAGGATGCCGAGCCGGGGGTCGCGCAGATCGTGCTCGACTGGGTCACCCTCCGTTACCGCGACTCCACCCCCGGGGAGTTCGTGTTCCGGCGTTCGGAGATCTTCTCGCGCCGCGGCTACTCACGGGTGGTGACGGCACCGGAGACCAAGGAGGCCTACTACCCCCGGATCGGCTTCACGCCCGACGGAGACCGGTACGCACTCGACGTGAGCTGAGCGTCCGCCGGCGGGCGAGGTGACCGCCCGCCCGCCGCTGGCGCAGCAGCCCCGGCCGAGGGTCAGGAGCGCGGGCGTGGCACCGGCCCCGTGATGTCGTCGTCGGTGTCGTCGGTGTCGTCGGTGTCGTCGGTGTCGTCGTCCGACGCGTCGGGATGGTCGTGCTCCGGCTCGGCCTCCGCATCGGAGACGCTGTGGAAGTGCGAGGCGCTCTCGGGCGAGGTCTGCCAGCTCGCGTCCCCGTCCTGAGCGGCGTCGGCGGAGTCGTCCGCCTCCGGCTCGGGCGACCGGCCGTGCGCCCCGTGTGAGGCGGGGCCCTGTTGTGCGGCCCGCTGGCTGTCGGTGATCCAGGCGTCGTCGTCCTCGCCGTCGCGACGCTCCTCCTGCCGTTCCGAGTCCGCCGCGATGCGCCGGGAAGGGAATCGGGCACGGGGTGGCTCCGGGGCAGGGGGGCGACGTCGCTGCCCGGAATGGGCCAGCGAGTCGTCGCTGTCGTGACCCTGGGGGCCGAAGATGATGTCGCAGATGCGCCGGTAGGTCTGGTCCGGGTCGGGGAGCCAGTTGATCTGGCGCAGGGCTTGGTCCTGGCCGGCCGACTCCAGGGTGAAGGTGCCGTAGCCGAGGAAGCGGCCGACGACGGACCGTCCGTAGTTGAGGTCGGTGACCTTGCCCAGCGGCATCATCGCCACCTTGTGGGTGAACAACCCGTAGGTCAGCAGTAGGCGCTTGTCGGTCGCGACGAACCATTCGTTGCGCCACTCCAGCATCTTCCACATCAGCCGGAAGATGAGACCGAACCACACCCACCACAGGTACAGCCCGAACTCGCCGAACGCCCGCTCCAGCCCGGAGGAGGTCCACGCGACGATGAAGAACCCGATCACGACCGTGGCGGCCGGCTCGCCCAACCGGGCCCAGTGCTGCCGAGTCGCGACCTCGACCTGCTCCCCCCGCAGCACGTAGCGCTCGAGAATGCGGCTGCTGACCTTGACGCCGGACTCGGCGGTGGCGGAGAAGCCGAGCATGACTACCTCATGAGCTCTTCGAAGAACCGCCCGATGTTGCGGAAGCCGTCAGCGATGATGTCCCAGAAGGCCGAGACGATGTCAGCCGCGCGGTCCGGACTGGTGATGATGGCGTAGATCAGGAACCCGAAGAGGAGCCACAAGATGATCTTCTTGATCGTCGGCGGCATCGTGGGCTCCTCGGTGCGGTGGGTACGTCATAGAACAGCGTCATCATCGCAGCCCTGCTGCGCCCTAGCCGGATAGCCACGCCGAAGCCGAGAGCCGCCGTACCGCCTCGGTCACCTCCTCAGTGCTGACGGAGAAGCTGAGCCGGACCGTCCTGTGGCCAGCGGCGACGTCGAAGTCCACACCCGGGGTCAGGGCCACCCCGGTCTCGGCCAGGACCCCCTGGCACCAGGCCACCGAGTCCTGCGTCAGATGGCCGATGTCGGCCCATACGTAGAACGCGCCGTCCGGCACCAGCGCCGGCCCGAGCCCCAGCGTGGGAAGCGCCGCGGTGAGCACGTCCCGGTTCTCGGCGTACCGGCGCACGTGGCCCTCCAGCTCGGGCCGCGCGTCCTGGCCGAAGGCCGCCATGGCCGCGTGCTGGGACACCGCCGGAGGGCAGATCGTGAGGTTCTGGGCGAGCACCTCCATCGAGCGTCGCAGGTGCGGCGGGACCAGCGCCCAACCCAGCCGCCATCCCGTCATCGAGAAGTACTTGCTCACCGATCCCACGACGACCGCCGCCCGGGAGGTCTGCCACGCGCTGGTCGCCGACGTCCCGTAGGTGATGCCGTGGTAGATCTCGTCGCTGATGAGCAGGCATCCGTGCTCTTCGCACCAGCGCGCGATCGCGGCCAGCTCCTCGGCGGCGATCACCGTCCCCGTCGGGTTGGCCGGGCTGGCCACGATGAGTCCGGCCGGAGGCTCGCTCAGCGCCTCCAGCATGGCCACGGTCGGCTGGTAGCCCGTGCCCGGCCCGCAGTCGAGCTCGAGCACCCGGCATCCCAGGGCCGAGAGGCTGTTGCGGTAGGCCGGGTAGCCGGGCCGGGCCATGGCCACCGTGTCGCCGGCCTCGAACGCGGCGAGGAAGAGCGTGGAGAAGACTCCGGAGGAGCCGGTCATGACCATGACGTCCTCACCCGTCACCTCCAGGCCGTACCACTGGCGGTGGTGGCCGGCGATGACCTCGCGCAGCTCGGGAAGGCCGGTGGCGTCGGTGTAGCCCAGCGTGTGGCTCTCCAGAGCGGTGACCGCGGCCTCCCGCACGGCCCGCGGGGCCGGGGTGGAGGGCTGGCCCACGCACATCAGCAGCAGGTCACCGTGGGTGCGTTGACGCGTTCCTGCCTCCTTGAGCACCTCCATCACGTGGAAGGGCTCGATGGCGCTGCGGTGGCTCGGCCCGCGTCGGCGCGGCGGCATGCCGGTTCAGACCACGCCGTACAGGCGGTCTCCGGCGTCACCGAGACCGGGCACGATGTAGCCCTGCTCGTTGAGGCGCTCGTCGATCGCGCCGGTCACCAGCCGCACCGGTGGCTCGATGCCGGCCACCCGCTCACGCAGGGTCTCGATACCCTCGGGGGCCGAGAGCAGCGTGACCGCGGTGATGTCGTCGGCGCCGCGTTCCACGAGGTAGTGGATGGCCGCGGCCAGGGTGCCTCCGGTGGCCAGCATGGGGTCCAGCAGGTAGCACTGGCGCTGGTCCAGGTCCTCGGGGAGCCGGTTCGCGTAGGTATGGGCCTCCAGGGTCTCCTCGTTGCGAACCATGCCCAGGAAGCCGACCTCGGCGGTCGGCACCATCCGCATCATCCCGTCGAGCATGCCCAGGCCGGCGCGCAGGATCGGCACGACCATGGGCTTGGGGGTGGCCAGGCGTACGCCCGTGGTGGCGGTCACCGGCGTCTCGATGTCGAAGGAGGCGGTACGCACCTCCCGGGTGGCCTCGTAGGCCAGCAGCATCACCAGCTCGTCGGTGAGACGGCGGAACGTCGGGGTGTCGGTGCGCTGGTCGCGCAGGTACGTCAGCTTGTGGGCGATCAACGGATGGTCGGCGACGTGGACGCGCATACGGGAAACTTACCCCGTGAGCGTGGAGGGCGAGCCGGCAGCGGAGCGAGGTGAGCGCGGGCGCTGGTCCTCCGGCGTGTTCGCCGGGTGGATGCGCCAGGCGCTGGCCCAGGCGGCGGCCGGCAGCAGCAGTGCCAGCGCCGACGTGCCCGTGGGAGCCGTGGTGGTCGACGAGACCGGAGAGCGGCTCGGTCGGGGACACAACCGGCGCGAGCGGGACGCCGACCCGACCGGTCACGCCGAGGTGCTCGCCCTGCGAGAGGCGGGGGCCGCGCGGCGAGCCTGGCGGTTGGAGGGATGCACCCTGGTGGTGACCCTGGAGCCGTGTGTGATGTGTGCCGGGGCGGCGGTTGCGGCCCGGGTGGACCGCGTCGTCTTCGGCGCCTTCGACGACAAGGCCGGTGCCTGCGGGTCGGTGTGGGACCTGCCACGGGACCGGTCCAGCCTGCACCGCCCTGAGATCGTGGCCGGAGTGCTGGAGGCAGAGTGTGCAGCGGTGCTGACGGAGTTTTTCCACCCCCGGCGCCTCCGGTAGCCTCTCCAGCGGTGGCGTGTCCGAGCGGCCTAAGGAGCGCGCCTCGAAAGCGCGTGAGGGGGCGACTCCTCCGTGGGTTCAAATCCCACCGCCACCGCCGCAGTGGACCGCCCTTGCCGGAGGAACCCGGTGAGGGCGGTCCGCGATTCGCAGGCGCGATCGGGCGCCATGGCCTAGTTTGGCCCTATGTCGAAGCCGATCGAGGACTATGCCCTCGTGGGGGACCGGCACACTGCGGCCCTGATCTCCCGCGCCGGTTCGGTGGACTGGATGTGTCTGCCGAACTTCGACTCCCCGGCCTGCTTCGCCGCCCTGTTGGGCGACGACAGCCACGGCCGCTGGCTCCTGGCGCCGACCGAGGTCACCGAGACCACCCGCTCCTACGTCGAGGGCACCGTCGTACTGCAGACCATCCACACCACGGCGTCCGGCCGGGTGCGCGTCACCGACGTCATGCCGGCGGAGGACAACCGGGCCGACCTGATCCGACGGATCGAGGGTCTGGAGGGCACGGTCAACATGCGCCACGAGTGGATCGTGCGCCTGGGCTACGGCAAGACGGTCCCCTGGGTGCGCCACGTGGCCGACGACAGCGACTACGGAGGGAAGCACGCCCTCGTGGCTGTGGCTGGGCCTGACCGCTTCGTGCTGCGTGGGCCGCGCCTGCCGGCGCCGAACGACGAGCGGCACGTCGACGAGTTCGACGTCGGGGAAGGGGAGACGCACGTCTTCTGCATGGCGTGGAGCCCGTCGTACACGCCCATCCCGGAGCCGCTGCACATCGAGGACTTCATCGAGCAGGCCATCGACGAGTCACGAGACTGGCTCGAGGACTGCCGGCCCGGCGGCAATTACGCCGACGCCATCACCCGCTCGCTGCTGGTGCTTCGCACGCTGACCCACGCCGAGACCGGAGGCATCGTGGCGGCGCCGACGACCTCCCTGCCGGAGGACCTCGGCGGCGAGCGCAACTGGGACTACCGGTTCTGCTGGTTGCGTGACGCCGCCCTCACTGTCGAGGCGCTGCTCAGCTGGGGCTTCAGCAAGCGCTCCGCGCTGTGGCGGGACTGGCTGCTGCGGGCGGCGGCCGGCGACCCGTCCGAGCTGCAGATCATGTACACCGTCGACGGCTCGCGCGAGATGAGCGAGCGTGAGCTCGACCACCTGCCGGGGTACGAGGGGTCGACGCCCGTGCGCGTGGGCAACGCCGCCGTCGGACAGCGCCAGAGCGACGTCCTGGGCGAGCTGATGAACGCGCTGGAGATGCTGCGGAAGGAGGGGGTCGAGGAGTTCGACGACTCCTGGGAGCTCCAGCGCCTGCTCCTGGAGGGACTGGCCGAGGACTGGCGCGAGAAGGACCGGGGCCTGTGGGAGATGCGAGGCGACGCGCACTACTTCACCCACTCCCGGGTGATGATCTGGGTGGCGCTGGACCGGGGCCTCGCGGCGATCCGCGACCACGGGCTGGAGGGTCCGGAGGAGTACTGGGCCGAGCTGCGCGACCGGGTGCGCGAGGAGGTGATGACCTATGGCTTCAACGAGGAGATCAACTCCTTCGTCCAGCACTACGAGACCGAAGAGGTCGACGCCTCCCTGCTGTTGCTGCCGACCGTGGGCTTCATCGAGGCCGACGACCCCCGGTTCGTTGGCACGGTGGACCGGATTGAGCGCGACCTGCTCCGCGACGGGCTCGTCCTGCGCTACCGCGCCACCGCCGGCGACGACGGGTTGGCGGGTGATGAGCACCCGTTCCTCATCTGCTGCTTCTGGCTCGTGACGGCCTACGCGCTGATGGGCCGCACCAAGCAGGCGGTCGAGCTGTTCGATCGCCTGCTGGCGCTGCGCAACGACGTCGGGCTCCTCGCCGAGGAGTACGACGTGGAAGCCGGGCGACAGATGGGCAACTTTCCACAGGCCTTCTCGCACCTGGGCCTGGTTCAGGCGGCAGCGGTCCTGCACGATGTCGTCGGCGAGACGTACGGGAGCGAGCAGCAGGACGCGGGCCGCGAGGCCGCCGAGGAGGGCAGCTCAGACTGAGCGCGGCTCAAGCGCCTTCGGGATGGCTCTCTTGGCGAGGGTAGTCCTGCGCGGCGGCCGCGATGTCGTCCAGGTCCCGGTGCAGAGCCCGGCGGGTGGCCCGCAGGCCGACCGGTCCGAGAACGGCGCTGGCCGCCCGGCCCAGCGCCGAGGTGCCGGCGGTCGCCGTGAACGTCACCGTCAGGCTGGTGGTGGGGCAGCGACCGTCATCGTCGAGGCTCTCGATCGGCTCCAGCTGCCAGACGGTGCGGAAGGTGGCCTCGCCCTCCCCCGACTCGATGACCGTGTAGCGCAGGGGGTGGTTCTGGCGCACCCACATCTCCTCGGTGGAGGAGCGGCCGAAGAACGACCGGGTCTGGCGCCAGCGGGTGCCCACCGCGTACGGCCCCGGGGTCATGATCTGCACCGACTCCACCCCAGAGAGCCGCTCCGCAGACCGCGTGAGGTCGGTGAGCACGTCCCAGACGGCCGCGGGAGCGGCGTCGATCGTCCGGCTCAGCCGAAGCGTCAGGTCCGTCATGCTGCTGATCCTAGAGCCGAGATGCCGTGCAGCGCTGGGCAATGGCGGGATCCGGCAGGCCGTGTCGGGCCGGCTGCACGATGGCGGCGAGGGCTTCGACTCCGTCCACGAGGCGGGGCCCGGGCCGGGCGAAGGACGCGTTGGCGTCGACCGCCCACACCTCGGGTGGGAACGGGGCCGAACGCAACACTGCGGCGAGAGGACCGCCGTCGAGCAACCCGGTGGTCACGGCCACGGAGCTGGCCAGGTCGTAGCCGCACGGTGCCACCACGACGATGTCCGGCTCGGCGCGCGTGACCTGCTCCCAGGTGGTCGGCACCGACCGCTCACCCGCGGCTCCCAGCACGCTGCGACCGCCGGCCACGCCTACCATCTCCGGCACCCAGTGCCCGGGGGCGAAGGGCGGGTCGGTCCACTCCAGGACCGCGACCGCCGGAGCGTCGACGGCGGGGGCCCCGGCAAGGCGCGACAGCCTCGCGGACAGCGAGGCCACCAGAGCCTGCGCCGCCGGCTCCCGTCCGCATCGGGCCCCGATCTGGATGATGCTGTCCAGCACCTCGTGCAGGCGATGGGGGTCGGTGGTCAGCACCTCGGCGTCGCAGCCCAGGTAGGCCAGGGCCTCGTGGACCTCCGAGACGTCGACGGCGCAGACAGCGCACAGGTCCTGGGTGACCACCAGATCGGCATCGAGCCCGGCCAGGGCGGCCCGGTCCAGATGGTAGAGGTCCTCGCCGGCGCTCAGCCGGGCCCGGACGGCGGCGTCGATCTCGGCGGGAGTCAGGGGGCGGGAGCCGACCGCCTGCGGCAGCGAGGAGGTGGACACCACCGTGGCCTGCTGCCGGGCGTGTGCGGGCTCGTCGCACTCGAAGGTCACGCCGACCACGTCCTCGCCCGCGCCCAGAGCGAAGAGGATCTCGGTGGCCGAGGGCAGCAACGAGACGATGCGCTGCGCCTCAGCCATCGGTGGCCTCGGGTTCGGATGTCTGCTCCGTCTCGGCCGGCGCCAGCTGCTCGAAGCCGTCCCCGAGCACGAGGTCGATCTCGGCGCTCTCCCGCTCGTCGGCCACCAGCTCGGACCCCGGCACCGACTGCTGCATCAGCTCGGCGGCCTCAAGGCCGTCGGGGCCGTGGCGGATGTCGGCACTGTGCTCGATGGAGGCGTCCTGAGGGTCGTTGTCGACCGCGTCGATGACGAAGCCCCGTGACCCGAGCTCCTCGGAGGTCCGGCCCGCCAGCCCCGGTTCCCCCTTGGCGTTGTAGACGTTCACCCGGACGTCGGAGGGCTGCAGTGGTGGGGCGGTCGCGGTCACCTGGTCCGTGTCCGCCGCAGTGTCCGAGCCACCGAGCCAGCCCTGGTAGTAGGCGACGGCGTACACGAAGACCAGCACCAGCATCAGCGTCAGGGCGGTCAACACCAGGGCGGTCCGCCGTCGCTTGCGCCGTGCGGCCGTGGACATGCCTCCGGTCCGCACATACGCCATGCCGTCACGCTAGTGGCAGCACCGATCAGTCCAGGTTCAGGACACGCCCGTGCACGGCCGGACGACCGTGCAGCGCAGCCCGCAACGCGCGGTGCAGACCGTCCTCGAGGTAGTACTCGCCGTGCCACTGCACCACATGACAGAAGATGTCGCCGTAGAAGGTCGAGTCCTCGGCCAGCAGGGCCCGCAGGTCGAGCTCAGCGCGCGTGGTGATGAGGTCCTCGAGCAAGATCATCCGGGGTGCGAGCTGCGCCCAGTCGGACGGACAGCCGAGGCCGTGATCGGGGTAGGGACGACCGTCCCCCACCCCCTTGAAGATCATGGGCCCGACTCTACGAGGCGAGGCAGGGCGGGGCGGGGAACCAGGCGGTCCGCCATCGGGCGGAGGATGCGGGATTTGAACCCGCGAGGGGTTTCATCCCCAACACGATTTCCAATCGTGCGCACTAGGCCACTATGCGAATCCTCCGGTGCGAGGGTATCGCGAGCACTCTCGGCCGTCGAAATCGACGGCGTACCACGCAGCCGTGACCGCGGCGAAGGGTCAGTGCGCAAAGGCGCCGGGCCGGGACCTCGACCCCGGCTCCGTCCTGAGGTGGGCCACGACCTCGGCGATGGCCACGCCCAGCCGATGGGTCAGGTCTGCGTTGAACCCCTCGCGGATCACCACGCGCAGGACCGCGACCTCCTCGGCCTCGGCGGGCATGGTGTAGGCGGGCACCTGGAAGCCGCGCGCCCGCAGCTCGTGCGAGATGTCGAACACCGTGAAGCCCGGGTCGCCCTCGCAGGCGAACGTCAACACCGGGATGGCGCTGCCGTTCGTGATGAGCCTCAGTCCGTCCACGGCCTCGATATGGCCCGCGAGCCGCTCGGCCGAGGCGCGTAGCGACTCCATGATCGTGCGGTACCCCTGGCGGCCGAGCCGGACGAAGTTGTAGTACTGGCCGATGACCTGGTTGCCCGGGCGGGAGAAGTTCAGCGTGAAGGTGGGCATGTCCCCGCCCAGGTAGTTCACGTGGAACACGAGGTCTTCAGGGAGGTACTCCGGCGAGCGCCAGACGACGAAGCCGATTCCCGGGTAGGTCAGGCCGTACTTGTGACCGCTCACGTTGATCGACACCACCCGCGGGTTCCGGAAGTCCCACTCCAGGTCGGGCTGGAGGAACGGCACGACGAAGCCCCCACTGGCCGCGTCCACGTGCAGGGGGACGTCCGGGCCGTCCTGAGCTACCTCGTCCAGCACGGCCGCGATCTCGGTGATCGGCTCGAGCTCGCCGGTGAAGGTGGTGCCCAGGATGGCGACGACCCCGATGGTGTCCTCGTCGACCGCCGCGCGCACCTGCTCGGGTGTGACCACATAGCGCCCCGGCTCCATCGGGAGGTAGACCGGCTCCACGTCGAAGTAGCGGCAGAACTTCTCCCAGACGACCTGCACGTTGGTCCCCAGCACCAGCTTCGGTGTCGTCGCGTTCTGGCCGGCCGACTTCCGAGCCGCCCGCCAGCGCCACTTCATCGCCAGCCCGGCGAGCATCACCGCCTCCGACGACCCGAGCGTGGAGACGCCGGTCGCCGAGGTCGCGTCGGTCTCCGACAGCCCTTCGGCGTGGAAGAGGTCGGCCACGATGTTCACGCACCGGCGTTCGATCTCGGCCGCCGACGGATACTCGTCCTTGTCGACCATGTTCTTGTCGAACGACTCGGACAGGAGGCGCTCGGCCTGCGGCTCCATCCATGTGGTCACGAACGTCGCCAGGTTGAGGCGCGCGTTGCCGTCGAGCATCACCTCGCCGTGGATGAACCGGTAGGCCACCTCGGGCTCGGCGCCGTGCTCCGAGAGACGAAGGCTCGGCACCTCGACCATGCCCAGGCGCTCGGTGAACGCCGGGGGAGCGCCGTGGCCGTCGGTGGCGGTCGAGCGGTCGTTCATCGGGTGGGCCTCCCTGCCGGGGAGGCGTGACCACGCTGAGGTCATACCCACGGACGCCCTGCTGCCCCCGTGTGCCCGTGCCCCGGCCCACGCCCCCGTCTTCTCCGTCCCACCCTATTGCATGCCCGGCGCCGGTGAGGAGAGGTCGACGGCTTCTCGGTGGATCGCTCCTCCAGTGGGCCCCTACACTGGTCCTCGGCCCCCCGTGTGGTGGTACCCCACTGAACTCCCCCAGGGCAGGAATGCAGCAAGGGCAGGTGGGCTCTTCCAGGTGCGCGGGGGGTCCCTCGATGCCGGGCGTAGCCGCCCGTCGCGCCGGCCCCGGCCAGAGTGCTGTCGGATGACCTTCGGCGATGACAGGATGAGGCACCACTGTCGAGGGAAAGGCACGGCGATGACGCTGCACGTGGGCTCCGAGGTCGGTCGGCTGCGACAGGTCATCGTGCACCGGCCCGGCCTGGAGATGCACCGGCTCACCCCGGAGAACAAGGACCGCTACCTCTACGACGAGATCCTGTGGGTCGAGCGGGCCCAGGCCGAGCACGACGGCTTCGTCGAGGTGATGCAGGCCCGCGGTGTCACGGTGCACCACTTCGACGTCCTGCTGCGGGAGACGCTGGCCGTCCCGGCTGCGCGCGCAGCGGTGTTGGCGGAGTCCCTGGACGAGCGTCACGTCGGGCCGTTGGCCGCCGAGCAGCTGCGTCAGATGTTCGACGAGATGAGCGACGCCGACCTGGCCAGGTTCCTCGTCGGCGGCATCACCAAGGCCGAGGCGCTCGAGCGCATCGAGCGCCCCACCTCGGTGGTCCTCGACCAGCTGGCCGGACACGAGTCGGTGCTCGCGCCGCTGCCCAACCACCTGTTCACTCGCGACACCTCGGCGTGGGCCTACGACGGCGTCGCGGTCAACTCGATGCACAAGAAGGCGCGGCGTCGCGAGACCGTCCACTACGAGGCGATCTACACCTACCACCCGATGTTCACCGAACACCCGCCCCGGTGGTGGAGCCACGGTCTCGACGGCGGCCCCGCCACCGCCGAGGGGGGTGACATCCTGGTGCCCGGGCGCGGCACGGTGCTCGTCGGTCTGAGTGAGCGGACGACGCCCCAGGGAGTGGAGCGTCTGGCCGCGCGGATGCTCGGCTCGGGGGAGATCCACACGGTGGTGGCCCTCGACATGCCGAAGTCCCGGGCCGTGATGCACCTGGACACGGTCATGACGATGGTGGACCAGGAGACCTTCACTCGCTACCTGGGGCTGCCGGATCTGCCGTGCTGGACGCTCACCGCCGGCACCGAGCGGGACGGTGAGGTGCAGGTACGGGTCGAGTCGCACCAGGCCGGCGAGGCAGAGCGGGTCATCGCCCGCTCCTTGGGACTGCAGGGCCTGCGAGTGCTCGCCGCGGACCAGGACCCGGCGCAGGCCGCTCGCGAGCAGTGGGACGACGGGTGCAACGTGCTGGCGCTGGAACCGGGCGTCGTCGTGGGCTACGAGCGCAACACCGTCTCCAACGACTACCTGCGCTCCCAGGGTGTCGAGGTGCTCGAGATCGCCGGCGGCGAGCTCGGCCGCGGTCGCGGCGGCCCCCGGTGCATGTCGTGCCCGATCGAGCGGGACCCGGTGGACTGATCCGGTGCCGGCACGCAGGCGGGTGCCCCTCGCCCAGGGACAAGAGGCGCTCGCCGCCTGCGCCCGGGCCGGTGACCTGGCACGGCTGGGGCGGCAGGTACGGGCGACCGCAGTCCGTTACAGCCTGGAGGAGCTTGCGGCACGCGCGCCGGGCCGCACCGTCGAGGTGCGCGTGCCGCCCTTCGGCGCGGTCCAGTGCCTCGAGGGGCCGCGTCATACCCGGGGGACCCCGCCGAACGTGGTGGAGACCGACGCGCAGACGTGGCTGATGCTCGCGACCGGCCGGCAACGCTGGGAGCAGGCCGCGCAGGCAGGAGCGATCCGGGCCAGCGGGCAGCGGGCGGACCTCTCCGCCTTCCTGCCCCTCACATCTGCTGAGTGACCCCCGGCGTCATGCCTTCCGCGGCAGGTCCTCGTCGTCGTGGCGCTGCGCCAAGGGAGCGTCGCTTCGCTCCTGCGGCCCCTAGTCTGGTCCGGTGCGCTACGGCATCTGCATCCTTCCCGAGCACTCCTGGGTCCAGGCCGAGCCGCTGTGGCGGGACGCGGAGGAGCGTGGCTTCGACCACGCGTGGACCTACGACCACCTGACCTGGGCCGGGCTGCCGGACTCGCCGTGGCACTCGACGATGGTGACGCTGGGGTTGGCGGGCTCGGTCACCCAGCGCATCGGCCTGGGGACGTTCGTGGCCTCGCCGAACTTCCGCCATCCGGTGACCTTCATGCGCGACGTGCTGACGGTGGACGACGTGAGCCGCGGACGGCTGCTGCTGGGTCTGGGCGCCGGCGGTGACCTCGACGCCGAGATCCTGGGCCACCGCCTCACCCGCGGACAGCGTTCCCGGCGCTTCCGTGAGTTCGTCCCCCTGCTCGACCGGGTGCTGCGTGAGGACCACGTCGACCACAGCGGCGAGTTCTTCGGCGCCCGGGACGCCCGCAACCGGCCCGGCTGCGTGCAGCAGCCCCGGGTGCCCTTCGTGGTGGCTGCGAACGGACCTCGAGCGATGGCACTCGCAGCCCGGTACGGCGACGGATGGATGACGACCGGCCCGGTCGGCCAGGTCGACCCGGACGAGCACGACACCGCACGGGTGGAGCAGTGGTGGCGCGGCATCGAGGAGATCAGCCGGCGGTACACCGAGATCGAGACGGAGACCCAGCGTGACGGGACACGTGCGGACCGGCCCGCCGACCGCTACCTGTCCCTGGACGCCAGCGGTGTCCCGGCTCTGCGCAGTGCCGGCTTCTTCGCCGAGCAGGTCGGCCGGGCACACGAGCTCGGCTTCACCGACGTGGTCGTCCACCGGCCGCGCGAGAGCGACCCCTACCGCGCTCCGCTGGCCGTCCTCGACCAGATCGACCTTCCGGCTGCGCCCGGTCCGAGCGGGCGTAACCTGGAGTCGTGAACCAAGAGCAAGACCCCCGAGTGGACCGCGAGCACGTCACGCCGGTGGGAGCGCGCCGGCGGGGGCCCAGGATGGTCCCGTTCCTGGTCACCGGTGCCCTCATCGGCCTCATCCTGGGGGTCGTGCTGTCGGTGAGCGGGCCGAGCTCGCAGGTGGCTTCCCCCGGGCAGGAGGTGGTCGTGATGGCCGGTGCGGGTGCCTTGGTCGGCGGGTTCGTCGCGGCGGTGCTCTACCTCATCGCCGAGTGGAGCAGTTTGCGCAGGATGTGAGGGATGCGAGACTGACAAGGTGGCTCGACCCGACGGACGCCTGACGCACGACCTCCTCCCTGATGAGTCCCTCCCGCAGGACGCCTGCGGAGTCTTCGGTGTCTGGGCGCCGGACGACGAGGTCGCCAAGCTCACCTACTTCGGTCTCTACGCCCTCCAGCACCGAGGGCAGGAGGCGGCCGGGATCGCCACCAGCGACGGGCGCTCGCTGCTGGTCTTCAAGGACGTCGGCCTCGTGGCCCAGGTGTTCGACGAGTCGAGCCTGGCTTCGCTGCGGGGGCACCTGGCCATCGGCCACTGCCGGTACTCGACCACGGGCCGCAGCTCCTGGGAGAACGCGCAGCCCACGCTCGACGGCACCAGCGGCGGCACCGTGGCGCTGGCCCACAACGGCAACCTGATCAACTCCGCCGAGCTGCGCCAGGTCCTGGCCGAACGCCACGGAGGCACCCTGCGCTACTCGGCCGGCGAGGTCGGTCGCGGCAACACCACCGACACCGCGCTGATCACCGGCCTCCTCACCTCCGATGAGGACCAGACCCTGGAGAGCGCGGCGATGGAGGTGCTCCCCATGTTGCGGGGTGCCTTCTCCCTGGTGTTCTGCGACGAGCAGACGGTGTACGCCGCCCGTGACCCCCAAGGGGTCCGGCCGCTCGTACTGGGGCGCCTCGAGCGCGGTTGGGTCGTGGCCTCGGAGACGGCGGCGCTGGACATCGTCGGCGCCAGCTTCGTCCGCGAGGTCGAGCCGGGTGAGCTGCTGGCCATCGACGAGCAAGGGCTACGCAGCCGCCGCTTCGCGGAGACGGCGCGCAAGGGCTGTGTGTTCGAGTACGTCTACCTCGCCCGCCCCGACACCTCGCTGAACGGTCGCTCGGTGCACGAGAGCCGGGTCGAGATGGGCCGCCAGCTCGCCGCCGAGCATCCGGTCGAGGCGGACATGGTCATGCCGACGCCGGAGTCGGGTGTACCCGCCGCCATCGGGTACGCCGAAGCGTCCGGCATCCCCTACGGAGCCGGGCTGGTGAAGAACGCCTACGTCGGCCGCACCTTCATCGCCCCCAGCCAGACCATTCGCCAGCTGGGCATCCGGCTCAAGCTCAACCCGTTGCGCGACGTGATCCGCGGAAAGCGGCTGGTCGTCATCGACGACTCCATCGTGCGCGGCAACACGCAACGGGCCCTGGTGCGGATGTTGCGTGAGGCCGGAGCCGCCGAGGTGCACGTGCGGATCTCCTCCCCGCCGGTGCGATGGCCGTGCTTCTACGGGATCGACTTCGCCACTCGGGCCGAGCTCGTGGCCAACGGCCTGAACACGGACGACATTCGCGCTTCCATCGGGGCGGACTCGCTGGGATACATCAGCGAGTCCGGCATGGTCACGGCCACCGAGCAGCGTGCCGACGAGCTCTGTACGGCGTGCTTCTCCGGCCAGTACCCCATCGGCATCCCGGAGGACAACATCGGCAAGGATGTGCTGGAGTTGGAGTTCCCGGTCCACGCCGGCTCCGACCCGACGGACGTCGGCACTCTCGACGTAGAGCAGCTGGGCGAGCCGGGCAACGAGGCGGGAGCGCCACGGGGGGTGCACGACATCGACGGCGTGCGGGTCGGCTCGGCCGTCGGTGCCTCCGATGCTCTGAGCCGCCCGTGAGGGCTGAGGACGGACCCGAGGCACCAGACCCGGCTCCGCCGCTGACCTACGCCGACTCCGGCGTCGACACCGAGGCCGGGGATCGTGCCGTGGACCTGATGAAGGGGGCGCTCGCCGCAGCCACCCGGCCCGAGGTCGTGGGGGGCCTCGGCGGCTTCGCGGGCCTGTTCGATGCCGCCGCACTCGGGTCCATGACACACCCGGTGCTCGCCACCAGCACCGACGGCGTCGGCACGAAGGTCGCCGTCGCCCAGGCTCTGGACGCTCACGACACCATCGGGATCGACCTCGTCGGGATGGTGGTCGACGACATCGTCGTGTGCGGAGCCGAGCCGTTGTTCATGACCGACTACATCGCCTGCGGTCGGGTTGTGCCCGCACGAACGGCGGCCATCGTGAAGGGGATCGCGGACGGATGCGCCCAGGCCGGTGTGGCTCTCGTCGGAGGTGAGACGGCCGAGCATCCGGGCCTGCTGGACCCTACGGAGTACGACCTGGCCGGCGCCGCGACGGGCGTGGTCGAGCGCAGCCGCATCCTGGGGCCGGAGCGAGTCGCCTCAGATGACGTCGTGCTCGCACTGGCCTCCTCCGGGCTGCACTCCAACGGCTACTCGCTGGTGCGCCGCGTGGTGGCTCGGGCGGGACTGCGCCTGGAGCAGCACGTCGATGAGATCGGCCGCTCGCTGGGTGAGGAGCTGCTCGAGCCGACCCGCATCTACACCCCCGTGCTGCGCGAGCTCATCGACGCCACCGATGTTGGCGTCCACGCGCTGTCGCACATCACCGGAGGTGGCCTGGCGGCGAACGTCGCCCGGGTCCTGCCGCCGGGCCTGCACGTGACGATGGAGCGCCGCACCTGGACCCCGGCTCCCGTCTTCGACGCCGTTCAGCGGTGGGGTCAGGTGCCGCTCGAGGACCTCGAGGGCACGCTCAACATGGGTGTGGGCTTCGTGGTGATCCTGCCTGGCGCGGACGTGGCCGCCGCGGTGCGCCGGTGCGCCGACCACGGCATCGGGGCGTGGGCCCTGGGGACGGTGTCCGCGACCGAGACTCCGCCCGCGGGTGCGGTGCAGGGCACCAAGGGCACCCACGGCGGCTCCGCGAAGTTGGTCGGCGACTACCGCTGAGGGCTCAGGCGCGCTTCTTCATCCACGAACCGGGGTTGGGCGCCGGGCGCGTCTGCCGCTCCGCCGCCGTGTCCTCGGGCACCGCGCCGTTGGCCTCGTCGTGGCGCGACCAGGGGTCGGAGTCCTCGACGGTACGACCGTTACGGCCGTGGTACTCGGCGGCGTCGTCCGGCTCTCCCTCCGACAGGGCGGGTGACGAGGGACCCTCGTCCTCGCTGCCCTTCAGCTCACGCTCCAGCGCCGTGAGGTCGGTGTCGGGAGAGTAGTACTTCAGTCTCCGCGCAACTTTGGTCTGCTTGGCTTTAGCCCGGCCGCGCCCCATGGCGTGACCCCCTCGTGCGTCTGCCGGGGTGCATCGCTCTCAGGGGGCACCACGGTGCCGTCCCTGACTGCGCAGCAGCCCGGGGATGGGTATGAATCGTGCGCCCTACGGTACATGAGTCGCCGACCAGCGAGCGCATGCCCCTGCGGCTGACAGGCCCCAGCAGCAGAGGCCGTGTAGCGCCGGTTCGGCGAGTGTGCGGCCTCCTCAGCGGCGCCGCACCGCGACGGCTCCGAGACCGCCGACGGTGAGCACCGCGAGCGCGAGGACAGCCCAGACCCACCACGGCGGGGACGAGTCGGCGGAGTCGTCGCCCTGGGCAGGGGCGGCGGCGGTGTCGGCGGCGTGGTCCGTGCCGGCCGACTCCACCGCGGCGTCGTCCCCGGTCGGAACCGCCGTTGCGGAGTCGGACTCGGAGTCCGCGGTCGGCGGCTCCTGTGTGGCGGGGTCCGACGAGGTCGTCGGGCTCGCCTCGCCCACCACGGTGTAGCTGAAGTCGCCGGAGATGGGGTGCCCGTCCTGGGAAGTCACCCGCCACCGGACGGTGTACGGCCCCGGGGGGAGGTCCTCCTCCACGGGCTGCACGACGGCGGTTCCGTCGATCTCGGGCTCACCCTGCGTGGCCGCGCCGTCCGGGCCGGTGACCTCGACCACCGTGCCCACCTCGGCAACGGCGCCGCTGAACTCCAACCGCACCTCGGCGGTGTCCGGGTCCACGCTGGCGCCGTCGGCGGGAGTGGTGCCGGTGAGCTCGTCGTGCGCCGAGGCGGTCAGGGCGGTGGCGGCGACGAGGACTACCGCGCCGATGACGGCCCCACCCCCGCGGCGCCCCGCTCGCACCCTGCCCATGACAGGCAGTCTAGGGAGCCGACGGCGTCAGGAGTGAATGAGCCGCTCAGAACCCGGACTCGGTCTGCTTGGGGTAGTAGCGGGCGTACTTGCGCACGTAGTTCGCCTTCGCGGCCGCGACGTACAGCTTGCGTTTGAGCGAGTCCTTGGTGACGAGCGGGTGGAAGACGCCCTGTCGTGTGACCCGCTTCACCAGCTGTTTCAGCTCGGGGCTGAGGTAGCGCCGCAGCAGGAACATCGGCAGGACGCAGTAGAGGATCTCGTTGCGCACCACCACGGGCTCGTGGCGCTCGTGCTGGATCAGATCGGTGGTGATGAACTCGGCGACGTTGGCGCCCGCTGCAGTGACGTAGAAGTTGTTCCGCCCGATGCGGGGGTTCATCTCGAAGAACTTCATCACCCCGTCACGCGGGTCCAGCTTGACGTCGAAGTTGGCGAACCCGTGGTATCCGACGTGGGTCAGCATTCGCTCGGCCTGGTCCATCAGCTCGGGGTAGGGGGTGGTGATCATCGCGGCCGGGTTACCGATGGCCAGCGGCTGGTGCTCCTGCAGCAGCACCTGGGCTGTCGCCAGCAGTGTGACCCGGCCGAACTGGTCGGCGTAGGCGGTGATCGACCGCATCGCGGTGTCGTCGCCCGGGATGAGCTCCTGGACGACGAAACGATCGCGGAACCCCGCCTCGGCGACCCGCCGGAAGACCGTCACCAGCTCCGCGGGGGAGTCCACCTTGAAGATCTTGTTCTTGCCCTCGAACCGCAGACCCTCGTAGGCCGCCCCCACGGCAGGCTTCGCCACCACGGGGTAGGTCAGGTCCACCGCGTCAGGGGTCCAGGTCGGGTCGCCGGCCCCGCTGAAGTCCTGCACCAGCGTCCGCGGCGTCGGGATGTCGATCTCGCGGCAGGCCCGGTCGAACTCGATCTTGTCGGCGACCATGTCGAGCACCGCAGCGTCGACGGCCGGCACGACATACCACTGACGCAGCCACTCGGCCTGGTCGCTCAGCATCCGGGAGAAGGAGTCGGCGTTGGACAGCAACAGGGTCGTGCGTCCGGCGGCGGCCCGCGCGCGCCCCTGGCGCTCCAGCTCGTCCAACGTGTCCTGCCGCTGCGCGTGCTCGCCCAGCTCGACGGTCTCGATGAACTGGGAGTCCGCGATGGGGCCGGCCACCACGCGGGAGATCACCGTGCTGGCGATCCCGTAGCGCTCGCGAAAGGCACGGGCGAGGGCGTAGATGCCGATGTCCGTGCCGAGCAGGACGACGTCGAAGTCGGGGTCGTCGATCACCGGGTCATCGGTCACGGGACGGTCGGTCATGGGTCTCCCAGCGGGCACGGTGCGGTCACATCCGGCGCTGAGCCTACCGGCCGGAGACGGCGGGCACGGCCCCACCAAACCGCAACACTTGCCTCTCCAGCCACACATCACACACGGGCAGGAGCGCATGGGCTGACGGCAGGGGGCGCCTGAGCGCGTCCACACGCAGGACACGGTGCGGCCACCGAGACCACGCTGGGCTCCGCCGCCCCCGGCTGTGGCGCGCCGATCAGATGCTCGCCTGGATGCTCGTGCCGTAGGTTTCGACGATGAGTGAGCACGCACAGCATCTGGTCGTCATGGGTGTCTCGGGATCGGGGAAGAGCACCGTCGGCAAGGCGATTGCCGAGCGGCTGGGCTGGGAGTTCGCCGAGGGCGACGACTTCCACCCTCCGGAGAACAAGGCCAAGATGGAACGCGGCGATCCCTTGGTCGACGAGGACCGGTGGCCCTGGTTGGAGAAGCTGGCCGGGTGGACCGCCGGTCGCGACGAGGAAGGCACCTCCACCGTCGTCACCTGCTCCGCCTTACGCGCGGTCTACCGCGACATCCTGCGCCGAGGAGGCGAGACGTTCTTCGTGCATCTGGTGGGTGACAAGGACCTGTTGATGGAGCGGATGCAGGGTCGCGAGCACTTCATGCCTGCCTCGCTGCTGGACTCCCAGCTCGACACTCTGGAGCCCCTCGGCCCGGACGAGCCCGGCATGACCCAGGACGTCGCCAATCCTCCAGAACGCATTGCCACCGCGGTGGCCGGCCGGCTCGACCCGGCTTGAGACCCCTGGCGGCGGCGCACCCGGGGCGCCACGACGCGGCGCCGACGCAGCGCGAGCCAGGCGTCGACGAAGCAGCTAGGACGCCGAGCCGGGGCCCGTGCTGTGCTCGTCGCCAGTGGTCGCCGACGGCTCGGGAGCGCCCGACTCCTCGGTGGCGGGCGCCGCGTGCTGACGACCCTCGTCGCCCCGGTCCCCGCCACCGCCGGGCGACGGCGCGCTGGGCGCTGTCCGCCGGGAGCGGTGGGTGCTGCGCTCTGCCTCCTCGGTGGCTCCCTGGGCCTCTTCCCGGGCTCGGCGCAGGGCCTCGCGCGGGTCCTCCAGGGCCGGCTCCTCGACCTCGAACTCCGAGGTGGGCGGCTCGGCGTCGGCGCTGATCCCCGCCGACGGGCCGTCCAGTGACGACCCGCCGGGGGCGTCGGCCCCCAGCGCGTTGCCGATGCCGCTGAGTGCCTTGGTCAGCTCGGTCGGCACCACCCAGAGCTTGTTCGACTCGCCCTGGGCGATCTGCGGGAGCGTCTGCAGGTACTGGTACGCCAGCAGCTTGCTGTCCGGGTTGCCCTTGTGAATGGCGTCGAAGACCTGCAGGATCGCCCGCGCCTCACCCTGCGCCTCCAGGATGGCCGACTGGGCGGTGCCCTCGGCGCGCAGGATCTGAGCCTGCTTCTCGCCCTCCGCGGTGAGAATCTGCGACTGCTTGACGCCCTCGGCGTTGAGGATGGCCGCGCGGCGGTCGCGCTCGGCCCGCATCTGCTTCTCCATCGAGTCCTGAACGCTGGCCGGCGGGTCGATCGCCTTCAGCTCGACCCGGTTGACGCGGATTCCCCACCGTCCCGTGGCGTCGTCCAGAACCCCGCGCAGCTGCCCGTTGATCTGGTCGCGGCTGGTCAGCGTCTGCTCCAGGTCGAGTGAGCCGATGACGTTGCGCAAGGTGGTGACGGTGAGCTGCTCGATGCCCTGGATGTAGTTGGCGATCTCGTAGGTGGCGGCCTTGGGGTCGGTGGGCTGAAAGTAGATGACCGTGTCGATGGAGACGACCAGGTTGTCGCTGGTGATCACCGGCTGCGGTGGGAACGACACGACCTGCTCGCGCAGGTCGACGTTCGAGCGCGCCTTGTCGATGAAGGGGATGAGCACGTGCAGACCCGCGTCCAGCGTGCGGTTGTAGCGTCCGAGCCGCTCGACGATGATCGCCGTGGCCTGCGGCACGATCCTGATCGCCTTGGCCACCGCGGTCGCCACGAAGGCGATCAGCAGGATGAGGACGATGTACAAAGCGATGTCTTGGGGCTGGGGCATGCTCACTCCTGGTTGGGTGTGGAGCTGGTGTCGGGGTCTGAAGGTGGAGCGACCACGGCGGTCGCCCCGTCGATGCGAACCACCTGGACGAGGGTGCCCGGCGCGATCGTCAGGTCCACGGACTCGGTGCGGGCGGACCAGTCCTCACCGCGCAGCTTGACCATCCCGCCGCGGTCGGTGACCTCCTGGAGCACCTCGGCCCGCTGCCCGACGTTGGCGTCGGTGTTGGTGGGGACCGCGGGGCCGGTGAGGTTGAGGGGATTCGCACTGTAGTCCTGGAGGCCGGTGGTCAGCTCGATCTCGTAGATCGTTCCGTACTGCAGTGCGGACGCGGGGCGGAACACGACCCGCCGCTGTGCGTTCGCGAAGTTGAAGGTGCCGGCCAGCGGTCCTCCTCCCACCGGCCTCACGATGAAGCTGCCCGTACTCACGGTGGAGGGATTGATGGCCTTGGAGAAGTCCGCGGCGATCGTGGTGCTGACCCCGGGGGTACTCGTGGAGTTGGGAAGGACCGAGAGCACCTCGGGCG
>Ga0102946_1000135_pt1 | contig 25223 bp, 26 predicted proteins | sample SalPon2A_A_D1_MG_FD_78209 | JGI IMG/M metagenome (GOLD analysis project Ga0102946, IMG submission 78209) | Soil microbial communities from South San Francisco under conditions of wetland restoration - Salt Pond MetaG R2A_A_D1_MG | ecosystem: Environmental > Terrestrial > Soil > Wetlands | place... | reverse complement strand
TTCGGAGTGTTCGCCGCCGGCTATCTGATGCGACCCCTCGGTGCGGCCCTGATCGGCAACTACGGGGACAGCCACGGCCGCAAGTCGGCGTTGGTGCTCTCGATCTCGGTGATGGGGGCCGGAATGCTGATCATCAGCGCGCTCCCGACCGAGGCCTCGATCGGGGTGCTCGCGCCGATCCTGCTGGTGGTCGTCCGGCTCGCCCAGGGCTTCTCGCTGGGCGGCGAGTTCGGCGGCGCGATCACGCTGCTCGCCGAGAGCGTCCCCGCCCGGCAGCGTGGCTGGTTCGTCAACTACGCGCAGGTCGCTGCCGGCGTCGGCACGCTGCTCAGCTCGGGGATCGTCTTCATCCTCAACATCGTCTTCACCAACAGCCAGGTCAACGACTACGCCTGGCGGTTCCCGTTCATCTTCGGCGCGATCCTCGGGGTGGTCGCCGTCGTCGCGCTGCTCCGCACGCCGGAGTCGGAAGCATTCGACGAGCAGGCCGGGAAGGACGAGGAGGAGATTCCGGTCAAGGGGCTGTTCCGGACAGAGCGCAAGCCTCTGCTACTCGGCTCGCTGCTCAACGGTTACCAGTCGCTCAGCTACTACGTCGTCGTCACCTTCGTGCCGACGTACCTGGTCAGCTTCCAGGGCGCGCGACCGGAGGAGGGAATTCTCGCCGGGATGATCGCCGCCTTCATCTTCACGATCGGCTCGCCGATGGCCGGGGGGCTCAGCGACCGGCTCGGGCGCCGCACGGTGATGTTCGGCGGGGCCGTGCTGATGGCCGTATTCGCGGTGCCGCTGTTCCTGGTGTTGTCGGAGGCGGTCACGGTTACCGTCGTCCCGGCCCAGGCGATCCTGATGGGCCTCGTGACGCTGTTCTCGGGCGCGACGCTGGTCACCACCACCGAGCTGTTCAGCACCCGTACCCGCTACACGGGTGTCTCGGTCAGCTTCAACATCGGCGCCACCGTGTTCGGCGGCACCGCGCCGCTGATCGCGACCGGGCTGATCAGCCTCCTCGATACCGATCTGGCGCCCGCGTACATGCTCGTCGGCGCGGCTCTGCTCACCCTGCCGCTGCTGCTCAACACGCCGGAGACGGCGCCGGTCAGGACGGGCGAGACGGAGTTAGGCTGAGGGGGCGTTCGGCGAGCGGGCGCGTAAACGGTACGAGGAGGAGTGCAGATGTCCAAGAGCCGCGAGAAGTTCTTCAAGGACGACGATTTCGAGTTTCTGACCGAGCTGGCCCTCGGTGCGACCTACTACCGCGGCGCCGATATCGGCGAGTGCCTGTCGACGGTGGCCCGGGTCAAGAACGGCGACGCGGAGAGTTGGTTCGAGGAGTGGAGCGGCACGGCGGACCGCATTGCGGCCGCCGCCCGCGAGTCAGAGCAGGGCGGCCACCGCGTCAGCGCCCGGGACGCCTGGCTCCGGGCCGCCACCTACTACGACACCGCGACCTTCTTCCTCGACTCCACCGACGATCCCGACCGGATGAAGCCGACCTGGGAGCTCCACCGCCACGCCTGGGACGCCTTCGCCCGGCTCAGCGATCCCCGGATCGAGCAGGTGGCGATTCCCTACGAGGGCACGGAGCTTGAGGGTTACGTATTCCGCTCGACGGCCGGCGAGGGACCGCGCCCCCTGGTCATCCTCAACAACGGATCCGACGGCCCGGTCTCGGCGATGTGGCTGCAGGGCGCCGCCGCGGCGCTCGACCGCGGCTACGACGCGATCACTTTCGACGGTCCCGGGGAGGGCGCCGCGCTCTGGCGCCAGGGGCTCTACTTCCGCCCCGACTGGGAGGCGGTCATCACGCCCGTCGTCGACTTCGCGCTGGGGCTGGAGGGAATCGATCCCGAGCGGATCGCTCTCCACGGCGTCAGCCAGGCGGGCTACTGGGTGCCCAGGGCCGTCGCCTTCGAGAAGCGGATCGCGGCCGCCGTGGCCGACCCCGGCGTCTGGGACGTCGGCACGTCGTGGCTGGGGCACATCTCGGGCTCGATGAAAAAGCAGCTCGAGACGGGGGAAAGCGAGAAGTTCAACCGCAACATGAGCTGGGCGACGCGTTTCTCGCGGGCGATCCGGGGCAGCCTCGCCTTTCGCATGCGCCCCTACGGCGAGGAGACGCCCTTCGACGTCTACAGGGCGCTCGGCGACTACACCCTGGACGGCGTCGCCGAGCAGATCGAATGCCCGATCCTGATCACGAACCCCGAGAACGAGCAGTTCTGGCCCGGGCAGTCAGAGCAGCTCTACGAGGCGGTTGCGACCCCGGAGGACCGGAAGGCCCTGGTCGACTTCACGGCCGAGGAGGGCGCCGACTCACACTGTGAGCCGCGAGCCCTCGGCCTGCGCGATCAGCGCGTGTTCGACTGGCTCGACGAGATCCTCGGCTAGCGGTCCCGCGCTCCGAGGATCGCGAGCACCCAGGAGTACTCCGCCAGGCTCACTGAGACGAAGGTGAGCGGGATCGAGAGTGCGAAGACGAGCGGGGTCACGAGCGACCACGAGATGAGCGGGCGCCCCGCGAGCGCGCTCTTCGGCCGCAGCAGGCCGGAGCGGATCGCCTCGTACTCGCTGAGGTAGGCGGCGAGCGAGGCCGCCGAGACGTTCGCGGCGAAGATGATCGCGCCGGCCTGGGTGCCGCCGAACTCGCCGATCAGACCGGTAGAGAAGGGCATCGCCGCGACGAATGAGAGATGCAGGAGGTTGGTCCACAGAAGGCGCGTGTCGTGGCGCTCGACATCGGCGAAGAAACGATGGTGGTTGAGCCAGAAGATGCCGATCACGGCGAAGCCGAGGAAGTAGGCGAGAACGCTCGGGAGGAGGTCCTCGAGCGCTGAGCCGAGCGCCTGCTCGGAGACGTCGGGCACCTCGATCCCGAGCACGAGCAGGGTGATCGCGATCGCGTAGACGCCGTCGCTGAAGGCCTCGAGCCGAGCGACGCCGCGGCGCTCGTCCCGCGTGGTCTCGGGGCCCTGCATCGGGCTCAGCCCGCGCCGGCGGCGAGTCCGGCGACGGCGTCGGCGATCGCGGGGGCCTGATCCTCCTGCAGGAAGTGCTTGGCGGGAACGAGCGCGGGCTGCTCGACGCCCAGAACGTCGCAGGCGATCCGGCAGTAGCGCATCCCGAGCGCGGGGTCGTCCTTGCCCCAGAGGACGACCGCGGGGTACGGGTGATCCTCGAGGCCGTTCCAGAGGAAATCCTGCTTGGCCTGGGTGAGCTCGAACCCCCGCATGATCTTCAGAAAGGCGGCGCCCCCGTCGGCGCGCTTGAGCAGGTCGTAGTAGGCGCCGACCTCCGCCTTCGGCGTGGCCTCGGTGTTGCCGATCCCCTGCATGCGGAAGAGCTGCACCAGCGCCGGCCGGGTCATCGCTCTCAGGTAGATCTCGCCGACCCGGGGGATCGAGAATGGGTGCATCGACCACGGCCGGCGGAAGGTCGCGACGTTCAGGGGAGCGTTGAGGACGGTCATGGAGAGGACGCGGTCGGGATTGCGCACGGCCCACTCGGCCCCGACCGGCCCGCCGATGTCGTGGATCACGAGGTGGCAGCGGTCGATGCCGAGCGCGTCGATCGCCTCGCCGCTCCAGCGCGCCAGGCCGCTCCAGCTGTAGTCAAACGCCTCGGGGCGGTCGGCGAGCCCGAGGCCCGGGAAGTCGAAGGCGATGCCGCGCAGGCCGCGGGCGGCGAGCTCGTCGTTGACCTTGCGATAGAGGAACGAGCTGGTCGGCACGCCGTGGAGGCAGAGGACCGGGTCGCCCTCGCCGGCCTCGCGGACGAAGCTCTGCACGCCGCCCGCCGCGAAGGCGCGCCCGGCGGCCCGGTGGCTGGCGATCACCTCATCGACTGCGGCGGACATCGGGCCGGACGTTATCCGAGATCCCGCAAGTTGGGCGATCGGCGCCCGGAGACCGCCGTCGGGTTTGGATTGGCGCCACCGCTGCTGCTACCTTGCGCCCTGTTGGTTCCTTTAACCACGGTCCAGAGAGGCCGGGAAGGGGCGCTCATGAGCGAGAGGATCGTCCTCGACCGAGACGACCTGCGCCGGACGCTGGTGCGCATCGCGCACGAGATAATCGAGAAGAACCCCGAGGGCGAGGATCTGGCGATCGTCGGCATCCACACTCGCGGGGCGGTGCTTGCCCGCAGGCTGCACGCTCTCGTCGGCGAGCTCTCGGGCGCCGAGGTCCCGCTCGGTGATGTCGACATCTCCTTCTACCGGGACGATCTCGATCTTCGCGACCCTCACGACTCCCCGGTGGTCAACGCCTCCCACATCGACTTCGACACGGCCGGACGCACCGTGGTGCTCGTCGACGACGTGCTGTTCACCGGCCGCACCGTGCGCGCGGCCGTCGACGTCCTCTTCGACTACGGCCGCCCCGCGCGGGTGCAGCTCGCCGTGCTGGCCGACCGGGGCCATCGTGAACTCCCGATCCGGCCCGACTACGTCGGCAAGAACCTGCCTACGGCCTTCTCGGAGCGGGTCTACGTGGAGCTCGAGGAGGTCGACGGCCGCGACGAGGTCAAGATCGGCAGCTACAGGCCGACCGCCGACGTCGGGAGCGAGGGGCGATGAGGGACCTCCTCGCGATCAGCGACCTGAGCCGCGGCGAGATCGAGCAGATCTGCGAGCGCGCCGCGAGCTTCGCGGCCGTCGGCCAGCGGGAGATCAAGAAGGTCCCGACCCTCCGCGGCCGGACCATCGTCACCCTGTTCTACGAGTCCAGCACCCGCACGAGCGCCTCGTTCGAGCTCGCCGCCAAGCGGCTCTCGGCGGACGTGATCTCGATCAAGGCGCAGGGCTCGTCGGTCGACAAGGGCGAATCGCTGAAGGACACGGTCGCGACCCTGACCGCGTACGACCCCGAGGCGATCGTGATCCGCTCCCCGGAGGCGGGCGCCGCGCAGCTGGTCGCCGGCTGGACTGACGCGTCGGTGGTCAACGCGGGCGACGGCAAGCACGAGCATCCGAGCCAGGCGCTGCTCGACACCTACACGCTGCTTGACCGGCTCGGGCCGCTGGACGGCAAGCAGATATGGGTCGTCGGCGACATCGCCCACAGCCGGGTGGCCCGCTCCTGCGTTCGCGCCTTCGGGCTGATGGGCGCCGAGGTGACCGTCGCCGGGCCGCCCACGCTGATCCCCCGCGGGTTCGGCGAGGCGCTCGGGTGCGAGGTCCGCTACGACCTCGACGAGATCGGCTCCGCGGACGTCATCTACGCGCTCCGGATGCAGTTGGAGCGGATGTCGGAGAGCTACGTCCCGAGCCTTCGCGAGTACGCCGCCGCCTACCAGATCGGCCCCCGCCGGCTCGGGTCGAGGCAACTGCTCATGCACCCGGGACCGGTCAACCGCGGCGTCGAGCTTGCGCCGGAAGTGATCGACGGGCCCGCATCGCTGATCACAGCCCAGGTTCGCAACGGGCTGCTCGTGCGCATGGCGATCCTCTACGAGATCCTCGCCGGGACCGACCGCCCGCGGCCGGTGCGGAGCATCGACGGCGGCGGCGACGCGGCGCGCGACTCGGAAGACTCACCGACGATCGGGGAGCCCGCATGAGCGGAGCGATCACCGACCTCGACTGGCGCGGCCACCCCGGCTCGCTGGTGATCTCGGGCGCCCGGGCATTCGACAGTCGCGCGGGCCTCGACGAGCGGCGCGACATCGTGATCCGCGAGGGCCGGATCGCCGAGCTGGCGCCCGTCGGCGAGGGCAAGGCCCCCGAGGGGGCCGAGCGGATCGACGCCGAGGGGCTGCTCGCCACGCCGGCCTTCTTCGACCCGCACGTGCACCTCCGCCACATCGGCCAGTCGCACAAGGAAGACGTCGAGACCGGGACCCGTTCCGCGGCTGCCGGCGGGTACTGCGGCGTGATCGCAATGGCGAACACCGCGCCGCCGACCGACGAACCCGAGGTCATTGCGGCGATGCGGGAGCAGGCGGCCGACCAGGCGGCCGTTCCGACCGGCTTCGTGGCCACGGTCACCGTCGGCATGCGGGGCGAGGAGCTGACCGAGATGGCGGCGCTCCGCGAGGCCGGGGCCGTCGGCTTCTCCGATGACGGGCTGCCCCTCCGCTCCGCCCAGGTCTTCCGGCGCGCCCTCCAATACCAGCACCTGGTTGGCGGCAACATCCTGCTCCACGAGGAGGACCCGAACCTCAGCGCGGGTGGCGTGATGGGGGAGGGGGAGGTCTCGGCGGAGCTGGGCATGGCCGGTGTGCCCGACGTCTCCGAGTCGACGATGATCTCCCGGGACGCGGCCCTCTGCCTGTACGAGGGCGCCCGCGCCCACGTCCAGCACCTCTCGGGCCGCCGCTCGGTGGAGGCGATCGAGTTCGCCAAGCAGCAGGGCTCGCCGATCACGGCGGAGGTCACCCCGCATCACCTCGTCCTCACCGACGAGGCCGTTCGCAGTCTCGACGCCCGCTTCAAGATGAATCCGCCGCTGCGTACTGAGGATGATCGACAGGCCCTGATCGACGCCCTGCGGAGCGGGACGATCGACTGCATCGGCACCGACCACGCCCCGCATGCGTCGCACGAGAAGGAGATCCCCTTCGAGCAGGCGATGATGGGCGTCACCGGCCTCGAGACCGCCTTCAGCGTCATCTACACCGACCTGATCGAGCCCGGCGTGCTCGGGCTGGACACGATCCTCGAGGGCCTCACCTCGGGCGCCGCCCTGTTCGACCTCGAGGTCCCGTCGCTGCAGCCTGACGCGGAGGCCAACGTGACCCTGATCGACCTCGAGGCGGAATGGGAGGCGGGCGCCGAGGGCTGGGAGAGCCGCTCGGCAAACTCCTGCTTCGCTGGCCGGCGGCTGCGCTCCCGTCCCGTGACGACGATCGTCGCGGGCTCGGTCGCCTACCGTCAGCGCGCCTACCGCATGGGGGCGGTCGCATGAGCTCGCCGAAGCTCGATCCCGGCCGCGCCGCACTCGTCGTCGTTGACGTGCAGGAGGGGTTCCGCGAGGCCGTTGCCGGGTTCGACGGGGTCGTCTCCGCGACCGCGACAATGGTGCGCGGTTCGACCGTCCTCGGCGTCCCGGTCATCGTCACCGAGCAGTATCCGAAGGGCCTCGGGGCGACCGTGCCCGAGGTCGCCGAGCATCTGCCCAGCGATGCGGAGCCGATCTCGAAGACGGTGTTCTCCGCCGCCTCGGCCGACGGCTTCGACCTCGGCGGGCGGGACCAGGCCGTCGTCTGCGGCATCGAGGCCCACGTCTGCGTGAATCAGACGGTGCTGGAGCTCCTGGAGGCGGGGACCGAGGTACACGTCGTGACCGACGGAGTCGGCTCGCGCTCGGAGGCGAACCGGGATCTGGGCCTCGGCAAGGCCGAGCGCGCCGGCGCCTGGCTGACGAGCGTCGAGACCGCGCTATTCGAGCTGCTCGGCGAGGCCGGGGGCGACGATTTCAAGGCCGTTCAGAGGCTCGTGCTGGAGCACGCACCGTGACCCCCGGCTACGTGTTGCTGGAGGACGGCGCTCGCCTCGAGGGTGAGCTCTGCGGCGCGATCGACGATCCCGAGGGCGTCCGCGGGGAGGTCGTGTTCAACACCGGGATGACCGGCTATCAGGAGTCGGTCACCGATCCCTCCTACGCCGGCCAGATAATCACCTTCACCTACCCCCTGACCGGCAACTACGGGGTGAGCCAGGCGGCGATGGAATCGGACGCCGCCCACGCTCGCGGGGTGATCATGCGCGACGCGCACAACGGCGAGGACTGCGCCACCGCCGAGGGTGGCTGGCTCGACTGGCTCGAGCTCTGCGGCGTGCCTGCGATCAGCGGGGTCGATACGCGCGCGCTCGTCCGCCACATACGGGATCGGGGCGCGATGCGGGGCGGGATCTTCTCTGCCGACCTGCCCGAGTCGCAGGCTCGCGAGCTGCTGGACGCGGAGCCGCGTATGGCCGGCTCGGACTTCGCCAAGCAGGTCAGCCCCGCCGAGCCGATCGAGATCGACGGCTCGGGCCCGCACATCGTCGCGATCGACACCGGGATCAAGCTCTCGATCGTGCGTCAGTTCCGCGAGCGCGACGCGAGGCTCACGATGCTCCCGTGCGCGAGCAGTGCCGAGGACGTGCTCGCCCGCGACCCCGACCTGATCTTCTTGGCGAACGGCCCCGGGGACCCGGCCGCCGCAGACTACGTCGCCGAGACCGTGCGCGAGCTGATCGGCAAGCGACCGATCTTCGGGATCTGCATGGGCCATCAGATGCTCTGCCGGGCGGTCGGCCTCGAGACCTTCAAGCTCCCATTCGGGCACCGCGGCGCCAACCACCCGGTCAAGGATCTGGCCACGGGCAAGATCGACATCACCTCCCAGAACCATGGCTTCGCGGTGCAGGGCCCCGGGGGGATCGAGCGGATCGAAGGCGACGAGCCGGTGCGCTGGGAGACCGACTTCGGCGCTGCGGAGCTCTCTCACCTCAACCTCTACGACCGCACGGTCGAGGGGCTGCGCCTGCTCGACGTGCCCGGCGGCACCGTGCAGTACCACCCGGAGGCCGGGCCAGGGCCGCACGATGCCCGCGCGCTGTTCGACCACTTCATGGAGCTGGCGGCCTAGGGCCCACCATGCCGCGACGCGACGACATCAGCCGGATCATGTTGATCGGCTCGGGGCCGATCGTGATCGGCCAGGCGGCCGAGTTCGACTACTCGGGAACGCAGGCCTGCAAGGTGCTCCGCGACGAGGGCTACGAGGTTGTGCTGGTCAACTCGAACCCGGCGACGATCATGACCGACCCGGAGTTCGCCGACGCGACCTACGTCGAGCCGCTCCGACCCGACGTGGTCGCCCGGATCATCGAGAAGGAGCGGCCCGACGCGCTGTTGCCGACGCTCGGCGGCCAGACCGCGCTCAACCTGGCCAAGTCCCTGCACGACGACGGCACGCTGGAGAAGTTCGGGGTCGAGCTGATCGGTGCCAACTACGACGCGATTCACCGTGCCGAGGACCGGGACGCGTTCCGGCGGACCATGGAGGAGGCGGGGCTGCGGGTGCCGCTCAACCAGATCGTCGAGTCCGTCGAGCAGGCCGAGGAGTTCCTCGACGCCGGCGAGCTGAGCCTGCCCGCGATCGTGCGCCCGGCGTTCACGATGGGCGGTCAGGGCGGCGGCGTGGCCCACACCAGGGAGGAGCTGCGGAGCGTCGTCGGGGCCGGCGTCGCTGCGAGCCCGATCGGCCAGGTGCTCGTCGACGAGTCGGTGATCGGCTGGGGCGAGTTCGAGCTCGAGCTGATGCGGGACTCCAACGACAACGTGGTCGTCGTCTGCGCGATCGAGAACATCGATCCGATGGGCGTCCATACGGGCGACTCGGTGACGGTCGCACCCGCGCAGACGCTCACCGACCCGCTCTACCAGGAGCTCCGCAACCAGGGACTGGCCGTGATCCGGGCGGTCGGGGTCGAGACGGGCGGCTCCAATGTCCAGTTCGGGGTCCACCCCGAAACCGGCGAGATCGTCGTGATCGAGATGAACCCGCGGGTCTCCCGCTCCTCCGCGCTCGCGTCGAAGGCGACCGGCTTTCCGATCGCGAAGATCGCCGCGCGCCTCGCGGTCGGCTACACGCTCGAGGAGATCCCAAACGACATCACGATGGCGACCCCCGCCGCCTTCGAGCCGACGATCGACTACGTCGTCACCAAGATCCCGCGCTTCGCCTTCGAGAAGTTTCCGGGCAGCGAAGGCAACCTCACGACCCACATGAAGTCGGTCGGCGAGGCGATGGCGATCGGCCGGACGTTCCGCGAGTCGTTTGCGAAGGCGATGCGCTCACGCGAGCTCGACTCGCCCGCCGAGGTTCCGGAGGAGACCGCGGAGCTGCTCGAGCGGCTCGAGACGCCCTCCCCGGACCGGTTCGATCTGATCGCCGCCGCTTTCGTGCGCGGGGTCGGCGTGGAGGAGCTCAATCGCCGCACGATGATCGACCCCTGGTACCTGAAGGAGCTCGAGGCGCTCGCCACCGAGGGCGACGGCACCGACGGCCTGGTCCGGACCTACAAGTCGGTCGACACGTGCGCCGCCGAGTTCGAGGCACGGACGCCGTACTACTACTCCGCCGCCGAGCGGGCGCCCGCCGCCGATCCGAGCTCCGGCTCGCCGAGCGGCTCGGGCCTCCAGCACAGCGAGGTTCGCCGCGGCGAGCGGGAGAGCGTCGTGATCCTCGGCTCCGGCCCGAACCGGATCGGCCAGGGCATCGAGTTCGACTACTGCTGCGTGCACGCGGCGATGACGGTCCGCGAGTCGGGCCGGGACGCGGTGATGGTCAACTGCAACCCCGAGACCGTCTCCACCGACTACGACACCTCCGACCGCCTCTATTTCGAGCCGCTCACGGCGGAGGACGTGCTCGCCGTGATCGAGCAGGAGGACCCCGAGGGCGTGATCGTCCAGTTCGGCGGCCAGACGCCCCTGCGGCTGGCCGAGGAGCTCGAGCAGGCGGGGGTCAAGCTCCTGGGCACGCCGGTCGACGCAATCGACCTCGCGGAGGACCGGGGTCGCTTCGGGGCGCTGCTGCAGAAGCTCGGGATCGCCCACCCTCCCTACGGGACCGCGCTCAGCGCCGAGGAGGCCCAGGTGATCGCGGAGCGGGTCGGCTTCCCGCTCCTGGTCAGGCCCTCCTACGTGCTCGGGGGCCGGGCGATGGAGATCTGCTATTCGACCGATGGGCTGGCCGCCTATCTCGACAAGAACGTCAAGGCAAGCCCGGAGCACCCGCTGCTGCTCGACCGGTTTCTCGAGGAGGCGATCGAGGTGGATGTCGACGCACTCTGCGACGGCACCGACTTCGCCCTCGCCGGGGTCATGCAGCACGTTGAGGAGGCCGGCGTGCACTCCGGCGATTCCGCCTGTGTGCTGCCGCCGATGAGCCTCGGCGCGGAGATGCTCGAGCGGATCGATCAGACCTCGCGAGAGATCGCGCTGGAGCTCGGGGTGATCGGCCTGATCAACATCCAATACGCCGTCGCCGGCGGCGAGCTGTATGTGATCGAGGCCAACCCGCGCGCGTCTCGTACCGTCCCGTTCGTCTCCAAGGCGATCGGGGCGCCGATCGCAAAGATCGCCTGTCGCCTGATGCTCGGCGAGTCGCTCGCCGAAATCGAGGTACCGCCGATGCCCGCGACCCACGTCTCGGTGAAGGAGGCGGTGCTGCCGTTCTCACGCTTCGCCGGCGCCGACACGGTGCTGGGCCCCGAAATGAAGAGCACGGGCGAGGTCATGGGCGTGGCCAAGGACTTCCCCACCGCATTCGGCAAGGCTCAGTCGGCGGCGGGCGTCCGCCTGCCGAACGAGGGCACCGTCTTCATCACCGTGACCGACATCGACAAGCCGGCGGCCACCGGCCTGGCGACGCTGCTTCATGGTCTGGGCTTCAAGATCGTCGCGACCGGCGGCACCGCCCAGGCGATCTCCCGCATGGGGATCCCGGTGGAGGCGATCAACAAGGTCCAGGAGGGCTCTCCCCACGTCGTCGACTACGTCGAGCGCGGGGAGGTGGACCTTGTGATCAACACGCCCACGGGCTCGGGGGCGCGGTCCGACGGCTATGAGATCCGCAACGCGGCCACCCGGGAGGGGGTCCCCTGCATCACGACGATGACCGGCGCGTCGGCCGCCGCCCGCGCCATCGCCGCCCAGATCAGCGGCGCTGCCGAGGTCTACTCGCTTCAGGAACTGCATGCCGGCGAGGTCGCCCAGGCCGGCGACGAGGCCCAGGCTTGAGTCAGGCCCAGGCGAGCGCGGAGCGGACCCGGGCGCCGTTCGGCAGGCGTTCCGCCGAGGTCGTTGCCAACGAGGTATCGGGCGGCTATAGGATCGTCTCGGCGCTCGATCGGGAGGGACCTGACCCCGAGGCCGGGCAGTTCTACATGGTGGCGGCGGCCAGGGGCTGGGGCGAGGGAGCGGACCGGCCCTATCTCCCGCGTGCCTTCTCGGTCGCGGAGGCCGAGCGTGGAGCCGGCGGTGTCCGGCTCGACTTCCTGCTCGAGGATGTCGGGCCCGGAACCCGGCGACTCGCCGCGCTCGAGAGCGGGGAGGACCTGCTGCTGACGGGGCCGCTCGGCCGCCCCTTCTCCATCCCGCGTGCGATCAACCCGGACGCCGCGGGCGCGATCCTGGTCGGTGGCGGCATCGGGCTCGCCCCGCTCGCGATCCTCCGGCGCCGGCTCGCCGCCGCGGGCGTCCCGCTGCGGACGCTGCTCGGCTTTCGCGACGAGGCCCATTCCGGCGGGATGGAGCTGTTCCGCTGCTGCGAGGTGGGGCTGGCCAGCGAGGACGGACACGCGGGCCATCGCGGCTACGTGACCGACCTGCTCGCCCGCATGCTCGACGGCGATCAAGCGGCGAGCGCGGTCGTCTACAGCTGCGGGCCGCCGGCGATGCTCGAGGCGGTCCGGAGCATGTGCGCGCAACGGGGTGCCGCCTGCGAGCTGGCGCTCGAGTCCCCGATGGCCTGCGGGTACGGAGCCTGCTTCGGCTGCGCGGTCCCGCTGGCCGGAGGCGGCTACATGCGCCTGTGCGTCGACGGCCCGGTGGTGAGGGGCGACCAGATCGAGACGGCACTGGTGGACGGAGCAGGACACAGATGAAACACCTGGGCGCCACCTCCTCGGGCTTCGCCCTCCGGGGGTGCGCCGGTGGTGCCATCGGCCGCGGCGCCGCCGGCACACCGCATCTCCTCGGGCTTCGCCCTGCGGGGATGCGCTGGATGGTGCGGCGCCTTTCGGCTGACGGGCGGGAGGCCTCGTGAGCTCGGTCGACTTCTGCGGCCTCCAGCTCGCCCACCCGATCATCAACGGGTCCGGGACCTTCGATGCGATCGCCGCTCGCCAGGTGTTCGGGGACGAGCTGCTCGAACGCTTCCCGTTCAGCGCGTTCGTCTCGAAGACGATCACCCCAGCCCTGCGCCCGGGCAACCCGCCGCCGCGACTGTGGGAGGAGGGCACCGGGATGATCAACTCGATCGGTCTGCCGAACAAGGGGATGGATGGGTTCCTGGCCGAGAACCTCCCCGAGCTCTCCGAGCTGCCGGTGCCGCTGGTCGTCTCCATCATGGGAACGAGCGCGGAGGAGTTCACGACACTGGTCGAGGGCGTCGGCAGTCGCGATGAGGTGGCTGCGCTCGAGCTCAATGTCTCGTGTCCGAACGTGCACTCGGGCCTGATCGTCGGCGAACAGCCGGCCGAGACGCTCGCGTTGCTGCGCGCGCTCAGGCCGCTGACCGGTAAGCCGCTGATCGTGAAGCTGACGCCGAACGTCGCCGACCCGGTGGCAATCGCCCGGGCGGCCGAGGAGGGAGGCGCGGACGCGGTCTCGCTGATCAACACGATCAAGGCCGCGGCGATCGATCCCGGCGGCGGCGCACCGTGGCTCGGCGCGGGCTCAGGTGGTCTCTCGGGCCCCGCGGTGCGGACGGTGGCCCTCAAGCAGGTGGCGGACGTGGCGAATGCGGTCTCGGTCGGCGTGATCGGCATGGGCGGCGTGGAGAGCGGCCGCCACGCAGGCGATCTGCTCGACGCGGGCGCAGATCTGGTCGCCGTCGGGACCGCGAGCTTCCGCGATCCGCTGGCCGCGGAGCGCATCCGCCACGAGCTCGAGGCGCTGGCAGCCGGCTAACACGAATGGGGCGTCCTGGGCCGCGACCCCAAATTCCGCGAACCCGGTCCGACGCGGCCTCGACCCAGTCCTCGACCTCAACCTGAGGTCGAGGCGAATTCGCGGATTTCCCCCCACATGAGGGCGACAGGCGGGCTCTGCGGATGTATTATCGCCGCGCTCATGGCTCCGCCCTCGCAGTCCACCGCTTCGATCCCCGCTCGGAGCAAGAACCAGCGAATGCGCGCCCTCGAGATGGCCAACGAGATCCGCACGAAGCGGGCTCAGCTCAAGAAGGATCTGAAGGGCGGCAAGGTCAAGATCGACACGCTGCTGCTCGATCCGCCCGGGTGGCTCGGGTCCGCGAAGGTCTTCGACATCATGCTCGCCGTGCCCAAGTACGGCCGCGTGAAGGTCAACCGGATTCTCAACCAGTGCCGGATCTCCCCCTCGAAGACCATCGAGGGCCTCTCGGAGCGCCAGCGGGCCGAGCTGGTCGCGCTGCTGCGCCGCCGCTAGGACTCCGCCGACCGCTCTCCACGCCCGCCGGCGCGGCGACCGGCGCTCGCGCCACAATGCGCGCCGTGTCGAGGGTGTTCGTGATCACAGGCCCGTCCGGTGTGGGCAAAGGGACGCTGATTCGCAAGCTTCGCGAGCGCGTGCCGGAGGTCGAGCTGTCGATCTCGGCGACGACCCGCGCTCCTCGCAAGGGCGAGGAGGCCGGCACCGATTACCACTTCCTGTCCCGGGAGGAATTCGACCGTCGCGTCATGGACGGGGAGTTCCTCGAGTGGGCCGAGTACAGCGGCAATCGGTACGGGACGCTGCGCTCCGAGGTCGAGCGCCGGACCGAGCGCGGCGCCCCGGTGGTGCTCGAGATCGAGGTCCAGGGCGCGCGGCAGGTGCGGGAGACGGAGCCGGGAGCCGTCCGGATCTTTGTCGAGCCGCCTAGCCCCGAGACGCTGCGGGAGCGGCTCGTCGGCCGGGGCACCGACGAGCAGGAGGTGATCGAGCGCCGCCTCGAGGAGGCTCGCAAGGAGCTGCGCGCCCGGGACGAGTTCGGCCATCGGGTGGTCAATGACGACATCGATCGGGCGGCGAACGAGTTGGCCGGGATCGTGCGCTCGGCGCTCGACGGCTAGGTCAGAGGACCGCTTGCCCTAAGATCACCCGCCTTATGGTCAAGCCACGAGTAGACAAGCTGATGGAGCGCACCGACTCGCACTACGCGGCGGTGATCGTTGCAGCGAAGCGCGCCCGCCAGCTCAACAGCTACTACCGCGCTCTCGGCGAGGGCACCTACGAGGAGCACACGCCGCCGATGGTCGAGTCCGAGACCGGCAACTATCTCTCGATTTCCCTCGAGGAGCTGGCCCAGGACAAGATCAAGTACGAGTACCGGCACTAGCCGGACTTTCCGCTCCCGCCGGACGAGGTCCGGAGGAGACTGAGATGGCGCGAATACTGTTGGGCGTGAGCGGCGGCATCGCCGCCTACAAGGCGATCGAGCTCGCGCGGCTCGCGACGCGCGCGGGCCACGGCGTGCGCGTGCTGATGACGCCCAGCGCAACCCGCTTCGTGGGCGCCGCGACGTTCGAGGGCATCGTCGGCGCCCCGGTCCTGACCGGTGAGTTCGAGCGCGATCCCGCCCGCGGCGCCTACCCGGGCGATCCCGCGCCTGAGCACGACCCGATCTCGCATCTCGAGCTGGTTTCGCGGGCAGACGCGATGATCGTCGCCCCCGCCTCGGCGAACACGATCGCCAAGCTCGCGAGTGGGCTCTGCGACTCGATGCTGACCACCTCCTTCCTTGCCTGCACGGCGCCTCGACTCGTTGCCCCGGCGATGAACAACCGGATGTACGAGGCCGCGGCCACGCGGGCCAACGTCGACCTTCTACGCGAGCGCGGCGTGACCGTGATCGAGCCGGACAGCGGACCGCTCGCCTCCCGGGGCGAGTACGGGACCGGGCGGTTGCCCGCTCCCGAGCGACTCCTGGCCGAGGTCGAGGCGCGGATCGCGGGCGGCAGCGCCCCGCTCGACGGGATGCGCGTGCTGATTACGGCGGGCGGCACCCGTGAGGCGATCGATCCGGTGCGCTTCATCGGCAACCGCTCGCGCGGCCGGATGGGGTTCGCCCTCGCCGAGGCCGCAGCCGAGCGCGGCGCCTCCGTGAAGCTGATCGCGGCGAACGTCGGGCTGCCCACGCCCCCGGGCGTCGAGCGGATCGACGTCGTGAGCGCCGCCGAGTTGGCGGAGGCGACGGGGGCGGCGTACGGCGACTGCCACGTACTTCTGATGACGGCCGCCGTCGCCGATTTTCGCCCACGCGAGTCCGCCGAGGGCAAGCTGGTCCGCGAGGGCTCGGGCGGGATGGCGCTCGACCTCGAGGCGACCGAGGACGTCCTCGCCGGCCTTGCCGCTCGCCGCTCCGCCGGTCAGACCCTGATCGGGTTCGCCGCCGAGCACGGTGGCGACTTCGTCGAGCGAGCGCGGGGCAAGCTCGAGCGCAAGGGCCTGGACGCTGTCGTCGTCAACGATGTCTCCGACCCGCGGATCGGGTTCGAGAGCGAGGAGAACGAGGTCACGCTGGTGGAGGCCGGCGGCGAGATCGCGCTGCCGCGCGGTAGCAAGCGGGACGTCGCGGGACGGATCCTCGATCGCGTCGCTGAGCTCCGCGCGGAGCGCGACGCGGCGCCGGGCTCCGGCTGATCCTCCGGCCCTTGATCGGCCCTTGATCGCCCGGATACGCTTGGGCGATGAGCGAGTCCGTTGAGCACCCGGGGCCCAGCCCAGACGGGCCGGACTCCACCTATGACCTGTATCGGCGCGGGATGTCGCTGCTCGAGCGCGGCGACTACGACGCGGCGACTGTGCCCCTGGGGAGGGCGGCGGCGAGGGAGCCGGAGAAGTCGTCGGTCCGGGAGGCGCTCGGTCGCGCCTATTTCCGGGCCCGCCGCTACCGGGAGGCCGCCCGTGAGTTCGAGGCGGTGGTCGAGCGGCACCCGGTCAACGACTTCGCCCATTTCTGCCTCGGCCGGGCGTTGGCGCTGAGCGGGCGCTCGGACCGCGCTCGGCGCCATCTGGCGATCGCGTCGAACCTGCGCCCCGAGCGCCGCGACTACCGCATCTACCGCGAGCGGCTCGCGGGCTAGCAGGACGTGCCGGCGGCGATGCGCGCGCTCGTTCAGCGGGTCAGCTCCGCGTCGGTGACGGTGGGGGGCGAGACGGTCGGCAGCATCGGGCCGGGAATGGCGGTGCTGCTGGGTATCGCCCGGGCGGATACGCCCGAGGTCGCTGAGCGCCTCGTCGGCAAGCTGCGGAGGCTGCGCATCTTCGAAGACGCGGAGGGTCGGACCAACGAGCCGCTCGGGGAGGGGCGGGGGATCCTGTGTGTGAGCCAGTTCACGCTGTACGCGAGCACCCGCAAGGGCAACCGGCCGAGCTTCACGGAAGCCGCGCCGCCCGAGCAGGCCGAGCCCCTGTACGAGAGCGTCTGCGACGCGCTCGGCGCGGAGCGCGGCAGATTCGGGGCGAGGATGAATCTGACGCTCACCAACGACGGGCCGCTGACGCTGATGGTCGAGGTCGATTCCGGCGCTTGATCGCTGCTCGGGTGCGTAGCTATACTCAGCGCTCACCTTTGCAGCCGATCTGACGCGAGAGGTGGGCCGGCGGCCCGCCTTTTTTATCGCCTCAGGCCGACCGTAGAGGGGAGAAAAAGAGTGGAAGAGCTACGAGCTGACATCGAAGAGAGGATCGCGGCGCTGGACCCGCAGATCGAGTTGATCGCGCTTGACAAGGCGGGTCGCGAGACCCTGCGCCTCTATATCGACCACCCGGATGGGGTCGATCTGGGGCGCTGTGAGCAGGTCACCAAAGCGCTGCTCGACCTCAGCGCCGAGTGGGCGCTCGAGGTCTCCTCGCCCGGTCTCGATCGGCCGCTGACCAAGCCCGACCACTACCGCCGCTTCATCGGCTCGCGGGTGCGCGTCCGCACCCGTGAGGCCGTCGAGGGGCGTAAGAACTTCACCGGCAGGCTCGAAGCCGCCGATGAGCGCTGCGTGAACGTCGCCGACGAGCAGGGGCTCCACGAGATCCCGCTCGACGCCGTGCATCGCTCCAACCTTGTACCCGAGCTCTCGGAGGTGAGCCAGTGAGTCGCCAGATCGTTGATGCGATCAAGGTCCTCGAACAGGAGAAGGGCCTCGACGCGGAGACCCTGATGACGGCGCTCGAGGACGCGTTGCTCTCCGCCTACAAGAAGACACCCGGTTCGGCCAAGTACGCCCGTGTCGATCTCGATCGCGAGACCGCGGACTTCCGTGTCTTCGAGTTGATCCTGCCCGCGGAGCTGGAGGAGAAGCTGCTCGCCGAGGCCGCCGATGAGCAGGAGCGGGTCGTCAACCCCGAGACCGGCGAGCTCGAGGAGCCCGAGGAGCCGGAGCTCGACCCAGAGATGATCGCTCCCTACGAGGACCAGATCGAGACCCGCGACGTCACCCCGGACGACTTCGGCCGGATCGCGGCCCAGACCGCAAAGCAGGTCGTGCTGCAGCGGATCCGCGAGGCCGAGCGGATGATGATGTACGAGGAGTTCCAGGACCGCGTCGGCGAGCTGATCACCGGGATCATCCAGCAGTCCGACAACCGCTACACGCTGGTTCAGCTCCGCGACCGGGTCGAGGCGCTGCTGCCGCGCTCCGAGCAGGTCTACAGCGAGCGCTACGACCACGGCGCTCGCGTGAAGGCGGTGATCACCGATGTCTCGGCCGAGGGCAAGGGCCCGAGCGTCGTCGTCTCCCGCAAGAGCCCGGAGCTGATCAAGAAGCTGTTCGCGCTCGAGGTGCCCGAGATCGCCGACGGGTTGGTCGAGGTTGTGGGCGTCGCCCGCGAGCCCGGCTTCCGCTCGAAGATCGCCGTGATCTCCCATGCCGACGGAGTCGATCCGGTCGGCGCGTGCGTCGGTCCACGCGGCTCGCGTGTCCGCATGGTCGTCTCCGAGCTGCGCGGCGAGAAGATCGACATCATTCCTTACAACGAGGAGCCCGCCCGGTTCGTCGCCAAGGCGCTGAGCCCGGCTCGCGTTCGCGAGGTGCTCGTCGACGACGACGACCGCCAGGCGACGGTCATCGTGCCCGACGACCAGCTCTCGCTGGCGATCGGCCGTGAGGGCCAGAACGCTCGCCTCGCCGCCAAGCTGACCGGCTGGCGCGTCGACATCGTCGGTGAGTCCGAGTTCGCCGAGAAGGGCGACGACAGCGACGTCCAGGAGGAGGGCGAGGAGTCATCCGACGGCCGCTGTGCCGCCGTCCTCTCCGCGGGCCGGCGCTGCCCGAACGCGGCGCTGGACGGCTCGCGCTTCTGCGGTCTGCCTCAGCATCAGGCGCTGGTCAGGTTCGAGACCAACCAGGTCACGGTGCTCAGCTCGCTCGGCGACGACGAGGTCGCCACGCTGGCCGATCCCGAGGCCGCGGACGACGCGATCGCCGAGATCGTCGGTCGCGCCGAGGCGGCCTTCGCCGAGCGGCAGGAGGCCGAGGGCGAGTCCGCGCCCGAGGAGGCCGAGGCCGGGCCCGTGGCAGAGGAAGAGGTCGAGGCCGAGGCCGACGCGGAGCAGTCCGCGGAAGCTGCCGAGGAAGCGGCCGAAGAGGTCGCGTCCGACGACGAGATTGACGGCGAGCGGGGCCAGGCCGACGAGGCCTCCGAGACCCAGCAGGCGGAGGCCTGAGGAGCCGACCACGCCCGATGGCAAAGCAGCGAGTTCATGAGATAGCCAAGGCGCTGGGCCTCGAGAGCAAGAACGTTCTCGACGCCCTCAAGGACGCAGGGGTGGAGGTCAAGACCGCCTCCTCCTCGGTCGAGCAGCAGACCGCCCTCAAGGCGCTTGCGAGCGCGGGCGCGCTGCCGAAGAAGGCCGCTCCCTCGGGCAACGGTGGGGTCGCCGACTCGGCGACGGAGGCCAAGCCGAAGCAGAAGACGGAGTCCAAGGGCTCCTCCAAGCCCGCCGAAAAGCCCGCGAAGCCCGCAGCGAAAAAGCCGGTGCGTCCGCCGGCTGACGCCGATCAGGGCGCCGCGAAGTCCGCCGCGCCGGCGAAGCCGACGCCCAAGCCGCAGGCCGCCCCGAAGCCCGACGGAGGCGGTGACGCCGCGGGTGGCAAGAGGCGCCGGCGCGTTGTCATCGACTCCCAGGCATCGCGCCGCGACCAGATGGGTGGCCCGCCGCCGCAGCGCCCGCCGCGCCGCCGGGGTCGTCGGCGCCGCCCGGTGTTCGATGAGTCGCCCGAGCGCAAGGGCGCCGAGCCCGAGGAGCAGGAGGCACTGAAGATCAACTCCGGCGCGACGGTCCGCGAGGTCTCCGAGACCCTCGGAGTCAGCTCGGCCGAGGTGATCAAGACCCTGATGCAGCTCGGCGAGATGGCCACGCTGACTCAGACACTTCCCGATGAGACGATCCTCGTGGTCGCCGAGAAGCTCGACCGCGAGGTCGAGATGGTGCGCGCCGAGGACGAGGTCGCCGACGAGCCGACCTTCGACGACGACGATGCAGATCTCGTCGAGCGCCCCCCGGTCGTCACGATCATGGGCCACGTCGATCACGGCAAGACCTCGCTTCTTGATGCGATTCGCGAGACTGAGGTAGCCGCCGGCGAGGCCGGGGGCATCACCCAGCACATCGGCGCCTACCAGGTCCACCACGAGGACAAGACGATCAGCTTCCTCGACACGCCGGGTCACGAGGCGTTCACGGCGATGCGCGCCCGCGGTGCCAAGGTCACCGATGTCGCGATCATCGTCGTGGCGGCCGACGACGGCGTGATGCCGCAGACAGTCGAGGCGATCGACCACGCCAAAGCGGCGGACGTGCCGGTCATGATCGCCGTGAACAAAATTGACAAGGAGGGGGCCGATCCCAACCGCGTCCGCGGCGAGCTCGCCGAGCGGGGCCTCAATCCCGAGGACTGGGGCGGGGATACGATCTTCTGCGACGTTTCGGCGCAGACCAAGGAGGGCCTCGAGAACCTCCTGCACATGATCCTGCTGGTCACCGAGCTCGAGGAGCTCAAGGCCAACCCCGGGGTCGAGGCCTCGGGCGTGGTGATCGAGTCCCATCTCGATCCCGGCCGCGGGCCGGTCGTCTCGGTGCTCGTCCAGCGCGGCACCATGCGGGTCGGCGATTCACTCGTGGCGGGCTCCCAGTGGGGGCGCGTGCGCGCGATGCACGACCACACCGGCACCCGGATCGAGGAGGCGGTACCCGGCGACCCGGTTGAGGTGCTCGGCTTCGACGGCGTCTGCGAGGCCGGCGAGCGCGCCCAGGTGGTCGACAACGACCGTCGCGCCCGCCAGCTCGCGCAGGAGCGCGCAAACCGGCTCAAGACTGAGGCGCTTGCCCGCCGCCAGGCCCGCCGCGTCACGCTTGAGGAGGTGTTCGCCAAGGCCAAGGAGGGTGAGATCAAACAGCTCAACCTGCTGCTCAAGGCGGATGTCTCCGGATCGCTCGAGGCGCTGCAGGACGAGATCGCCAAGCTCCCGCAGGATCAGGTCGGCGTGGACGTCATCCGCGCCGCGCCTGGAGGCATCAACGAGTCCGACGTGATGCTTGCCGCTGCGTCCGACGCGATCATCATCGGCTTCAACGTCCGGCCGCTCTCCGACGCCCGCCGCGCCGCCGAGGCCGAGGGCGTCGAGATCCGCACCTATTCGGTGATCTACAAGATCACCGAGGAGCTCCGTGCGGCGATGGAGGGCATGCTCGAGCCCGAGGAGGTCGAGGAAACGGTCGGCGAGCTCGAGGTGCTCGAGCTGTTCAAGGCATCCCGCGTCGGCACGATCGCCGGCTCCCGCGTCAACGAGGGCAAGGTCACTCGCGACGCGGAGATCCGTGTGGTCCGCGACGGCACCGTCGTCTGGACTGGACGGGTGGGCTCCCTGCGCCGCTTCAAGGATGACGTCAGCGAGGTCGAGAACGGCCAGGAGTGCGGCGTCACGCTCGACGGCTTCGCCGACGTCAAGGTCGGCGACGTGCTCGAGGTCTTCAAGACCACGAGCGTCGAACAGACTCTGAGCTAGGGCTCCAGGGATCCATCTTCCTGCCCTACCCCCACATGCTGGGGTCAGGGCAGGAAGATGACCGCGTCCCGCCCGCCCGCGGCTATCGTGGGATCCGATGGCGATCACGCTCCATCAGGGGGACATCACCACCGACGGCGAGGCCGACGCGATCGTCAACGCGGCGAACGAGAGTCTGCTCGGGGGCGGTGGGGTGGACGGGGCGATCCACCGGGCCGCCGGGCCCTCCCTGCTCGAGGAGTGCCGAGCGTTGGGCGGCTGCGCGACCGGCGACGCCAGGATCACCCGCGCCGGTGAGCTGCCGGTGGATCACGTGATCCATACTGTGGGGCCCGTCTGGAGCGGCGGCGGCGAGGGCGAGCCGGAGGCACTGGCGTCCTGTCACGGGCGGGCGATCGAGCTCGCGAGCGAACACGGGTGCGCGAGGGTCGCGTTTCCCGCGATCTCCACCGGGGCCTACGGCTATCCCGTCGAGCTCGCGGCCGGCGTCGCGCTGGGGGCGACGGCCGAGGCTTTGGCGCGCTCGGCCGTGGTCGTGGGGGCGCGCTTCTGGCTCTTCGGGGACGAGGTACATGCGGCGTTCGAGGCGGCGCTCGGCGATGTCGGCCCCTGACGCCTACGTCTGCGTGGTCGAGGCTCGCCTCCACGTCGAGGACTCCGGCAGCCTGAAGTCCAAGCGCAAGGTGGTGCGCTCGCTGAAGGATGCGGTCCGGCGTCGGTTCGGAGTCTCGGTAGCCGAGATCGACGGCCACGACACCTGGCAGCGGACGACGCTCCTGATCGCGGTCGCCGGCGGCGCCGAGGTCAGCGCGCGGGCCGAGGGCATCGAGCGCTTCATCGCCGCGCGGTGTCCGGACGGCTCGAGCTTCGAGCGCCGCCTCCGCAGCCTCGAGGATCTCGACGGGTAGGCGGCTCCAGCCCCCGCCGGGCCGCAGCGCTCGATGCCGTATCGGCCGCGCTCGCGAGGGGCTAGACTGCCGCCCCCATGCCTTCCTCGCGGATGCGCCGCGTCAATGAGGTCATGCGGGAGGTGATCGGGACCGCGATCACATCGGAGCTCCAAGATCCCCGCATCGGGTTCGTGACCGTGACTGCAGTAGAGACAAGTCCAGACCTCCGGCACGCCCGTGTCCACGTCAGCGTGCTCGGCTCCGAGCGCGAGCGAGAGGACTCGCTCGCCGCGCTGCGGTCCGCCCACGGGCTCCTGCAGGCGGCGATCAACTCCGAGCTGCGGCTGAAGCGCACGCCGGCGCTCAACTTCTCCTACGACGAGAGCATCGAGCGTGCCGACCGGATCACCCGGATGCTGAAGGAGGGTGAGGACGAGTGAGCGCGGAGGGCACGGAGGTGGCCCCCGACGTGGCCGAGGCGCAGCGGGAGATCGTCGACCGTCTGCGCGCCGGCGACCGGTTTCTGCTCACTACGCACGAGGGCCCCGACGGCGACGCGCTCGGGTCGCTGCTCGCCCTGCACGGGATCCTGACCCAACTCGGCAAGGACTCGGTGATGTTCTTGGCGGAGAAGGAGTTCCCGCTGCCCGTCGAGTACCGCTTCATGCCTCTCCAGGAGGTGTTTCACGAGGCGCCTGCGGATCTCACGGATCGGACCGTGGTCTTCCTCGACTGCGGGAACATCGATCGCATGCCGGTCGACTGGCTCCAGGACGGCACCGAGATCCTCAACATCGACCACCACCACGACAACACGCTCTTCGGCCAGATCAACCTCGTCGACGCGACCGCCGCCTGCACCGCGGAGATCATCTTCGACATCGCCGCCGAGCTCGGGGGCGAGCTCACGCCGGAGATCGCTTCGGCTCTGTACGTGGGTCTGATCACCGACACCGGGATGTTCATGTACGAGAACACCGATGCGCGCTCCCACCGGGTGGCGGCGGCGCTGATCGAGGCGGGCGTGGAGGTCAACGAGATCTACCGGCGGCTCTATGAGCGGGTGCCCGCGGAGAAGCTGCGGCTGCTCTCCCGCTCCATCGAGCGCATCGAGCGCCGGCTCGAAGGGGCCCTCGCGACGACCTACGTCTCCGCCCAGGACTACGAGGCGACCGGCGCCGATGAGGTGCTCACCGAGGGCATCATCGATTTCGTCCGGGCGCTGGAGGGGACCCGCGTGGCCGCGGTGATCCGCGACAAGCCGAACAACGGTAGCGGCGCCGCGCGCAAGGCGAGCCTGCGCTCGGCGGACGGCTCGGTCGACGTCTCCGAGATCGCTCGCAAGATGGGCGGTGGAGGCCATCGCCGCGCCGCGGGGTTCTCGACCGATCAGAGCTACGAGGAGATCGTCGAGTTCCTGCAGTCTGAGACCTCCGCTCAGCTTGGCTGATTCAGGGGAGGGGGGAGGCCCCCCGGCCGGGTTCCTGCTCGTCGACAAGCCCGCCGGGCGCACCTCGCACCAGATGGTCGCGGCGGCGAGGCGGGAGCACGGGCTCCGCGCCGGGCACGCCGGGACGCTCGACCCGTTCGCGACGGGGCTCCTCGTCGTCCTGCTCGGCCAGGGCACGCGGCTTCAGCGTTACGTCCTGGGGCTGCCCAAGACCTATGTGGCGACCGCTCGGCTGGGCTGGCGCTCCACGACCGGCGACCCGGACGGGGAGCTGACGGAGACGGGGCAGCCTCCCGATCGCCTCGAGCTGCCGACGGGCACGGTTCGCCAACGGGTCCCGCTGACGTCGGCGGTCAAGGTGGACGGCGAGCGTCTCTACAAGCGCGCCCATCGCGGCGAGTCGCAGGCGGAACGGCCCGAGCGCGACGTCGAGGTCTACCGGGCCGACCTGCTCTCGCATGAAGGGGATCGGGCGGCGTTCGAGATCGAGTGCTCGGCCGGGACCTACGTGCGGACCCTGATCGAGGAGCTGGGTGACGCCTATTGCGAGGAGCTCCGCCGCACGGCCGTCGGGCACCTCCGGCTCGAGGACGCGGGGGAGCCGGTGCGGCCGGTCGAGGAGCTCGTCTCCTACCTCCCCGAGCGGGCGCTCGACGCGGACCAGGCCGAGCAGGTGATCCACGGGATCAAGCTGCCCAAGCAGCCGGGCGACCCCGGTCCCGACGGCGGCCCGATCCGGCTCACCAGCGGAGGGCGGCTGCTCGCGATCGCGCGACCGCGTGACCAGCTGCTCAAGACCGAGGTCGTGCTGGCGTGAGAGAGTTCAGCCGGAGCGAATCGAGATGAGCATCCGCGTCAGCAGCCTGCCCGAGGTCGAGCCGCGCCCACGCCGGGTCGCGATCGGCACCTTCGACGGCGTCCACGTGGGCCATCGCGCGGTGATCGGCGATGCGGACACCGTGCTCACCTTCGACCCGCATCCCCTGCAGGTGATCCACCCGGAGGCGGCGCCGAAGCTGCTGATGCCATCCGGGGTCAAGCGCGACGTGATCGAGGGCCTCGGCGTCGAGGAGCTGGTCGTGATTCCGTTCGATCGGGAGTTCGCCTCGATCGACCCCGAGCACTTCTGCGCCGACATCCTCGCGTCGAAGCTGGGCGCCACCGAGGTCGCGGTCGGCGAGAACTTCCGGTTCGGGGCGAAGG
>Ga0102946_1000134_pt1 | contig 25225 bp, 21 predicted proteins | sample SalPon2A_A_D1_MG_FD_78209 | JGI IMG/M metagenome (GOLD analysis project Ga0102946, IMG submission 78209) | Soil microbial communities from South San Francisco under conditions of wetland restoration - Salt Pond MetaG R2A_A_D1_MG | ecosystem: Environmental > Terrestrial > Soil > Wetlands | place... | reverse complement strand
CACCATGATATCTATTCTATAGAAGACATTGCCCAGCTGATTTTCGACCTGAAAAACTGCAACCCAAAAGCCGACATCACTGTGAAACTGGTCAGCGAAGTCGGCGTCGGCACAGTTGCAGCGGGGGTCAGCAAGGGTCATGCTGAGCGGGTCATCATCGCCGGCTATGATGGCGGCACCGGCGCATCGCCGATCTCCTCGATCAAGCACGCCGGCACCCCTTGGGAAATCGGCCTGGCAGAAACCCAGCAGACGCTGGTGCTCAATGACCTGCGCGGCCGCATCATCGTGCAGACCGACGGCCAGCTGCGCACCGGCCGCGACGTGATCATCGCCGCCATGCTCGGCGCTGAAGAGTATGCCTTTGCCACGGTGGCTTTGATCACTGTCGGCTGCATCATGATGCGCAAATGTCATCTCAACACCTGCCCGGTCGGAGTCGCCACCCAGGACGAGGCCCTTCGCGCCAAGTTCACCGGCAAGCCTGAGCACGTGGTCAACTACTTCACCTTCCTTGCCGAGGAAGTGCGTGAAATAATGGCCGAGCTTGGGGTGCGCACGCTGGACGAATTGATTGGCCAAACCCAGTACCTGGAGATGGACACAGCGATCAAGCATTGGAAAAACCAGGGACTCGACTACTCGCGGATTCTGCTTAAGCCGGAAGTCGGTGACGAAGTCGCTATCCGCCGCGTTCAGGGACAGGTACACGGCCTGGAGGAGCAGCTTGACAATCAGCTGATCAAGCTCGCAGCCCCGGCTCTTGACCACAAGAAACAGGTACATCTAGACTTGCCGATCCGCAACTCTAACCGGTCTTTCGCAACCATGCTTTCGGGCCAGATTGCCATGCGTCATGGTCGTGAAGGCCTGCCTGAGGATACGATCAATATTTCCCTGACCGGTATTGCTGGCCAGAGTTTCGGCGCATTCCTTGCCCCGGGCGTTAATTTGCAGCTGGTCGGCGAAGCAAACGACTACGTCGGCAAGGGAATGGCCGGTGGTCGGATCAGTATCCGGCCTGACCCCAAGGCTACATTCGTCTGGCATGAAAACTCGATCGTCGGCAACACAGTCCTCTACGGTGCCACAGGTGGAGAGGTGTTCTTTGCCGGCAAAGCCGGCGAGCGCTTCTGCGTACGCAACTCTGGTGTCACGGCGGTTGTCGAGGGCACCGGCGATCACGGCTGTGAATACATGACCGGTGGCCGCATGGTCTGCCTTAGCCGGACCGGTCGCAATTTTGCCGCCGGGATGTCCGGCGGTTTCGCCTACGTCCTGGACGATGACAATCGCTTCCGGCGACGCTGTAATCCGGCGATGGTAGATCTCGAGCAGATGGACCCCGAGGACGAGGATGCCACATGGCTGAAGCAGATCATTACCACGCACTATGAACAAACGACTTCTCATCGTGCGGCGGAGATTCTTGCCAACTGGGAGACACAGCTGCCGCGTTTTGTTCGCGTCTTCCCCCACGAATATCGTCGGGTGCTGACCGAACGGGCGGCCAAGGCTGAGAAAGAAAAGGAGGCCGCTCATGGGTGACCCTCGCGGATTCATAAAACACGGCCGTCGCGACAAGACCCTGCAGCCGGTCGATGCACGTCTGCAACATCACGACGAACACTATAACTATCCCAGCGAAGAGAAGGTCAAGACCCAGGCCGCACGCTGCATGGATTGCGGCGTACCTTTCTGTATGAGCGGCTGCCCGCTGGGCAATCTGATTCCGGAATGGAACGACCTGGTCTACCGTGACCAGTGGGAACAAGCTCTAAAGGCCTTGCACGCGACCAATAACTTTCCTGAGTTTACCGGCCGGGTCTGTCCGGCGCCGTGCGAAACCTCCTGCGTCCTCGGCATCAACGAACCGGCGGTAACGATCAAGCTGCACGAAGTCTCTATTGTCGACAAGGGCTTCGAGGAAGGCTGGATTGTGCCCCAACCGCCAGCCAGTCGCAGCGACAAGACCGTCGCCATCATAGGCAGTGGTCCGGCCGGCCTGGCCTGTGCCCAGCAGCTCAACCGTGCCGGTCATATCGTGACCGTCATTGAGAAGTCCGACCGCGCCGGCGGTCTATTGATGTACGGTATCCCTCACTACAAGCTGCGCAAGGAGAAGGTACAGCGCCGCATCGATCAGCTGGTTGCCGAAGGGATCGAATTCCGTTACTCCTGCGAAGTTGGCAAAGATGTGAGATTCGACGAGATCAAATCGTCCTTCGATGCAGTTGTCATCGCCACAGGCGCCGAGGAACCGCGTGACCTGCCGGTTGAGGGGCGCGAATTGGACGGCATACACTTTGCGATGGAGTTTCTACCGCAGCAGAATCGCGCCAACTGGGGGGACAGTGACATCGCTGCTCTGCATCCCAAAAGGCAACCTATCAGTGCCAAGGGGAAAAAAGTCATCGTCATTGGTGGCGGCGATACCGGTTCGGACTGCATCGGCACCTCAATGCGCCAGAGCGCTTCCAGGGTGGTCAACTTCGAATTGCTTGAGCACCCCCCTGAAGAGCGCGTGGCTGACAACCCTTGGCCACAGTGGTCTCGTATCATGCGGGTCAGCACCTCGGTTGAGGAGATGCGCGTCATGGGAGGCGATGTCTTCTACGAGATCATGACCACGCGATTCATCGGCTCGAACAAAAAAGTCTCCGCACTTGAGACCGTCAAAATTGAGTGGGTCGATGGTCGTCCGCAACCGATTGCAGGGAGTGAGCAAATCTGGAAATGTGATCTTGTCCTGCTCGCCATGGGTTATCTTGGCCCACGCTCTGAACTGCTCAAACAGATCGGCTGTGAAACAGACATGCGCTCTAACATCAATACTGACCCAAAGACCCGCATGAGTTCAGTCGACGGTGTGTTTGCGGCCGGCGACTGTCGACGTGGTCAGAGTCTGGTTGTCTGGGCGATCAGCGAGGGGCGTGAGATCGCCCGTTGCGTCGACGAATATCTGACCGGCGACAAAAGCATGCTGCCCGAGGTACGCCTGGAACCTTTCGTGTATTGAGCAACGCAATCAAGGCTTGGAAAGAATTCTAACACCCGTTCGTTTTATTCACTCAAAACGCAAAAAAGGTCTTGTCCTTTTAATGTTAGTTTGCGTTCCTGGCGTCTTAGCGATAAAAATGTTTTTGATTGTTTAGCTGCTTTTTCAGTTGAAAAACAGGATAACCGCGTAACAGTTAGGATATTTTCTAAGCAACGGATTCTGAATGCGCATACTGGTCATCGAGGATCAACCCGAAATTCTGCAGAACATCGCCGATTACCTGGAAATGCAAGGTTACCTGGTCGACTGCGCCTATGACGGCCTGGGAGGCCTGCACCTGGCGATCACCCAGCCTTTTGATCTGATCATCCTCGACCTGATGCTGCCGGGGATGGACGGCATCACCCTCTGCCAGAAATTACGCCAGGATGCGCGGATCAGCACACCGGTCATCATGCTCACGGCCAGGGACAGTGTCGACGACAAACTGACCGGGTTCAGGGCCGGCGCAGACGATTATCTCGTCAAACCGTTTTCCCTGCCGGAGCTGCAAGCCAGGGTCGAGGCGGTCCTGCGCCGAGGTCAGGCAGGGATGCAGAACATGCTGACAGTCGGCGACCTGGTCTACGACATGAACAGCCTCGAAGTGACCCGCCAGGGGGTTCCCCTGAAGCTTAGCCCGATTGGCCTCAAGCTACTGGAACATATAATGAAAGCCAGTCCTCACGTAGTCAAGAGGGAGACCCTCGAAGAACTGTTGTGGGGAGAGCACCTGCCCGGCAGCGATAGTCTGCGCAGCCACATACACACCCTGCGCCAGACGATTGACAAGCCTTTCAACTCTCCCCTGTTGCACACGGTGCATGGAATCGGCTACTGCCTGAAGGCCGCGGACGATGGAATTTAAATCCCCCCTGACCCAGAGAATCATTTTTTCCTTTGTGCTCCTGACCGCTGTGGTCAGCGGTCTCTTCAGTTTCGGCATCATGGCCGCAATCGACATCGTCGAGGAGGACCTGGTGACCGCCGAGCTCAACAGGAAGTTTCCCGACATCCTGGGCGATTACGAGCAAGGGCAAAGGCCCAACCTTGACCTCGACACCCAGTTCTACAGCGGGACAGAAGACCTTCCCTACTACCTGCGCGACCTTGAGCCCGGTTTTTACGAGGTCGAAGACAAGGAGACCGCCTTCCATGTCATGATCAAGAAAGAGCAGGAGAGACCCTTCTACCTCGTGCAGGAGCAGACCACTGTCAAAAGGCACGAGAACCTGCTTGAACTGACGGTGGTTGCGGGCTTTTTTCTGAGCATTGCCGCCTCGCTGGTTCTCGGCATCATGATGGTCAGGCGAATTATAGCACCTGTACAGCGACTGACACACCAGGTCCACAATCGCGAGCAGCTCTTGCTCGACACTCCGCCACTGTCAACCGGTTACACCAACGATGAGGTGGGCCGGTTGGCCCAGGCCTTCGACCGGACCATTGGAATGCTGCAAGAGTCATTGCTCCGGGAAAGCCTGTTCACAAGCGATGTCAGTCACGAGCTGCGCACCCCGCTGATGGTGATAAAAAGTTCCTGTGACCTGCTCATTGCCAAGGATCAGCTGGACAGTTATTCCCGGCAGCGAATTGACACGATCAGCAAAGCGGCAAATGAAATTCAGGAACTGGTCGACGCGTTTCTGACCCTGGCCCGCGGTAAGGATACCGAGCAGGAAAATGCAAGCCTGTCCAAGATCATTAAACACAATCTGAGTGTGTGGCAAAAACAGGCAGAAGCAAAGGGGATCACTTTTACAGTCAGAGACGAAACGGAGTCTAACGGTGAGCAGGCCAAGCTGTTTCCGGTACCGATGCTGCGCACCGTCATCAACAACCTGGTGCGCAATGCGATTCACCATACTGTCGAGGGAGGGATTACCCTGGTCGCAAAACCTGCCGGATTTACGATTTGCGATACCGGCCAGGGCATTTCCAAGACCGACAAGGATTCCATCTTCAAGCCCTTCTATCGTGGGGAGTCAAGCAGCCAGCAGGGACTCGGGCTCGGACTGTCCCTCGTCCAGAGGATCTGCCAGAAGGAACAGTGGGCGGTTTGTGTGAGCGACAATCATCCGAACGGATGCTGTTTCACTGTTTCATTCAAAAAATAACTCTTCACGCTTTTTTCACTTTTATTCCACATTCCCTTCACACCCAATACTTTAGAGTGCAACCATAAATAAAGCTTGAAGTTCGTTGAGAGCCGGGTATTACCGTAAGAGCCTCCGAATTTCCTGCCGATCAAAGGGTTGCCTCCGGGGTCTTGGTGTTTTAAGGCCCCTTTTTTTTTGTGCTGAGTCAGCAACCTCCTCCCGCAGGATATGAAATCAGGATGCCGGGTGAGGTTCGGGCAAGAACTTTGCCCAGATCACCGCAACGGCGGTCAACAGGGCGGACGCCAGATAAGTGCCGGTAAAAGTTCCCGTTGACTCGGCAACCATGCCGGCAATCGCCGGGCCGATTGTCTGGCCGATAGCGAAGCAGAAGGTGATGATGGAAAAAGCGGCAGCAGCTCGCGCCTTGCCAAGGTAATCGCCGACCGCCGCGGCCATGATGGCCGGTATGGCAAAAACCGAGACACCATATAGGACCACCGATCCGAACAGTGCCACAGGCCCCATTCGGGAGCCCGCCAGCAGGTATGCCAGGGTCTGCACGGTAAAGACCGTCATCAGGCCGCCCTTCCGTCCCATCTTGTCAGAAAGCAGGCCGAAGAGGGTCCCCGAGAAGAGGCTGAAGAAACCGACCCAGAACCAGAAGCCTCCCGCGCTGGCCTCGGCATAGGCGTATTCTTCGACCATCGTTGTTACGATAAAGGTGCCGTAAATCACATATGTTGCGCCGAATATGAAATAGAGACCGCCTAAATGGGTCAGGATGCTCAGTGGGCTGAAGCGGCCCCTGCTGGTCGACGGATCATACTCAGTGTCTTTGATCATGCCAACCGGTGACAGCCCTTTTTCTGCCGGGTCATTGCGAACCAGAACGGCAGCCACCAACGCCACCATTGTCACGATCAGGCCCAGCAGCATCCACCCAATCCGCCATCCATACTGACCAAAACTATGGTTGAGAACCGGGATGACGAATCCGGAAAACATGATCGCAAAACCGCTGCCGACGACAATCAACCCCGCCGCGCGACCACGCTTTTCCCTGCGGAACCAGTAGGAGACCAGAACCATGACCGGGATATTGGCAATGCCGCTGCCGATCCCGACCAGCGTATAGAGCAGCAGGGTCAGCAGGTAACTGTTACCTGCGGCAATGCCGAACATACACGCGGCAATCAGGAACAGGCCGGATGCAATCATCTGCCGCGGAGAGAATCGACGCAGCAGGAACGGGGCAGTGGCCACGGCCACCAGGTAGCCGGCAAAATTACCGGTTCCCAGAAAACCCATTTCATCGTATGACATCTTCAAACCGTCGCTCATCGAGGGCAACAGCATGCCGAAGGCAAAACGGGCCAGACCGAGACAGGCGAAAATCACCAGCGTTCCGACCATTACGATAACCCAACCGTAATGTATCTGCTGCGCAGTTTGTCGAGAATTTTGATCCTTTGTTGACATAAACCGGCATATTATCTTGCCCTACGGCATTTTACCAAGACAAAACCCGCGCAACCTACATCATCGATACCGTCGCGACATTACACATCAACTCTGTGCCCCGACGATTTTCCACGTCATTTATTGCAGAGAGAACTCTCCTGCATTACTATGGTTTTCATGATCTCCCTGATTATCAATGCCGACGACCTTGGCATCAATCCTGAGCGCGACCGGGGCATCATCGAAGCTTTCGAACACGGGATTGTAACCAGCTCGACCATGCTCGCCAACGGGCCTTCCTTTGCAACATCCACAGTGTTGGCGAAATCCATCGGAATGCCGGTCGGGGTCCATCTCAACCTGTCCGACGGAATCACCCTGACTGGACCTATCGGAGGGCTGACCGATCAGGACAGCAGGCTGCCGGGAAAGCGACGACTTCGCCGCTACCTGCTAGGCAACAATCATGACCCCGCCGGAATCCGCAGGGAGCTTTCTGCTCAGATTGAGAAGGTCATGGAGACCGGGTTGAACCCGGGACATATCGATGGGCATCAGCATTGCCACTGCTACCCGGTCCTGATTGAAATGGTCACAGAACTGGCCCGTGAGTATGGTCTCGACGCCATGCGTTCACTCTGTCCGGTAAAACCTTCTGAGGCAGATATCCCGGGGGAACTGGCCGAAGACCTGGCCCTGTTTCACAGTTTTGATCAAAAAGCCAGGGGAGTTATGAGGCACTCCGCCATCAGGACTCCCGACGGGCTGTGGGGATTACCGCAACTGCACAATCTAGACACAGCCAGTCTCTGCCTGCTGCTCGAGAAGATGCCGGAAGGGTACTGGGAGCTGATGACCCATCCCGGCTACCCTCATCCGCAAGGTCGTGCCTTTGAAGGGGAACAACGCCTGGCGGAAATATTGGCCCTCTGCTCGGCCGAGGCGAAAGACGTTATAAACCGCCGCGACATCCGGCTGTGTACCTTCGGAGAGCTGCCATGCGCATCCTGATCGTTGTCCCGCAACAGGACCATGCCAGCGGCAATTGGGTTACCGCGCGTAGGTTTAAGCAGGGGCTCGAAAATAACGGCCACCGGGTCATAACCTTCGGAATCACGCCTAAGGGAGGAGTATCATTTCGGAGAGAGGTGATCGATTTCGCTCCCGACGTCGCCCTGATACTGCACGCCTACCGCTCGGGCAAGCCCTGGTTGGAAAGCACGCGAGACCTGTCGATTCCCACCGTGGTTATGTTGACGGGTACCGACGTCAATCATGGGCTTGATGACCCGGAGCAGAGCGACACCATTCAGACGGTCATGCAACGGGCGGCATTTGTCATTCTCCAGAATCCGATCATTGCCACCACGTTGGCCCGGAATCAGCCGACACTGGCGACCAGGCTGAAGACAGTTACACCGGGGGTCATCCTCGGCGACGAAATCTTCCATTTGCGTGCAACACTTGGAGTTACCCAGGAGCTGACCCTGTTCCTGTTGCCCGCCGGGCTGCGCCCTGTCAAGGGAGCGATCGGACTTTTGCAGATATTTGATCAGTTGGGCGCCGATGGGAAACTTTTTCATCTTGCGATCTGCGGTCCTATCCTCGACAAAGATTACGGCAGACGATTCCTGACAGAGGTTGAAACACGCCCGTGGGCCAGCTACCTCGGCGCCATTCCGCCAGAGGCCATGGCAGAGGCCATGCGCAGTGCCGACGTGATCACCAACAATTCAATTTCCGAAGGTCTTGCCAACAGCCTTCTCGAAGCAGCCACTATCGGGATACCGATACTGGCCAGGAAAAACCCGGGGAATGCCGCGCTGGTCCGGCACGAAGTCAATGGTTTGTTGTATGATGATGGCAAGGATTGCCGCCGCCATGCAACCCGGCTCCTCGACAGGGAGTACCGGCTGCAGTTATCCTGTCCCGATCCATCCTTCAGTCCCGTAAGGGAGACCAAGGAATTGGAATCCATCCTCATGAAGTCTGTCGGCCCGCGGCCGGAAGCACAAATAATTGCCTCCTCCGGTTGTACCTGACCGAAGAAAAGCCTAATATCTTAGTAACCCCATGCGCATCTGCGCTCCGGAGAGCGATTTTGCAGAAAAGTTTCGGTGACAGACTATCACCAGCCGTCAAGTACTGGATCTTTCTGACCGGAATCATTGCGGTCATTTTTACCGTAATATTCGGCAGTTTTGCCGCCTCATTTTTACACCTGGATCCCGTAGAACAGGCAGTTGTCGAAACACTGTTCAACAAACTGCTGCCCTTTCCATTTATCGGTTCACTTATCCTGGTCGCATTCATCTGCGCCATGGTCAGCCTGCTCTTCCGTTATTACATCATCCCTGTATTGCGCATGTCCGAACAGATCCGCCTGATCACCGCCGCCAACCCGGACTACCGGATCACCCCCGAAGGGGCTCGAGAACTTATCACTCTGGCCAACATGATCAACGAATCTGCTGTTGCCTATCAAACATTGCAGAGCGAAGTGGACATTAAAATCCGCCAGTCAAGTCTCGCCCTCAAAGAAGAACGCAACCGCCTGGCCGCTTTGATGTCGGAACTCCCTTACGGGGTTGTGGTCTGCAACCTGGACGGCAGGATCATGCTGTTCAACAGCCAGGCACAGGAGATGCTGGACGCAGGCAACAGCAAGGACAGTGTCAGCACTATCGGTCTCGGCAGATCTGTCTTCGGACCTCTGGAGAGAGATCCTCTGGTCCACACCCTGGAAGTGATGAATCACTCCTTTGAACAGGGCCAGGTTAAACCGGCCCTCGGACTGATGACCAAACTGTGTGGTGAGAGGTTCATCAGGATCAACATGGCCCCGATCACCAGCAACAGTGAGGAGATCCGTAAAATCACCGGTTTCGTCCTTTCGCTGGAAGATATTACGGGGGAAATCGATGCCGACAGCGAGTGGGACAGAATGTTGCAGAGGATGATTGATAACGTGCAGAATTCTCTCGGTAAACTCAACCGGGAAATCGACACATCCAAAAATATTCGGGGCCATGATGATAAGGTCTGCGAACGACACCGGGAGGTAATCAACCAGGTCTCCAGCGACCTCGAAGAATACCTGGCCATGGCCAGACAGCTCTACAGCGAGCACCAGCGAGCCTACGGCAACCGCGAAAACGTTCTGGCCGATACGCTTTTGGCACTGGTTGCCAACAACCTATTCGAACGCTTCGCCATAGAAACCGGTTCCGATGTTGGTCGACATATCTGGCTTAAGATAGATAGCTATGCGATCCTCCAGGCAATCACGACCCTGGCCGGCCTGCTCAAGGCTGAACACGGCATCTCTTCAATATCGCTGCGCATGACACAGGATGACGACTCCTTTGCAAAGCTTGTACTGCTCTGGGCAGATCAGAAAGTACCAAGCCAGTCGATCCGTGATTGGCTGACACTGCCACTTTTCATGGACAGCGCCGGAGACACCGATTCACCGGGGAAGATCATCGACAAGCACGGCGGGGTTGTGACAATATGCAAGACTGACAAGACATTCTGCGATGGTGCCGAGGTAACCCTGCCGACGGCCCTCGTCGAGGAAACTGCGAGCCTGCAATCTGCCATCGACCCCCGGCCGGTCTCGTTCGAATTCGATCTCTTTCATCAGCCAGGCCAGGAAGCTTTAGGCGAAGTACCGCTACGCAATCTCACATACGTGGCTTTCGATACTGAAACAACCGGCCTGGACCCTTCCGGCGGAGACGAAATCATTCAACTCGGTGCTGTTCGTATTCTAAATAACCGACTTTTGCATAACGAAACGATCGATCAGCTGGTCAATCCACAGCGGGAGGTACCGAAATCTTCAGTTGAAATTCACGGCATTGACCCGGAACTGCTGCCGACACAACCGTCCATCACGGAAGTCCTGCCGAAATTTCATGACTTTGTTGCGGATTCGGTCCTGGTTGCCCACAACGCAGCATTCGACATGCGGTTCCTGCAACTGAAAGAAGATGCTATCGGACTGCACTTCGACAACCCGGTCCTCGACACCCTGTTGTTGTCATCCGTGGTACACCCGAACCTGGAAGGGCACTCACTTGATGCCATCGCCGAGCGGTTCAACATCACAATCATTGGCCGTCACACGGCGCTCGGCGACGCCATGGTCACTGCGGAAGTGCTACTGATGCTGATCCCGCTTCTGGAGGCCCAGGGCATCATGACTCTGGATGATGCGCTCCGGGCTTCTATTCAATCGCCATTCGCCAAAATCTGTTATTGAAGGCAAACCCATGTCCCGAGCATCGAGACCATCTCCGGTTGCTGTTGCGTTTGGTCACAAACTGCCAGATTCGCTTCTTGAAAATTTATCCTAACGCTATAAAATCATCCAATGAGCTTGACAAAAGGGTTTTGTGCTGGTCTACTTAAACGTCTGGTTTTACAAGATAAATAGATATAAATGATCATCCTCGTTCCACATCCCGTGGCTAAAAGGTGCTTGTTGCTCAAATCAACCCAATGGAGGAGACAGATGAAAAACCTGAAATTTCTGGTAGTTCTGGCCATGGTCGCCTTGTTCGCGACCCCTGCGATCGCAGCTGACACGATCAAAATCGGCTTCAACATTCCCCTGACCGGCGACATCCCGGAAGTCGGCGAAGGCTCCAAAAATGCCGCTGAGATGTATAAAGCCGACATCAATGGTGCCGGTGGGCTGGAAGTCGGCGGCAAAAAGTACATGCTCGAGTTCATCTACATGGACAACGAGGCCAAGGCCGACTCGGCAGTCAATGCTGCCCTCAAACTGATCGAACAGGAAGAGGTCGTGGCGATTATCGGTCCTAACTCCTCCAAGCAGGCTGTCCCTGGCGGCGGAACAGCGAACGAAAACCGGGTGCCGATGATCAGCCCCTGGTCTACCAATCCTAATACTACACTGGACCGTCCTTGGGTTTTCCGTGCCGCCTTCCTCGATCCCTTCCAGGGGCCAGTAATCGCCGACTTTGCGGCCAAAAAATTTGGTGCCAAGACCGCAGCTGTGCTCTTCGATATCGCCAACGACTATTCTGTCGGTTTGGCAGAAGTATTTAAAGCTGCCTGGGAAGCCAAGGGGCTCGGCCCGGTGGTGGCTTACGAGTCGAATGGCACCAAAGACCAGGATTTCTCCGCCCAGCTGACCACCATCATCGCTGCCAAGCCGGACTTCATCTTTGTGCCGGAAAACTACAACCAGGTCGCCCTGATTATCCCGCAGGCGCGTGACTTGGGTTACAAGGGTCCGTTTATGGGTTCCGACTCCTGGGGCACACCGGACCTGGTCAAACTCTGTGGCGAGCAGTGCAACGGCCAATACTTCTCAACCCATTACGCTGCTGCCGGCGCCACGGGCGCGACCAAGGTCTTTATCGACCGCTACAAGGAAAAGTACGGTGAAGAGCCAGCTGACTACGCTGCCCTGACCTGGGACTCCATTGGTCTGATGCTGGAAGGGATCAAGAACGCCGGCATGGTCGACCCCGACCCGCGCAAAATGCGCCAAGCCATCCGTGATGGTCTAGCCGCCATCAAGTCGTTTGACGGCATCACCGGCTCGTCCAAGTTTAATGAGCAGGGCGACCCGATCAAGTGCGCTGTCGTGGTCAAAGTCTCCGACGAAGGCACCTTTGTTTTCGAAGAGTCAGTTTGCCCATAACAGGCAACATACATTAAGCAGGAAAAAAGGACGGGGGTCCGTGGACCTCCGTCCTTTTTTGTCCAATCCCTTGTTGGTAATCAAAGACCGGAAAATCAACGATTGATGCATTCATAAAAAAAGATTAAAGTAGAGCGCCGAATAAAAGCATCTGCACAGCTAGCTGTGCTTTGCAATACCCATAATTATTTCAAGGAAGTAGTGTCTAGTGGATTTCATCATTCAGAATGTCTTGAACGCCCTGCAGTGGGGGAGCTTCTACGCTCTCATCGCCCTCGGGTATACCCTGGTCTACGGGGTCCTGCGCCTGATTAACTTCGCCCACGGCGATATCTTTATGGTCGGGGCCTACATTTCGTTTTTCCTTGCCGGATTTCTTGTCGGCCCACTCGTCGGACTCTCGCCGGTGGTGGCCTTTATAGTGATCGTGCCCCTGACCATGGTCCTGACCTCGCTGGTCGGCGTCACCCTGGAGCGGGTCGCTTACCGTCCCCTGCGACGCAAAGGTGCGCACCGGCTCTATGTGGTCATCACCGCCCTGATGTGCGGGTTGATCCTGGAGTACTCGAATCTGGCCGTGCTCGGCGCCAGCCGTTTGAAGTTTCCCGAACTGGTTGAAAAACAGATCTGGAATATTGGCGGCATCACCCTGACCAACCTCAAGGTCATGGTCATCGTGGCCGCTATTCTGGTCTTCCTGTTCCTGCAGTGGGTGGTCACCCGCACCCGGGTCGGAATGGCGATGCGCGCCATTTCATATGACAAATTTGCCATCCCGCTGATGGGCATTCCCGTCGACAACATCATCGTCGTCACCTTTATCCTCGGCTCTGGATTTGCCGGTCTGGCCGGACTTTTGTTCGCCATGAGCTACCCGGTCCTGGAACCGTTCATGGGCATGCTGATCGGCTGGAAGGCGTTTATCGCCGCGGTGGTTGGCGGCATCGGTGATATCAAGGGGGCGTTTGTGGGCGGCTTCCTGCTTGGTTTCATTGAGGTAGGTGTGGTTTCAGTCTTCCCCTCGACCTACCGTGATCTGTTCGCTTTCACCATTTTGCTGTTGATTCTGTGGATGAAGCCGACCGGGCTGTTCGGCATGCCGCAGTCGACCAAGATATAGGTTGGGAGAAATACTCTATGAAAAAATACTCTCTCAACATGCTGCTGGTCGTCTTTGCAATCGGCCTGTTGTTCGCGGCTCACTTCCGCATTATCGACAGCTATATCCAGATTGTTGCCATGACCATCGGCATCAACATCATGATGTCAACCAGCCTGAACCTGGTGAACGGCAATATGGGCGAATTCACCTGTGGCCACGCGGCCTTCATGTGCATCGGCGCTTATATCTCTTCGATCCTGTCGGTATTCTGTTTCGGCAGCAAGTTCGGCGACCCGTTATTGCCGGCAGCATCGGTGCTGATCGTTTTCCCGATCATCGTGCTGATCGGCGGGGCAGTAGCAGCGGTCTCCTCTCTGCTGGTATCGGTGCCGTCCTTCAAAACCCGCGACGACTACCTGGCGATCATTTCCATTGCCGTCAACTACATGATCATCTCGGCTATTGAGAACATGGACTTCATCGGCGGCTCGCGCGGTTTTCAGGGCATGAAAGATACCGTCTGGGCAATGATCGACATTTTCGATGGTCCCTGGATGCTTTTCTGGGTCCTCAACTTCACCATCTTCACTGTCTGGGTGATCCGGCGCTTCATCTCTTCCACCTACGGCAAGGGCGTCAATGCCATCTGCCAGGACGAGGTGGCCGCGGAGATCATGAGCGTCAACACCAACAAGATCAAGATTATCAACTTTATGGTCGCCGCCGGACTGGCAGGATGTGCTGGCGGACTTTACGCACATATCATCGGCTACGTAAATCCGCAGTCCTTCAACATTCTTAAATCGACCGAGGCCTTGGTTATGGTGTATCTCGGCGGCATGGGCTCTCTGTCTGGTGCCGTCATTTCCGCCATCATCTTCACCGGTCTGCTGGAAGTGCTCCGCTCCCAGGCGATCATCGACGGCCTGCTCTCACCTGTTACCATGATGTTTCCCGACTGGGAACCATCTGCGGGCGTCATCAAGTGGGTGATGATTCCCCTGCTGCTGGTCATCGTCATGCAATTCCGACCGGAAGGGATCATGGGCAACCGCGAGTTGAGCGATGTCTTCCCCTGGCTGAAAAAATTCTACAGGTTTAAGTGATGACACAGACACAGACACAGACCGACACGACACCGGTCCTGGAAATCCGCAACCTGACGCAGCGCTTCGGTGGATTGACAGCGGTCAACGATTTCAATGTCCGCCTGATGCCGGGTGAACTGACTGGGCTGATCGGTCCCAACGGCGCCGGCAAGACCACCGTGTTCAACCTGGTCAGCGGGTTTTACCAGCCGACCGAGGGAGAGATCCTGGCCTGCGGAGTGCCGACTGCCGGGCTGCGGCCGCACAAGGTGACCGCCCTCGGCGTCGCCCGCACCTTTCAGAACATTCGCCTCTGGAACGACATGAACGTGCTCGACAACATCCGGGTCGCCCAACATTACTGGCTGGGATACGGATTCTTCCAATCCGTGGTACGAACCAGGCGCTACAAGGCACGTGAGGAAGAGATTGCCAAAGAGGCCGCCGAACTGCTCGACGTCTTCGATCTGAAACGTTATGCCGATGAGTTGCCGAAGAACCTCCCCTACGGTACCCAACGCAAATTGGAGATTGCCAGAGCACTGTCGAGTCACCCGAAGCTGCTGCTGCTCGACGAACCGGCCGCCGGGCTCAATTCGGCCGACGCCAAAGAGCTGATTCGTCTGATACGCTGGATTCACGATAACTTTGATGTGACCATCTGGATGATCGAGCACCACATGGATGTCATGATGGAACTCGCCACGCAGATCAAGGTGATCGACTTCGGGGAAACCATCGCCGAAGGCAACCCGGACCAGATCCGCAACAATCAGGCGGTCATCACCGCCTACCTGGGAGACGATAATATCTGATGCTTCTGCAAGTCGAAAATCTCGAAGTCAAGTATGGCAATATTCAGGCGCTGCATGGCATCAGCTTTCATGTTAACGAAGGCGAAATCGTCACCCTGATCGGCGCCAACGGCGCAGGCAAGACCACCAGCCTCTACTCTATCACCCGGCTGCCACCGCCGGAAGCCCCGCGCGTGGTTGGCGGCGATATCAAGTTTATGGGTGAATCGATCCTCAAGGCCAAGCCGAGCGACGTAGTGAAAAAGATGAACCTCGCTCTCTCTCCGGAAGGACGACGAATCTTCGGCAACCTGTCGGTCATGGAGAATTTGAAGATTGCCACCTATTCCCGTGCCAAGGGTGCCGATCTTGAGGCCGAATACGAACGGATCTTCGACCTGTTCCCGCGACTTAAGGAACGTCGCAATCAACGCAGTGAATCCCTCTCCGGTGGCGAGCAACAGATGTTGGCAGTCGGCCGGGCGCTGATGACCGGCTGCAAGGTCCTGCTGCTCGACGAACCGTCTATGGGCCTGGCTCCGGTACTCAAGTACGAACTGTTCCGAAAACTCAAGCAACTTAACGAAGAGGGAATGACCATCCTGCTCGTCGAGCAGAACGCCAATCTCGCTCTGCACCTGGCCCACCGCGGTTACGTACTCGACACCGGCAATATCGTTGCCGAGGGAACCGGCCGGGAACTTCTCGAGAATCCTGAAGTCAAAAAAGCCTACCTCGGCGGCTGATTCTGTTTACGGCTCATTCCTTCTTATGCAGATTTAACCTCCTGTAATATGGTTATTATTTTAGTTTAAGTAGAGAACCTCTGGAAAATCTCTCCATTTGTTAAGCACCACTTAATAAAATTGAAAAAGCTTGATATTTTAGTGACTTCGATTAACATGTACGCTATGTGATGTGATTTTTTCCAGAAAGGAGATAACCATGCAGAAAGACCTGATCAAAAAAACCGGCAAGAGTGCAATCTCCACTGAGTCTCCGAATTTCACCAAACCTGTCTGGGGAGAACTGGAAATGTCTTGTGATGAGTGCAAGTTCAACGACCAGGATATCGACACCTTCCCTTGCGCCAAGTGTCATACACGCCATTAGCCAACACTCACATGCTCATTGCAAAAAGGCCTTTGCCATCCGTCGGCAAAGGTCTTTTTTTACTTCCATCTCGTTTTCAGTCAATGAAAGCCTTATCTAATTTTTTTCATGTATTTATATATTTTGTTCTTGACTAACTTAATAAGTTTTATTACTTTTCTATACATACAAAGTTTATGGGGAATTACATGTACCAGGCAATAATCTTGACGGACATAGTACTGACCATCAAACCGTTATTTGATTACAACTGAACAGCGTCAATACCTGCTGCAAGGAGCCAAATATGAGCCAGGTTTATTCTGATAATTCACTTTCAATAGGCCGCACTCCCCTGGTGCGTCTGAATCGAGTCGGTGCCAAAGACGGCGCCGCTATTCTCGCCAAGATCGAAGGACGCAATCCGGCTTATTCGGTCAAATGCCGCATTGGTGCTTCGATGATCTGGGATGCTGAAGAAAAAGGGTTGCTCGGTCCCGGACGGGAGCTAATTGAACCGACCAGCGGCAACACCGGTATTGCCCTTGCATTCGTCGCGGCGGCACGCGGGATTCCGATCACCTTGACCATGCCTGAAACCATGAGTCTGGAGCGTCGCAAGGTCCTTAAAGCGCTGGGTGCCAACCTGGTGCTGACTCCCGGTGCCAAGGGAATGGGTGGCGCAATAACTGAAGCGGAAACCATAGCCGCCAGTGACCCGGACCGCTATCTCCTCCTGCACCAGTTCAAGAACCCGGCAAACCCGGCGATTCACGTAAAAACGACTGGGCCCGAGATCTGGGATGACACAGACGGCAAGGTTGACGTACTCGTTTCCGGGGTCGGCACCGGCGGCACCATCACCGGCGTATCACGATATTTCAAGGAAGTCCGCGGCAAGCAGATCGTTTCTGTTGCCGTTGAACCGGAGGACAGCCCCGTGATTACCCAGAAGCTAGCCGGTGAGGTGCTTGAACCAGGCCCACACAAGATCCAGGGCATTGGTGCAGGATTCATTCCTGACACACTGGAGCTGGACCTTGTTGACCGCGTAGAACAGGTCAGTAACGATGAAGCGATCGAATATGCCAGACGGCTTGCCCGCGAAGAAGGCATCCTGTCCGGCATTTCCTGCGGTGCTGCGGCAGCGGTTGCAGCAAGACTTGCGGCACTCCCCGAATTCAAGGGGAAGAACATCGTGGTTATACTTCCCGACTCGGGAGAGCGTTACCTGAGCAGCGTACTCTACGAGGGAATAGTCTGATATTTTCATCAGAGATTCATGAATTGACGTTGCTCAATGATTACTTTTTTCGTTGACAATTGCTTTTCAATTCTTTATTTCTGTTGTCAAATAGCTGCTTGCCAGCAGCGTCTTTATCGAGAGTGGTGGAGGGACAGGCCCTGCGAAACCACAGCAACCGATCCATCTCAGCTTTCAGCTATGGCGGATGACAGGTGCTAATTCCTGCTCCGGATTTCCGGAGGAAGATGAGGACGGAGCTTAAAGGACGTCAAATGATTGTCTCTTCAGGCCCCTTCTCACAATACGAGAAGGGGCTTTTTCATTCTCTTCTCCATCAACTTGAGGAGGTCAAATGAACAGAGGAAAACCATACTCCCTTGAAACCCGCCTGGTACAACTGGGTGTCGGCTATGACGACCGGACCGGAGCCATCAGCATTCCGATCCACCCGAGCGCGACCTACCGCCATCCAGGGGTCGGTGAATCGACCGGCTATGACTACACACGTTCAGGCAATCCGACCAGGCAGGTTCTCGAAGAAGGGTTGGCTGAACTGGAAGGTGGAGCCCGTGGGCTGGTCTTTTCTTCGGGGATGGCCGCACTAACGACTTTTTTCCTCCATTTTTCACATGGAGACCATCTGGTCGTCAGCGAAGACCTTTACGGCGGGACCTATCGTGTCCTCGACCAGATTTTCACCGGTTTCGGACTGACCGCAACCTATGTCGATACCACCAGCACGATAAAAGTCGAGTCGGCAATCAGAGAAAACACCAAGGCGCTCCTTCTCGAAACCCCGGGGAACCCTCTGCTCGGGATCTCGGACCTGGAGGCACTCGGGAGGCTCTGTCGCAAACACAATCTCCTTTATGCCGTCGATAATACCTTTCTGAGCCCGATCCTGCAGCGTCCTTTCGAATTCGGGGCAGATCTTGTCATCTACAGCGCGACCAAGTACCTTGGAGGGCATAACGATCTCTGTGCCGGCGTTCTGGTGGCCCGGAGTAAGGAACTCGGTGAGAAGCTTTACTTCCTACAGAATTCAACCGGAGCGATCCTGCCGCCGATTGACTGCTGGCTGCTGCTGCGCAGCCTTAAAACACTGACGCTGCGCATCGAGCGTCACTGCAGGAACGCCATGCTGGTTGCCAAATGGCTGGTGCAGCACCCGAAAGTCACCGACATCTACTATCCGGGGCTGGCAGGGCATCCCGGCCATGAGTTATCATGTCGTCAGGCCAGCGGTTTTGGCGGCATGCTCTCTTTTCGAGTAGACTCGGAAGAGACCGCACGTTCGATTCTCAAGCGTCTGAAGTTGATTTCTTTTGCCGAAAGCCTGGGAGGCGTCGAATCTCTCATGACCCTGCCGGCCGTGCAGACCCACGGTGATATCCCGGAAGCCGAGCGACTGAGACTAGGCATCTGTGAACGACTGCTGCGCCTCTCGGTGGGCACTGAGTCTCCCGAGGACATCATCGCGGACCTGGAACAGGCTTTGGCTTAAAAAAGGTTCAATGGCACACAAAAACAACGAGCTCATTGTAAGCTTGTTGCCCAGCCAATCAGGTAAACTTAGAATAACTTGAAGCTTGCAGATGATTAATCGGTAGACATTCTACATTGTGCCTAAGCGTCTTTGCGGCTCGATATGAAGCAGGAGAACCATAATATGAACAGGAAAGACTATCGCCCTGCAACATTACTGGTCCACCAGGACAAGGATCGCGATCCGGCGACTGGAGCGGCAACGATACCGATCTACCAGGCATCCACCTATCACCATGAGAGTGGGACCGCTGGAGAATACGACTACGCCCGCAGCGGCAATCCGAGTCGGGAACAGGTCGAAGGGGCCATCGCCATTCTCGAAGGTGGGTTTCGTGGCTTTGCTTATGCCTCGGGAATGACCGCCATCGGCAGTGCGTTAGCCCTGCTCGAAAGCGGCGACCACCTGATTGCTTCGGCAGACCTTTATGGCGGCAGCTGGCGCTTCATCACCGGAGTCCTGCCGCAGCAGGGGATCTCCTTCAGTCTGGTCGATACCGCGGACACGCAAGCCGTAAAGGCTGCTATTACACCACGAACCAGGGCTATTTTCCTGGAGACCCCGTCCAACCCACTCTTCCGGATCACTGATTTGCGGGCAATGGTTGAACTTGCCCGTCAACACAGCCTGATCACCATGCTTGACAACACCTTCATGACGCCTCTGCTGCAACGTCCGCTCGATCTCGGCATCGATATCACCATTCACAGCGCGACCAAGTTTCTCGGCGGCCACAGTGATATATTGGCAGGCCTGGTAGCAGTCAATGACAGTGCCCTTGGCAAGCGGCTCAAGTACTTTCAGAATGCTTTTGGAGCAGTACTGTCGCCCTTTGACTCCTTCCTGCTCTCAAGGGGCATCAAGACTCTCAAGGTGAGACTTGATGCAGGGCAACGTTCCGCCGAGGAACTCGCTCGACGCCTGACAGAACATCCGGCCGTCGGCAGAGTATGGTACCCGGGTCTGGACAACTTCGAAGGCCGGGACCTGCATTTCTCCCAGGCTTCCGGAGCTGGAGCGGTTCTATCTTTTGAACTCCGCGAAGAGCCACAGGTTAAAAAACTTCTCGGCAACGTCAAGCTGCCGATCATTGCACCCAGCCTCGGCGGCGTCGAAACCATCCTCACTCATTGCTGGTCAATGTCGCACGGGGCGATCCCGGCAGATGACAAGCTTCGCCAGGGGATATCCAAGAGGCTGCTGAGGATATCGGTCGGTCTTGAAGATATCGAGGACCTGTGGGAAGACCTGGAAAGCAGTCTGTCCTGAAATCTCTTGCTGTTATAATCTCTATGCCAGCTACAGACCCTGAAATTGATTGAAAGAGCAAGGAGATTATGCTAAACATCTGAATCTTGTCAAAGTTGGCCGCTGTAGCTCAGCTGGTAGAGCAGCTCACTCGTAATGAGCAGGTCGTCCGTTCGAGTCGGATCAGCGGCTCCATAATATAAAAGGCGGACCCGTGAAGATCGGGGCCGCCTTTTTATTACCCTAGACCAAAATGGTACCGACATACATGGTTATTACTTTGATCCGATGCGAGATTTGACAGGACAAAGAATCTGTTTATACAAGATAAAGAGGGAGGATGAGAACCTTGAGACATCTGGTAACTGCATACTTCATGTTCTTGATGATGATTGCATCAGCTCACGCCGATGAACCACGTACCGTTGCCATTTATAAACAGCACACCCAATCACCTGACCACAAAAAGGGAAATTTTGATCACCTAACGCATCATATGCTTTATTTGAGCGGAGTCGCGGATGCGTATAAAATTATGAACATCCGCAGGACGGCTGCCGACGGTCACCCCCTCTACTGTCAACCGTTTGATGTGAGCCTGAATGGCAACGATTACATCAGGATTCTTGATCTAAGCCTTAATCATCCCGAAGCCCCCTTGCCGGATGACATGACGGTCGCCGAGGCTTTACTGTTGGCTCTGCAGGAGGAGTTCCCCTGCAAGTAGAAAGCGTACATATCACCGACAAACCCAAAGGGCCCGGACATAACGCCGGGCACTTTTATCTGAACGCACTCAAGCTTCATATCACCTTACATCAGTAAAGACGCAAAGCCGGTGCCAGCAAGTTACTCCCTGACGACCTCAACCATATACCCGTCCGGATCAGACAGGAAGTAGAAACGGGCCCCCTGGCCCGGTAAGCCCTTGAGCGGCTTCGGATTCAGCCCCATCTCCTCGTGGCGCTTGTGTGAAGCTTCAAGGTCGACTACGGCGACTGCAAGGTGGGAGTAACCGTTCCCCAGTTCATAGGGCTCTGCCTGGTCATGGTTCCAGGTCAGTTCGAGCTCGAAGTCACTGCCCGGCGAGCGCAGATAGCTCAAAGTGAACTTGTGCTCGGAGTAATCCTTGCGACGCGCCACTGTAAAACCAAGCGCCTCGGCATAAAACTTCTCCGACCTCTCCAGATCCATAACCCTGATGCAGGAGTGTATCATTCGATAAGTCATAAGCTTACTCCTCTGCCTTTTGGGTGTCTGATTTATCCGGAATTATAACAGAAAATAATGAAGAGTGAGGTGCTTCACCCGGGTCACGGATCAGCCCTTCTCTTTACCGGGTTGGGCCTTGTTCTTCTTGATAACGAACGGGTGGGCCTGGCGGCTGACAATATAATCAGCAAAGACCTTGAACCAGATGGTCACGCCGGCAACAGCACTCCAGGTTTTGTAAGGAGAAAATATATTTTGAATCCCGGCAAACGTCAGAAGAACCCCGAGGATTGTCACGAGCGCGGTACCGCCCGCCAGCAGGTTAACAACACCGGTCGCCGGCGCCCATTTTGCGGGGGATGCTGGTGGCTCACCACGTTTTAGCGCAACCTCGGAATAATCCTTCTTGATGAAAATACGGTAAGCCCGGCGCAACCAGATAAACGCCATGGGGAAAAGGGCCAAAAAAAGTATCCATGTAATGACGGAACTGATATCAAAAATCATTCTTTACTCCAGGTAGCCCTGCATCAGTAGCCAGGTATAATTTTTAAATTCTTTTACCCGAGGTTGACGGGTCAATCAATGAAAATCTTGAAAAAAACCCCGCCAGACTGGCTGGCGGGGTCAATTGATCAGGCAAGAGCCGGATCAGAGATTGCACTAAAGACTAGTGTGCGCCATCAACAGCCTTGGAACCGCGCGGGATACGTACGCTTTCCACCAGATGCTGAATATGCTCGGGAGGATCGGGAGTGACCTTGCTGACCACGTAGGCGACACCAAAGTTCACCAGTGCGCCGACACCACCGATCGCGTTCGGCTCGATGCCGAGGAAGAAGTTCGCTTTGCCGCCGAACATGTCGAGGAACTCGGTGCCCTTGATGAAGAACAGGCCCTTGTGAGCGAACACGTAGATCATGGTGAAACCGATGCCGGCGACCATACCGGCGATCGCGCCTTCCTTGTTCATCTTCTTGTTGAAGATACCCATCATCAGAGCAGGGAAGATCGAGCTTGCAGCGAGACCGAAGGCGATGGCCACGGTACCGGCTGCGAAGTCCGGCGGGTTGAGGCCGAGGTAACCGGCGACAACGATCGCACAAGCCATCGAGATCTTACCGGCCAACAGCTCGCCCTTCTCGGAGAGGTCAGGCATCCACATGTCCTTCAGGAGGTCATGGGAGATAGCTGACGAGATGGCCAGCAACAGACCGGCAGCGGTCGAGAGTGCTGCAGCCAGACCACCGGCAGCGACCAGAGCGATAACCCAGTTGGGCAGCCTGGCGATTTCGGGGTTGGCGAGAACGATGATGTCGCGGTTAACACTCAGCTCGTTGCCATTCCAGCCGGCAGCGACAGCACCCGCAGGCGGATTCTTGTCATTGTAGAACTGGATCCGGCCGTCGCCGTTCTTGTCTTCGAACTTGAGCAGGCCGGTGACTTCCCAACGCTTCATCCAGTCGGGTCGCTCTTCGTACTTGATGCTGTTTTCAGCTGCGAACAGATCGCCGCCGCCTTTGACAGCCTTGTTGACGGTCGCGTGCAGGTTCAGTTTCGCCATGGCGGCAACGCCAGGAGCCGTGGTGTACAGGATGGCGATAAACACCAGTGCCCAACCAGCGGAAGCACGTGCGTCCCTAACCTTGGGTACCGTGAAGAAACGGATGATAACGTGCGGCAGACCCGCAGTACCGATCATCAGGGAGAAGGTGTAGACGAACATGTTCAGGGTGCTGATACGGGTCGAGGTGGTGTACTGCGGGAAGCCGAGGTCGGTAACGACCTGATCGACCTTGCCGAGCAGGGTCATGTCGGTGCCAACAAAGTCACCGCCGAGGCCGAGTTGCGGCAGCGGGTTGCCGGTCAGTGCCATCGAGATGAAGATTGCCGGGATGGTGTAGGCAAAAATCAGAACGCAGTACTGGGCAACCTGGGTGTAGGTGATGCCTTTCATACCGCCGAAAACCGCGTACATGAAGACGATACCCATACCGACGAAGATACCGACGTGGTTGGATACGCCCAGGAAGCGGGAGAAGGCAACGCCGACGCCGGTCATCTGGCCGATGATGTAGGTCGTCGAGGCGATCAGCAGGCAGATAACGGCCACCGAGCTTGCGCCCTTGGAGTAGTAACGGTCACCGACGAACTGGGGTACGGTAAACTTACCAAACTTACGCAGGTAAGGTGCCAGCAGCATGGCCAGGAGAACGTAGCCGCCGGTCCAACCCATCAGGAACAGTCCACCACCGTACCCCATACCGGCGATCAGGCCGGCCATGGAGATAAAGGACGCTGCGGACATCCAGTCAGCGCCGGTTGCCATACCGTTCAGGACAGGGTGGACACCACTGCCTGCAACGTAGAATTCACTCGTGCTGCCAGCACGGGCCCAAATAGCGATACCAATGTACAGAGCAAAGGTAAGGCCGACAACGAGATAAATAGTAGCTTGAAGACTCATTAATTATCCTCCTTTACTCTTCGTGAACGTCGAATTTTTTGTCGATATTGCCCATCAACTTAGCGTAGATGAAGATCAAGGCAACAAAGACATACATCGAACCCTGCTGTGCCCACCAGAAACCCATCGGGTAACCACCAAGCTTGATCCCGTTAAGCGCGTCAGCGAACAGGATTCCGAATCCGTAGGACACAATGAACCAGACAAAGAGAACACATGCAATGAGCTTCAGTGTTGCATACCAATAAGCTTTTCCTGCTTCTTCACTCATAAAAACCTCCTTCAGGTTAGGTAAAAATACTTACGATGCTGCAAAAGAGAATTATTTCGCCTACCACCTCCCTTAACTCTGCTCGGAAATTTTCTGGGTACTGCTCCGATGCTGTTTGGTCTCCCGCCACGGCTGTTGGGCAGCATGTAAGGAGACAAGGTTTTAATTTTCAGTTACAACGTTTGATATCAGGGCCGGAAAACCCGGCAAAAACTGGCAATATAAAAACTTTTTAGAAGACTAAAAAAATCAGATTTTAACCATCGTTATTTTTCTTTAAGGGGCAAAAACCCCAATAAACTTGAGGTTGGACAGAAGATAGCTTGACACTCGTCGCTGAGTCAATAAAAAAATATAACGTTGTTTCGTTTTTGTCAAGCCTGCTCATAAACACTCGCAGAATCGATAGCTTTCAGAGCGCTGGAATTTGCCCGTCACAAGTATAGCAGCAAAACACAAGTTTGGTAGTCCACGCCCTGTTTTGTTTATCAAATCATATTGATTATTTGTCCAAAGGTGTCATCCATTTGTTGCATAATAGGCCGAATCCATAGACAATGTTGACGATTCCGCCCGATCTCAAGGGGATAATTATGCCCGGCAGTAATTTTAACGAAGAGAGTTTTTTCTTCCTTCGTGTAAACAATGTTTGTCGCAGCCCGGCGGCCACCTGCTCACCCGATATCGGCGTGATTGAAGCAGCACGCCTGATGCGTGATCAGAATATTGCCGGACTCATTGTCATCGACGACAACAACCCGATCGGCATCCTTTCGGTACGTGACCTGCGGGACATCATGGCTGAGGATGGAGCGAACCTCCCAACTCACAGGGTCCGTGACGTCATGCACACCGGCGTCATCACTGTCAGACATT
>Ga0102946_1000133_pt1 | contig 25297 bp, 25 predicted proteins | sample SalPon2A_A_D1_MG_FD_78209 | JGI IMG/M metagenome (GOLD analysis project Ga0102946, IMG submission 78209) | Soil microbial communities from South San Francisco under conditions of wetland restoration - Salt Pond MetaG R2A_A_D1_MG | ecosystem: Environmental > Terrestrial > Soil > Wetlands | place... | reverse complement strand
TGTGGCGGCACGAACCTGGCAAGAAGGCCAGGTCGGCTAGACACAGACCACGGAGGCGGGCCATCTGGCCCGCCTCTTTGGTTCGTGCCCCCGCTCCTCTCAAGCTCAGGGGAGCCTGCCGTCAGCGCCTGTACCGGCATGAAGGACATGGATCAGACGCGCAGTGAGGAGTCGGGCTTCACCCTGGTCGAGCTGCTGGTCGTCATGCTCATCCTCGGAAGCCTGGCCGCGATCGCCGTCCCGTCCTTTTTGAATCAGCGCGACAAGGCCCGTGACGCTGAGGCCAAGGCCGGCGCCCGCACCGCCCAGACCGCGATGGAGACCTACGCGATCGACAACGGTGGCTCCTACGCCGGCGCCGCGGCCGACGGCGGCGATCTAAAGGGCATTGAGGAGATCCTCATCGACTTCACGGTTACCGTTGCGTCCACCGACGACACCTACACGCTGCGCGTCGACTCGGACACGGGGAACTACTTCACGATCTCCCGAGCCGCCAGCGGCATTGTCGCGCTCGACTGCCAGGCGCGAGGCGAAGGCGGTTGTCCCGCTGACGGCAACTGGGGCGGCTAGCCTCGACCGCCGGCTCCGCCCCTTGTCCAGCGGGACGATCCGGCGCTCAACCGGACGGGCCCCGCTGCCGATGAACTGTCTGGCGGAGCGCTTGCGCCATCGCCACAGAGGCCCCCATCAGTATGTACGCCAGCGAGACCCCGATAGTCGAGGACGAGAGCGGCTTCACGCTGATCGAGCTCATGACCGCGATGGCGATCCTGATCGTCATCTTCATCGCGACGCTCGCGATGCTCGATTTCGCGGTCAAGTCGGAGCCCGAGATCGCGGAGCGCAACAACTCGGTTCGCGACGCCCAGGTCGAGGTGGAGCGGATGGTCCGGGAGCTGCGGACCTCCTACGACGTGCTCGCCTCGACGTCCACCACGCTGAGCGTGCTCACCTACCTCAACCGCTCGGCCTGCGCCGGCGCCGACGACGGGGGTGCCACCGCTCGCAAGTGCCGGATTGACTACTCATGCGCGTCGGGGGCGTGCACCAGGACCGTGAGCGAGGAGGACGGATCGGCCGCGGGCCCGGTCCGCACGCTCGCCACCGGCCTGACGAGCAGCTCGGTGTTCTCCTACTCGCCCAGCTCCTCGGAGCCGACGGCGATCAACGTCACCCTCAGCCTCAAGGCCGCCGACCGGGACGGGGAGGACGCGATCACCCTGTCCGACGGGGCCGCGCTGCGGAACCTGAGCGGGGGCGAGGCGTGAGCCGACGCCTCGAACCACTCCTTCGCGATCAGCGTGGCTTCACGCTGATCGAGGGGATCGTTGCGGCGCTGCTCGTCGCGCTGGTCTCGCTCGCCGTGATGACGGCGTTCGACACGGCCCGTCGCGCCACCTTCCGCTCCGAGCAGTCCCAGGTCGCGACCGACCGCGCCCAGCAAGAGCTCGAGGCGATCCGGGCCCTGGGCTATGAGAGCGTCGCGCTGACCTCGGCACCCTCCGGCTCGAGCGATGAGAACGATCCCCGGTTCCGCGTGAGCGGCAGCGACTACGCGCTCAGTCGGGACGGCACCGATCCACAGCCGCTCGTGATCGAGGGCGGCGCCCTCTATGACAGCGGCGTCGTCGAGGGTGCTGCTGTCGATCCCGGCCCGACTCCGTTCACGTCCGGCGACATCAGCGGCGAGATCTACCGGTTCGTCACCTGGCGCGACGACCCCAACTGCCCAGCGCTGACCTGTCCCGGCGCCCAGGATCTGAAACGCGTGGTCGTCGCGATCGCGATCGACGCCACCGCCGTCGGTGGCACCCGCGGCTACGTCGAGGTGCAGTCGGACGTGATCGATCCCGAGGACAGTGCGATCGGTGACGACGACATCCCCGGCCTCGGCGACCTGATCGTCGCGCAGCAGTTCTGGCTCTCCGACGAGCGCTGCGTTGCGACCGGCGAGCCGAGCCGCCCGGATCCGGTGACCGAGCCGCTCACCTCGCACGCCGTCCGCAATACCTTCGGGTACAACTGTGACTCGGGAACCGCGGGCCGCCCGGATGCGCTGCTCACCTCCGCGCCGCTCAACCTGCTCGAGGACGTCGACTTCGCCAACGACCTCGAGCCGACTCCGCCCGAGGCGGATGCCGGGATTCAGTTCAACGTTGGCGGCTCCAACGGATGCAAGTTCAAGCCCACCGGCACGAACGCCTACAAGGAGAGCCATCTCTGGGTGTCCGAGAAGCTGCCGCAGGACTTCAGCATGACCGGCGGTGCGACGCTGGAGCTCTGGACGCGGGCGATCAACGACATCGAGACCTCGGGCAGGATCTGCGTGACGCTGTTCACGCGGTCCGAGGATCCCCTCGAAGGCTTGCCTCCGACCGATGTCCGGCTCGCCGACGCGGACAACCCGGGCAACCTTTACTTCACCGGGACGATCAACGAGTGGCCCGCCGGGGCGTGGCAGAAGATCCGGATCCCGATGAACTTCGACCCGGCCACGGCTCTGGTCGGTGAGCGCGTCGGGGTCGCGATCGGGCTCGAGAAGTCCGGGTCGCCCAGCGATCAGCTCATGTTCCAATACGACCACGTCGACTTTGACAGCCGGCTGGAGGTCGAGACAACGACCCCGCTGACGTCCTGAGCAGCGCCCAGCGCTCAATGTCTTCGCGTGAGCGGCCGATAGGTTCCGCAGCGTGGTGTCTCAGATCGTCTTCATCGGGGTCCTCGGACTGGTGCTCGGCAGCTTTTTCAGCGTCGTCGCATACCGCCTCCCGCGGGGAGAGTCGATCGTTCGGCCTCGTTCGCACTGCCCAAGCTGCAAGACGCAGATCGCCAACCGCGACAACATCCCGCTGATCGGATATATCGCCCAGCGCGGGAGGTGCCGCCACTGCGGGGCGAAGATCCCGATCACCTACCCGCTGCTCGAGGCCGGGCTCGCCCTCGCCTTCATCGGCTGCTTCCTCGCCTTCGAGGACGATGTGGCCGAGCTCGGACTGGCGCTGACGTTCTGCTCGACCCTGTTCGTGATCACGGTCACCGACCTCGAGCACCGGATCATTCCCAACCGGGTCCTGATCGTCAGCGCCGCGATCGGCGCGGCGATCGCCTTCCCGACCGATCCTGAGGGCATCGACGAGCGGCTGATCGCTGCGGTCGCGGCCTCCGGCTTCCTGTTCCTGGTCGCGATCGCCTACAAGGGCGGAATGGGGATGGGCGACGTCAAGCTCGCCGCGGTGATGGGCCTCTACCTGGGACGGGCGGTTGCGCCGGCCCTGCTGATCGGCTTTGCCGCGGGCGCGATCTACGGCCTTGCGCTGATCGCCCGACGGGGCGCCGAAGCCCGCAAGTCGAAGGTCCCGTTCGGCCCCTTCCTCGCCCTCGGCGGCCTGGTCGGGCTGTTTGCCGGCGACGAGATCGTCGACTGGTACATCGACAGCTTCTTCGACGGCTGATGCGTCGGGCGCGGTGCCGCATGCAAGCACGCGATCAACGTTCCGTCCCCTCGTCCAGATCGATTCAAGCCGCGCGCACGATCGGCCGATGATGAGTGGACCAAGCGGACCCCTTCAGGCCTCAGTGTGAAGCTCGTAACAAAGAAGCCCACGACCGTTGTCGGACTCGATATCGAGGCCGGGAGCGTCGCTGCCGCGGAGATCACGATCAACGGCGACGCCCGGCTCGGACGCACCGGGATCGCGCCGCTGGCCCCGGGGATCACCCGCGAGGGAGAGATCGCCGATCCGGAAGCGCTCGGCGCGGTCCTCAAGGATCTCTTCTCGGAGCAGAAGCTGAACAAGAACGTCCGCGTCGGCGTCGCGAACCAGCGGGTCGTGGTGCGCTCCCTGCGGATGCCCAGCATCGAGGGCCGCGACGAGCTCGAGACGGCGATTCGCTTCCAGGCACAGGACCACATCCCGATGCCGCTCGAGCAGGCTGTGCTCGACTGGGAGGTGATCGCCCCCCGCGTCGGCGAGGGCGGCAAGCAGATGGACGTGGTCGTGGTCGCCGCGCGTCGCGACATGGTCACCGCCCTCGCTCAGGCTCTGGACCACGCGGGCCTGCGCCCGGTCGGGGTCGACGTCTCGGCCTTCGGGATGATCCGGGCGCTCGCCCACGAGCAGCCGGACCCGGAGCCCGAGCCGATTCCCTACGAGGAGCGGGTCGGCACGGACGGCGCGCCGATCGAGCCGGTCGAGCCGATGCTCCCGGCGCGCCTCTACTGCAACCTCGGCGACGTCACCAACCTCGCCGTGGCCCGGGGCTCCGCCTGCCTGTTCACCCGTGTCGCGTCGTTCGGCGTCGAGGGGATCGCGCAGCGGCTCGCGGAGCGGCGAGGCCTGACCCTCGAGCACGCCCGCCAGTGGCTCGTTCACACGGGTCTCGAGCGGCCCGTCGAAGCGATCGAGGGGGACCCGGACACGGTGGCCGCCGCTCGGGACGCGCTCGCCGAGGGTGCCTCGAAGCTCGCGGACGAGCTGCGGCTCTCGCTCGAGTTCTACGGTGCCCAGGAAGGCGCTCTGAGTGTCGATGAGGTGATTGCCTGCGGTCCCGGGACGACGATCGAGGGTCTCACCGAGCGGCTGCAGCGGGAGCTGGGGTACGCCTTCAAGGTCGGCCGTCCGTCGGCGCTGGCCCATCTCGACGACGACTCCGCGGCTCGCCTGACGCTCAGCTACGGGCTCGGGCTGGAGGAGTAGCGGCATGCGCCCGGTCAATCTGATTCCGCCCGAGGAGCGCCGCGGCGATGCCGCGCCGACGCGCACGGGTGCCCTCAGCTACGTCGTGATCGGCCTGCTCGGGCTGATCCTGGCCGGCGTCACCGGAGTGGTGCTCTCGAACGAGAGCGTCAAGAACAAGCAGGTCGAGGTCGCGGCCCTCGAGCAGGAGGCCTCGGAGGCGGAGGCGCGAGCGCAGAGCCTCGCGTCGTTCACGCAGTTCGAGGCGCTGAAGGAGGCGCGAGTGGACACGATCGCACAGCTCGCCACCTCGCGATTCGACTGGGAGCGCGTGATGCGCGAGCTCGCCAAGGTGATTCCCGAGCACGTGTGGCTGGTCAACCTGACGGGCAAGGCCAGTCCCGAGGTCAAGGTCCCCGAGGAAGCCAACATCGCGCTGCGCAGTGCGATTCCCGGCTACGCGCTCGAGCTGGTCGGCTGCGCCCGCAGCCAGCGCGACGTCGCCGCGCTGATCTCCTCGATCCACGACATCGACGGCGTCACCCGGGTGACGGCGCCACTGTCCGAGAAGCCCAAGGACGAGGTCGCCCAGACCGGCGAGAGCGACCAGGTTCGCGACGACTGCAGGACCCGGAACTTCGTTACCCAGTTCGAGCTAGTCGCCGCCTTCGACAGCCCTTCCCCGCCGCTCGGTGCGGGTGGTGGCGGGACCCTCCCGCCGGCGGGAGGGGGCACGGCGCCCGCTCCGGCCCCGGAGCCCGCTCCCGAGGGTGGCGAGTCCGACGGCGGCGCCGGCGAGGTCCAGCAGACCCGGGCGGAGGGCTCGAACGAGGTTGCCGAGGCCAAGGGTGACGCCGAGCAGGCAGCCAACGTAGTCCCGGGGGGAGGCGGCTGATGAAGGGCGCTGACCGCATGATCCTCCTGGTCCTGCCGCTGCTCGCGCTCGGGATCGCCTTCTGGTTCCTGTTCATCGCGCCGAAGCGGAGCGAGTCCGGCGACCTCCAGGACCAGATCACGAGCCTGGAGGAGCGGATCGACTCCGCGAACGCCCAGATCGCCAGCTCCGAGCTCGCTCGCGACAACTTCTCGAAGAACTACGGGACGCTCGTCAGCCTCGGGCGCGCCGTCCCCGAGAACGAGAGCGAGCAGGCGACCCTGATCTTCGACCTCGCCGGCCTCTCGAAGCAGAACAAGCTCAACTTCCGCAACTTCCAGGTCACCGACGCCGCGGGCGCGGCGGGCGAGGCCGCGCCGCCGCCGACGCAGACTCCAGCCGAGCAGTCGGAGGAGCGCGCCGATACCGCGGGCCAGGACCCCCAGCCGGTGGGCGTGACCACGGAGGCGATCGCCTCGACCCTGCCGATCGGCGCGGTGGTCGGCCCGGCCGGGCTGCCCGTGATGCCCTACGACTTCAGCTTTCTCGGCAACTTCTTCGATATGGCGACGTTCTTCGGCGACATCGATGACAACGTGATCTACGAGCGGAAGAAGGGCAAGGTCAACGTCGACGGCCGGCTGATGACGATCAACGGCTTCGCGCTGACGGGGGATCAGTTCACCGGCTTCCCGAACGTGGAGGCGAACTTCTCGGTCACGACCTACCTGGTGCCGCCCGGCCAGGGCCTGCAGGCCGGGGCGACTCCCGCCGGTCCGGCCCCGGTCAGCGCCGCCGACCCGGCCACCGTCGCGAACACGGGAACGACACCATGAAGATCTTCAAGGACCTCTACCGCGACCTCCGGGACAAGAAGCTGCTCCCCGTCGTCGCGATCCTCATCGCGGCGATCGTCGCGGTCCCGCTCCTGCTCGGCGGCGGTGACCCCGAGCCGGTTGCCCCGACGGCGGACAGCAGCGCGGTCGGCGCCGGCGCGGATGACGCCCCCGAGGCGCGCGCCGTGGTCGTCCAGCAGCCGCCGTCGATCCGCGAGTTCGACAAGCGCCTCGACAGCTTCCAGCGCAAGAACCCGTTCAAGCAGCAGCTCACGGGCCCGACCAAGAAGCAGCAGCAGGCGCAGAACGGCACGCTCGAGGACACCTCAGCAGACGGCGGCGGCGGGGGCGGCGGAGCCGAGTCCGCGGACGGCACCGGCGGCGGTAATTCCGGCGGCGGCGGTGATTCCGGCGGCAATGGCGGCACGGAGACCGAGGAGTTCCTGATCACGTATCAGATCGACGTCAAGGTTGGCGTGGCCGGCGACACTGAAAAGAAGAAGGGCGTGAAGCAGTTTTCCTTCCTGCCCGGCGTCAAGCGTCCCGTCGTCCAGTTCATCACCGGCGAGGGCAACGAGGCGTTCTTCGTCGTCTCCCGAAACGTCGGCAAGACCTCGGGCGATGGAGCCTGTGCCCCGAGCAACAAGACCTGTTCCTTCCTGCTGCTCAAGAAGGGCGAGGAGCACAAGTTCGTCTACCAGCCCGACGGCCGGACCTACAGGCTGAAGCTGACCAACGTCAAGCGGATCGTGACGGAGGTCGGCTCGGGCGAGGCTGCCGGCGAGGCCAAGAAGGCCTTCGACTCGCTGCGCGGCCCGTAGGGCCGGTACGGATTCACCCAGGGCGAGGGCGAGGCCATCCAATCGGAAGGCGGTCTAGCCTTCCCGGCCGATGGCGCGCTTCGAATTCGTCACCGCTGGTGAATCACACGGCCCCGGGCTGACCGCGGTCGTCGAGGGCATGCCGGCGGGTCTCGAGCTCGATCGCGAGGGGCTCGACGCTGACATGGCGCGTCGCCAGCTCGGGCACGGGCGCGGCGGCCGGATGAAGATCGAGTCGGACTCGGTCGAGATCCGCTCGGGCGTACGGCACGGCCGGACCCTCGGCAGCCCGATCGCGGTCCTCGTCGCCAACCGCGACTACGCGAACTGGGAGGAGCGGATGAACCCGTGGCCGGTCGACGCGGACGTCGACCAGGTTCACCTTCCGAGGCCAGGGCATGCGGACCTGCCGGGCATCCTCAAGTACGGACACGACGACATTCGCAACGTCCTCGAGCGCGCGAGCGCCCGCGAGACCGCTGCCCGCGTCGCCGCCGGGGCGCTCGCCCGGCAGTTCCTCGCAGCGCTCGGGGTGACGATCCGCAGCCACGTGACCAGGATCGGGGCGGTCTCCGGTCCGCCGGCGCCGGAGCTGGGCCCGGAGGCGTTCGAGGGCGTCGACGATGACCCCGTGCGCTGCCTCGACCCCGGGACCTCGGCGGCGATGGTCGAGGAGATCAATCGTCTGCGCAAGGAGAACGAGAGCCTTGGCGGCAACTTCGAGGTTCGCGCCTGGGGGCTCGCGCCGGGCCTCGGCTCACACGTGAGCTGGGAGGAGCGCCTCGACGGCCGCATCGCCCAGGCGATGGTGTCGATCCAATCGATCAAGGGCGTGAGCATCGGCCCGGCGTGGGAGGTCGCGGCCTCGCGCGGCTCCGAGGCGCACGACGAGATCTTTCACGAGGCGGAGGAGGGCTACCGCCGCGAGACGAACCGCGCGGGCGGTCTCGAGGGCGGGATGACCAACGGCGAGCCCCTGCTCGTCCAGGTCGCGATCAAGCCGATCTCGACCCTGACCAAGCCGCTGCGCTCGGTCGACATCCACAGCAAGGAGCCGAAGGCGGCCCACAAGGAGCGCACCGACTCCACCGTCGTGCCCGCTGCCGCCGTCGTCGGCGAGGCGATGCTGGCGCTGGCCCTGGCTCGCGCGTACCGGGAGAAGTTCGGCGGCGATCACATCGACGACGTTCGCGCGGCGCTCGCGCACTACCGCGAGCGGATCGCGGGGTAGCGTCGCATCGTGGAGGCGCGCGGCCGGAACAGCCGGAGTGCGATCGCCCTGATCGGCTTCATGGCCGCCGGAAAATCCGGGGCCGCGGCGGCGATCGCCAGGCGACTCGGCGAGCCGCTGCTCGACACGGATGAGCTGATCGCCGGACGGCTCGGCGAACCGCTCGAGACCTTCTTCGAGCGGGAGGGGGAGTCCGCCTTCCGACGGCTCGAGGAGGAGGTCGTGCTCGGCGCGCTCGGGCGGGGCGGGGTCGTCGCGCTCGGTGGCGGGGCGCTCGGATCCGAGGCGGTCCGGGATGCGCTCTCCCGGCACGTACCCGTCTGGTGCAGGGTTCGCGAGGAGGTCGCCTGGGAGCGTGCCCACGGCACGGGGAGGCCGCTCGCCGCCGACCGCGAGACGTTCGGGAGGCTCTTCGAGCAGCGCCGGCCGTTCTACGAGGCGCACGCGCGAGTCGTGTTGCCGCGCGGGGGCGAGGAGACCGCGGCGGCAGCCGCTCGCTGGATCGCCGCCCTCCGCGACCCGCGGCTCGACGGCTGCCGGATTGCCTGGGGCCGGACCGCCTCGGGTGAGTACCCGGTCCTCGCCGGCGCCGGCGCCGTCTCCGCCTATGACTGTGGCGCGCCGCGTCCCGGTGCGCGGCTGTTCGCGATCGCCGATCCGGAGGCCACGGCCGGCGCCGCGCGGGCCCCGGCGATGGCGGCGGCGACGCTGACCGCCGCCGGGGGCGAGGAGGCCAAGACGATCGCCGAGGCCGAGCGCCTGCTGACGGAGCTGGCCGAGGCCGGCGTGCGCCGCGACGATGCGATCGCCGCCGTGGGCGGGGGAGTCGTCGGCGACCTGGGCGGCTTCTGCGCGGCCGTCTATCAGCGCGGGGTTCCCGTCGTCCAGGTTCCGACGACCCTGGTCGCCCAGGTCGATTCGGCGATCGGCGGGAAGACGGGCGTCGACCTTCCGACCGCGAAGAACTACGTGGGTGCCTACCACCAGCCGGCGGCTGTGCTCTCCGATCCGGGCGCGCTCGCAAGCCTGCCGGAGGCCGAGCTCGCCGCCGGCTGGGCCGAGGTCGTGAAGACCGCGCTGATCGCGGGCGGCTCGCTCTGGGACCGGGTGCGCGCGATGGACGGCCCCGCCGGCGAGCTACTGCCGGAGGTGATCTTCGACTGCGCCCTGACCAAGCTCGCGGTCGTCGCCGAGGACGAGCGCGACTCCGGCCGGCGCGCCGTGCTCAACCTGGGCCATACCGTCGGACACGCGATCGAGGCCGCTACCGGCTACGGCCGCTACCGCCACGGCGAGGCCGTCGGGCTCGGCCTGCTCGCGGCGCTGCGCCTGTCCGGGACCGGCGAGCTGCGTGCCGAGGTCGCCGAGCTCCTCGCCGCCGGGGGCTTGCCCACCGCGCTCGACCCCGCGGTCGATGTCGAGGAGGTGCTCGCCGCAACCGGCAGGGACAAGAAGCGGACCAGCGCCGGCCTCGGCTTCGTCCTCGTGCGCGAGCCGGGAGCGGTCGAGCACGGTGCGAGCGCCGACGCCGGCGACGTCCGGGCCTCGGTGGAAGAATTGCTCGGATGACGGTGGGCTCCCACAACCGGATCGAGGTCCTTCACGGGATCAACCTCGACACGCTCGGGCGCCGCGACCCCGAGCAGTACGGGACCTTCACGCTCGCTGAGCTCGAGACCAAGATCAAGCGGATGGCGCACGAGCTCGGGCTGATCACGACGTTTTTCCACACCAACCACGAGGGGGAGTTCGTCGAGCACCTGCATCGATTGCGGGAGATGGCCGATGCGGCGATCATCAACGCCGGCGCCTGGACCCACTACTCGTGGGGCATCCGGGACGCGCTCGAGGTGGCGGAGGTACCCGCGGTCGAGGTGCACATCTCCGACGTGCGGAGCCGCGAGGAATGGCGACGGCTGTCGGTCTTCGACGGGCTGGTGCTTGAGAAGATCTCCGGCGAGGGGCCGGACGGGTACCGGCTGGCCCTGGAGCGGCTCAACGACGAGCTCGGGGCCTAGTGGCTTCGGAGGAAAGGGCCGAGCGACTCGGAGCCCGCATCGCCGAGCGCGGAATCGACGCGCTGATCGTGGGCGACCTGGTGCACCCGGGGGACTCTGGCCGTGACGCGATCGCCGATGTCAGCTGGCTGAGCGGCTTTACCGGGAGCAGCGGCCTGGCGCTCGTCGACGCGGGCGGGGCGTGCACCTTCATCACCGACTTTCGCTACGCCGAGCGGGCCGGAGCCGAGCTCCCGGACGGGTTCGAGCTCGTGATCGCGGACCGGAACCTCGTGGAGACGCTGGCGGACCGGCTCGAGGGCCGCGTGGGGTTCGACCCGCAGGCGACGAGCGTCCGTGAGCTGCGGCGGCTCCGCGACGGCGCCCCCGACGGGGTTGAGCTGCTCGAGGATGAGGGTGCGGTCGGGGGCCTGAGGCGAGTCAAGGACGCCGCTGAGATCGAGGCCATCGCCGCGGCCTCCGAGCTCACGGACGCGGTCTACGCCGAGCTGGAGGAGGCCGGCCTGGGAGGGCGCAGCGAGCGCGATATCGGCCTCTGGATCGAGCGCCGGATGCGGGAGCTCGGCGCCTCCGGGCCTGCGTTCCCCCCGATCGTGGCGGCGGGGCCGAACGGCTCCCTGCCACACGCCGAGCCGGGCGATCGCGTGATCGCGGCGGGCGATCTCGTCGTGGTGGACATCGGCGCGATCCTCGACGGCTACTGCTCGGACTGCACCCGGACCTACGCTTGCGGCGAGGTCGGTGACGAGGAGCGTGAGGTCTACGGGCTCGTCCTCGCGGCTCAGCTGGCCGCCCTGGACGGCCTTCGAGCCGGAGCGTCCGGCAGGGCCGTGGATGCCCTCGCGCGCGATCACATCGCCGCGGGCGGGCACGGCGAGCGCTTCGGCCACGGGCTGGGCCACGGAGTCGGGATCGCGGTCCACGAGCCGCCGCGGCTCTCCAAGCGCTCGGAGGATCAGCTGCTCGCCGGCGACGTGGTCACGGTGGAGCCGGGGGTCTACGTTCCGGGCCGCTTCGGCATCCGGATCGAGGACCTGGCCGTCGTCACCGACGACGGGCATCGCAATCTGAGCAGCAGGCCGAAGCAGCTCCTCGAGCTGTCCTGAGCCGTTCACGCGGGGTTCACGAAGGGCCGCTGAGCACGGAATAGCCTGTGCGGATGGCGGCAGGAGGAAAGCCCTCGCCCTCGCTCTGGGTCGTACTCAGGGAGTGGGGGCGGATCGGCATCCTCGGGTTCGGCGGGCCGCCGGTCCATATCGCGATGATGAGGGAGCGCTTCGTCGAGAGCCGGGGCTGGATCCCACCTGACCAGTTCGAGGATGCGATCGCCGCGACGGGCCTGCTTCCCGGACCTGCCTCGACCCAGCTCTCGATCTATTGCGGGTGGCGTCTGCGTGGGGCTATGGGCGCGATCGTCGGCGGCCTCGCCTTCATCGTTCCCGGGCTGATCGCGATCATCGCGCTCGCGGCCCTCTTCCTCTCCTCGGCACCGCCCGAGGTCGTCCTGGCCGCGGGCGCGGGCGCGGGCGCCGCGGTCGCCGCGGTCGCCCTGAGCGCCGGCGCCGGCCTGGTCGGCCCGAGCTGGGTGCGGGCGGAGGGCCGGCACCGGCGCTGGGTGCTCTATCTGCTGCTCGGGGGCGTGGCCGCGGCGGCGGCGGGGCCCTGGGTGGTGCTGGTCCTGCTCGCAGCGGGGTTCACCGAGGTCGTCTGGCGCGGTGGGTCCGGGGCCGCCGGCACGACCGCCGCGTTCGCGCTGCCGACCGCCGTGCTCGTGCTGGCGGCGGCCACGGGCGGCACCGCGGCGCTGGTCTGGGTGGCGTTCAAGGTCGGGGCGCTGAGCTACGGCGGGGGGTTCGTGATCATCCCGCTGATGCAGGCCGATGCCGTGGACAACTACGGCTGGATGACCGACGCCGACTTCCTCAACGCGGTCGCGCTCGGGCAGCTCACGCCCGGCCCGGTCGTGCAGACGGTCGCGGTTGTGGGGTATGCGGCGGCGGGCGTCGGGGGCGCGTTGCTCGCAGCCACGGTGGCGTTCGCACCCTCGTTCGCCTTCATCCTCGGGGGCTCGCGCCACTTCAACACCCTGCGGGCCAACCCGCGGGTCAGGGCGTTTCTGGACGGTGCGGGGCCGGCGGCGATCGGGGCCATCCTCGGCGTCTCGATTCCCCTCGCCGCGGCGCTCTCGGAGGCCTGGCAGTTCGCGTTGCTGGCCGCTGCCGTGCTGCTCCTGTTCCCGCTCCGGCGCGGAGTCGTGCCGACCCTGCTCGTCAGCGCCGCCGCCGGCGCCGTCCTGGTTGCGGTCGGCGCCCCGCTTCCCTGACGCCGCTGGCGATCCGGGGCGAGGCCAGGCATCAGCCCGACCGCTAGCCTCTCGCCGCGTGATCAGCACAAACCAATTCAAGAACGGCATGCATATCGAGGTTGACGGGACGGTCTTCCGGATCATGGACTTCCAGCACGTCAAGCCCGGCAAGGGCGGCGCCTTCGTGCGGACCAAGCTGCGGCGCCACGAGGACGGCTCGGTGATCGACAAGACCTTCCGGGCGGGGGAGAAGTTCCGCCCCGTCCACACCGAGACGCGGAAGATGCAGTACCTCTACGACTCCGGTGAGATGCGGGTCTTCATGGACACCCAGTCCTATGAGCAGCTCGAGATCCCCGTGGACGTCGCGGGCGAGGCCATGCGATGGGTGCTCCCTAACGATGAGGTCGACCTCCTCTTCGTCGACGAGCGGGCCTCCGCGGTCCAGGTCCCGAGCGCTGTCGATCTGACGATCACCGAGACCCAGCCCGGGCTGAAGGGCGACACCGCCTCGGGCGGTGGCAGCAAATCCGCAACGCTCGAGACCGGGGTGGAGGTGCAGGTCCCCCTCTTCATCGAGGAAGGGGAGAAGGTCCGCGTGGACACCCGCAGCGGGGAGTACGTCTCGCGGGCATAGCGGGGCGGTTGGAGTCCGGGCCCTTGGTCGGGTTCGGTCCGCGATTTGTTGCAGTGAGGGGGTGAAGCGTGCGTCGCGCCCTGCCAGGCTCGGTCCCGGATGGGCGAGAGGCGAGAAACCCGGAATAGTCGCCGGAAAGTCGCACCTCGCCCTGTCGATCGGTGGATCGGGACGCTCGCCGGCAGGCAGCACGGCGTAGTCGCGATCGAGCAGCTGCTGGATCTGGGCCTCAGCCGGCACGAGATCGAGCACCGCATCAAAGCGGGGAAGCTCATCCGGATCCATCGCGGCGTCTACGCGGTCGGACATGGGGACCTCTCCCGCCACGGCCGCTTGATGGCCGCGACCCTCATTGCCCACGGTGCGGCGGTCAGCAACAGATCGGCCCTCGAGCTCTGGCACATAGCCGAGCCCCGAGGCGGGACCATCCACATCACTACACCGCGTAAGACCGTATCCCGCCTCGCCATCGTGACCCACCATCAAGCCCTCCCCCCGGACGAGATCACGACGCGCTTTCGCATCCCGGTCACCACCGTCGCCCGCGCGCTGCTCGACACGGCCGCCGCCGAGGGCCGGTCCGCGATGGAGCGGGCGCTGCGGCAGGCGCAGTTCCGGCGGCTCGCCGATCCCGTCGGGTTGCCGAGGTTGATCGAGCGCTATCCACGCCACCGGGGCACGGCGGTCGCACGGGCGGTGCTCGCCGAGGGCGCCTACGCGAAGCGGACCCGCAGTGGCGCTGAGGACGACTACCTCGACTTCGCTCGTGAGCGCCGGCTGCCGCTGCCCGAGACGAACGCGATCGTCGAGGTGGAGGGGAGGCGTTTTGAGGTCGACGGCCTCCACCGAGCCCAGAAGGTGATCATCGAGCTCGATGGCTGGGGCGCGCACGGCACCCGGGAGCGACGCGAGGAAGACCTCGAGCGGGATGGCATCCTCCAGGCCAACGGCTACTCGACCCACCGGATCACGCCCCGGCGGATCAGACGGGACGGTGACGCGCTCGAGCGACAGCTCCGGCTCGCGCTGAACCTCCTTCGTGCCGCGTAGGATGCCGGGCATGCGCCGATCCGATCAGCGCCGCGAGGCGGCATTCGCGATCTATCAACGGGAGGTCACCGACCGCTCGCTGGAGGATCTGCTCGCGGACGCGAAGCCCTTCACGCGCGCCCTGGCCGAGGGGACCGACGCGAGGCGCGACGAGCTGGATGCCGAGATCGGGTCGCACGCCCGCGGCTGGAGCATCGAGCGGATCGCGCCGCTGGAGAAGGCGATCATGCGGGTCGCGCTCTACGAGATCCACCATCGTGAGGACGTCCCGGCCCCGGTCGCGATCGACGAGGCGGTCTCGATCGCCGGACGCTACTGCGGCGCCGAGGCCCCGGGGTTCGTCAACGGCATCCTCAGCGCTGCGGCAGGGGCCTCCGAGCGGCCCGGCCCGGAGGGAGCGGAGGAGGGCGCGCCCGCGTGAGCGCAGCCGACCACGAACGCAGGCTCCGCGAGGCCGCCGGGCGGCTCGACGAGATCTCCGCACGCCTCGCCGATCCCGAGACCGACGATGCGGCGGCGGTCAAGCTTGCCCAGGAGGCCGCTCAGATCGCGGCCGACGTGGGCGCGGTCGCCGCCGAGGCGGCGCGCGCCGCCGCCGGTGACGACGGCAGCTGAGCCGTGGCCTATCCCGAAGAGCTCCGCGAGCTCGTCGACGACTATCTCGCCGGGCTGAGCTTCGACGATCGCGCCTCGACCGCCGGGCTCCAAGAGGCGATGCGCTACTCGCTGCTGGCCGGCGGCAAGCGAATCCGGCCCGTGCTCTGCCTCGCCACGGGCCGCGCCGTCGGGCTCGAGCCGGAGGCGCTGCTGCCGACGGCGACCGCGATCGAGCTGGTTCACACCTACTCGCTGATCCACGACGACCTCCCGGCGATGGACGACGACGACCTCCGTCGGGGCCGCCCGACCTCCCACGTGGTCCACGGGGAGGACATCGCGATCCTCGCCGGCGACGCCCTCTTCGCCGAGGCCGTCCGCCTCATCACCGAGCGCCAGGAGGGTGATCCCGCCCGGGTGCTCGCCGCCGTGCGTGAGATCGCGGCCGCTACCGGCGTCGACGGGATGGTCGGCGGGCAGTACGCGGACGTCAGCGGCGGCGCCTCCGGCGAGGACTCGCTCCGCGAGCTGCACTCGCTGAAGACCGGCAGGCTGATCGCCGCGAGCGTCGGGTCGGCCCTGGTGCTCGGCGGGCTCGATCCTGAGCGCAGCGATCCCTACCGGCGTTTCGCCGCTGAGCTCGGCGTCCTCTTCCAGATCGTCGACGACATCCTCGATGTCACCGGCAGCGACGAGGAGCTCGGCAAGCCGAGCGGCTCCGACGAGCGCCACGGCAAGGTGACCTACGTCAGCCTCTACGGGTTGGAGCGCGCCAGGGAGCTCGCTCATGAGTCCCACGACGGCGCTCGGGCGGCGCTTGCCGGGGCGGATGGCGCGGTCGGTGGACTCGAGTCGATCACCGACTTCATCTTTACTCGCCACGCCTGATCCGCGCCCCGGCAGCGGCGTCGGGCTCGGGGCGGCGGTCGGCCATCTGAGACAATGGTCGGCCCCCTACCCATGTCCGAGAGCGAAGCCAGCCAGCCCCAAGACCTGCTCGCCGGCGTTGACGGTCCCGACGACCTCAAGGGCCTCAGCGACGCCGAGCTGCAGCAGCTCGCGCAGCAGACGCGCGAGCTGATCATCGACGTGATCGGCGAGATCGGCGGTCATTTCGGCGCCAACCTCGGCACCTGCGAGCTCGCCGTCGCCCTTCACAGCCTCCTGGAGTCCCCGCGCGACAAGATCCTCTGGGACGTCGGCCACCAGGCCTACCCGCACAAGATCCTCACCGGGCGCAAGGACCGCCTCGACACGATCCGCAAGTACGGCGGGCTCGCGCCCTTCTGCGCGATGTTCGAGTCCGAGCACGACATCATGGGCGCCGGCCACGCCTCGACCTCGATCGGCTACGGCGTGGGGCTCAAGGAGGCGATGCGGAGCGGGATCGGGCCCGACGGCAAGGTCGTCGCCGTGATCGGCGACGGCGCCCTGACCGGTGGCGTCGCCTACGAAGCGCTGCACCAGGCGGGCGGCCTGCAGACGCCGATGGTCATCGTCCTCAACGACAACGGGATGTCGATCTCCCCGAACGTCGGTGCCCTCTCCGGCTACTTCAACCACTTCCGCCTCAACCCGCGCCTGTACCACGCTCGCGAGGACGTCGAGGAGGCGCTCACCAAGCTGCCGCTCGGCCTCGGGCGCCGGGTGGAGCGGCTCGGCCCTGAGATCAAGGCCGCGATCAAGTCCTACTGGGCCCCGGGCCTGCTGTTCGAGGAGTTGGATCTCGCCTACATGGGCGTGATCGACGGCCACGACGTCGCCGCGCTGCGCAAGGCGCTCGCCGATGCGCTCGAGGCCGAGCGGCCGGTGGTCCTCCACATTCACACCGTCAAGGGGAAGGGGTTCGCTCCGGCCGAGGACGGCGGTCTCGAGGGCATGGAGAAGTGGCATGCGGCCAAGCCCGGCTCGATCATCGATCGCAAGCCGGCTGAGAAGCCGAAGCCGGTGCCCGTGCAGGAGTCCGACTCGCCCGACGCGATCGCCCCCGAGAAGCTCGAGGCGCCGCCGCCGAAGCCCTCGCCGCCCGCCTACACGGCGGTCTTCGCCGACGCGATGGTCGCGGAGGCGAAGCGTGACGACCGCGTGATCGGCATCACCGCCGCGATGGCCGGCGGGACCGGGCTCAACAAGCTCGGCGAAGCGCTCCCGGACCAGTACTACGACGTCGGCATCGCCGAGCAGGACGCGGTGCTGTTCGCCTCGGGAATCGCGCTCCAGGGGGGCAAGCCGGTCTGCGCGATCTACTCGACCTTCCTGCAGCGCGCCTTCGATCAGATTGTGCACGACGTCTGCCTCCAGGAGCTCGACGTGGTGTTCGCGATGGACCGGGCCGGCCTGGTCGGCGATGACGGTCCGACGCACCACGGCTTCGTCGACGTCTCCTACTTCCGCCCGATCCCGAACGTCGTGGTGATGGCGCCACGCGACGAGGCGCAGCTCGTCCACATGCTGCGGACGGCGATCGCCCACCCGGGCCCGGTGGCCTTCCGCTATCCGCGCGGCGCTGCCGAGGGCGTGCCACTGCCCGACGCTCCCGCCGAGATCCCCATCGGCACCGGCGAGATCCTCCAGCGCGGCGAGCGCGTCGCCCTGCTCGGCTACGGCTGGGGCGTGCAGGTCGCCAACGCCGCGGCCGAGGAGCTCGCCGCCCACGACCTCACGCCGACCGTTGCCGACGGGCGGTTCGCCAAGCCGGTCGACGCCGAGTTGCTCGCGCGCCTGTGCTCCGAGCACGAGCTGGTCGTGACGATCGAGGAGAACGTGCTCGCGGGCGGGTTCGGCGCCGCCGTGCTCGAGCATGCCGAGGACACGCTGCCCCGCGACCGGGCCCGGATCCTCCGCCTCGGGCTCCCCGACCGATATGTCACCCACGGCAAGCCCGCGCATCTCCGCGAGGAGGTCGGGCTCGACGGCCCCCAGGTCGCCGAGCGGGTGCTCAGCGCGATCGGCTCGCGCGAGGCCGTCTCCCGCTAGACCGCCCGGTCCAGGAGCGCCTGACCGCGCTTCGGGCCGATCTCGCCAACCCGGCGGCGCGGCCGGTTAACGAAAACGCCCCGCGAGGCGGGGCGTTTTCGGGGTACAGGGAGGAGAGTTGTGTATGGGATGGCGATTGGCCGGAGCCGCTCGCTAAGACTGCAATCAATATACGAACGAATGTACGTCCTGTGTGTGATACCGATCACACCTTGCTCAAATAAGTCCACGGGTGCCCGACCTCGGGCTCCGTGCCCGGCCCTCGGGCGGTTCCTGCCAGTGCGCGTGGCGCCTGCGGGTCGGCCGTCGCCGGGCGCTACTTTGGGGGCATGGCGCGCCGCCGCCTCGACACGATCGTCGCCGAAAGGGGGCTTGCCCCCTCGCGTTCGGCTGCCGCCACCTCGATCCGAGCCGGGCTGGTGCGGATCGGCCGCGGCGGCGCCCGAGCGAGCAAGCCGAGCCAGATGATCGATGAGGAGACCCGCGTCGAGATCGACGCGGGGCGCGCCTACGTCTCGCGTGGTGGTCACAAGCTCGCGTCCGTGCTGGACCGGCTCGCCATCGATGTCGGCGGGCTCGCCTGCGTGGACATCGGCGCCTCCACCGGCGGCTTCACCGACTGCCTCCTGCGGCGCGGAGCGGCCTCCGTGCTCGCGATCGACGTGGGGCGCGGCCAGCTCGACTGGGGCCTGCGCAACGACGAGCGGGTGACCGTGCTGGAGGGCTTCAACGCGCGTGAGCTCGGGGAGACCGGCCTCCCGGAGGGCCCGGCGCCCGACCTGGTCACCATCGACGTGAGCTTCATCTCGGCGAGCAAGATCCTCGCCCCGCTCGCCGGGCTGCTGCCCGCGCACGCGCGGGTCCTGGTCATGGTCAAGCCGCAGTTCGAGCTCGGCAAGGGCCGCGTGGGCAGCGGCGGCGTCGTCCGTGATCCCGCGGAGCGGCTCGAGGCGGTGCTCGGCGTCGCCGCCGATGCCGAGGGCCACGGCCTCTTCGCCACCGGGGTGGTCGCTGCGGGGCTGCCGGGCCCGAAGGGAAACGTCGAGACCTTTCTGCTGCTGGAGAACGAGCCGGGCGCCGCGCTCGGCGATCTCCGGGAGCGCGCCGCGGGGGAGGTCGGATGAGCACGGCGATCCTCGTTACGCACTCGGACGCGGCGGGAACCGATGCCGGCGTCCGCGCCGCTGTGGCCGCTGCCGCAAAGGCCGGCTGGGACCTGGTCGCGACTCCTGAGGAGATCGAGAAGCACGCCGCGGCCGGGGAGGGCCTCCGGGAGGTCCAGGCACCGCCCCCCGACCCGGACCTGTGCCTGGCGCTCGGCGGCGACGGCACGATCCTCCGCTGCCTGCGGACCTACTCGGGCACGACCGTCCCCGTATTCGGCATCAACTACGGCACGATCGGATTCCTCGCGGCCAGCGAATCGACCCAGCTCGCCGACGGGCTCCACCGGGCATTCGCGGGGGAGTACGAGTTGCTGCGGCTGCCGGGCCTGGAGGTCGAGGTCGAGGGGCGCCCCTCGCCGGCCCTCAACGACGTCTCCTTCACTCGCGGTCCCCATCATCGGGTGGCGGAGCTCTCCTACCGCCTCGGCGGCCGCGAGGTCGGTCACGTCCGCTGCGACGGGCTCGTCGCCGCCACACCGGTTGGCTCGACGGGCTACAACCTCGCGAACGGTGGCCCGATCCTGGCCTGGGGCGTCGAGGGCTACGTGGTCAGCTTCATCGCGCCCCACACCCTGACGACCCGGCCGCTCGTGGTCGCGCCCGATGACGTGCTCCACGTTCACAACCTGGGAGACCGCGATCCGGTCGAGATCGCGGTCGACGGCGTCAAAGTCGGTGCCCTCGATTCGGGCGCGGAGATCGAGGTCGGGTTCCGCGATCGCGCCGGCTGCCTCGCCCAGCTCGAGGGCGAGACCTTCTACGGACGGATCCGGGAGAAGTTCGGACGGCTCGTCCGCTGAGCGCATCCACGGTCCGCCGCCGGCCGGCGGGGCGAATCCGTCGGTCCCCGCTGCTAAATCATGGGGGCCGATGCTGCGCGAGCTGAGAATCGAGAACCTGCTTTTGATCGAGCGCGCCGAGCTGCGCCTGGAACCCGGCCTGAACGCGATCACGGGCGAGACCGGGGCCGGAAAGACCGTGCTCGCGCACTCGCTGGACCTGTTGCTCGGCGGCCGGCCGAAGACCGACATCGTTCGCCCCGGAGCAGAGGAGGCCTGGGTGGAAGGGGCTTTCGACCTCGATCCCGCGATGGGCGCCGACCCGGATCTCGCCGAGCTGATCGAGCGGGTGCCGGCCGGCGAGGAGGAGATCGTCCTCGCGCGCCGCGTATCCGCCGCCGGCCGCTCATCGGCCTTCGTCGCCGGCCGCGCCGCGACCGCGGCCGATCTCAAGGCGCTGGGGGGAAGGCTGCTCGCTTTCTACGGCCAGCACGAGCATCGCAAGCTCACGCTCGCCTCGGCCCAGGCCGAGGTTCTCGACGGCTTCGCCGGCCCCGACCATCTCGAGCTCCGGGATGCGTACCGCAGCGCGCACGCGGAGGCGGTCGCCGCCGAGCGGGAGCTGGGTGAGCTCCGGGATCGCGAGGGGGCCCGCGAGCGGGATCTCGACCTGCTGCGCTTCGAGCTCGCTGAGATCGAGGAGCTCGCGCCCGATCCCGGCGAGCGGGATGAGCTGGTCACCGAGCGCGATCGTCTGCAATCGGTTGAGGGGCTGCGGGAGGCCGCGGCGAGCGCGGTCGCAGCGCTCAGCGGCGCCGAGGGCGGGGAGGAGGGCACCGCCACCGCGACGCTGGCCGCGGCCGAGGGCGCGCTCGGGCGCGGCCCGGGATCCGACCCGGCCCTCGGGGAGCTCCACTCGCGCGTCGCGGCGATCGCGGTCGAGGCCGCCGACGTCGCTGCCGAGCTGCGCTCCTACCTCGACGACCTCGAGGCCGATCCGGAGCGGCTCGAGCAGGTCGAGTCCCGGCTCGACGCGATCGAGCGGCTGATCCGCAAGCACGGGGGCTCCGCTGAAGCCGTGCTCGAGCACGGCGAGCGCTGCCGGGCCGAGATCGAGCAGCTCGAGCGGGCGGACCAGCACGCGGGCGAGCTCGAGGCGGCCCTGGCGCGGGCCGAGCGGGAGCGCGCGCGGCTCGGCGAGGAGCTGAGCGACTCGCGCGGGAAGGCGGCCCCCGAGCTCGAATCCGCTGTCGCGGCGGAGCTCTCCGAACTGGCCATGGACGGCGCCCGAATCGTCGTCGCGCTCGAGCCGCATCCGCGGGGATTCGGGCCGTCGGGGCGGGAGTCGATCGAGCTTCGCGTCGCGACCAACCCGGGCATGCCGCTCGCGCCGCTCGGCGAGACCGCCTCGGGCGGCGAGCTCTCGCGGGTGATGCTCGCGCTCACGGGGCAGGGGAGGGGCTCGGAGGTCGAGACCCTCGTCTTCGACGAGATCGATGCCGGGATCGGCGGCAAGGTCGCCCGCAGGGTCGGCGAGCGGCTCCGGGATCTCGGGGAGGAGCGACAGGTGCTCTGCATCACGCACCTGCCGCAGGTCGCATCGCTTGCCGCCGCCCACTTCAGGGTCCACAAGTCCGCCGCCGGGGAGTCGACGACGGCCACGGTCGAGCGCGTCGGGGGCGATGAGCTCGTCGCCGAGATCGTCAGGATGCTCGGGGCCGACGGCGGGGACGAGGCCGCCGAGGGTCACGCACGCGAGTTGCTGGCAGCCTGAGATTCGCCTTCCCGGCTCTCGGTGTCGTCGACGGGCGGCTCCCGATTGCCCGATAATCGGCGCATGGCCGCCAGCAGCAAGTCCCCGCGGCTCGGCCTGAGGCGCAGGGCACGGGCGCAGGAGCCGCCGCCTAGGTCCGGGGATCGCATCGCCGGGCGCGTGCGCGCGGGCAAGCGGACCAAGGACCTCGTCAAGCGACTCGATCCGGGGGAGATCGCGGTGATCGATCATCCGGACCTCGACCGGATCGCCTCGGAGGATCTCGCCGCCTCGGGCGTCGCTGCCGTGCTCAACAACTCCGCGAGCTCCACCGACCACTATCCGAACATGGGTCCCGCCCTGCTCGCGCGGGCCGGCGTCACGCTCATCGACTTCCCCGGACACGATCTGTTCGATCTGGTGTCGACGGGAGACCACGTCGAGATCGACGGAGGGGCCCTGATCCGGGACGGCGAGCGCCTCGCCGAGGGCACGCGACTCTCGCAGGAGGAGATCGAGGGTCGGCTCGAGGAGCAGCGGCGACGGATCGACGAGGCACTGGGGCAGTTCGCGACCAACACGATCGAGCACGTCCGCGAGGAGAGTGAGCTGCTCACCGGGAACATCGACTACCCGGCCGTGCGAACCCGCTTCTGGGACCGGCACGTGCTGATCGTCGTGCGCGGCCCCGACTACCGCGAGGACCTGGCGGCGCTCGGCGCCTACATCCGCGACGTCCGGCCGGTGATCGTGGCCGTCGACGGCGGCGCCGACGCCGTGCTGGAAGCGGGCTTTGAGCCGGACATGATCCTCGGCGACATGGACTCGGCCACCGACCGTGCGCTGGCGACCGGCGCGGAGCTGGTCGTCCACGCCTATTCGGACGGTCGCGCGCCCGGAGGCGAGCGGCTCGAGGAGCTCGGGCTCGGGCATGTGATCGTGCCGGCGGCCGGGACCAGCGAGGACGTGGCGATGCTGCTGGCGCACGAGCGCGGCGCGCGGCTGATCGTCGCCGTCGGCGCCCACTTCAACCTGACCGAGTTCCTCGACAAGAACCGGGCGGGGATGTCGTCAACGTTCCTGACCCGCTTGCGGGTGGGGGAGACCCTCGTCGACGCCAAGGGCGTCTCCCGGCTCTATCGGCCCGGCCTCGGGATCGGTGGCGCGGCGATGTTTCTGGCGGCCTTCGTCGTGCTGCTGGTCATCGTGGTGATCGCCTCGCCCGCCCTCGACAACGCGACCGAGCTCCTGTGGTTGCGCATCCAGGACCTGCTCGGGATCTGATGCGGGGTCCCGAGCTGGCAGGCTTCCGAGACTGATGGGCTACAGCGGCAGATACCACGCCGCCTCGCTGGCGGCCGTCTTCATCGCCCTGGCGATCGGCATCCTGATCGGCGTCGGGCTCGCCGACGATGTTGTTTCCGGGACCTCGGAGGCGCTCGAGGACAGCCTGCGCAGCGACCTCGACGAGGCCGAGCAACGCCGGGACGAGCTTGGCGGCGAGCTCGAGCGCGAGCAGAAGTTCGGGGAGCGCGTCTATCCGGCCGTCGTCTCCGGCCGGCTCGCCGGCTCCTCGATCGCGGTCGTCGCCGTCGGCGGGCTCTCGGACGAGGTGGTCGCCGACATCGAGGAGGCCGTCGAGCCCGCGGGCGCGACCGTGGAAGCCAGGGCGGTGATCGCCGTGCCGGCTGATCCCGCGGCGATCGCCGACGATGCCCCACCGCGGTTCAACCCCGCGCGTCGCGGCGGGGCGGGCCTGGAACGCCTCGGCCGGGCCGTCGGGGCCGGGTTGATCGGTGGCAGTGGTGTCGGCGACCGCGTGCGCGGCAGCGTCTTCGAGCGCTTCAGCGGCTCGCTCGAGGACGTCGATCGCGTGGTCTTCGTCGGATCCTCGCTGGGCGGGCTCGAGCCCGGCGAGCGTGAGGACACCGAGGCCCTGCTCCAAGGGATCATCGACGGCGTCGAGCGCAACGCGGCAGGCGTTGTCGCCGTCGAGCGCACGGATACCGAGCCCGGCACGCTGCTCCCGTTCAGCTCGTCGGGCATCGCGACCGTCGATCACGTCGACCTCGTGGCGGGCCGGGTAGCGACCGTGTTCTCGCTGCTCGGCGCGGGCGGCGACTACGGCGTCAAGGAGGGGGCCGACAGCTTCCTGCCCGACCTGATCAACCCGGCGCCCGCCTCCGGGGCGGGGACGCCCGAGCAGTGAGCCTGATCGCGCTCGCGCTCTCCGCGGGCCTCGCGGTGGCGCTGCTCCCGCGCTGGAGCGAGGACATGGTTCGCACCGGCCTGGTCGCGACCAACTGGCGGGGTGCGACGGTGGCCTTCCCGCTCGGTGCGCTGCTGGTCTCGGTCTCGCTGATCGCCCTCGTGCCGTTGGCCGTGTTCGACGATCGAGCCGAGCTCGATCTGCTCGAGCCCGATCTGCGCCGCTGGTTCGGCTTCATTCTCGGGGTCGCGCTGCTCGGGCTGCTCGATGACATGCTTGGCCGCGGAGAGCGGGGGGACGGTCCCCGGGGCTGGCGCGGGCATGCGGCCGCGGTGCTGTCCGGCCGGCTTTCGACCGGCGCGATCAAGGCGGTCGGGGCATTCGGTCTCGCGGCGTTCGCGGTCTCGGGGCTCGGCCGGGAGTGGCCGGGATATCTGGCCGATCTGCTCCTGCTCCTGCTCGCGACCAACATGTTCAACCTGCTCGATCTGCGCCCGGGCCGGGTCGAGAAGGCGTTCGTGCTGCTCGCGGCCGGGCTCTGCCTCGGGGCCTGGACGCTGGCACCGGTCGAGCTGCTCGGTCTCTTCATCGGGCCCGTGCTCGTCGGTGCCGCGCTGACCCTGCGGGAGCGGGCGATGCTCGGGGACGCCGGGGCGAACCTGGTCGGCGCGTTGGCCGGCGTCGCCCTGCTCACCACGCTCGGGGACGACGCGCGGCTGATCGCCCTCGGCGTTCTGGTCGCGCTCACGATCTACGGCGAGTTCCGCTCGATCTCCGCGACGATCGAGCGCCTTCCCGGGTTGCGCGTTCTCGATCGGATCGGGCGCGTCCCGGACCGATCCTGAGCGCCGCGGCCCTCGGGCTGGACGCTGGGATTGGGGTGCCTCATCGATGCGAGGCGATGCCCGCTCTGATCTGCTCCGGATGCAAGTTGCAGGGCAATAGGTCCCTGCTCCCCCGGATCCAAGAAGGAGCACGCTCCAATGGGAAACATTCGCGGACACCTGACCTACGCCAACGTGATGTCAACGCTCGCAGTCTTCCTGCTGCTGGGCGGCGGCGCCGCCGTCGCCGCCAAGAAGCTGAGCGGCAAGAACATCAAGAAGAACGCGATTGCCGCGAAGCACATCAAGAAGAACGCGGTGAAGAAGAAGCACATCAAGAAGGACGCCGTGGGCGCCAAGCACGTTGGACAGGACGCGCTCGGCGGTGAGGAGATCGACGAGAGCGGGCTGGACACCTCGAAGCTGAACATCGCCACCCCCGACCCCGGAGGACCCGTCGCCTACGCCCGGGTGAAGCCGGACGGCACGCTCGTCGACACCAAGGGGATCTCGCAGAGCCAGCTGCACAAGCCGGGGACGGG
>Ga0102946_1000131_pt1 | contig 25417 bp, 26 predicted proteins | sample SalPon2A_A_D1_MG_FD_78209 | JGI IMG/M metagenome (GOLD analysis project Ga0102946, IMG submission 78209) | Soil microbial communities from South San Francisco under conditions of wetland restoration - Salt Pond MetaG R2A_A_D1_MG | ecosystem: Environmental > Terrestrial > Soil > Wetlands | place... | reverse complement strand
TTATTTCTCCAGTGTAAAATATTTGTTATTATTGTATCTGAAACCATGGAATTTGGATATGGAAAAAATAAATATCTTGCCTGCTTGGAAGTTTCTTGTTAGTGAATGACTGGCTAAACAAATACCTGATATTTGTGACTGCCCAACATTGAGAGTTATTAGTTCGGATACTGGAATACAATATCATCCAGAAGGCATATCTTTCTCGCTTAAAGTTATTGCAGTGGAAAAATGTTGGGGGGTGATAATCCTTATGGCGATGGCACAGCAGCCCAAAAGATCGTGAATGCGATTAAACGCTTTCCAGCATAACTGACTTTAGAAGAAACTCGATGTTGGTAAGCAGTGCCTCACCATTTTTTATTTATGTCAAAAGTAATGAACTGCATCAAAAGTTGAAATCCGAGAATAATCGGCAGCAGGCCGATGATGACTGTCCCTGTCGTAGCAGGTTGGTTGGTATTAATGGATATATGCCAGTGAATAACACTCCAGAGAAATCCAAACACTATCAAGGGGATTCCAGCTAGCAGCGAGAGTGAGCCAAAATTGAAATCCAATACATAATATTCAAAATAGAGGCGATACAAAAATGCTTTAAAAAGTTTTCTGGGGAATGTGAAAAGCGTGTTTGTGATTGATAAACTGCTAATCTCGCTGCTATACTTTGCTGGCATTGGAATATCTAAGATCCTTGCCCGATTCTTGTTTAATTCAATCAGCATGCTGGTCTCAAAGAAATAATCATTGGCGATATTATCGCTATCCAGCTTGTCCCATGTGTTAGCTGAAATTGCAATATAGCCATTCGATGGGTCAAAAATATCCCAATATCCTGATGCCGCTCGGACCAAAAAAGCCAAACCAATGTTCCCAAATCGTCGTATAAAAGGCATTTGGGTTAGTTCTTTCAAGTGCAGGAACCGATTGCCTTTTGTGTAATTGACTTCACCATCACGAATAGGGACAATGAAATCTTCCATGATGGATGGATCCATTTGCCCATCCCCGTCAATCTTGACCATGATATCTACCCCCAGATTAACCCCTGCTTTATACCCGGGTTTCATCGCGCCGCCGACCCCAAGGTTTTCAGAGTGAGCGATATACCGTATTCTGTTATTATTCAGGCTTTGAATAATTATCCCGGTCTTGTCTGGACTTTTATCATCTACCACGATAATGTGGTCAACAAATTCAGGGATGGATTGAATCACACCTTCGATTTGCTCTTCCACTTTGTAGCACGGAATGATTACCGCAATAGAATACTTTGCACCATCAGATGATTGCATGCCTTCTCCGTCGGAAATGGGAGGAACAGGATTGATACCCTTTATTCACTTGAATTTTACTATACTAAGTTTGTTTAGTGACTGAAAACGAGATCTCTTGTTGTTCTTTCATGAGAAAATAAAAAACATAAACAAGAAGATTGATTCCCTTGTTTATGTTTTTTTAAGTGTATAAATTTCAGAAAATATTTGGAATATTGAAATCTGAAGATCCTGCGTCAATCACAACAAACACGAATGTCTTTGATTTCTACGGCATATTCCTCAAGGATTTTCTGAAAATCGGTTTCACCTATGCCGCCTACCTTCATCATCACTTCTCTGGTTTTATTGTCGTCGCCAAAAAAGGTGCCCACAGCAATTACATTCCCATTCTTTTCAGCCACGGCATTCGTTACTTTTGCCAATTCTCCTGGTTTGTCGGCTAATAAGAACGTGGCTCGCGTACCGTCTTCTCTGGCGCCAGTTAGTTCCAGCATAAGATGGAAAATGTCTGTCTCGGTGATAATTCCAACCACACTGCTGCCATTGACGACAGGAAGCCCTCCAATTTTATTGTCAGCCATAATTCTGGCTGCTTCTTCGATCGGTGTTTCCTCGGTAACCACAATGACAGTTTTAGTCATCACTTCCAGAACGGTGATTTTGCTCAACAGATAATTTAATTCCCAAACACTCAATGAGGTCGCTTGGGAAGGTGAGGCGTTAAGCAAATCTTTATCCGATACAATACCAACCAAATTTCCCTTATCTAAGACCGGAGTTCGTCGGATATTCTCTTTTCGCATTAATTGCAGAGCATCTTGTATCGCCATGTCTGGTGACACATGGACAACGGGTTTAGTCATTCTTTCGCCAACTAACATTTCTTTCTCCTGTAATTGTTGTTTATACTTAATTTTATCTTATTTACAGCTACATTCCAAGATAAGCTTCCCGGACATGGTCGTCATTGGCCAGTTGTTTACTTGGGCCTTCAATATCTACTTTACCATGAGCAAGTACATACGCATAGTCGCTCACTGCGAGTGCCATTTGTACATTTTGCTCAACTAGCAGCATGGTCAGTCCGGTTTTTTTCAACTCCAGTATATTTTCAAACAGCCCCAATACAAGCACAGGCGCAAGCCCTAGCGAGAGTTCGTCAAACATCAGCAGTTTGGGATTTGCCATGATTCCCCGGCCCACAGCCAACATTTGCTGCTCGCCACCGCTCAATGTGCCGGCTTTTTGGCTTGCCCGCTCCTTTAGTCTGGGAAACATCTCATAAACAAGCTCCAGGTTCTTGGCTGCGTGGGGGCGCGCGCGTTTAGGTGAAGCGCCCATCTCCAGGTTTTCGCGCACAGCCATGTCTGTAAATAGCTGTCTTCCCTCAGGAACAAGAATCAGCCCAAGATCAGCTTTTTCATGGGGAGTTAATTTACTTACGTCTTTCCCATCGAAAATGATTTGCCCTTCCCATGGTTTGATTAACCCAACAACATTTTTAAGCAAGGTGGTTTTCCCTGCCCCATTCGCACCCACTAATGAGGTTAGTTTGCCCTCCTCAAGGTGCATGCTAGTTCTCCATAAAATTTGTACTTCTCCATATCCGGAGGATAATTCTTTGATCTCTAAGAGGCTCATGCTATTCCTCCTTATCCGTTTTTACAGAAAGACGTTTTGCTAATTTCGGATCACCCAAATAGGCCTCAATCACCCGTTCATTATTCTTAATTTCATCAGGTGTTCCTTCAGCGATTAATTCTCCATAATCCAAAACGATCATTCGGTCTGATACATTCATGACTGCATGCATAACATGCTCGATCATGATGATGGATACACCCCGTTCGCGGATGTTTTTTACCGTATTGACCATCTCTGCAATCTCAGATGGATTCAATCCAGCTAAAACCTCGTCCAATAAAAGCACAGTTGGGCTGGAAGCCAATGCTCGCGCCATCTCCAGTCGTTTTTTCTGGGCAACATTCAAGCTGCCTGCCAGCTGATCGCCGCGCACGCCGAGTCCAACAAATTCCATAACCTCGTCAGCGATATCGCTGGCATCATGTAAGCCCTTCCCGCTTCCGCCAAAACAAGCCCCCACCTGCACATTCTCTCGCACAGTCAGCTCATTTAGTGGTTTTACGATTTGGTGAGTTCGGGCTAACCCTCTGTGAGCCATTTCATAGGTCTTTTTTTCCGAAACATCTTCACCTAAAAATTTCACATTTCCTTTAGTTAAAGGATAAACCCCATTGATTAAGTTAAACAGGGTGGTTTTCCCTGCTCCATTTGGGCCGATCAAACCTAAAATTTCTTTCTCTTCCAATTTAAAAGAGACATTATTTACGGCCATCAAGCCGCCAAATTGTTTGCTGATGCCAATGGTTTCTAAGACACTTGTCATTGAAAAACCCTCCTCGTTTTGGGGAAACGATTACGGATCCATCCTATTAGACCGGCAGGAACAAACAACACAATCGCTAGAAGCACCATACCGGCCACTGCTAATTGGATATTTTTAAAGATCGGGCTGGTCACCAAAAACCCGCGAATTCGCTGGTAGCCAGCAGCGCCAAGGATTGGTCCAAAGACCGTTCCCTGGCCGCCCATCATCACCATTACGATCATTTCAATGGAAAGATGAAGGGGAAAAGCGGGCACTGGTTCTACATTCCCGTTTTTGAAAAAGAACAGCACGCCAATTAGCCCAGGATAAAATGCAGAGATAACATAAGCCCATGTTTTTGCTCTTGGTGTGACAATCCCCATCACCTCTGCCGCATCTTCATCCTCGCGAATTGCCAACAGGCCAAGCCCGAATTTTGATGTTCGGACAAAATAACTAGTTAGGATGACCAGCACAGTAATACCTGCCATGATATAAAAAACCATCTGCAGGGCATTGGAAGCCCCGCCATATTTTTGGTACTGCTGAAAATTTAGAGCCATCCCAATCGGTCCACCAAATGGCTCAAAATTATTGATAAAAGCGCGTATGGCCTCATTAATACCAATTGTTGCCAGGGCGAAATATGCGCCGCGCAGGCGTAAGATCGCCTTTCCTACCAAAAAGGCGAGCAGAGCAGAGGCTATGCCGCCGACAAGCATTGCAGGCCACAAATTCCAACCCTGCACCACAACAAAATAAAATCCGACGTACCCGCCAAATCCAAAGAATACGATATGGCCAAAACTGACATATCCTGTATACCCAAGCAAAATGTTCAAACTTGAAGCCAATGCAATAGCCCGCAGCATGGTAAAAACTTCTTCGCGGGTTGTAGCTTTCCCATTGATGATCGGCCAGGCTGTCAGGGCAAGCACAAATGCAAGTGAAATGAACAATCCCAATCGGTTTTGTTGTGATTTTTTCATTGTTTTGCTCCCAAAATACCACTTGGGCGAACCAACAATATAACGATAAATAAACCGAACTCGATAACAGGTACCCAAGAAGTTTCAATGAAAGCTGGAATGATCCCTTCAAGCACCCCTAAGATTAGGCCGCCTAACAGAGCGCCAATTGGATTGCCTAAGCCGCCTAACACACCAATCACAAAGCTTTTTAACTCATAGCGTCCACCTGATAATATAGAAAACGAGAAGAAAGTTGAGATCAGCCCGCCAGAAATTGCGGCCAGCATCGTGCCAATTCCAAAACTGAGAGCCAGTATCCTGGTGGAGGGAACGCCGACCAATTCAGCAGCAGATCGGTTATTGGCAACGGCTCGGATATATCGGCCAGGCCGAGTGCGATACAAGAAAAGATACAAAGCACCAGTGGCTAGCATGGCAGCTAGGGCTGCGATCAGTCGAGTGACTGGGAGTGTAACAGGACCTAATGAAACTGAACCAAGCGAAAAGTTTACGTTTCGTGGAACTGTGGACAAAAAAGCAGTCCCAAAGCCGATTATGATCATGTTGATTGAAAAAGTTGCCAACAGTGTAGATAAATGAGGGGCGTTAATCACACGATTGACCGCAATTGTGTAAATCAGAATTCCAAGTAATAGACCAAAAATTGCGACCAATATCAAACTGATGTAAGGGTTTAAGCCCATCCCATCATTGAACAGGAAATAAACTCCATACATACCTAATGCAATGATCGGTCCGTGGGCCAAATTGATCACATCCATAACCCCCCAAATCAATGTCAGTCCCATCGCTGCAACGCCATATACAAATCCGAGCAACAATCCATCGGCCAGTGAGGATAAGAGAAAATCTAAGCTTATGGTCATGGTTGTCTCCTATGAATAAAGTGATAAATCTTTCCCCATGAAGACATAGTCTTCATGGGGAAAGATGTTAAAATTTTTTCTTGGTTACATTCGATATTACGGAATTGGGTAGAGTAGAGGAGCGGATGCACCTTCAGCAGGCCATACCATCTCTTTTATAAGCTCACCACCATCATCCTCCTGCCATTGGACATAAACCATCGAGTGCCCAATTTGAAGGCCGTGCCATTCTGCGGATGTATCAAACTTGAAATATCCGAAGAACGTCATTACTTCCTGGTTCTCAAGTGCTGAATTTATCGCCTCTGGATCCGCTGAATCAGCATCCACAATCGCTTGTTGCAGCATCAGCCCGGCAGCATAACCGCCGGCCGCATGGTAAGAAGGTACTTCGCTATATTTGCTTTCATACGATGAGGTAAATTCCTGGCTGCCAGGGCCAATCCAACTAAACCCAGCTGCTTCGGCGGATTCTTGTGAAAAGGATGCCAGTGGTTCCCATTGGCTGGGGCCAACGACACCAAGGGCTGCTTCTCCTAATTCAGCAAACTCTGGTTCAGGTGGTGCCACGAGAAGGGCAAAGAAGCCAATATCCACACCTTTTTCATAGAATTGTCGGGCAAATGTCTGTCCGTCAGTAGTGTGTCCACCACCCAAGACAGCTTCTGCACCCGCATCCACAATTTTATTGATGAAGGGAACAAAATCTGCAGTATCAGAATCATACCCTTCATTGAGCACCACTTCATACCCCAGGGACTCGGCATATGAGCTCGCAACATTAACAACATCAATCGCAAACTGGTCATTTTCATATACAAATGCTACCTTGGTTACTTCAGGGGCATTCACTTGCAGCAAATCGACCGCACCATTCAAATAGCGGCTTGAGGGTGTATACAATTGATAAACCCTGGTAAAGCCAAGATTCATATTTGAATCAGATGCCGCTCCGGCAGCAATCATGATCTTTCCATATTGTTCTGCAATCACTCCGGCAGACTTCGTCAAGCCGCTTGAATACGGGCTGATGAGAACGTCCACTTCATCTTCTGTAGCAAGCCGGGTATATAGTTCTTGTACTCGGTCTGAACTGCTCTCATCATCGTAGGAAACAGATGTGAATTTGATAACTGTACCATCAGTAAGCACCACGCCCCCTGCATTATTGACATCTTCCATCCAGAGATCGAAGCCTCTAAATTGCTTTCCAGAGTTTGCCTCATAATTTCCAGATTGCGAAATTGTATGCCCGATGACAAGGGTTACTTCATTTGCCATATCATCATCGACTGCCATATTATCATCGACAGCTGTGTTGTTTCCACTTGCGGTATTGTTTCCCCCTCCGCCACACGCGGATAGGATCATCACCGCCAAAAGGGTAATAACCAGCAAATAACCTAGCTTTTTCTTCATATGTGATCTCCTTGTACTCAAATAGTGAATAAAAAAAATTGAGAAGTTAACATTTTCTCAATTTTAACCAGAACACATTTAGTTGTTGGTATCGTTATTTCGTGATTATTGTTGAAAATAGAAAACAAAGGAAAAATCGTGTTTACTCTTTCTTTCAGAGTACCCTCTACCTTGTTTAGTGGATTAAATGTAGCAGGATAATTACGCAATTGCGTGCCAATAGGGACAAAATCCGAGAATTCGCTGCAATTTGTTGGAGAGATTGGGATTTTTAGGAAGTGCCAATTGTTTTTTGAGTTAGACGGGGTTGGTAAATTATGGGGATTTAGTGTGGGCGGTTTCTTTGCTCGTGGAGAAGAGCGCGCAGGCATAAAAGCCCCCCAGCATATGCGACTTTCTTTTCTCCTCATAATATTTTGCATAGAATTTTGGACTGCTACAGTCGACTATTGAATTCCTTGCTTAATATCCTACCATTAAATTATACAAATTGTAGGAAAGAAGTCCATATTGTTCGTTATTTCACAATGGGTGATTTTATACGTTGAATCGGAATAGAATAACGTCACCGTCATTGACGATGTATTCTTTGCCTTCTGATTGGGCTACCCCAGCTTCTTTCAATGCAGACCAGCTTTGGTGTTCTGCAAACAATTCAAATGGGGCGACTTCTGCTCGAATAAACCCGCTCTCGAAATCGGTGTGGATTTGTCCGGCAGCCTGAGGCGCTTTCCAGCCCGCTTCGATTGTCCAGGCTCGTGCTTCCTTGTCATTGAACGTGAAGAAGCTGATCAAATTTAAAATGCGGTAGCAAGAAGTGATTACTTTTTCAATGCTGGTTTTTTCAATCCCGGAGATTTCAAGGTATTCGGCTTTATCTGCTGGCTCTAATGGAATTAAATCCTCCTCCAACTTTGAGCAAATTTTCAAAATTGTGGTGTTTTCCTGATCGGCAATCTCTTTAGCGGAAAGGAAATAGTCGCTATCTTCCAGTAAACCCTCTTCGGCAACATTCGCTAAATAGATGACGGGTTTTGCTGTAAGGAACTGAAGTTCCTGGTTTAGCGCAATAAAAGTGGGGTTATCTGCATCCGGAAAATTCCATAGCGGGTTTCCCTTGGCCAGGCTTTCTTTGAGTGCCAAGGCGGTATCCAGCGTATCCCGAAGCTTTTTATCCCCTTTGACCTGCCGTTCGAGTTTCTCCAACCGCCGTTCGATTTGCTGGTAGTCTGCTAGAATCAACTCGGTAGTGATGATTTCAATATCCTCTCTTGGGTTTGGGCTTCCGCTCACATGGGCGATATTCTCATCGTCAAAGCAGCGCACCACATGCAGGATGGCATCCACATTGCGAATATGGCTCAAGAATTGGTTTCCAAGCCCTTCTCCCTGGCTGGCTCCTTTGACCAGTCCAGCAATATCCATGAATTCAATTGTCGCTGGAATCACCTTTTCCACGCCAACGATTTCAGCCAATCGAGTTAGGCGGTGATCCGGAATCGGCACAATTGCTTTGTTTGGTTCAATTGTGCAAAAAGGATAGTTCGCCACCTGGGCGTTTTGCTCTTCAATCAGTGCATTAAAGGTGGTGCTTTTCCCAACATTTGGTAAACCGACGATGCCAATACTTAAATTCATCCAACGAATCCTCACTCTTTTGTTGATCTAACTTATTATAGACGATCTTGTTTGGAAGTATCCTGTATCTTCCCAAGTATAGTATAGTAAAATGTGGATATTACTAATATGGCTTATTGGTTGTAAATTGAGGAGTTTGTTGTGCAAATTTCAGACACAAAAACCGTGGGTGCGCGAGGATTAATCCAACGCTTTCGGCAAATCCTAAAATCAGATACCGGGATGGCAATCACCCCAGGGCTGCATACTTTTGAAACCTCCCCTGAATCCGGGGGCAGCCGGCGTCTCCATTTGCGCGTGAAGGACAATGGTGAAGGAGTTCTTTTTGTCGATGTCACCGATGTGATCCATCTCAACCAGGCTGCTTGTGAGATTGCCTGGATGCTTCTCAATGGGGAGGGGAAAAATCAAGTTGTATCTGCTTTAAAAACGAAATACCGTGGGATTCTCTCTGAAATTCGCCAGGATGTAGAACGATTAGACCAGATTCTCGCACACTTCAAAAGCCATCTGGGCACCTGTTATACCTGCGGTATTGGGGATCTGATGGAGCGGGTCCCGATTTTTAGCATGCCGGTTCAAGCGCCTTATAAGATCGATGTTGCGTTGACCTACGGCTGCAATAATCAATGTCCACATTGTTACAACGAAGCCAATCGGTTTGAGATGCCATCCTTGCGGTTGAAAGACTGGGATCAGGTTTTCGACCGGATTGCTGAATTAGGTATTCCTCACGTCATCCTGACCGGAGGCGAGGCCACCCTCAATCCAGATTTTGTTGAAATTGTACGCTATGCCGACCAAAAAGGTATGATCGTCGGCCTGAATTCTAACGGCCGCTATTTAGGTCACGCCCCTTTTATGCAGTCCATTGCTGAAGCTGGACTGAACCACGTTCAAGTAACTTTAGGGTCTTGCGATCCTGAGGTACACAACGCAATGATGGGGGCTGACTCGTTCGAGCAAACTGTTCGCGGTATTCAGGTTGCACTGGAAAGTGGTATCCATGTGATCACAAATACAACCCTGATGCAATCCAATATTGGGCAGGTAGCTGAGATCGTCGATTTCCTTTATGAATTGGGGATTCGTACCTTTGCCATGAACGGCATGATTTACTCCGGCGGTGGATATGCACACCCAAACGCATTGCCCCCAGAAAAAATGGAGGCGCTAATTGCCTATGTGCGTTATTTAGCGGATGAAAAAGGGATGCGCTTCCTATGGTATACCCCCACAGATTACTGCCAGTTATCACCGTTAGCCTTGGATGTCGGTGTAAAAAAGTGCAACGCAGCTGAATATTCCATCTGCATTGAACCGAATGGTGACGTGCTGCCCTGTCAGTCGTATTATGTGTCTGCTGGTAACTTCCTGTCCGATCCTTGGGAACATATCTGGAGCAGTGATTTATTCCACAGCTTTAGAGACCGAGAAGAAAACCCTCAGATCTCAATGCTGCCGGAAATGTGCTGGACTTGCCCCGACTTATCCATTTGTGGGGGCGGCTGTCGTATTGAACGGGATGCCCAAAACGGAATACGCGTCGCGGATACGGCCGGCGGTGGCTGCATGGGGTGCAGCAGTTACAGCCCGGCTCCGACTAATTTTGTGGAGCTTGATTCCATTGCTCAAGCGAATTGGTTTGATGATGAGCGCGAATGGGGATACGTCCCGCCTGCGAGCCAGGTCAGCAAAACCCGCCGTTCCACCGGAACAACTCCTGAATATGATTAGACGCGCTGGATCAAACAGGAAATTTTTATGACTTTTTCCTGGCTTACCACAGCTGCTGTCGTTTTGATCTTGGTTGAAGCTGGTTGGTTATTCTTCCGAAAGCTTCGAGGTTTTATGGCTGGGATAATAGGATTGGTGGTCTTATTTGGCGTGTCAATGCGCTTTCCGCAATGGGGGCTGATTCTCACAGTCATTGTCTTTCTGATGATTTTGGGAATTGAGATCTTTGTAATGGGAAATCGAGAATCATATACTGGAATTCGTGTCGTATTTGAAGGTGGGGGTGTTCGCCGGGGATTGAACCCGGTGGAAGCTGCCTGTCTGCTCGGTGCCCCTCAAGAGATCAACTATCTCCTTGCGGTGGTTGGTTTGCTGCAAAACGGCATTATTCAATTGGAACAAGGGAGGAATGGGGAAATCCTTGCTGTGGTTGCTGAATGGCTTCAAACAGGTGGCAAGAAACTTGATCCACACAGTCGGTCACAATTTCGGATTGAAAGCGCATTTTCCCATGACAAAATCCTTCAAAGTTATGAAGATGTCTTGCTTGAAACAATAGAGCAAAACAATGGGGAGTTGGTCGATTTCACGAAAGTTGGACTGTGGAACGCCTTTTTGGAAAAAGAGACCTATCAAAAATTGATGGAATACAATTTCGAAGAAACCACTGCCTATTACCGCGAGTTCATTGTTCATCGGATTGCACAAGTGTGGCGATCTCCCGAACAAAAAAACGAGAATATCTTATGGTATTTGTTCGCCCACCATGATGATGAGCTAACGAATAAAACTGTGCAGAAAGTTGTTCAGGACTTTTCTCCTGGTTGGCTTCCTGCACAGCTTGATTTTTTTGAATTTATCCGTTTACTCCTGCCTCAAACAGAGCTAAATTCAGGGGAAGGTGATGCGCTAAAGTGAGTTGCTGCGGTACTCTCCGGCTTTCTGCCAGATGGCATCCCAACCGTCGCTGAGCATATTGCCAAGGATTTCGTTGATACCCTGTGATGGCAGCACATCCCCATCTGGTTCCACGTACAGCCATCCCTTTGCGATTCCGGATACCTTTTCTTCCTCTTCACTGGCTTCCAGTTCAATTGAGATTGGGTTGTTGCTTGAATAGGGTACGGGGATATCCCAGACCAATTCGAGGTCTTGTTGGTAAGCAAGGCCTTGGGCGGCTTGGAGTGCGCTGGCCAATTCAGACGAAGCCGCGCTGAGCGAGAGCGCCTGGATACCCGTTGCCCCGAGCCTTTGGACAATTTCCTCAATTTTGTCTTGATTTTCTTCTGTGATTGTCAGATGGGCGGTGACGAAAATATCCTCGTCCATAATTTCCGACCAATAAGAGAAACTTGTCAAGGATTCCCAGCTTTCCTCTTTTGTCGGCTGTAGGATTACCATCGTATGATCCAATCCGGCATCCAACAGTTCTTTCAAGTATGTCGAATCTTTCAGTTTTAGACCGTCTGTCAATAGGCCAGTCACTTGCCCTGTGTTTTCAGCATATTCCAGCAGCTCGACCAGGTCATCTCGCAGTGTGGGCTCGCCGCCAGTAAAGATCACATGGGGGATACCCGCTTGCCACGCTTTATCCAAGACCGTCTTCCATTCCTGGGTAGACAGCTCTCGGTCCACGCGTTTTTCTGGGGCATTATCCAAGTCTGTGCCATCGCTTACCGTGTAGGTCAATGCGCAGTCCAGACGGTACGGCGCGCTGATCTCATCGGAATAGGGGACATGGCGTTCAATATCCAGAAAAGTAACTGGATCCAGGTCAGGCGTCAAGATAAAGTTTTCGATTTGATTTTGTAGTTCAACAAAGTCTTCTTCGATCTGTTCTCGTTTTACCTGGTATCTCGATTGGATCGTTTTGATCGCTTCTTCCTGTTCGGTCTGATTCACAATGTGATAGACATATTCGGTTGCAGTCTGGTTCAGGTGCAGCACAGTCGAGGCATTAATGATTAACAGGCCGCTATTCCCGCCTTCTTCCACTCGAAGGTGTAGTCGGTAGTTCAATGGGTTTTCAGGGGGAGATTGATATTGGTAAATCCCGGCCTGTAACGGTTCGACAGGTTGAAACGGTTTTTTCAACCATTCTATCAAGTTAGCCATTTAGCGACCTCCTCCGGCGCAGGCGCACGCACAGCCTGCACAGGCACAGGCGCAGGCACAAGAGCTGCCTCCGCTGCTTCGTCCTGATCCGCTGGACGAAGATTTCGGAACGGGGTTGGTTTTATTAGTAACGCCGCTGGTAAATCCAGCTACGCTGCCGATCACACCAGCGGCAAAGTCCTGGGTGCCGTTCACAACCGAAGCAGCAAAATCAGATCCGGGCAGGGTAGGCATCTTTGTGCCCCCTGGTGTTGGTCCAGAGACCGGCGTTCCAAGATTCCTGCCGGATGTAGTGCCGCCAATAGGGCGGGGGTCATATCGGTGCCACCAGGTTGGTATGAAGACCGGGTAATTGCGGAACACGCGTTTTGTGCGATCGTCGTATTCATTATCAAGCATGGTCCACTCCATGACCTTGTCATAGGTCTCACTTCGCACTTCAGGGGTATCCGCCTCTTCCACTTGCTGCCAGGCAGCTTCAGTGATTTTCTCGTAATAGTTTTTCGTTTCCCTTTGGCTGAACCCTTTCATTGATTTAGAAACGCTCTTGACCAGTTGGATCATCGCGTCTTGGAGTTCATTCTTACGTTTTGCTTTTCCGGATTCACTCATTGCTTTCAGGAAATCAATCTCATAGCCGCGCAGTTTGGTTGGTGTAGGTTCGATCCTCTTGATTTCCAAGGGGTCTCGAGTAATAACCTCGGCAGCGCCTTTCTTAACCACGGCAAACAAGATCATCGTCAAGATTTTGTCCATTGGCTGTTCCAGAAGAATGGCGGCCTCAATGGCTGTTAGCCCGCGCTTGATTCCGTGGCCTTCAAGGGCCAATTTTGGCGGTAAGTATTTGAGTTTCCGCTTTTTTGAACTGCGAATGGAAAGGATCGGGATAGCAAAGAAAAAGGAAATGAATGCGCAAGTGCACAGCCATCCAAAGATCGCCTCAGGATCAACGCCAAAGTTTTGCCAGATAGTTGGGCTGCCAATTGCGCTGGCCGGCACATAACTCGCCGGGAACGAAGCCCCAAATAAATATTGGGTGTATGCGTTCGCATTTGGATTGCGCCAGGTGTAGGTGATCCGTCCTTCCGAATCGAATCCCGTGGTGGGTTCCGTTTGCCAGCCGTTTGGGGCGGTGTGCCAGCGAGGCTCTTCAGGGGTGACGCCGGGGGGAAGGTGATAGATTACGGTCAGATCAGTGCTTCCGTTGACGAAATCGCTCTCAAAACGGGCCGGCGAAAAAACAGCACTTGCGTAGTCTGATGAGTCTGAATCTTCATACAACACATTGGTGAGCCCGTAAATTTCAAAGCGGACAACCCCGGTCTCGCCGGCTAGAATTTGATTTGCACCTAATCCCAGTTCAATGGCCGTATCAACGAATTCGGAATCGGCAATATGATTGATGGTATTGCCATCGACTGTTGCTGATGCATTTGAAAGTACACTCAGGTACGAATTGTTTGGCATTGCAACGTCGACAAAATCAATGGGGTCTGCATATGAGGCGTTGACAAAGGTAAATTCATATACTAAGGCCAATGTGCCGCCGCTTTGCCAGTATACATTCACCGTCTCGTTTGGAACTGAGAAGGCGTAAGTTTGGGCACTGGCAGTTGTAGTGATAGCAAGGAACAGGAGAGCCAATACACCAAACAGAATGATTTTTCGAATGTTTTTTTTGTCTCTCATCGCGGCTACCATTTCGGTTCTTCAGAAAGCTGGTATGCCGCACCACAGTAGGGGCAATCCACCATTGGCGCGCCGGCTACCATTTTTACATTGTCCATACTCAGTTGCGCACCGCAATCCTGGCATTGAAATCGTTCAATCGATACATCACCGGGGAGTTGGATATTCAATGTGGTATTTTGTTGAGCAGCCTCCTCTATGGTTTTTTTTCTATTGGCTAACAAAATAATGCCAAATCCAATAAGAACGGTGATTGCTCCGATAATTATCCACCCTGGGCTTCCATTCTCGCTAAAGGCTCCCCAAACAAATAGTATGCCAAAAAAAATGAGAATGGCAGCAAAGATATTTCCAATAGTTTTTAATGCGTTCATAAGTACCTCCGTAGTACAAAATAAGTGTATCGGAAAATTTCATTTTATACAAATAATTCATGCCGGTCAGAGATTATCCTGAGTCTCATGCTGGGGGCACGATTCTTTAAATTGATAAACTTGATGGAAACACTCCGAAATTGATCTGCTTTTCTAATTGCAGGTTCATTTACTCATGATATAATTTTGGGATAATTTCTAACCCACATTCAGCTGAGAGGAGTAATTTGATGACAATCGAAGTTACAGACTATAAACGGTGCTCATTGGTGAAAATGGATGGCCGCGTGGATAGTTCGACGGGAGATTCTCTATTAAAGACGTTTGAGAAACTCCAGGATAATGGAATGTACAAGCTTGTCTTTGATATGGCCGATGTTGAGTTCATGTCCAGTAAAGGGTGGTGGGTGTTGATCCAAACCCAAAAAGCCTCCAAGCGATACAACCGTGGCGAATTATTATTAGCAAATGTGCCCGAAAAGATCATTTCCTCGCTGGATCTGGTTGGTATGAGCCATTACTTCAAAGTATTTGATGACGTAGTGAGCGCAGTCGGATTTTTCTAAATTTAATGGCATCAAGAGTCTTTCCTGGTAAATTTTCCAGCTTGGAGAAGATTAGCCAGTTCATTGAAGAAGAAGCCCAAAATACCAGTTTGGATGAAACCGCTGTTTATGAAGTTCAATTGGCAGTGGACGAAGCATGTTCAAATATTATTGAACACGCGTACAAAGAAAATGAGGATGGAGAAATTATTTGCTCATGCACCATATCTTCTGATGCATTTACGGTAATTCTTCAAGATCAAGCAGAGCCTTTTGAACCAGATGAGATAAAAAATTTGGAAATAGGGGCACCGTTGGAAGAGTTGGGAAATCGTGGGGCAGGTGTGTTTCTTATGAAAAAGCTAATGGATGAGGTCGAATTTGAATTCATTCCTGACGAAGGCACAAAGTTAACGCTTGTCAAGTATTTTTGATTTCCGAACCTAAATAAAGGCAAAATTAAAAGAGGGAGATTCTCCCTTTTTTAGTTTAACATGCAGTGTGTGAAAAGGAAAATTACGATTCGGAGGTGTCGTTATCTTCACTATCTTCCAGAGAACCGGTTTTCCGTGATAAATTATCCTGGATTTCCTGCTTGTCCTCAAGAATGAACATGATAGGTGTATTGGCGATCAAAATTAAATCATTCGAAAATAACTGGGCTTCATCGATTTTATTATTGTTCAGGAAAGTCCCCCCAGTGGAGTTTAAATCCCGTAAAAAATATTGGTTATCACGGTATAAAATTTCTGCGTGTTCTCGGGACACCAGCACATCTTGGATAACCAGATCGTTTTCCAACTTTCGTCCGATCTTCACTAATGGTTTCGTAATAGGGAAGATTTGGGCGTTAATGATGAGATATGCACTTTGTCTGCGGAGTGTCCATTCGCGATCTCTGCTCAAGCTTCCCCCTTTCGGTGAACGAGGATCATTAAACTAGTTATCTTCTGAGTGGTTACTCTCAGAATCCTCATGATTACTTTCGGTTTTTTTCAATTGGCCCGTTAGTTTTGTAGATTTTTGGGTGATGGATGCCCCCTTGAACATAAACATAATCGGTGTGTGAGAAATTTGGATAATATCACCAGCAAAAAGCGTGCTTTGTGTGATTCGTTTATTGTTTAAAAATGTCCCGCTGCTTGAATTTTTATCAATAAGGAGAAATTGGCTGTCGGTATAGTGAATTTCTGCATGAAACCTTGATACTGTTGGGTCATTTAAAACCAAATGGTTATCCAGATTTCTTCCAATAGTAAATACTTCGTCCTCAAGTGGAAAAATCATACCACCCAAAACAAGGAATGCTTGTTCTAGGGGATCGGTTTCCTTTTTATTGGACTCTTTATTGAATTCTGTTTCCACTACCCATTTCTCTCTTTGATCAGACTGTTACTACTAAGTGTATGTCATTTTTTCAAAAAATACAACTATTTTTGAAGGAATTACTTGGTAAATTCCATTTCAAGTTCATCAGACGAATTATAAAAATAATGGACATACAGTGGTTGGCCTCCTGGTTTACGGGCAAAAACCTTTGGAAGCAAGCGAGGCAAATCTTCAACGAGCGGGAGAGATTCTATGTTTGCCATTGGGTGCCATTCTAGTTTTCCTTCAACCGAGGGCGTTAATTGATCCTGGGAAGGGGTGCCGGTAAAAACATACATGCCAATACCAATGTTTTCGCCTGTATCAACTGTGACAATCGCTGCCAGGGATTCATCTAGGAGTTCAGTGCCAGTTTCCTCCAGAAATTCACGACGTGCTGCACTAAGAATGTCCTCACCCTTTTCGACATGTCCCCCAATACCATTATAGAGGTTGGCCCATAATCTCTTATTTGGATGACCTTTGATAAAGAGGATATCATCCCCGCGTGTCGCAAAAACTAACACGCGGGGAATAATTGTGTAACGATCTTGGAATACTCCTTGATCCTTCGCCGGCATTAATCGGCCAAGTCAGAGGTATCTTCTTCCTCAACTTCCCCGGAAAATTCAAGATAAGTGGAAAGCGAGGGGAGTACGGCAACAGGGTTGACTTGCTCATCCACAAATTTTTGGGTTCCAGCAATCGAGAGCGCATTAAACAATTCTGTGAATTGCTTTTCCCAAGCGGCAGCAACTTTCGCCTTTTCTTCCTCTGGCAGGTCAAGGATATTCTTCTTGAATGCCCCCAACGCGCGTTTGCGTGATTTGTAATAGAACTGATCGTCTGTCATATCTGACTTACGTTCATTCTGATGGTTCTCATCCAGATATTGATAAATTTCTTTCACCAGGTCATCTGGGGCTTGATCGTAGAAGATGTTTTGGAAATTGGTCGCCAGGTGAACTTCGCAAGCTTCGGACTCAACAAATTTACCAAATGCTTCTTGAGGTAGGGTGGAAGCCCCGTGCTGAACAGCACCGGCCATGCCGTATTCATCTCGTGCTACCCGGCTCAAGCGCAGGAGTGTGTCGAAATCTACGCTGACTTGAGCAATAGAACCATCCGGGAGCACAACGCCGCCGTGGGAAGTGCCGGTCTGAATACTGATTTTGCTCAACCCGGCCAATGAAGAGCCGATGGCGGCTAATTTTTCATTGAAGCCGTCAGTGTAAGCCCGTAGTTCTTCTTCTGTTGAGTTTTGGCCGCCGACCTCGCCAATTTCACCACCAACGGAAATGGTGATTCCTTCGGGTTCATTGTCTCGAATAAAAGCAGTAATCTTGGAAGAAAGGGTAGTGTTTAAATCCTGCTGTTCGGGAATGGTTGGTTGATCCAGATCAACCAGTGTGGAGGTGTCTACATCGATATTGTAAAACCCGGCATGAATGGCTTCTTTGGACAGGCTCATCACGGCTTGCATTTCCTGGTTTGCATCAGCTATGTAGCGAGCGGCAGAGATCTGGAAGTGGTCGCCCTGGACGAATACCGGCCCCGAAAATTCTTCGGCAATTGCCGCGCCTAAAACGCTGGTCATATATTCGGAGGGGCGTTGGTCGGTATACCCAATTTCAGAACGTGCGATTTCAAAAAGGATTGAAGCCGCATCGATTTTCTTTGCCGTTCGGAAAACCGCTCTGGCTGCCTCAAATGTCAGCACGCGCAAGTTGATCGCCGGTACGGTAAATGTGTTGGGCACATCTCCTTTTCCCCGTGCAATGTACAGCTCGTGGATGGATGATGGGACGATACCGAGCGACAGGGCTGCGCCGCGCACTAAATAGCGAGCAGTCAAAGCTTTCGTGCCTTTTCCTGTAGCCGATACATAAACCAGCTTTTCAATATTTTTCCGCAAGGTTGCAGGGTCCGTAACCTTTACTTCGGTTGGCGTGGCTTCAAGGCTGCCGCCAGCCAATTCAATTAGATGAGTTAAAACTTCAGTTGTCATACGATTTGTTCCTCTCTATTTTAAAAATGATTGCTTATAGCCGTACCAGCCTATTTTACCATTTAATCATACTTTCTTTTGTTGGTTTCCTGTCTAATCTCATGTATAATAAGCTCGACACCGACTAAACTCACAAATTACTCTATGAAGGAGGAGTAAAATGAGCGATCTTTTTGATCAAGTAACCTCAGATCAGGACCCAATTAAAAAATTGATGTCCAAAATCCCTGGATTCAAGGGATATATTGAGCGGGCTACGCGTAGAGATGCAGATAAGCTTTTGCGCGAGCAAATCGCCTCTCAATTTAGTCAGTTGAAGACTAAAGTAGGGGAAATCCAGCAGGATTTCGTCTCTTCGGGTGAATTATCGTACCTAGATGATTTGGAAACAGCCGCAACTAAAATCCAAACATTTATCGATAAAATTTCCCATGCGTCCTATGGCTATGCCGGCTTTTTTGATGCCATCAAGATCAAAGAAGAAGAGCTGGCAAAGATTTATGAATTTGATTTGGCAATGGTTGATTTAGGGGAAGAGATTGAAAGAGCCATTGAAAATGTAAATGCCTCAATTGACACTGATGGGCTGCCCGCTGCCATTCGTCACCTGGTCTCGCTCACACGCGACCTGGTTAGCACCTTTGACCGTCGGGAAGAAGTGGTTACTTCTGTCAATTGATATTTTTTGTAATTGAATAATTCTGGAGGATTATTATGGCTCGAATTTTTGATGTAATTGAATATCCAAATGAGATGCGTGAAGAACTCGTACACCGTTTCCCTGAAACGGGTTCGGGTGATTTTCGGATTGGCTCTCAAGTGATCGTTCGGGAGTCGCAATCAGCGGTCTTTTTCCGGGACGGCCGCGCGCTGGATGTCTTTAACGCCGGACGGCACACAATTGCCACCGCCAACATCCCGAAAGTGATCGACTTCATCGGAAAAGCCTTTGGCGACCGCACCCCCTTCACCGCCGAAGTTTATTATGTTTCAATGCGTGAATTCCTGGATCGCAAGTGGGGCACCCCACAGCCGATCCCGATGCAAACCCCTGGTATTGGATTGGGATGGCTGCTGTTGCAAGGCTTTGGCACCTATTCCTATGAGATTGAAGACCCTATTCAGTTTGTGACGCAGGTGGTCGGTGCACAGGGGGCCTATCGCACACAAGATATTGAGAATGACCTGAAATCCCGTCTCTTGCGCAGCCTGGCTGACATGTTGGGCGAGATGAAGGGTAAATACTCCACGGTGCAGGACTTAATTGCCTTACAAGAAGAGTTGGGTGCTGGAGTACGTGCGAAAGCCCAGGACGATTTCGAAGCCCGTGGCTTGAATCTCAAATCCTTTGTGGTTGCCAATTTGAACCCATCCAAGACCACCGCGGACGATCTCCGCTCGATGGGCTTGCTCGATACGGCCACATACTCCCAGCTTCAAGCTGCCGACGCTATGCGCGATGCCGCCCAGAACCCCAGCGGCGGCGCCGGTCTGACCGCCGGAATCGGTGCAGGTATGGGTATTGGAAACATCATGAACCAGTCGCTGCAAGGCGCACAGCAGAACCAACAGTCGCAGGGCGGGGCTTCCTCCGGTGGTGCAGCTGCAATGCCGGATGTCATGACTCCCGGTGAAGCGGCTTCTCACCTTAAGGTTTCAGAAGAAGATGTGGTCGCCGCCATTGAGGCAGGGGACTTGAAAGCCCGCAAATTGGGCAATGCTTACCGAATCAGCAAATCGGCTTTGGAAGAATTCCTGAACGGTTAAGTTTCCATTTACAGAACATAAAAAAGCCCCGTAACAATTTACGGGGCTTTCTTCTAATATGATAGTGATTTTTGGCGGAAAGGATGAGCTAAAAATCTGCTAAAATCGCCTCGCGTAAATCCTGCAGCAAATTTGCCTCAACAGCCTGTCGGGCTTTAATGATCGCATTGAATAACGCAAGCGCATTTGACCGGCCGTGACCCACAAATACCAAACCATTTAACCCCAATAATGGTGCTGCGCCAATTTCTGCCGGGTCAAGATCCTTTTTTAACTTATTGAACGCTGGCTTTGCTAAAGCCCCCCCGATGCTCGTCATAAGGCTCGATGTGATGTGGGTTCGAAGCTGATCGGTAAGAAGTTTTGCAACAGCTTCACTTGTTTTGATGAGTACATTTCCGGTAAAACCATCAGTAACAGCGACATCAACCTCACCGCCAAACAACTCTTTACTTTCAACATTCCCATAAAAGTTAAGCCCGCTTTCCTCAAGCAGGGGGTATGTGGCTTTGACCAGGTCATTTCCTTTACCGACTTCTTCGCCATTGGAAATTATACCGACTCGGGGGTTTGAAACACCCAAAGCCTTTCTCGCGTAAATGGCGCCCATCTTGGCAAATTGCACCAACATTTCAGGCTTGCATTCGGCATTCGCGCCAATATCAGTGATGACAGCGCGCCCGCCTTTGACCGGGATCATTGCGCATAAAGCGGGTCTTTGTTTCAACCCTTTAATCCTGCCAAGTCTGGTCAAGCCAAACGCCATCACGCCCCCGGTATTACCTGCGGATACAAAGGCATCCGCCTCACCATTTTTTAGGAAGTCCATTCCGACACCCATTGAATTCTTTGCCCGCCTCAAGGAACTGCCAGAAATCTTATCCGACATCTCAAAAATCTCCGGCGCGTGCACAATGGTGATGGGGAGTTTACCCATGCCATATTCCGCCAGTAAAGGTGTTAATTTTTCTTCTTGGCCAACCAGTAAAATCTCATCCCCGAATCGTTTCGCAGCTTCAATAGCTGCCAACACTTCTGGTTGGGGATGGTTGTCACTCCCCATCGCATCCAATACGATTCTCATTCTTCTGCCTCCAAATGGTATTAGCTTGACATCTGCCTAGAGATGATTATAATACGGCTTGCCAGCGCTGGTGCTGGAACTGGTAGACAGGCGTGGTTGAGGGCCACGTGCCGCAAGGCGTGAGGGTTCGATTCCCTCCCAGCGCATCAAAGAACCGGACTCCCGGTTCTTTGTTATTTAAGCCGATTATATTTTAAGATACAATTGGACAGAATGGTAGCAATTGAACACTGAAATAGTTGAGGTGAAAACGATGCCCGGAATTTTTCCAGACCAAGAATGGTTAGAGGGATTGGTTAATTATCTAAACACCAATGAAGATTACGCAAGAATTGCTAAAAATTGGGAAGGGGATATGATCTTCTCGATAAAGGCGGATGGTCCGTTGGAAGAAGACACGGCAATCTACCTGGATTTGTGGCATGGTCAATGCCGCAGTGGAAAGATTTTATCACCTGATGAGCCCTTGGATTCAGATTTTATCCTGACTGCACCATTCGGTAATTTTGTGCGAGTGCTTGGTGGTGATCTTGACGCAATGCAGGCGATGATGACCCGTAAATTGTCCGTAAAAGGGAATATGGCCTATATATTACGCAATGTCCCAACCGTGCTGGAATTTGTGAAGTGTGCCAAAAATGCGACAGATAAAGTCCTTGGTGAGCAGGCCTAATGCAGCCTGTTCTCAAAATTAATCTCACAACGGGCAGCAGTGAGACAATACAGATTCCGTTGGAGTGGCAAGAGCAGTTTCTAGGAGGGGCTTCATTGGCCGCCAGGATGCTGTATGGCGCATTGACTCCCAAGCTTGATCCGTTATCGCCTGAAGCACCGCTGCTGTTCCTGGCAGGACCTTTGTCGGGAACCTCAGGACCAACAACGGGCAGGGTGGTGGTCTGCGGTAAGTCACCAGCGACTCATCTTTGGGCAGAATCGAATATCGGGGGATATTGGGGGTCAGAACTGCGCACGACAGGGTTTGATGGGCTGTGGATTGAGGGGCGGTCGGAGGAGCCCGTATACCTTTGGCTGCAAGATGGCACCCTAGAGATCAGGAGTGCTCAACACCTATGGGGACAAGATACCTATCAGATTCAAGATTCCATCAAATCAGAACTGGACATGAAGAAAGCTCGAATCGCCGGGATCGGTATTGCTGGTGAGAATCGATTACCTCTTGCCAGTATACTGGCCGACCACGGCCGCGTGGCCGGGCGGACGGGGCTGGGAGCGGTCATGGGAGCAAAAAGGCTCAAGGCGATTGCCGTATACGGCACACAGCCAATCCCATTGTTTGATAAGGAGCGTTATAAAAAAGCACGAACTTCGGCAAACAAGACGCTGCGTGCAGATACGATGTCAATCACACTAAGAGAGCTTGGCACATCTGGGGCGGCTGAGTATTTTGATTATTTAGGATCAATGCCAAAGCGAGGCTATTCTCGCGGTGTGATGGAGGGAGCCGAGGGGATGTCTGGTTCGTCCATTACTGAAAAATACCTGAAAAAACCAATCGGCTGCCATGCCTGTGCCGTGGCCTGCGGCCGGGTGATCCAGCGTGATCCCGAGGCTGATGAAGAAAAAGGCCCGGAGTATGAAACCTTGATTGGTTTTGGCCCAAACCTGTGGATTGACGACCTTGAATTTGTCTTTGATATGAACGATCTATGTGATCGTTTTGGGATGGATACCATCAGCGTCAGCAATACCATTTCCTTCGCCTTTCGTTTGTTTGAGCTGGGCTATATTAATGTGGAAGACACAGAGGGTATAACCCTGGATTGGGGAAATAAACAGGCCGTTCGCCAGCTTATTCATGATATTGCGCATAGTCAAGATTTTGGCACAAAATTAGCCTATGGGTGTAAAAAATTAGGAAAAGAATATAAGGCCGAAGATTTGGCTGTCCAGGTCAACGGACTTGAGGTGGCTTATCATGACCCCAGGGCTTTATCGGGAATGGCTTTAGCGTATGCGACCTCGCCGCGGGGGGCTTGCCATAACCAATCGGATTATTTCTTTGTTGATATCGGGCAGGCAGATGAAGAACTCGGCTTACAGTTTTTTGATCGCCAGGCAGGCGCTGAAAAATCAGCGAATGTTGCCCGGCACCAGGATTGGCGTACAGTCTTTAATGCAGGGGTAATTTGCATCTTGGGTAATGTTTCCGCAGATGAAATTTTAGAATTGATAAAATATGCTTGTGGGTATGAATGGACTTTAAATGACTTATTTAGGGTAGGAGAGCGCGGCTGGAACTTGAAGCGAGTAATTAACAACCGCTTAGGTCTCCGCCGGGAAAACGATAAGCTGCCAAAGCCTTTGCTGGAACCACTGCCGGATGGCGGCGCTGCTGATTTTGTCATTCCCTTCGATGAAATGCTCAAAGCTTATTATCAGGCGCGCGACTGGAATTGGGAGACAGGATTTCCGTCTATAAATAAGTTGAAACAGCTCGGTTTGGAATTTGTACTGAACGATTTGGGGATTGATGAACTACCAGGGGCGAATAAGGAAGAGTAATATGGACAGATATGTATCTGTTGAAGAAATGATCACCATTGAGAAGGCTTCGGATGCCAGCGGTCATACTTACCCGCAGATGATGGCCCATGCTGGAAAATCATTGGCGGATGTGGTTTTGGAAACGGGAAGAACCTCCGTCCTCGGTCTGATTGGAAAGGGGAATAATGGCGGTGACGCGCTGGTTGCCATGAGCCATCTATTGGATGCGGGTTGGTCTGCCTCTGCATATTGCACAGGAGACCGCCGAAATGACCCACTTGTGGCCGAATTTCTTCAAAAGGGTGGTAGTTTATTTCTTTTTTCTGACGATTCAGAAGATTACAGCAAGCTTAATGAGTTGGTCTCCAATACAGAAGTTATTTTAGATGGCTTGCTGGGGACAGGGATAAAATTGCCGCTTCGTCCTCCTGTGCCAGGCATTTTATCTGTAGTGAAGGAAGGTTTAAAAAAAGCCCAGATTCGTCCTTTATTGATTGCCGTAGATTGCCCCTCGGGTGCCGATTGTGACACTGGCGAGGTGCCCCCAGAATGTCTGACTGCAGACATCACCGTGTGTATGGCGGCAGTCAAGCAAGGCTTGCTTAAGCTTCCTGCCTTCATGTACCTGGGTGAGCTAATTGTCGGAGGAATTGGCCTCCCACCCGACCTGCCTGAATGGCAGACAATCAATCGTTATGTGTTGGACTGGGATTATGTTTTACATGTCCTTCCCTTGCGGCCGGTGAGCGCGCATAAGGGCACTTTTGGGACTGCATTGATCATAGCGGGTTCCAAATATTATGCCGGTGCCGCCTTGTTAGCTGGTGAGGCTGCTTTTCGCAGTGGGACTGGTTGGGTCAAGATGGCTGTTCCATCCTTTTTACATCCACATTTGGTTGGGCATTTCAAAGAAGCAACCTGGCTGCCGCTTCCTGCGGGTGAGATGGGTTTCACCAAAGCCGACGTAGAAGCTTTAAGGTATGGCATGGATAAAGAAACAGCAATCTTGCTTGGCCCTGGCCTTGGTCAATATCAGGAAGTTGAAGAATTCGTGCGCGCCTTTGTCCAACCAGACTTACCACCAATGGTTGTTGATGCAGATGGATTGAAGCTTCTATCGAATGCAGAGGGCTGGTGGAGGCGTTTACCAGCGGGAAGCATACTCACACCCCATCCGGGTGAAATGAGCATCATTACCGGGCTTTCTGTGTCTGAAATACAAGCCGACCGTGTAGCTTGTGCGGAGAATTTTGCAAACAAATGGGGGTGTGTCATTGTACTGAAAGGAGCGTTTACGGTGGTGGCTGAGCCTAAAGGGAGGACGGCCATTCTTCCAGTGGCCACTCCTTCATTGGCCCGTGCTGGTACCGGCGATGTCTTAGCTGGGATGATCGCAGGACTTCGAGCTCAAGGAATGGAGTCCTTTGATGCCGCAGCTGCTGGGGTTTGGCTGCACGCCCAGGCGGGTCTCCGTGCGGCAAATTTGCAGGGCAGTACCGCTGGTGTACTGGCGGGGGATCTTCTAAAGGCGTTGCCCTCTGTGATGCCTTACTAAATTCCTGCTGCTGCAGCCAAAGTTGGTTTTGGCGCTTGGAAAAAACAAACATAGCGCATAGACCTAAATTGAATCAAAAAACCTCC
>Ga0102946_1000130_pt1 | contig 25480 bp, 21 predicted proteins | sample SalPon2A_A_D1_MG_FD_78209 | JGI IMG/M metagenome (GOLD analysis project Ga0102946, IMG submission 78209) | Soil microbial communities from South San Francisco under conditions of wetland restoration - Salt Pond MetaG R2A_A_D1_MG | ecosystem: Environmental > Terrestrial > Soil > Wetlands | place... | reverse complement strand
GGCGGACGGGGTCGAGACGCGGTTCGACCCGGGCCTGCCGGTGGTCGTGCTGAGCGGCCGCGCCGCCGACGCCGACCGGGTCCGCGGCCTCGACGCCGGCGCCGACGATTACCTGCCGAAGCCTTCAACGTAATTGTTTGGCGCTTGTCCAAGCGGTTCCCGCGTGAGGACGGGCTGCATTTTCTCGTCGTAACCCTCGACGGCGCGCTCGGCGACCGTGGGCTCGATCCAACTCTCCGAGCCGATCAGCTCGACGTTGGCGCTCTCGGGAATCCCGACGTGGTAGGTGAAGTGGTCAAAGAGCCGGAGCAGGGTCGCGCTAACAGACTGGATGCCTGCGGTGTCCTTGACCTCCCCGCGTACAGAGCGCCGGATGCTCTCCAACAGCTCGGCGACTTCGGCCTCTGCTTCGTCAAGCGCGCTGTCGGCTTCGTGGGCGCTGACTTGCTTTTCCAGACGCTCGACCTCGGCCTCGGCGGCGGCAGCTTCGGGCTCTAGCTCGGCCCGCAGCTCGCGCCACTCGGCGGCGGTCAGATCGGCATTGGTGTAGTCGCGTTTGACGCGGGCCAGGCGTTCGGCGACAGTCGCGGCGTCGCGGCTCGCTGCCTGCAAGAGCGCGCGGGCCTCGTCCAGCTTGCGGCTCATCGCCGACCTAAGCTGCTCGCGGGTGGCGTCAAGGTCTAGACCTACCTGCTCGAAGTAGGCCAGGACAGCGCCGTCAACGTCGGCGCGATGGACGCGGCGCATGGAACACGCCTCAACGTCGCGCTGCCGCGTGTAGCACTCGTAGATTTCGGTTGGCGGGTTCGCGCGGTTGGGATAGGTGCGGGGGATCATCGACCCGCCGCAGTTGCCGCAGCGCAGGAAGCCCTTTCGGAAAAGATGATGCCCGGCGACGGGTCGGCCGCGTCCATGAGTGCGAGCCTTCGCGTTGCGAAGGTCGGCGACTTCTTCCCATTCCTTGCGGTCGATCAGGGGCTCATGGTTGCCCTCAAGGACGCCATCGCTTCCATCTGAAATCCAACCCGCGTAGAGCGGGCGCGCGAGGATCATTCGCACGGTGCCGGGATGCCACTCGCCGCCGCGATGCGTTGGAACGTTGTCGCGGGCGAGGTCGCGGCTGATTGCCTTCTGCGAGCGACCGGCTAGGTACTCGGCGAAGATGCGGCGAATAATCGCCGCCTCGGCGGGGTCCGGAACGATCACGCGAACGTCGTCGGCGTTCCGTTCCCAACGGTAGCCATAGGGTCGATGCCCGATGTATTCGCCGCGCTGGCGCTTGCGCTCCATGCCAGCTCGAACGGCGGCACCCTTACGGCGCGAGTCCTCCGTGTTGCGCTCGCCCATGACTGCGGCCATGACGACATTCTCAAGCGAGCTGTCATCTTCCTTGGAGCGCAGGCGAACGCCGCGAGCCTTCGCGTCTAGGACGAGCTGGACAAGATGGCGAGCGTGAACGCCATCGCCGCGCGCCAGTCGGTCGCTGTGCTGGACGACGATGCAAGCGCCGATGCGCTCGGCATGGTCTAGGGCTGCCTCAAGTTCGGGACCGCGATTGCCGTGGTAGGCGCTCGCGTCCTCGTCGGCGTATTCGCCCTCGACGGTCAGGCCGTTGCACTCGGCAAACGCCCGACCATCGGCGAGCTGAGTCTTGTTGCTGCCGCGTTCGTCTTTCGTGGACTTGGCGGCGTAGAGGATCGCCGCGCCGCCGTCTAGATCGCTATCTTCGTGCTGCATCAGGGAGCCTAACCTTCCTGTTGCGGGACCGGGGAGCGTGAGCGCGCTCCCCGCGTCCGTTTTGTAGTCGTCGTGCGCTGGATTTTACCGCGCGCAGCGGCGGCACGAACGGCGTCAAGGATGGCGGCGGTGTTGGTCGTCGCGCCGGATCGGCGCAGCGCTTTGAGGTCGTGGCAGAGCTGGTCGTACTGCTCGGGGGTCGGCGTAATCTCGATGCGAGGGCCGCTGAGCGGCTTTCTAGTCGGTTCGGCTGGCATCGCGGGCGTCCTCCTTCACAGTCCGGGCGGGTGGCGTTCCTCGAAGCGCGAGAGATAGGCAGCGTCAAAGGTGCTGGCCGGAATCCATCCCGGCCCGTGCCCGCCGCCTTCGATGAATCCCGACGTGCCCCAATAGCGTTTGTCGGGCGGGGTGACGCCGGGCTCGAAGCGCAGGATCACATGCGCTTCCGGTTCGTAGGGCTTGTTCAAGATCGTGACCCAACGGCCAGCGCCAGGCTTTCCCCAGGTGTGGAAGCCAATGGTCGTCATGGTCGGATTGCCAAACCCGCCGACTTGGAGAAGGTGGCTAACGGCGGAGCTGCAATCGAAGGGACCATTTCGGGGGGTCGGGCTGGTGCCGTGCGAACCTCCCCAGACATAGGACGTGCGCGGGCGAAGCGCGGTTAGGCGGTCGGCCTCCGCGATCATGCGGGCGACGCGCTCGTTAGGCGCGCTCGCTTCGCAGACCGCGCCGCCGCCTTCTATCGAGCCGATGGCCGCCCATTTCCGCGCGTCGGCTAGTACGTCTTCGACGTACCACTCGGCATGGTTGTAGGCGTAGATCGCGTCGTGCCAGTTGCCGGGCGCTCCCGAGTAGCGGAGCAAGCGAGCGGCGGCAAAGATCGCGTCCCAAGGGTTGTAGGGGTCTTTGATCCCGTCGCCGTTCCCATCGACGCCGAACGCTTCCCAGCTCGACGGGAGGAACTGCATCCAGCCTTCGGCTTCCGCTGAGGAAACGCCGAGGTTGGTCCCGAATCCAGTCTCCTCCCAATTGATCCCGGCGAGGATCGCCGGGCCTTTCGGGCCAAGGTGATACTTGGCCGCTGCCTGCTGGTAGATCGGTATGAGCCTTGACGGAACGCCTTTCACGTCGCCGCCCGCGCTGGCGGCGCTGCCGCATTCGGCGCTGCCGCCGAACGCGAGCGCGATGCACACAGCGCCGAGGACGAGCGCGAGAAGGGCACCGATGGGAACGGCGACGAGGAAGGCCGGAAGGCTCGACCGTGGGCTCTGACTGCTCATCGTGAGAGAGCCCGTCAGAAAAAGGGGGGTCCGCGCCCCCGGAAATTACGGCGGCGGGGCGCGTGGCGGCTGTCGAGAGAGCGGGGCGCCGTCGTCGTGGACGGCGCCCCTAACGCCTAGTTGAGCGTGTCGGCGAACTCGCGGGCCTGGGCCTCGTCGGCGAATTGCCAGAGCGTCAGGTCGCCTTCGCAATACTCGATGATGGCGCGCAGATCGCCGGAGGTCCAAACGCAGTAGACCACGTAAGGCCAATTGCCCCGGTCGTGGACGGGCACCCAGCCGCGCCCGGCGAGGTAGTCCATGAACGAGTAGCCATCATCGAAGCCAACGGTCAGGCAATCGCCGCGACCGCCGATGTAGCCGCACCAGCCGCGACTAATGCGCGTTCCGTTCTGCTGCTGGGTCGTGCCGGGGTCGGCGCGTAGACCCGAGGCGCGGTCGTCGCAAAAGCGCTCGATCAACTGCTCCGGCGTGATGCCGTTGTTCTCGCTGCCCATCGTGAACTCCCTTCGTTCGCTGATCTGGCAGGCGCTCACCTGCCCTGGTAAGCGCAATCAGTCCTCGGACGAACGACGGGCGCACCGAGCGAAGCGAGGGGAAGGGAAGCGAAGCGACCTTGCGCCCGGCGGAGCCGAGGGCAGAATGAAGCGTCCAGGGCAGGTCGCGCGGAAGCACTCGAACCCGGATAGAGGCGGAGGCGGGGGCGACGCCTCCCAGGCCGGACGCCGCCCCGCCTCAACGCTTAGCGGACCAAAGACGCGAAGCATGGAGCCGGGTGGCCGGACTCCTCCGCTGTCAGCTCCGCACCCCCTGCGCTATCCGCTGGGCGGAAGTATAGGACGAAAGTTGACTGAGCGGTTACTCTGTTTTCAAGGACGGATGTAGACGTACCGCAAGAAGGGCGTCGGGATACCGAACACGCAGACGGTGGGAGGCGAGTTCTTGATTCGGCGGGTAGTGAGAGAGGCGCGGCGTTGGCGACCGGACCTCGGGGCGATGCGGGAGAGTCGCGCGAGGCGCCTGATCGGCTCTGAGTTCGCGTCGCTGATCGGCGACGGGATGGTGTTCACGGCGATGCCGTTCGCCGTGCTGGCGGTGGGCGGTGGAGCGCTCGAAATCTCCGTTGTTCTTGGGGCTCAGGGGCTCGGCTTGGCAGGGACGGTGTTGTTCGGCGGTGTGGTTGGCGACCGCTTCGCGCGGCGGTCGGTGATGGTGTTCGCCGACGTTCTGAGGTTGGTTCCGCAGGCGGTCGTCGCGACGTTGCTCGTCGCTGGTCACGCGAGTTTCGGGCAGCTCGTCGCGACGCAGCTCGTTCATGGCATCGGGACGGGGCTGTTCATGCCAGCGTCGGTAGCCATCGTGCCGGATGCCGTGAGGGGCGAGCTAGTGCAGCCGACGAACGCGCTCAAGCAGGTAGCGCGGGCGATAGCGTCGGCGTTGGGTCCGGCGCTCGGGGCGGGCGCTTGCGCGGTGGTCGGGCCGGGGCTCGCGCTCGGGGCGGACGCGGCGACGTTCGGCGTGAGCGCGGTCTTGCTGGCGGGGATTCCTGCGCGGCGACGGGAGCCCTCGGGTACAGGCTGGTTGGACGAGCTGCGGGAGGGCTGGGCGGAGTTCCGGCTGCGTCGGTGGATGCAGTCGGTGACGGTGCAGTTCACGGTTGTCAACGCCTTGGTGTTGGCGCCGTTCTTCGTGTTCGCGCCGATTACGGCGCAGGAACGACTCGGCGGCGTCGCTGGCTGGGGGCTGCTGCTGACGGCGCTCGCGGTGGGCGAGGCGGGCGGAGGCTTTTTGGCGACGCGCTGGCGACCGGAGCGGCCGTTGGTGGCGGCGACGGCAGCCTTCGCGGTGTGGGTGGTGCCGCTGCTCTTGCTGGCCGTGCTGGCGCCGTTGCCGTTGATCGGGGTTGCTTTGATCGCGGCCGGGTTCGGTCAGGCGGTGTTCGCCGTGTTGTGGGAGACGACCGTACAGAGCCAGGTCGGCGAGGCAGAACGGTCGCGGCTTAGCTCGTTCGAGATGTTCGGGTCGCTGGCATTCGTACCGTTTGGCTTCGTCGTCGGTGGACTTGTCGAGCAGACGATAGGGGCGGGCGCGGGTCTGATCGGCGGGGCGATCTTGCTCGGAACGTCGGCGGCGGTGGTCGTCGCGCTACCGAGTGTGCGGAGCTTGAAAGCGGTCGATTTCGACTGAGGCTGGTCGAGCGGCCGGTACAGCCGGCGGCTCGACCTACAGACCGAACTCCGGGCCGGAGGACGGCGCGGCATTGCCGTGGTCAGCGCGTGGCGGGGCGGCTGGGGCGGGTTCGGTTTCGGTGGACGGGGCGGGTTCGGTTTCGGTGGGTTCAATGTTGTTGTCTCCGAACTCGCTGCCGCTCTGACGGCCGCTCGCGCGGGCCGGTGGGCTCGTGGCGCGGGCGCGTCGTTCGCGTCGTTCGATGCGCTGGCGTTCGGTAGTGGGTTCTGAGCGGGGCGTCTGCGTCGGCGCGGGGGTCGTGGGCTGTGGCGTCGTGGGGTTGATCGGGCTGAGTTGGGAGGCGCGGGGGTGCGCGGCCCGACGAGCGGGCGGCTGGGCGGGCTGCGTCCGGCCAAGGGCGTCTAGTCCCTGTTGGACGGCGGGCGCGGCGAGAAGGCTGCATACGGCGATCCCGGCGGCAGCGCCACATTGGGCGGCAACGCGACCGGCGCCCCCGGCGGCGGCAGCGTTGGCGGGATCAGAGAGTGGGGCGATGCGGCGGGCGAGATCGACGCCCTTGTGAGCGACGACCTCGACCGCTTCCGAGAGGGTGGCGTAAGCGTGGAGCAGCGGCCGAATCGCAGCATGGGCGAGAGTAGCGTCAAGGTGACGATGCGCGTCGCCGTGGAGGTAGGCGGAGGCGGCCGGGCCGATGGTGGCGCCGCTGAGCAGCTTGCGGTCGCCGACCAGGGCCAGCATTTTTTCCATCGCGGCGGTGTGGTGGCGGTCGGCCGCTGACTTTCGCCAGCCGAGCTGCCGACCGGCCTCTCGGATGGAGTAATCCTCGTAGTAGATGAGGGCGAGCAACTGCGCCTCTTTCCTGGGAAGGTGACTCAGGGCATCGCGAAGGCGACGCTGACGGTCGTGGTCGAGGGCGACCTGTTCCGGGGTGGGCGTAGAGTCGTCGGCAAGGTGGAAAATGGAGTCGAGCGGCGCCGTAGGTGGCTTCCGCGTTTCGGTGTCGAGCTGATTGAGGGCGCGGCGGTAGGCGCAAGTGAGAATCCAACCGACCGGCTTGCGGGCTGGTGGGTTGTCGTCAAGCCATTCGCCGTACTCGATGTTGGCCTGGGTGAGTAGGTCGGCGGTGTTCTCCTGAATCCAGACGGCGGAGAACTTTTTGGCGAGCATCAGCTTCAAGCCGCGCTCGGCGTCGCGGTACTGCGCCGGGGTTAGGCCGCGAGTCGGTGCGGCCTTCTTGGTGGAGGTCTGACGCGGCATAGGAAGCAAGGCGGCGGCGGGGTTTCGGACCCCGCCGCCAGCTCGCGTACTTGGTTAGGGGCGTACCGGCACTTCGACGCGGCGCGATGCACCGGGCAGGCGCGGATAGCCACGCTGCCAGCGAACCTGAACGCGCATGATGTACGTGGTCGGTCGGAACGTCTGCGTAAAGCGATAGCGCATGACGAACCGCCCGCCTTTGCGGGTTCGGTAGCGCCGGAACACGCGCCAACCCTTCCCGCTCTTGACCTGTAGGACAAGAACGACTCCGGTGTTGTCGGGTCCGGGGATGCGACCCTTGAAGATCGCGTACCCCTTGTTGTGAACGGGCCTCCGCAGAAGGCGGAGAGTCGGGCGGACACGCGAGGCGAGAATCGTACTCGCGGTCAGTTCCCGCGAGTCGGGCCGGTAGACGGCCGTGACTTCGCGGGACGGACCAGCCGGGACGCCGAACTTGTAGGCGCCCTTCGTGCCAGTTAGGGCGACGCCGAGGAATTGCGGCGCGTCCTGGGTGACGACCCGACCGAATACACAGACGGGGGCGCCGACGACGGCGCCGCCTGGTCCGGTCAGCTTTCCGCGTAGCGGCACTCCACGTCCCTGCGGAACCTTCACCTTCTGGTGTCGCTTCCGGCCTAGCCCTGCCGTCAGGGCGGCTCCACTCGTTCCATCGGCGCGAACGCAGTTGAACGAAAGCGGAGCCTTAATCGGGGCTCCGTTGTTCCCCTCTGCGTCCGATAGCCACAGTTCGAGAGTGAAAGCGCCACGGCTCCGGGGCGTGTCGAGATTCGAGATTGCCTGCGGGTTGGTTCCGCTGATCGTTTCCGGCGGTACGACAACGTTGCCGTTGTCGCCGAGGATTCGATAGTGCGCGGCGTTGATCGGCGACCCGTCGTCCGTGATGTTCCGCCATTGAACATCGAAGCCCTGCGCTGAGCGTGGAGCCGATGGGGGCGTGATTGCCACGTCCTGCGGTGCCGCCGGTGGCGTCGTATCGCGTGGTACGGCGACCGTCGCCGGGACGCCGACATTGCCCTCTGAATCTGACAGCCATACGTGAACCTTGTAGTCCCCGGTCTGCGTAGGGGTGTCAATGTCGTGGATGGTGTCGATCTTTTCGCCGCTGAGGGTCCGGGCGGCCTGGACAACGTTGCCCGCGCCGTCAACGATGTTGTAGTGAGCCGCGTCGATGGGCGAGCCCGCGTCAACGACGTTCTGCCAGCTCACGTCGAACTTGGGAACGCGATGCGCGGTCGTGCCGAGAACGTGGAGGTTCTGCGGCGCGGCCGGTGGCGTCGTGTCGTGCGGGATCGGCGCGGTGGAATAGGCGCCAACGAACCCAACTTGATCCTCTAGGGCGAGGTGCAACGTGTAGCCGCCGGGTGCGGCCGGACCTTCGATACCGGAGATCGTCGTCGGATTGGTGGCCGAAACGGTCTTTGGATCGGTCACGGTTTTTCCGGTGGCGTCGTCGGTGACGTAGTAGTGAACCTTCACGATGGGGCTACCAGCGTTCTGCGGTAGCGAGAACTGCGCGCCGAAATGGTCTAGGTAGCGCGCGGGGTTGCTGCTAGTGACGACGAGCCCGGCGGGCTTATCGGGAGGAGTGTTGTCGGTTCGCATGGTCCGGTTGTCGCACGTCTCCCCTCCGCTGCGGTACTGGCCGTAGTCTTGGAGGCAAATCGAGAACGTGTGCTGACCATCGGGAATGTTCTGCGTCTTGAGGCCGTACCAGCGCTGATAGGGACCGCCGGTACAGGGATTGAAGCGACGGGCGAACTCTCCGCTTGCACCGGACCAGCCGGTGTCACAGCCGCCGTTGGCCTGGTAGTCGATGGTGCCGTCGCCCAAGGTGTTCCCGTCCACCTTGAGGCGGGAGAAGCGCAGCCCGGAGCCCTGGTCAGATTCGTACCAGGAGATAGCCTGTTCGCCTCGCACCCACACGCCGTTAACGGTGTTGGACGTGACGAACGATGGGCTGGGGTCTTGGCGGTCAGCCAAGGTCAGGTGCATGGTGTTGGCATCGACCGCGTTGAAGTTGGTCCGGTCGCAGCCTGCTTGGCGGAAGCACGTCAGCTCGAAAACGAACCGGCTATAGTCGCCATAGCCGCCGAACGGCCAAAGGTGCGGCGCGAAGGTGGAGGTCGTTCCCCATCCGATGCCGCCGAGGCTGCCGTTGGCAACCCCTGAGCCCTGCATGAGAATGTTGTTGGTGCTTCCGTCCCAACCTTCGAGCCAGAAGCGTCCGCGCCAGCCGTCGTTAAATGCGTTTGGCTCGCGCGTGTAGCCGCCAGCCGCGACGATGGCAACGTAGGGAGTGACGCCCCAAGAGATACTTCCGTAGGCGTCGATACCTGCGTTGCCGCCGCTCTGGTTCTCGGCGATGCGAAGGAACGCGCCGTTTCCGGCGGGGTCGCCCGCTGGACCGCAGTAGTTCTCGAAACTGAAAATCCCTCCTGGGTTGTTTCCGCTGATGGTGTTGGTGTTGGTTCCATAGCTATTGGAGCCGTTGTTACCGGCACACAACAGCATCGGGTAGTAGCCGCTGGCGTGGGCGCTGGCAGCGAACACGACTGCCACGGCCATGCCGACCATGAATAGGCATACTGCGACTACGGCCGGGTTTCGACCCGGCCTGCTGGATCGCGAGGGCATTGTCTCTGCTCCTTCCTTGCCGACCGGGCTCAGGGGCGGCGCGCTGGCCGTCCCTCCTTCACCGGGGGAGTCGCAGCTAGGCGATCCGGCCGAGGAAGTGGGCGTTCCCGCGATACGGCTGGTCTTCGAGTAATTGAACACCCGCTTACGTCAGAAGTCCCCCCCTAAGTGCCCCCGATATTTGTTTAGGCAGATTTGTGGAGGTTTCGTCCCGGTTCTTGGGGGGTCGTTGGAGGATCGGCACAGGTTCTTCGGGCGAGCTGTGGTGCCGAGGGGCGTGAGCTAGCGAAGCGCGGGCCGTCTGACGGCGCGCTCGGGGTTCTCTGAGCGCCGGAAGGGAGCGGCCGGAATGCGCGCCTGTTGGCGCGAGATCGAGGCGAATCTTGAAATTGCCGGGGGCGTTGGACCCCTGCCTTCTGACGTTTGCCGCCTGCGTGACCAACAGGCGACAGAAACAGGAGGCTCAAAGTGCCAGCTCTACAGCTCGCGTACCTCGTCCTGGTTGAAGCTGCGGCGAAAGTCAGCGTCAACCCGAACTCGAACGGGCTGCCGGGTGGTCCGGCCGCTCAGAAAATCCTCAACGGGGCTGCGGCGTTCGGCCTGCTGGCCTGCGTGGGCGTGGTGATTTGGGGCGCGGCTCAGTGGGGTTTCGGTAGCCGCTCCAACAACTACGCCCAGGCGGACGACGGCAAGACCCGGATGCTCAAGGGCGCCGGAGGGGCATTTGGCATCGGCGCTGCGGCGGCGATCATCAATTTCTTCTTCGACGCCGGATCGGCGGTCCACTGATGCGGGCGGTCGTGGGGCTGATCGCAGCGGTGGTCGTCGGGCTTCTGCTTGGCCGGATCACGGCGCCGACGCCGGACGAGTCGGGGGCGACTCGACCGGCGGTGACGCCGGGACCGGCGCGTCAGGTGGAGGGTGTCGGGGTCGGATTCCAGCGGACGCCGGATGGGGCGGCGCTGGCGGCGGCGAGCTATCAGCGAGCGTTCGCTGACAGCGCCGTGCTTCGGCCGGGCGAGCTACGGCGACGGATCAAGGTCGTGGCGACTCCCGCCTTCGCCCCGGTGATGCTGGAAGCGAACGCTCCCGGCGCGGCGCGGCTTCGCTCGGGAGCGTTCGGGGAAGGCGTGAGGGGGAAGGTTCCGAGCGCCTACTTGGGTGTGCCGGTCGGCTATCGGGTGCTGTCGTTCAGCTCGCGTCGAGCGGTCGTGCAGACGTGGGGCTTCACGCTACTCGGCAACGTTACGTCGGTCGAACCGACTGCCTTTTTCGGCCTGTCGCGGACGGTGTTGGTCTGGACGGGCGGTGACTGGAAGATCGCAAACACTCGGGCGTCCTTCGGGCCGACGCCCCGGCTCGCGTCGCCGCGACCGGGAGGCGAAGGGCTCGGGCTGATCCAACTGACGAAGGAGCTGCGTTCCTATGGCGTGGCTCCGTAGGTGTGTGCTGTTGATCGGGGTGGCCGTGGTCGCGACGGCGGCGCTCACGCTAGGCGATCCCGCGCCGCCGGAGGCGCAGGCGAATGTCGCTTGCGACATTGGCGTGGCTCCGGCCGCTCCGATTACCGGCGCGATAGGCATCGGGAATCCGGTAGGCGATGCGTGTAACGCCGTGACCGATCCGGTTCTCGGCGCGCTGCCTAATCCGCTCGATCCGATCAAGGATGCGGCGGAATCAATCGGTTCGGGCATCTTTGAGCAGATCACGTCTTGGGCGGCGGACGGTGCGACGTGGCTGCTGGGTCAGGTCGTCGTGCTGACGAACAAGACGACCTCGCCGAACCTACTGAGCAAAGGGTTTCTACGTCAGTACCGCGAGATGGCGTCCATCGCGACGGTGCTGGCGCTGTTGATGCTCATCTTCGCGGTGCTGGAGAGCCTGGGCCGCGGCGACGGGGGAATGCTCGTCCGAGTATTCCTGGTCAACGTGCCTGTCGCGGCCATCGCGACGAGCGCGGCATATGTCGTCGTGCAGCTCCTAGTCGCGACGACGGACGGGTTCTCGGAAGCCATCGCACACGCGACGGCCGCCGATACGCGAGCCTTCTTTAAGAGCGCCATCGAGGGTCTGAGTGGCGCCGGGGCGGCGGCCGGAACGGCGGCGGGTGGTCCGGGTGCTGGGACGGCGGCGGGCGCGGTGGGTGTACCGCTGTTCGTCGGCTTCATCACGGCGATGGTGGCGGCGTTCGCCGCGTTCCTGGTGTGGATCGAGCTGCTGATGCGTGACGCCGCGATCTACGCGGTGGCGCTTTTCATGCCGATGGCAATAGCCGCGTCGATCTGGCCGCGATGGATGTCGGCGCTTCGGCGGACGGGTGAGCTGCTGATCGTCGTCGTGTTCTCGAAGTTCGTGATCGTGTCGGTGATCGCGCTGGCCGCTTCGCTGTTGGCACACAGCGGAGGGAAAGTCGAGCATGTTCTAGCGGCTGGTGCGTTGCTACTGCTCGCCTGCTTCGCGCCGTTCGTCTTGTTCAAGCTGGTGCCGTTCGCCGAGGGTGCGGTCAGCTCGGCGTACAACCGCCAAAGCGCGGGCGGCGCGTCGGTGCGAACGGTCGAGTTCGCGTCGTCGGTACAGATGATGCGGCGGGCGGCGCTGGCGAATTGGGCCGTCAACAGCTCTAAGGCGAAGGGCGGCAGCGGCGGCGGGAGCGGCGGTGGTGGCAGCGGCGGCAGCTCGGGGGCGGCCGGTCGGGGGGGCGGCTCGCCCGGCGGTGCGGGCGGCGGTTCCGGTGCGGCGAGCGGAACGGCTAGCGCTGGCGGTGCGGCCGGGGCGAGCGGCGGTGCGGCAGGCGCCGTCGCGCTCCCGGTTGCGGCGGGTGCCGGGGCAGCGCGAGCTGCGAAATCCGGCGGCGAGCGGTTGGCCGGGAGCGGCACGGCAGCGGCAAGTGGTGATGCCGGGCGAGCGGCCGGTACAGCCGGCCACTCGTCCGGCGCTGCGGCCGGTGGCGGCAGCGCAAGCGGTGACGCGGCAGCGCCGCGCCCGCAGGGCGCCGAGGCGTCCAAGGGCGCGAGCGGTGAGGCGAGCGGAGCGGGCCGGGCGGCGTCCTCGCCAGCGGCGAGCTCGTCGCCCGGCCCGGCCGAGGCGTCCGGGGGCTCGGCACCGGGGTCGGGAAGCAAACCGGCTCGTCCGGCGGGTAACTCCGGCGGCAGCGCTTCGCCAGGGAAGGCGAAACCGTGAGCGGCCGTCGCTATCGGTTCGGGCCGTTGGAGCGGCGGGGGCTGGTCGGACCTTTGATGTTCGGTCAGGTCCTCGTCGTTGCGGGCGCAGCCGCGCTCGGTCTCGCAGCGCTCTATGCGCTGCGAGACTGGATCGGGCTAACCGTCGCGTTGCTCTTGGTGGGGGGCGCGCTCGGTGTTGTCCTCCTGCCTTTCGAGGGTCGGACGCTTGAGGCGTGGGCGCCGATTGCAATTCGGTGGGCGCTGCGGTCGCGGGAGCAGAAGCGTGGCTATCGCTCCCGTAGTCCGGGGAGCGGCTTTCGCGTCGGTGAGGATGGGGCGACGGTCGCGGAGGCGTCGTTGCCCGACGATCTTGCGGGCCTGCGACTGCTCGAAGCTCCCTACGGGAATGATCGCGTCGGCGTCGTCCATGATCGCGCGGCGGGAACGTACACCGTTGCCGTCGCGGTTCGGGCGGGGGCGTTCGGTCTGCTCGACGCGGACGAGCAGGAGCGAAAGCTGGCGGCGTGGGGCTCGGTCCTCGCGAGTCTCGCGAGGGACGGGAGCCCGGTACGTCGTGTCCAGTGGATCGAGCGAACCCTTCCGGCGCAGGCAGACGAGCTGGCCGGTTACTTGCAGGCTGAGCGGGATCGAGCGGTGCCGCTCGATTCGGGGCTCGTTGCCTCCTACATCGAGCTTGTCGAGTCGGCGGCTCCGGCGACTCAAGAGCATGAGATTTTGTTGGCGCTCCAAGTTGACGAGCGCCGTGCAGCTCGGGAGCTGCGCCGGATGGGCGGAGGCGAGCAGGCGGCGTGCGAGCTGGTTCTGCGGGAAGCGGAGAACCTAGCCGAGCGGTTGTCGATCGCGGAAGTGACCGTGTTTGGTCTGCTCAGGCCGCGACGGTATGCGGAGGCAATACGGGACGCCTTCGATCCGTTCGGACGCCGAGCGCGCGCCCGCGCGGCGCTCGGCGAGCCGGATCGAGCGGGGGTTGATCCGGCCTTGATGGGTCCGGTCGCCGACGAGGCATCGTGGGCGAGCTACAAGACCGACTCGGCGATGCACGCGACGTTCTGGATCGCGAGTTGGCCGCGTAGCGACGTCGGGCCTGCGTTTCTCACGCCCCTGCTGATGCAGACGACGGCCCTGCGGACGGTCTCGGTCTGCATCGAGCCGGTGGCGCACTCCATCGCCGTCCGCAAAGCCGAGGCGGCGCGGACGGCGGAGGTCGCCGACGAGATTCAGCGTGAGCGGCAGGGGTTTATGACGACGGCGCGCATCCGGCGTCGCCAGCAAGCGGCGGCACGGCGGGAGGACGAGCTGGCGGACGGTCACGCGGAAATGCGCTTCGCCGGTTACGTGACTGTCTCGGCGGGGTCGGCGGACGAGTTGGAGCGGACGGCGACGGAGGTTGAACACGCGGCGGCGCTGGCGCGCTTGGAGCTGCAACGGCTCTACGGCGAGCAAGATGCCGGGTTCACGTTCACGCTGCCGCTCGGGCGGGGGTTGCTGTGAGGCCGCTTCGCCGGGGCAGCTACCGGGCGGAGCGGCCGGGTCACGCTGCGACGACGGCGCACTTCCAGGCGGCGTACCCGTTCTTGGCTGAGGGCGGTCTAGGAGCGCCGGGCGCCTATATCGGCCGGGACGCCTGCGGCGGGGCGTGGGTGTTCGATCCGTGGGCTGCCTACGAGCAAGGTGTCTTGTCCGGCCCGAACATGCTGGTCGTCGGCCAGCTAGGGCGCGGCAAGTCTGCGTTCCTCAAGACCTACATAGCTCGGCAGCACGTCTTTGGGCGGCAGGCGTGGGCGCTCGATCCGAAGTCTGAGTACGCGCCGCTGGCGCGAGCGCTGGGCGGGACGCCCATTGCGCTCGCGCCCGGCGGATCGGTGCGGTTGAACCCGCTCAGTCCGCGCGGCGGTCGGGAGGGTCAACTGAGCCTCCTGCGATCCGTCGCAGCGGCAGCGCTGCGGCGCGAGCTGACGCCGGAAGAGGACGCGGGCCTGCGGGTCGCGTTGAAGATCGTCAGCGAGGCGGCGCCTGACGTGGAGCCGACGTTGCCGCAGGTTGTCGATGCGCTGCTCCATCCGGCGGAGTCCATGTCAGCGGAGCTGGTCATGGAGCTGCCGGACCTTGCGGCGGCGACGCGGCAAGTGGCGTTGGCGTTGCAGCGGCTATGTCACGGCGACTTGCGTGGCATGTTCGATGGGCCGACCACGGCCGGGCTCGACCTGGATGCGCCGTTCGTCGTTCTCGACTTGTCGGCGGTTCAGGACTCGGCCGCGCTGGGAATCCTTATGACCTGCGCCGCAGCGTGGTTGCAGGGCGTCGTGATGGAGCGCAAGCGAGCCGCCGAGGCGGGTGAGGGCGATGGCGCGAAGGTCATCATCGCCGTTGACGAGGCATGGCGGATCACCGCCGACCTGGGCGTTGCTGAATGGCTGCAACGGTCCTTCAAGCTGTCGCGCTCCATCGGTGTGCAGAACATTCTCGCTCTGCACCGGCTGTCAGACCTGGGGGCGTCGGGGGCGGCAGGGTCGAGAGAGGCGCGGATCGCGGAGGGGCTGATCGCGGACGCGGATACGAAGGTCGTCCTCGCGCAGCCGCCCGACCAGATCGAGGGGTTGCGAAACCTCCTGGGCCTGTCCGCGACGGAGGCGGAGTTGGTGCCGACGCTTCGCCGAGGTGAGGCGCTGTGGATCGTCGGGCGGCGCTCCTTCCTAGTGCAGCATCGGTTGTCGTCGTTCGAGCAAGACCTTGTTGACACCGATGCTCGGATGGTCGGCCATCGGGAGCTGATCGAGGGGGCGGCGGCGTGAGCGGGGCGACGATGATCGTCGCTCTCGGTCTGGGCGTTGTAGTGGTCGGTGTTCATCTGCTGGACCGCTACCTGCGGGACGGCGGCGGGTCGCGTCAGCGGCGCGTACAGGGCGCGCGCTGGGCGAGCAAACGCGATCTTCGGGCGCTGCATGTGAAGGGTGCGCGGCGTGGGCGTCTGATCTTGGGGCGCCAGGGTCGGCGCCTCGTCGCGGCTGAGGATCGGGCGTCGGTTGTAGTGGTCGGTCCAAGCACGGTGAGCCTCAAGACGACCGGGTTCGCGATCCCCGCCCTGTTGGAGTGGGACGGGCCGGTAGTTGCTACGTCGGTCAAGAGTGACCTTCTGCTGACGACGCTGGCGCGGCGTCAGGAGTTGGGGAAAACGATGGTCTTTGATCCGACCGGGGCTACCGGCATCGAGTCGATCAAGGCGACGCCGCTCTCTGGGTGTGGAAGCTGGCGAGGGGCGATGCGGGTGGCGCATTGGCTTTCCAGCTCGGCCAAGTCTGGGGGCGCTGCGGGGTTGGAGGATGCGGACTTCTGGTACGCGGCGGCGGAGAAGTTGTTGGCGCCGCTGTTGTTCGCAGCGGCGACGAGCGGGGGTCAGATGGCGGACGTGATCCGCTGGCTGAACGACGGGCCGGAGGCAGAGCAGGAGGTCACGGAGCGTCTTGTGGTGAGTCAGTCGCCCGACGCGCTGAGCGCGTGGAATGCGAACTGGAACCGCGAGGAACGGCAGCGCAGCTCGATCTACACGACTGCGGAGACGATCATCGGAGCGTTTGCTGACCCGCGCGTTCTTGACGCCAGCTCGCAGCCGGAATATACGCCCGCCGAGCTGCTAGACGGGCGAGCGAACACGCTCTATCTCTGCGCCCCGGCGCACGAGCAAGAGCGATTGCGGACGTTGTTCGCGGCGATGCTCTCCGAACTGGTTGGCGTCGTCTATGAGTTCTCGGCGCAGACGGGTAAGCCCATCGACCCGCCGCTCTTGATCGTTCTCGACGAGGCGGCGAACATCGCGCCGATGCCCGACTTGGACGGGCTAGCTTCGACGGGGGCGGGCCAGGGGATTCAGCTCGTCACGGTCTTTCAGGACTTGGCACAGGTCGATGCGCGGTACGGCAAGCGGGCGCAAACGATCATCAACAACCACCGGGCCAAGGTGTTCGCTAGTGGGATCGGCGACCCGGACACGCTCCGCTACATCAGTCAGGTTGTCGGCGACGGTGAGTTTCGCCAGCGAAGTGAGACGGCGGGCGAGCAAGGCCGCGCGTCGTCAACGGAGGGGAGCATGTATCGGGAGCTGGCATCGGCCGCCGTTGTCCGGGGTGGGCGGCCGGGTAGCGCTGTCTTGGTGTACGGGCATCTGCCGCCCGCCAAGCTCGCGTTGCGGCCGTGGTTTGCTGAGCGGGAGCTGCGGGCGCTCGCTGAGGGGGAGCAACGGTGAGCGGAGAGCGGTCGTCGTGGGGAGCGGATACCGTCGCGTTTGGGCGCGGTAAGCCTGTCGATGGCGACGGCGAGGGGCGAGCGGCGCAGCGGGGGGCCCCGAGGCCGCGAGGCTCGGTGCCCGCGCTGCGCCGCGTCGCTGTCGTAGGGGTGGCGTTGCTCATGGTCGGCCTAGTCGCCGCCCTGGTCGTGCCCGGCGGTGGAGGATCGAGCCCGGCGCCGGAGCCGGACGTAAAGGTGACGCGGCAGGCGTCACGGCCCGAACCGCGAGTGTCGACGCGCGAGCGTCGACGCGAGCGGCGCGCGAGGACTGAGGCACGGCGAAGGGCGAAGCGACGGGAGCGCGCGGGCCAGCTCGAGGGTCAGCCGCGAAGCCGTAGGCGAGCGGCTGTAACTCCCGAGCTGGACGCGCCGGAAGCCTCTGCGCCGCCCGCGCCCGCTGAAACAGAACCGGCGCCGGAACCGGCGCCGGAAGTGCCTGCGGCGCAGGCGCCGGAATCGCCGGCGCCTACGCCGCCCGCCGCTGAGTTCGGTCTGTAAGCGTCGGGCGCTCAGTCGAGATCCGCAAGGCGGAGGCCGATCCACTCGACCTCCCCGTTAACGGTCGGAACCTCGTCGGGGTAGCGCGCAGCCCAGATGTTTAGGTCGCGAAGGGTGAGCTGACCCATGCGGTAATAGGCGAGTCGTCCCGCCGGGCCAAGTTGATCGAGCATGGCGCGTCGATCTCTGAGGTTGGTGTCGCCACGGTCTGAGGCGCTGAGTGCTGCGGTAGGCATTTCGGCCCTCCTTGTTGAAGGCACCCGCCGAACGCGGGAGCTAGGAGCCCCGAAGCGCGCGCCCTACGGGTGCGCCACAATCGAGCTGAGGACTCCGCTCCCGCGTTCGGCGGGTGAGACGACGTGAGGGCCGGAACCGCTCGCGCCGGGCCTTGCCGAAGCCGAGCCGTGGCGCCCGGTCTTTATGTGGGGCAAGGCATTCATGGGGAGTACGTCAGATCGGGCGCGCGAACGCCCCCGGAAATCGAGCGTCAGCGGCCGATGGTCGGGGTGCGGGCTGGGGCACGTTGGGCTGAGCGGTCGCCAGCGCGGCCTAGCTTGCGCTGGGCGTCTTGGATGCGGCGCTGCGTTCTGGCGCGCTCCGCGCGGGCCGCGCCGCTGCGCGGCTGTGCGCCGAGTGGGTTCCGCTCGTCGGTGATTCCGTGGCGGCGGCGGTAGGTCGCGAGGGCGTGTGCGCCTTCGCCCCATGCGACTGATTTCACAGGATCATTGGCGGGGAATGAGCCGAAGGTGTCGTACATGACTTTCGATGGTTCGAGCTGAGCAGCCTTTACGTCCGCGCGAGCGAGATAGCCAATGCGCTGATCGACTAGGACGGCTTCAAGGCGTTTGTCGGGGTCCAAGGGACGCGGGGGTTCGGAAGTGTCGGGCGCTGGGAGTGCGTCGCGCTCGGCGAAGTCGCGGCGGAGGCGGTCGGTCTGGACAGACTCGGCGCGCGTGACGCGCGCCAGCTCGTCGGCGGGGGGTTGCTTCATGGCTTCGATGGCCTCCCGCTCACGGCTGAGGGCAGCGATCCAATACTCGGCGTCTTTGATGTGGCGGTCGAGCTGGTCGCGGCGGCTGAGAATGGGGTCGGCTGCGCGACCGGCGGCGAGCAGGGCGGTGCGCCGGTCGGCCAGCTCGCGGGGCGTGAGGCTCTTGATCTGCTCGCGGATCGCGACCTCGGCGGCGGCGTAGTCGTTGCCCTCGCGCTCGATGGCGGAGCGTATGTCGTGGAGGGGGTCTGAGAGTTCGCGGCGGGCTGGACTAAGTTCGGGGTCAAGCAGCTCGGACGACGCGACCGTGTAGACGTTCTCGATCACGCGGGCTCGGCTGAGGGCGACGACCTCCTGCTCAAGATCGGCGCCAGCGTCGAGCAGGGGGAAGGCTCGATCCACGGTCTTGCCCTGAGCGCCGAACTTGGTTACGGCGTAGGCATAGTCGAGTGACGGGCCGTTGTCCTGGCGACGCCGGTTTAGGTAGGCGGGTCCAAGGGTGACGGTTCGTTCGTCGCCGCCGACCCGGCGGAGAGTGAGCGTCCGGGCGGCAGCGTCCGCGTCGAGAACGTCCCAACGTTCGCGGTTGCAGACTCCTTCGCGGTTGATGCGGGTCTGAACGCGATCCCCTGCGGCGAAGGCGCGCTCGCCGACGATCACCTCGGCGTCGGCGAGCGCGCCGTCCTCTCGTAGCAGCTCGCGCGCCTGGTCGTTGAGATGGTCAACGTCGCGGTTTCGTCTTGCGATCATCAGGGCGTCCTCGCCCGTTGCGTACGCGCGGTACCAGTCGGCGAGTTGCGCGTCTAGGACAGTTGGGAGATCGTCGCCGATAACTAGGCGGTCGTTCGCGCGTAGGAGGTCAAGTGCCTCCGAGCCGCGTCCTTCGTGGACGAGGCGGACGAGCTGCTGATCCTCCGGGCGGTGCTGGCGCCAGATGGTCTGCAAGCGGGCGGGCTCCGTCGCGCGGGTCAGGTGGGCGTAGACGCCGCCGGGACCGATGGCGCCTATCTGTCGGGGGTCGCCGATCACGACGAGCTTGCCGTCGCATTCGAGAACGAGCAAGCGCAGCGCCTCAAGGTCCGGGGTTGAAACCATGCTGGCCTCGTCAACGACGAGGACGGTCCCGCGCCGGAAGGGCATGATCCCCTGTGCGGCGTCGGCCTCGGCGCGATTGAGCAACGACCGGATCGACGTGGCGTTGATGATCCCGGCGTCTTTCAGCTCGGTGCTTGCCGTCCAGGCGACGGCGCAGCCTTGCACGTCGATCCCGGCTGATTCCCATGCTTCGCGAGCGGCGTCGAGCGCCGTGGTCTTGCCGGTGCCCGGCAAGGCCGCGACGGCGACGACGCGCTCGCCGCCGGTCGTGAGGCGGATCACCATGTCGCGCTGATCCGGGCCGAGTTCGGGTCGGTGGGTGGCAAGGATGCGGTCAACAGACGGGCCGGAAACCTGGGCTACCCCGGCGTCTTGGCCGCGAAGCGCTCCGTCGATGAAGTGCCGCTCCATCTCGGCGATGCGCGGGGTCGTGAAGTGGTCGAAGTCGAGCGGCCCGTCTGCTTCGTGGAGACAGACGATTCGGTCGCTGGCGAGTATCTGATCGACAGCGGCGGTGAGGTCGGCGCGGCTCGCACCCTCGGGGAGTTGATCGCATAGCGCCCAGAGCAGGGCGCGGCGGTCGAAGTGCGAGGACGTGTCCTCAAGCGATCTCAGAGCGCTGTCAATGTCGGCCGGACTGACGGGGCGGGGCTCGCGTGGGCTGGCGGCGTGGACGTATCCGTTCACGCTCTCGGGGGTGACTCCGAACGGCTCGGCGGTGCGTTCCCACTCGGCGCGGCGGCCATCTTCATCGACGCCGTAATCCTTGTTGGCTCGGGTTCGGTAGGCGGCGGTCTGCGCGGCCTCGACGCTGCTGACGCCGTGCTGCTCTAGCCAAGTTGCGATCTCTTTGGAGCGGGTGCTGAGGGCGTCGATCACGTCGCGGTCAAAGCCTCTGAGGTCGGCGTATCCGTTGGTCACGTCCTCGAAGCTCAGGCCAAACTCGCGCATGAATCCAGCGCGGAGGGCAGCTTGGAAAATGACGCCCGCAGACTTGCCGTGCGGCCAAAGCGGAGAGCGACCCTGGGGGCTGGCGAGGCTGAGCCATTTTCCGTCTGAGAGGGCGCGGGTTAGGTTCGAGATAACGACGTGGACGTGAAGGGCAGGGTCGCCGCTGCGGCTCATTCGATGCCGGAAGGCCATCCCGGCAAAGCCCTCACCGCGCTCGATTCGGTGGCCGCCGCGACCGCGCTGGACAAAGCAGGCTTCATGCTCAAGGTGGGCGAGCCCTTGGCGAACGGCGTCGTTGACGACGTTGATAAGCCGGTCGCGGGTGGCCTGGTCTCCGAGCGCGTAGACGATGGAGACTGACTTGGGACAGGAGAAGCGCACGTCGTAGCCAAGGACTGGCTCGACGCGCTTTTTCGTGCCGTCCGCCCGCTCGCGAAAGCGGGTGTCTGGACGCTGGACGAGCTGAGTGCCGGTCGTCGGGTCGGTGCCCTCAAGGATGGCGCTGTAGCTCTCGGCGTCCACCTGGCCGGAGAGTCCGAGATCGGCGGCCAGCTCGCCGATCCATTCGCCCGGAGCCTCGCCGGGCTGGTTGTAGTAGTCCTCGCCGCCTTCGGCGACGGCAGCAAGCCAGTAACCGGCGTTGCCTCGCTGTATCTTCGTGACGCCGACCATCGCAGGGGATACGTCCGGCTGGAAGGCCGAACGCCCCGGCGAATTGGGCGAACCCATGTTCGGGGTTCATAATGTGTCGGCGGTCGCGGTTGGGGGTACTGCGGGCGCTTCGAGCTAGGGCTACTGCCCTATCTCTCAGCGGGAAAAGCTCGCTCAGGAATGCGTAGGCATTCGAGCAAGGGGGGGCGTCGGTCTTGGCAATGAGGCTCAAGGCTGCTGATAGCTGCGAGCTGGTCGGGCTCTGGCAAGCGCAGCTCTACCCCCAACCGCGACCGCCGCCGCGCCCGCCGCCCGGCTCGATGCCGGGCGGCGGGCGAACGGCTGTAGTGGGCTCGGGTCGCGAAGCGAAGATCGTTTCCGCGCGACGCGCGGTGGTCGGCGGCGGAAGGTGGTGGAGCCGGGCGAGTGGCCGGTAAAGCCGGCCACTCGCCCGGCCTCCGGCGAAGGTCGAGTGATGCGGAGACTCGACGGGTACTCAGATGGAACGGAGGGTGCGTACAATGCCGCTGGTTCCTGGGAGCGGGCGACGAGAGGCGCTGATCGCATGGACGAACCGATTTCAAGAGGCGAGTTTGTCGAGGCTCTAGAAGCAACCTACGGGCCGGGCGACTGGTCGGCGGCGTTAGCGGCGGCGAAGCAGATCATCAAAGAACGCGGCACGTTGACGGCGCAGGAGATTCACGACACCTTCAAGGCGGCGGGGATCGACGCCCCTCCGGTGGAGGTCTTGGCGGCGAACATGGAGGCGGTGCCCTCCGATGCGCTCCCCGGCCTCCGCCGAGACTTCCAGCGGGGGATTCAGCATCGGGTCCGGGCGAGTCGTTCCGCGCGTCGAAACTGATCGGGGGCTGCTGATGATTCGGACGCGCCCGGTGACGAAGTGGGGAAAGGGAAGGAGCGCCCACTAGGGGCGCTCCCTGTCCGGTAGGTCGTCTATTTCTCGAACGACGCGGCCGGTCGAGCGGACGATCCCGGCAACTGCTTCTGCGTCGTCGGCGGTCCATTCGGAACCGTCGAGCCGGTCGGCGATCTCATCGAGGGCCGCATTGTCGGTGGTGGTCCGGCTCCGCCCGGCGGGGGCGGTGAGGAAGGGGCGCGGTGAGCGCCCCTTCCCGCCGGTCGGGCTATGCACGACCGCCCGCGAACTCGACCGACTCGGCCGTGATGTAGTTCCAAGGGTTCTCGTCGCGACCCTTCTTGAACTGGTCGAGTCGTCCGCTGACGACGACGAGGCTGCCCTTCTCCTGGTACTCGACGCAGGCGCGGGCGAGCCCGTTCCAGCACTTCACGTCGTAGTAGATCGGCTCCAGGTCGTCGCCCCGGTTGATCGCGAGGCGAAGGATCGCGTAGACGTTCTCGCCTTGACCCTCGCTGCCCTCCGGCTCGTAGAGCTTCGGGTCGTGGGTCAGTCGTCCGCTGACGACGACGACGTTGGTGTTGATGCTCATGTTCGGCCTCCTTGGCTGAGGTGGTTCGCTTGGACGAGCGCCAGAAAGGGCGCGGGACCGAACGCGCGTCACCGGAGCGCAGCGGAGGGGAACCCCCCTCGTGGGGGTTGACGCGCGGGCGGCGCGCGCCAAACTGGTGTGAGGAAAAGTCGGACTACCTCGCCTGGGGGCAGAGGGCATGGGTCAACGTCGCCGGGCTCATTGCTGACTCGCTGCTCGGCAGTCCGGGGCGTCGGGGCTCGGCTCGTCTACCGCGTCGAGCTGCGGTCGTCCGGGGCGACGAGCTAGAGCAGACCATCGGGCACGTTGACGCTGGAACGGATGGCCGCGACTGCTCCCGTACCAGAGAAGGCGGCAGCGCGTACAATGGTCGAAGGGTTTAGCGGCGGCGGAGGTTGAAGCTATGGAATGTCTCTCGCCGAGCGACAGCGAAAGAGGGGGCGTCCGTGGGACAAACCATGAAAGAGGCGTTGTCAGCGGCCGGTCTGAAACTGCGGCCGGTGCCGCAGTCGGAGGCCGAGCCGGTTGGGGCGTCTGATCCGGTCGGCTTCGGGGTGGATGCGATCACTCCGGGGATCGTCGTCCTCGACCTGGACCCGATCTTGCTGCTCAACGACAAAAGGGTCACGTACACGCAGAATCCGCCGTGTCGGCGAAGCGGTCCCTTCGTCTGCGTGGAGGTCGCGGACGACCGGGACGAGACAACCTGGGCGGGCCTGACGTTCGCGTATCGGCCGGAGCGGTTGTTGCTGCGGCCAGAGTGGCGACTTGGCGGTACGGAGCGCTGGCGGACGAAAGACCAATACCTGACCGATGGCGCGAGTCTGTGGCGTGGGCCGCGCGAGGCGTTCGCCGACGCCGCGTGGCGGGAAGTTCACAACAGCGGCGACGAGATACCGCGTCTGAGCGAGGCCGGGTTGTTCTCGGTGAGGCTGAAAATCGAGCGCGCGACGGCGACGGTGCAGAACCGCCGCCGAAGGCGGCAGGAGCAGCGGCGCTAGCGGGGCTGGGCGTTCTCATGCCTTCGTCCGCTGGGGTCGGGCAGGCGGGAGAGTCGGCGCTAGGCTGCCGAGCCGATACCTGACACGTACCAAGTGAGGGAGGCGAGGATGCGGGCCAACGGGCACGGACCAGCGAAGGCAGACGGCGGGGGCGCCAAGGGGCGCTCGGCGCCTCGCGAGTTCGTGGATACGGGGCTGATGAAGGCTCTATCGGACGAGCTGCGGGTGCGGGTCTATGCCTTCCTTTGCGAACAGACGGCGCGAGCGCCAGAAGTGGCGGAAGCTCTCGACGCTGACAAGGGGGTGGTTCGGCATCACATCGGAACTCTGCGCGATGGCGGCTGGATCGACGTTGACCCGACGGCGGAGGGGCGCGCGAATCAGTACCGGGCGGTTCGGCGCATGGTCATTCCGGCGAACGTTTGGGAGCGGTTGCCGGAGGCCGTGCAGCAACAGGTCGCGGTGCGGATCATGCGTCTGCTCTACAGCGATGCGGCTGGCTCGATGGAGGCGGGCTTCTTTCTCCGGCGCGGCGTTCACGCGAGCCTGACGCCGATGGTCGTAGATACGCAGGGACAGCGCGACACGAAGGCGCTGCTCGAACGGACGGTGACGGGGCTGCTGGACATTCAGGAAGAAAGCAACGGGCGCATGAACGAGGCGGGACGGACGGACGGGCAGGGCGTGTCGGTGACTGTGGGCCTGGTCGGCTTCGAGTCCCTGAGAAGCCCTACAGAGGGCGTCCGGGCGTCGCAGACGGTGACGCTCTAGCCGGGAGCTGGGCGAGGATCGGCGGCACAGCTCCGTGAGTCTCAACGGTGGGCATCCGGCGGCTGTGACGAGCGCGGACGGGCGCGAAAATCGCGCTGTGTCGTGGCTGGTCGGGGGAACGGCCGACCGCGAGCGCTTGCTTGACATGGATCGTCGTCTGCGGCCGGTTCGGCTGCGGACGTTCGTGCTGCTGGCGCTGGCTCTGCTAGTTGCGGCTCCGTGGGTTGGATGGTGGACGTTTCTGCCGTTGACGGTCGCTGGGCTGCTTTTCCGCCTTGCAGAAAAGCGACTCGAAGGCGCGGCCCATCCCGAGTATTGGATGCTCGCGGCGTGGGTCGGGGCTGAGGCGGTAATCGCCGCGAGCTTGGCGCTAACGGGCGGCGCAGCGCTTGTGATGCTGTCGCTTCTCGCTGTTCCCGTTGTGACGCTGAGCGCTCGCTTTTCGACGCGCGGCGTCGTGGCTGGTGTGGCGGTCGTGGTGGTTCTGATGCTCGCCGTGGCGTTCGGTGCTGACGCGGGGGCGGTGACGGCTAACCCGCCGTTGCTCATCGCGCCGGTTACGGTGGCGATTGCGGTAGCGATCCTGTCAACGGCGTTGATGTGGTCGGACGTGGAGCATCGGGGGAAGGCAGGCATCGACCCGTTGACGGGGTTGCTCAATCGCGCGTCGTTGGAAAGCCGGGTCGCGGAGCTAGAGCAGCAATCGCAGTTGACGAAAGAGCCTGTCGGCGTCGTGGCTCTCGACGTTAACGAGTTCAAGAAGGTCAACGACCGGGAAGGCCATCTCGCGGGTGACTGCGTGCTTGTCGAAGTGGCGGAGGTCTTGCGGCGCGAGCTGCGGGCATTCGATGCGGCGTATCGGCCCGGCGGCGACGAGTTCGTGGTGCTGATTCCGGGTGCCGATCTTGATGGCGCACGGATTGTCGGGGTGAAGCTGCACTCGGCGGTCAACGCGACTCTGCGACGCGGATCGGGCGCGTCGGTGAGCTGCGGCGCTAGCGGGTCTGCGCCGGGCGAACCGTTCACGTTTGAGCGGGTTTTCGCGAGCGCTGATCGAGCGCTCTACCGAGCGAAGCCCGCCGGGGGATTCGCGAGCGAACCGAGCGGGTCGTCACAGCTTTACGGGGGGGAGTCGAGCTAGCCCGGCGACGGGAACCACCGGGGCAGGGGGTTAGAACCGTGCGGCCTCTGCGCCCCGGTGGTTCCCGTCGCCGGGCTAGGCTGTTCTGTACCTGAAGGGGAGTCGCGAAGCGCCGGGCTAGGGTGCGAAGCACTAGCCCGGCGCTCGCGTCGTTCGGCCTAGTCTGCGGCGGGGATCGGGATCGGGCCAAACAATTGATGAAAAGGCAAGCCATTCCGGTACGGCGAGCTGCGCGCCCGGATCCGGGCGGTGCTGCGCCGCGGCGAGCACGAGCGCAACGGCCCGAGCCGGGTCGGCGACCTGGTGATCGACCCCGTCCGCCGCCGCGTC
>Ga0102946_1000129_pt1 | contig 25618 bp, 18 predicted proteins | sample SalPon2A_A_D1_MG_FD_78209 | JGI IMG/M metagenome (GOLD analysis project Ga0102946, IMG submission 78209) | Soil microbial communities from South San Francisco under conditions of wetland restoration - Salt Pond MetaG R2A_A_D1_MG | ecosystem: Environmental > Terrestrial > Soil > Wetlands | place... | reverse complement strand
TCGAGGTTGATGTCGTCGGTCAGCCGGGCCAGCAGGGTACGGCTGTGCGGGCCTGCGACGTTGATGCTGGTGAAGGCGTCGGTGACCGGTGTGAGGTGGACCCGCCACTGCGGGTGCTCGGTCTGCAGCCAGCTCTCGGCCCATTCCAGGACCGTGCGGGCCCCGGAGCTCGTGGTGCTCATGAGGTAGTGCTCCTCCCCCAGGCGGCCGGTGACACCGTCGTCGAGCACCACACCGTCCTCGCCGCACATCACGCCGTACCGCACCGAGCCGACGGGCAGCTTCATCCACCGGCCGGTGTACAGGTGGCTCAGCAGGAGAGGAACGTCCGGCCCCTGCAGGTCGAGCTTGCCCAGAGGAGTCACGTCGGTGATGCCCACGCCGGTGCGGGTGCGGACGACCTCCGCCGCCGGGTCGCCGTAGTGCTCGGGCCGGATCCACTGCCCGGCCACGATCGGGTGGGCACCGTGTGCCTCGTGCCAGGGCTGGATGGGGGAGACCCGCTTGGGCTCGAAGATCCGGCCGGCGAGAGCACCCAGGCTGACCGGTGCGTACGGGGGACGCCACACGGTGGTGCCGACCTCCCCGATGCTCTGGCCCCGCAGCTCGGCCAGCACGGCCACGGTGTTGACCGTCTCCAGCTTGCCCTGGGAGGGACCCATGGTGGCGGTGGTGTAGCGCTTGAGCAGCTCGATGTGGTCGTACCCTTCGGCCGCCGCGGCCACGAGGTCCTTGGAGCTGACGTCCTCGGAGTAGTCCACGATGCCGTGGGTGCGCGCCCGGAACAGGCCCGGGTGAGGCTCCCGTGGCAGCGCGGACCGGGTGTCGGCCGGCCAGGGCGGCTCCTCGCCGTCGACGGCGGCGGCGTGCGCAGTCCGCGTCTGCAGCCGGTGCGCCACCACCGCGGCTCGCGCGGCAGCCAGCCGGCCGGTCTGGGCGGCGTGGTCGAGCAGGCTGTGGCCGTCGCTGTCGCCGTCGCCGGCCAGGCCCCCGGTGGCCAACACGTGCTCCAGCGCGTCCGAGCCGAAGAAGCGCGCCGAGGTGGGGTCGAAGTCGGGCCGGTCGCCGGCCATGTTGAGCAGGGACGTGGGCGCCGTCCATCCGACGGCGGTGACGAGCAGGTCGCACGGCAGCGTGCGTCCGTCCTCGAGCTCCACCGCCTCGACCCGTCGCGCGGTTCCGTGAGCAGCGACGATGCCCTCCCCGGCCCGCGCGTCCACGACCGCGACGATCTCGACCCCTGCCGCGCGTAGGGCGGCCACAGCCGCGTCACCGTCGGGGTTCGCAGTGAGCACCACGGCACGCTCACCGGGTTTCACGGCATACATGCGCACCAACCGGCGTACCGCCCCCGAGGTCATCACCCCGGGCCGGTCGTTCCCAGCGAAGACGTAGGGACGTTCGACCAGACCGGGAGCGACGACCAGCATCTTCGCTCGGGCCTTGATGAGCCGCTCCGCCACGCCGGGATGGCTGCGCTGGGCGATGGCGACCCAGTTGTCCTCGTAGCGGCCGGTGACCGTCGAGTCGGTCAGCAGCTCGACGCCGGCCCGGGCTGCCTCGTCGGCCAGGCGCACCGCCAGCGCGACGTCCTGCGCCTCGCCCCACAGCAGGTGACCGCCCAGGCGGTACTCATGCTCGGCCAGCATCACGCGAGCGCCCGCCCGGGCGGCATGCGTCGCTGCCACGAGCCCTGCCGGCCCGCCGCCGGCCACCACGACATCCGGGTGCGCGTAGCGCTTGTCGTGACGACCGTGTGGGGTCTGCAGGTCCACCCGGCCGCCGGGAGCGAAGGTGGCCAACACCTTCTCGTAGGCGGGCCACAGCCGTCGTGGGCGGATGAAGGTCTTGTAGTAGAAGCCGGCGGTGAGGAAACGCTGCACCAAGCCGTTCGCCGCGCGCACGTCCCGTTCCAGCGAGGGCCAGGCGTTCTGCGCGCTCACTCTCATCCCGGCCTCGAGCCGCCGGTGCGCCGCGCGCACGTTGGGCTCGTCGCCGACCTGCACCAGCGCGTTCGGGTCCCAGTAGTCGGCGGTGAGCAGACCCCGGGGTCGGTGGTACTTCATCGAGCGGGACACGATCCCCTTGCCGCTGGCCGCCAGCGCCGAGGCAATGGTGTCCCCGTCGAAGCCGGTCAGCGGGCGGCCGTTCCAGCTGAACTCCAGCACCCGGGAACGGTCGATCACCTCGGTCGGCTGCGGGGGGAGCCGGGAAGGCAGGCTCATGCTCCTCGACCCGTCTTTCTGCCCGGCACGGGCGGGGCGGAGAAGGTGTTGCTCACGGTGTCCCGCTCGACGACGAAGTAGCGGCCGCACCCCGCTCGGCAGTACCAGGTCTCCCTCAGGAGCCCGGCCGGGTTGCTGCGCAGGTAAAGGTACTCGCGCCACTGCGACGGTGACGTGGCAGCCGGGTCGGGGCGTCTTCGCGCCTCCCCGACGTAGGCCAGGTCGGAGGCGTTGCGCGGCCCGCAGTGCGGGCACGGGACGAGCAGCATGAGTCTCCTTCTAGTGCCCGACCGCCGCGGCGCCCTTCTCGCCGACGAGGCACCCCTCGACGAACCGGGACAGGCGGAACGGCTCGATCAGGGCGGGCGTGCGCCCGGTCGCGATCGCCATGGCCATCTGCTCGCCGGAGACGGGACCGGCCTTGAAGCCGTAGGTCCCCCAACCCACGTCGCACAGGAAACCCGCCACCGGGGTGAACCCCATGACCGGCGAGTAGTCCGGAGTCATGTCGCAGAGCCCGGCCCACTGCCGCAGCAGCCGCAGCTTGGAGATCCCGGGCATGAGCTCCAGGACGTGGGCGGCCAGCTCCTCGGTGAACGCCAGGGAGCCGCGGGTGTCGTAGGTGTTGAAGGGGTCCACCGACGCGCCGAAGACGAGCTCGCCGCGGTCGGTCTGGCTGACGTAGACATGCAGCGAGCCGGAGACCACCACCGTCGGCAGGAACACCTTGACGGGCTCGGTCACCGCGGCTTGCAGGGGTCGGGTGCTGATCGGTAGTGCTACCCCGGCCAGGGAGGAGACCACGCTGGCCCAGCCTGCCGTGCAGTTCACCACCACCGGCGCAGAGACCTCGCCGCGACTGGTGCGCACCCCGGTGACCCGGCCCCCCGGCCCCTTGCCGTCCGCCAGCTCGCCCCCCTCGACGACGACGTCCACGACCTCGGTGTCCTGGTGCAGCTCCACCCCGGCGTGGTCGGCGGCGCGGGCGTAGCCCCACACCACCGCGTCGTGGCGGATGGTGCCCCCGGGGGGGTGGTAGAGCGCACCCAGCACCGGGTAGCGCGGGTCGCTCGAGGTGTCCAGGCTCGGGGCGAGACGCTTGCACTCCGCGGGGTCGATGACCCGGGAGTCGACCCCCGCGAGGGTGTTGACCTCGGCGCGCCAGCGCATCGTGCGCAACGCCGCGTCGTTGTGGGCCAGCGTCATGTGTCCGCGTTCGGAGAACATCACGTTGAGGTTGAGGTCGACCGCCATCGAGCGGTAGAGCGACAGTGAGCGGTCGTAGAAGGCCACGCCCTCGGGGGTGAGGTAGTTCGAGCGCACGATCGCCGTGTTCCGGCCCGACCCGCCGCCGCCGAGGTAGCCCTTGTCGAGGACGGCTACGTCGGTGATGCCGTGCTCAGTGGCCAGGTAGTACGCGGTGGCCAGACCGTGGACACCTCCCCCGACGATGACGACGTCGTAGGTCGGCTTGAGCTCGCGCGCGCGCCACACCCGCGGCCAGGGCTGTTCGGTAAGCCCCCGCCTCAGCAAACCGGCTGCCGAGTAGCGCGTCGGCCTGTCGCGCCGCCGGCCCCGGGTCGAGGCCGCACCTGAGGCACGACTGACGGACGGCATACGCCGACCGTATGGGCAACGAAGGGCGGCGAGAAGTATCAATCCGCGGACAACTCATATCTTTTCGATATCATTGACGGGTGGATCTCAGGCGTCTGCGCTACTTCGTCACGGTGGCTGACCACCTGCATTTCGGACGAGCCGCGGAGCAGCTGCATATGGCCCAGCCCCCGCTGAGCCAGCAGGTACGCAGGCTGGAGGGCGAGCTGGGGCTGCGCCTCCTCGAGCGCACCACCCGCCGGGTCACCCTGACCGAGGCGGGGGCCATGTTCCTGCCCCACGCCCGGCAGGTGCTGGCGCGCGCCGACGAGGCGGCCCGGGCGGTCGAGACGTTCCGTCGCGGGGAGAGCGGGGTGCTGCGGATCGCCTTCGTGGACTCCGCCTCCTACGACGTCATGCCACGGTTGCTGCGCTCCTCGCGGGAGCGCTATCCCGGCATCGAGTACCGGCTGGAGACGATGTCCTCCGACGAGCAGCAGCGAGCTCTGCGAGAGCGGCGGATCGATATGGGTGTCGGCAGGGTCCGGCCACGCGGCCGCGAGGTGGTGGCCACGTCCTTCCTCCGCGAGCGCCTGATGCTCGCCGTCCCCAGCGGACATGAGCTCTGCGCGCACGAGTCGGTGACGATCGAGGCGCTGGGCGACTCTGCCTTGATCGGCTTCCGGCGCACGGTCTCCCCGTCGCTCTTCGCCGACTACGTGACGCTGTTCGCGCGGCGCGGGCTGACCTACGACCCGATCATCGAGGCCACTGAGTACGTCACCGTGCTCGGGCTGGTCGCGGCCGGCCAGGGCATGGCGCTGGTGCCGGCCAGTGTGCGCTCCTTCCGGCCCTCGGGGCTTTCCTACCTGCCCGTCAGCGACCCGGACGCGCGGGCCAGCTTCTACCTGGTGCGGCGAGAGCAGGAGTCCTCGCCGCTCGTGCGTCACACCACGACCCTGCTCATCGACCTCTTCGCGGGTGCGGACGAGGCGGGGTGATCCGGTGCTCATCCAGCCAGCGCCAGGGCTCGCTCCACCAGGTCGGGCGCGTCGTGCGGAAGCCACACGACGCGGGGGTCGGCGCCGAACCACGAGATCTGCCGTCGGGCCAGCCTGCGGGTGGCCACGACCGTGTCCGACTGCGCCTGCTCCTCACTGAGCCGTCCGTCGAGCTGAGCCAGCGCCTGTGGATAGCCCGCAGCACGGACCGCGGTGCTGCTCGGCCGCAGCCCCTGGTCGACGAGCCCGCTCACCTCGTGCAGCATCCCTGCGTCCCACATGTCGCGGACGCGCCGCGTGATCCGCTCGTCGAGAGTTGGCCGGTCGGCCCCCAGCCCGATCATCACCGTCGGCGCCGCGAACTCCCGGGTCGGCATCGTGGCGCTGAACGGACGGCCGGTCAGGTCGATGACCTCCAGGGCCCGCACCAGCCGGCGCCCGTTGCGCCAGTCGATGCCGCGCGCCGCGGCGGGATCCCGGTCGGCGAGCAGGTCGTGCAACGACTGCGCTCCTTCCCGCGCCAAGCGCTCCTCCCACCGCGCCCGCACGCCGGGGTCGGTCGGCGGGATGTCGAGTCGGTCCAACAGCGCCCGCACGTACAGCCCGGACCCTCCCACCACCACCGGCCGCGCCCCCCGTGCGCGGATCCGTGCCATGTCGGCACGGGCGTGCTGCTGGTAGGCCGCCACCCTCGCCTCCTGCCACACCTCGAGCACGTCGATCTGATGGTGGGCGACGTCCTGGCGGCGATGGGCCGGGAGCTTGGCGGTGCCGATGTCCATGCCGCAGTACAGCTGTGAAGCGTCGGCGCCGACCACCTCACCGCCGAGGGCGCGCGCCAGGGCGAGGCCCAGGTCGCTCTTCCCCGTGGCGGTCGCGCCCACGACCGCCACCACGGGGGCGTCGGCGGGGTGGCCCATGCCCGGAGTCTGACACGCGGCCGACCACCGGGCCGGTTAGCCTGTCACCACCGCATGCCCGTCGTTGGGGCCGGCGCGGTGACGTCCAGGAAGGGACCTCGTGAATCGTGAGCGCTCGCTAGCACGCATCACCCCGGCGGGGGTGCGTCGGTGACCGAGGCGATCCTGCTCCTGCTGGCCGGTGTCGGTGCGATCCTGCTCATCATCGCGGCGAACGGCTACTTCGTCGCCCAAGAGTTCGCCTACATGTCGATCGACCGCAACCAGCTCGCGGCCCAGGCGGAGCAGGGGGACGCAGCCTCCGAGCGCGCCCTGAAGGTGACCAAGCGCACCTCGTTCATGCTCTCGGGTGCACAGCTGGGCATCACGGTGACGGGTCTGCTCATCGGCTACGTGGCCGAGCCCCTCGTAGGCCGGGGCCTCGGGACACTCCTGGGGGGCGCCGGCGTCCCGCCGGCCCTGGCCATCACGGTGGGCACGGTGTCCGCGCTTGCGATCGCCACCATCGTGCAGATGCTCTTCGGTGAGCTCTACCCCAAGAACCTCGCCATCGCCAACGCCGGGCCGATGGCCCGGTGGATGGCGCGCTCCACGTTGATCTACCTGGCGATCTTCGGCTGGCTGATCAGTCTCTTCGACAAGTCGGCGAACCTGCTGCTCCGATCGGTCGGGATCGAGCCGATCGACGACGTGGACTCGACCGCCACCGCGGAGGACCTGGAACGGATCGTCTCGGACTCCCGCGACAGCGGCGACCTTCCCGAGGAGCTGTCGGTGCTGCTCGACCGCATCCTCGACTTCCACGAGCAGGATGTGGAGCACGCCATGATCCCGAGGGCCCGGGTGGACACCGTCGAGCCTGGCACCACCGTGGCCGAGGTGCGCGAGCTGATGGCCGCGGCGCACACCCGCTATCCGGTCGTCGACGCGGAGGGACAACCGGTCGGCGTCGTCGAGCTCGTCGACCTGCTCACCCATCGGCCGGACCCCGAGACCCAGGTCGATGACGTGATGCGCCCTGCCGTCGTCGTACCGACCCTCATGCTCATGCCGGCGGCGGTGGACAAGCTCGCCGAGGCGAACGAGAAGATGGCCTGCGTCATCGACGAGTTCGGGGGCTTCGCGGGCATCCTGACCGAGGAGGACCTCGCCGAGGAGCTCGTCGGGGAGATCACCGACGAACACGACGAGGCCCCATCCGAGCTCATCGTCAGCGAAGGCGACGACGCGTGGCGTATGGACGGCGACGTCCACCTGGACGAGGTGGCGCGGGCTGTGGGCAGTGAGCTTCCGGAAGGGGACTACGAGACCATCGCCGGCCTGGTGATCGCCGAGGCAGGCGACCTGCCCCAGGAGGGAGACCTGGTGACCCTGCAGCTCCCGCCGGACCCCAGTGAGGTGCTGGCCGAGGAACCCGTGGACAGAGCATTGGAGATCGAGGTCCAGCAGGTGGAACGGCACGTGCCCAGCGAGGTGCTGGTCCGGCTCACGACCCGGGCGCACGAGGCCGAGGGCGAGGCCGTCGAGGGTGCCATCGACGGCGAGCCCGCCGACTCCGCGGTCGACCGCGACGCCACCCGGGAGCAGAAGTCATGAACGACCCGCTGGTCGTCTTCGTCGTCACCACTCTTCTCATCGTCCTGAGTGGGTTCTTCGTCATCATCGAGTTCTCCCTGATCGGGGCTCGACGCCACCGGTTGGAGGCAGAGGCAGCCACGTCCCGCTCGGCACGGGCGGCTCTCGCGGGGATCAACGAGCTCACCGTCATGCTCGCCGGTGCCCAGCTGGGCATCACGGCAGCCACGTTCGCCCTCGGAGCCGTCACGAAGCCCGCCATCGACCACTGGCTGGGGCCGGGTCTGGCCGCGTTGGGAGTGCCCGGGTGGCTGGCCGGTGGTACCTCGTTCGCACTGTCCCTGCTGTTCGTGACCTTCCTGCACCTGGTCGTGGGCGAGATGGCCCCTAAGTCCTGGGCCATCGCCAACCCGGAGCGCGCGGCTCAGCTCGTCGCGGTCCCGGCGCGTGCTTTCGTGTGGGTCGTACGGCCCGTGCTGCTCGGGGTCAACGCCCTGGCCAACCGGTTGGTCCTGGCCAGCGGCATCACACCGGTGGACCGTGCCGCCGCCGGTGGACGGGACGCCGACACCATCCGCCAGCTCGTCGAACAGTCCGCGTCCGAGGGGGTCCTCGACACTTCGTCCCAAAGCCAGATCTCTGATGCGATCGAGCTTCAGCACCTGACGGTGGCCGACCTCGTGCCCGAGGGCCAGGAGCCCGCAGCGGTGGGAGTGGACGCGACCGTCGAGGAGGTCCACGACGCCGCGGCACAGAGCGGCCACCTGCGGATCCTGCTGGCCACTGCCGACGGTGGCCTGCCCGAGGTCGTCCACGTGCGCGACACCTTGAACTGGCCGGCGCAGGATTCAGTGCGACCGGCCGCCCGCTCCGCATTCGTGCTCACCCGGGAAGTGCCCGCTTACGAGGCGCTGGGCAGGATGAGAGAGAGCGGCGAGCAGCTGTGTGTCGTCGCGGACGGCGACCGTGTGGTGGGCCTGATCAGCGTCCAGGACATCCTGCACCGCGTCCTGCCCGCGTCACAGCAGCCGGCCTGAGGCCTGTTCCCACGCCGGCGGGACTTCGAGCGCGGACGGTCCGGATCGGTCGGTCCGACTCCGGTCGAGTCCATACTGGGCGCATGGCCGAGCAGAGGGACGCTGACGTCATCCAGGTGCATGTGCTGGCCGACTCGACCGGGGACACCGCGGCACGGGTCGCGCGGGCAGCCTGCGCGCAGTACGCGGGCTTCCACACCAGGATCGTGCGCCACGCGCGCCTGTCCTCCGCGGACGGCGTGCGCGGCGTGCTGCAGCGGATCGACCAGGAGAGCCGGGCGGTGGTCTTCTCGACGATCATGCAGCAGGACCTGCGCGAGTTCGTGAGGCAGGTGTGCGACGAGCGGGGAATCCCGCACGCGGAGCTGCTCGACGACGCGGTGGCCGCCTTGAGCCAGGCCACGGGCGCCGCCCCGGAGCTGACGGTGCGCCCGGTCGGGGTCGGCGAGGACTACTTCGCCCGGATCCAGGCTATGGAGTTCTCGATCGCCAACGACGACGGCAAGCTGCACCACCCCTTGAGGGACGCTGACGTCGTGCTGATCGGGGTCTCGCGTACGGGCAAGACCCCGCTCGCGATGTACCTCGGCTATCTCGGCTACCGCACGGCCAACATCCCGTTGGTCCCCGGGATCGCACCCCCCGACGAGCTCTACGACGTGGAGCGGCACAAGATCGTCGGCCTCACGATCGACCCCGAGCGCCTGCACGCCATCCGCAGTCGCCGAGTGACGGCCATGGGCTCCCCCAGCGACCAAGCCGGGTATGCCGACCTCTCGCGCATCTTCTCCGAGCTGGAGGAGATCGCGGGAGTGCAGCGCTCGCTGGGATGTCCCGTCATCGACACCACCCAGCTGGCCCTGGAGGAAGCGGCCGGCCGGGTGATCGAGGTCCTCGAGCGCCGCAGCGCCCGGGCTCGTCGGCGCACCCCGCGCTGACGCAGCACGCCGGGGCGACCGCGCGGGCGGGACTTCGGTCCTGGCCGCCGGGGCGGCGCGGGGGTAGCGTTCCCGGCACACCCGAGGAACGCAGGAGCCCTACATGAGCGAGTCCGTCAACGATGCCGGAACCCCCCCGCACAGCTACCTCTACGACCTGTCCGAGGGGGATGCCTCGATGCGTCACCTGCTCGGGGGCAAGGGGGCCAACGTCGCTGAGATGAAGAAGCTGGGGGTCCCGGTTCCCGACGGTTTCACCATCAGCACCCAGGCCAGTGTCGCGGCCATGAACTCCGGGGGGACCTGGCCGGAGGGGCTCTGGGAGCAGACCGTCGAGGCGCTGGAGCGGATGCAGCAGCGGACCGGCAAGGTGCTGGGGTCGCCGTCCGACCCGCTCCTGGTCTCCGTGCGTTCCGGAGCGGTGGTCTCCATGCCGGGGATGATGGACACCATCCTCAACCTCGGCATCAGCGGCGAGACCGTGGAGGCCCTGGGACGCGAGTCGGACAACCCGCGCTTCGCATGGGACTCCTACCGCCGGTTCCTGCAGATGTACGGCGAAGTGGTCGAGGGCGTCCCGGCCTACGCCTACGCCGACGTGCTGGAGGAGATGAAGCACGAGCGGGGGGTGGAGTCGGACAACGAGCTCAGCACCGAGGACCTCAAGGAGCTGGTCGACCGGTTCCTGGAGGTGTCCCGGGAGGAGATGGGCGAGGAGATGCCCACCGACCCACTGGACCAGCTCCGGCGCTCGATCGACGCGGTGTTCGCCTCCTGGCAGACCCCCCGCGCCGGGGTGTACCGGCGCGCCAACGGCATCTCGGACTCGCTCGGGACCGCGGTGAACGTGATGCAGATGGTGTTCGGCAACCGCGGGGAGACCTCCGCCACCGGGGTCTGCTTCACCCGCAACCCCGCCACCGGCGCCAAGGAGCTCTACGGCGAGTTCCTCCTGGACGCCCAAGGCGAGGACGTGGTGGCCGGCATCCGGACTCCGCGACCCCTGGCCGAGATGGAGCAGGCCCTGCCCGAGGCCTACCAGCAGCTCGTCGACACCATGCAGCGGCTGGAGGAGCACTACGGCGACATGCAGGACATGGAGTTCACGGTCGAGGAGGGCACGCTCTACCTGCTGCAGACCCGCTCGGGCAAGCGCACCGCGGCCGCCGCGTTCAAGGTGGCCTGCGACATGGTGAACGAGGGCACGCTGAACCGGGAGCAGGCCTTGCGCCGAGTGGACGCCGCCCAGCTCGACCAGCTGCTCCACCCGGCGATCGACCCCGGCCACGGCCAGGAGCCGCTGACCACCGGGCTCAACGCCTCCCCCGGTGCCGCCGTGGGTGAGGTGGTCTTCGACTCCGATGTGGCCGAGGCGCGCGGCAAGGCCGGCGACGCTGTCGTGCTGGTCAGCCGCGAAACCTCGCCGGACGACATCGGCGGGGTGCTGCAGGCGCAGGGGGTGCTGACCTCACACGGAGGCATGACCTCCCACGCCGCCGTGGTCGCCCGGGGGATGGGCAAGCCGTGTGTGGCCGGCGCCTCCGAGGTCAGCATCGATGTGGCCGCCAAGACCCTCACCCTGGGAGCCACGGTGTTGCGCGAGGGGGACCTGGTCACCCTGGACGGCTCCACCGGAGAGGTCTACGCCGGCGCCCTGGCCCTGATGCCCCCGCAGCTCAACGAGGACTTCGAAACCATCGTCGGCTGGGCCGACGAGATCCGCCGGCTCGGGGTGCGAGCGAACGCCGACACCGGAGAGGACGCGGCCAAGGCCCGTGAGTTCGGGGCCCAGGGGATCGGGCTGTGCCGTACCGAGCACATGTTCATGACCGAGGATCGTCTGCCCGCGATGCGCTCGATGATCCTCGCGGGGGACGCGGAGGCGCGGGCCCAGGCGCTGGAGTCCATTCTGCCGATGCAGCAGGAAGACTTCGAGTCGCTCTTCCGGGCGATGTCGGGCCTACCCGTGACCATCCGCCTGCTGGACCCGCCGCTGCACGAGTTCCTCCCCGACCTGGTCGAGCAGGCGCTCGAGGTGCAACGCCTGGAGGCGGCCCGTCAGCGCGGCGAAGATGAGCCTGACCCCGCGCAGCTCAGCCATCAGCGCACACTGTTGCATCAGGTGGAGAAGCTCACCGAGATGAACCCGATGCTGGGCACCCGCGGCGTCCGGCTCGCACTGCTCTATCCCGAGATCCCCGTCATGCAGGTCCGGGCCATCGCGCGCGCCGCGTTCGCGGTCAAGGCGGAGGGTGCAGAGCCCATCGTCGAGATCATGGTGCCGCTGGTCGCCTACGCCGAGGAGCTGCGCCGGATGCGTGCCGTGATCGAGGAGACGCTGGAGGAGGAGTTCGAGAGCTCGGGCCAGCGGTTCGACTACACCGTGGGCACCATGATCGAGGTACCGCGCGCCGCGATGGTGGCCCACCAGATCGCCGCGCACGCCGACTTCTTCTCCTTCGGGACCAACGACCTGACCCAGACCGGGATCGGGATCTCACGAGACGACGCCGAGGGCAGCTTCCTGAGCGCCTACCAGGACAAGGACATCGTGCCCGGCAACCCGTTCTCCAGCATCGACGCCGACGGGGTGGCGGAGCTGGTGCGGATCGGTGCCCACGGCGGCCGCCGCACCAAGCCCGACCTCAAGCTGGGGGTCTGCGGGGAGCACGGTGGAGACCCGGCGTCGATCGGCCTGTTCTCCTCCATCGGCCTGGACTACGTCTCGTGCTCCCCCTACCGCGTGCCGATCGCCCGGTTCGCGGCGGCTCGGGCAGTGCTGGACGCCCGTGAGAGCGAGAGCGAGAGCGAGGGCTAGGCAGGACGGGAGCCGCCTGCCACGGCTCGCAGTGTGAGGCATGCAGCGGGCTCGGTAGTCGCCACCTCTTGTCAAGGTGGTCGGGGCCTGGGAACATAGGAGGGTTGGGCAGAAGGACCCGGGCTCGAGCCCGTCGTCGGTGGACGAGCCCCGTCCTCGGCTGCTCCCTCGTCGGGTCCGAAGCCGCAACACCATGGCGTCAGGGATGCGTGCGGGCACGGTCATCCGACGTCGCACGGGTTCGACACAAAGCTGTAATCGAAGCCGGAATCATATTCGCGCACCCAGACGTTACACCAACGGGTGACGGCCACAGGACCGCCACCGTCACCTTCACCGACGTGTCAACACCTCGCGCACCTGTCCTCAAGGGGCACCGTCACGAGACCGCAACAAGGAGCACCTACATGGACTGGCGCAGTCGCGCTGCCTGCTTGGAAGAGGACCCGGAGCTTTTCTTCCCGATCGGCAACACGGGCCCGGCCCTGCAGCAGATCGAAGAGGCCAAGGCCGTTTGCCGCACGTGCCCGGTGCTGGACACCTGCCTGAAGTGGGCTCTGGAGACAGGACAGGACGCCGGTGTGTGGGGCGGGCTCTCCGAGGACGAGCGGCGAGCGCTCAAGCGACGCAAGGCCAGGGCCCGACGCGCCGGCTAGTCATCCTTCACCGGACTCGGTGGCCCGGAGTCGCGCGGTGAAGCACGCCGAGGTGCCGTGCGGCAACATCCGTTCCCAGGTGATGCTGCCGTGGACGTCGGCCAGCAGCGACTCCACGATCTGCATCCCCAGCCCGGACGTCGCAGGGGCGTGAGAGCCTCCGGGCAGGCCCAGCCCGTTGTCCGTCACGCGTACCGTCAGCCCGGCGCGGCCGTGCTCCAGGCGCCGCTCGGCGTGGACGTGCACGGAGGGCGCGACGTCGCCGGTCCATCCCGGTGCCGCGAAGCCGTGCTCGACCGCGTTCTGAACCAGCTCGGCCAGCACCATGGCCAGCGCGGTCGCGTCCTCTGCCTGGAGGGGGCCGAAGGCGCCCGACAGGCTGGCCTCGACAGCCACCTCGTTCGCCGCCACCTCGGCCGTGGCCCGCAGCACCCGAGTCGCCACCTGGTCGAAGTCGGCGATCTCGTCGAAACCGTGGCTCAGCGTGTCGTGGACCATCGCCACCGTGCTGAGACGACGCCCCGCTTCGCGCAACGCGGCCCGCGCCGTGGCATCCTCGACCCTGCGCGACTGCAGGCGCAGCAAGGCCGACACGGTCTGCAAGTTGTTCTTCACCCGGTGGTGCACCTCGCGGATGGTGGCGTCCTTGGTGACCAGCTCGCGCTCCTGGCGGCGCAGCTCGCTGACGTCCCGCAGCAGCAACAGTGCCCCCGTGCGTCGACCCCCCACGTGCAACGGCACCGCTCGCAGTGTCAGGTGCAGCCCCTCGGTCTCGATCTCGGTGCCCCACGGAGCGCGCCCCGTCAGCACCAAGGGCACGGCCTCGTCCAGGGTGGCCCCGGGACGCAGGTGCGCGGTGACGATCTGCGACAGGTCGGCCCCGATCACCTGGTCGGTGTGCCCAAGCCGGCGCAGCGCCGAGACGGCATTGGGGCTGGCGTACTCGATCGAGCCCTCGGAGCCCAGGCGCACCACCCCGTCACCGACGCGAGGGGTGCCGCGGCCCACCCCTGTGTGCGGCGGGTCGGCGGGGAACGTGCCCTGCGAGATCATCACCAGTAGGGCCTGTGCGATGTGCAGGTAGTTGACCTCCAGACCACCCTGCTGGCGCATGTGGTGCAGGTCGGTATGGCGCACGAGCACCCCCAGCGTCGTTCCCGCGCGAACCACCGGGACGTACTGTTCACGGACGTACTCGGCATCCTGGTGGGTGGCAGAGCGGCCGGTAGCCGACACCTCGCTGAAAACCTCCGCGCGGGCGGACGTGGCGCGTGAGCCCACCACGTCGTCGGCGTAGAAGTTCGGCCCGGTGCTGGGTCGAGCGTGAGCCGCAAGCACCCAGCCGGCCGGGTCGTCGGGGCAGTCCTGCCCCCGCGGAGCCCACAGTGTGAGGTCGGCGAAGGACAGGTCGGCGATCATCTGCCAGTCCCCGACGAGGCGATGGAGCCACTCGGCATCCTTGGCGGACATCGCGGTCTTCTGTGACAGCACATCATGCAAGGTGGGCACGACAGTGACAGTAGACCGCGCGGGCCTCGGGCTACTCGGCGGTCCCCTGGCGCACCAGCCCGCGCAGGGTGCGCAGCGCCACCGACACCGGGGCCAGGCCCGGCTCGTCCATCTCGCTCACGCGGTTGAGCACCTGGGAGACACGTGCCAATGCTTCGGACTGCTGGGTCATCCAGTCGTGCACGCGCTCCAGCGGCTCCTGCTCGGGGTCGGTGGCCAGCATGACCGCGCGGGTGAGGGCCCGCATCACTCCGTACATGTCGTCGCGCACCGCGCCGCGGGCCAGGGAGGACCACCGGTCGGCCCGCGGGAGGTGGGAGACCTGGGTGAGGAGGGCGTCGATGCCGAACGCCTCGGACACGGCGAAGTACACCTGGGCGGTCTCGGCGACCTCACGCTCCGCGTCCGCAGCCACCTCGACGACATCCAACAGTGAGAAGGTGTCGAGCAGCCCGGCCCATCGGCTCGAGAGGTCACGCGGGACCCCCTTGTCGCACATCTGCTGCACGTAGCCCAGATGCCGGTCGCGCTCCTCGCCCTGCAACAGCCGCACCAGCTGGGGCGAGTGGGTCTGCACCGGCTCCGAGAAGCGCTCGATCTCCGTCGTCAGGTTGGCCGAGAGGGGGCGGTTGTTGAGGAACCACCGGACCGCGCGGTCCAACAGGCGCCGGAACTCCAGGTAGAGCTCGGTCTGCACGTCGGTGTCGACCTCGTTGTCGAGCTGTTCGACCTGCGCGATGTAGCCGGCCATGTCGAACACCGCGCGGCAGACCACGAACGCTCGGGCGATCTGCGTGCTGTTCGCCCCCGTCTCCTCCATGGCCCGGAACACGAACGTCACGCCACCGCGGTTCACGATGTCGTTGGCCACCTGGTTGATGACGATCTGACGGCGCAGCGGATGCTCCGCGAGCTCGTCGCTGATCCGTTTCCGCAGCGGCTCCGGGAAGTAGGTCACCAGCAACGGCGTCACCGCGGGCTCGTCGGGCAGCTCCGAGTCCAGCAGGTCCTCCTTGAGGCCCAGCTTGGCGTAGGCCATCATCACCGAGAACTCGGGAGAGCTCAGGCCGTGTCCGGCCCGTTGGCGGCGCGAGAGCTCGGAGCTGTCCGGAAGGAACTCCAGCTCCGGGTCGAGCCCCACGTGCTCGGTCAGATGACGCATCAACCGCCCGTGCACGCTGACCATGCGCCCGCCCTGGTCTCGCGCGTTGCCGATCAGCACGTTCTGCTCGTAGTTGTGGCGCAGCACCTGCTGCGCCACCTCATCGGTCATCTCGGCCAGCAGCTCGTCACGCTGCTCCATCGTGAGCTCGCCGCGGCCGACCAGCGGGGTCAGGGCGATCTTGATGTTGACTTCGTGGTCGGAGGTGTCAACGCCCGCGGAGTTGTCGACGGCGTCGGTGTTGACGTGCACGCCCGAGCGCGCCGCCTCGATGCGGCCCAGCTGGCTCAGACCGAGATTGCCACCTTCGCCGACGACCCTGACCCTCAGGTCGCGTCCGTCGACGCGGATGTTGTCGTTCGCCCGGTCCCCGATGTCGGTATGGAGCTCGGTCGAGGCCTTGACGTAGGTTCCGATCCCGCCGTTCCAGAACAGGTCGACCGGAGCGAGCAGGATGGCCTTGAGCAGCTCGGCGGGCGTCAGTGACTCCACCTCGGCCTCCAACCCCAGCACCCCTCGCACCTGCTGGCTGATGACTACCGATTTCGCCGTGCGCGAGTGCACCCCTCCCCCGTCGCTGATCAGCGAGGTGTCGTAGTCGGCCCAGCTGGAGCGGGGCAGCTCGAACAGCCGCTGCCGCTCGGCGAAGGAGGCCGCCGGATCCGGCTCGGGGTCCAGGAAGATGTGCCGGTGGTCGAAGGCGGCGACCAGCTTGATGTGCTCCGAGAGCAGCATCCCGTTGCCGAAGACGTCACCACTCATGTCGCCGACCCCGACGACCGTGAACTCCTGGCTCTGGGTGTCCACGCCGAGCTCGCGGAAGTGACGTTTGACGGACTCCCAGGCGCCCCGTGCGGTGATGCCCATGGCCTTGTGGTCATAGCCCGCCGAGCCGCCCGAGGCGAAGGCGTCGTCGAGCCAGAACCCGTAGTCCCGGGACACGCCGTTGGCGATGTCGGAGAAGGTGGCGGTCCCCTTGTCCGCCGCCACGACGAGATAGGGGTCGTCACCGTCGTGACGGACCACCCGCTCCGGGGGCAGGACGGTGGTGCCGTCGCGGTTGTCCGTGACGTCCAGCATCCCACTGATGAAGGTCGTGTAGGCGGCGACTCCCTCGGCCTGGTAGGCCTCTCGGTCCACGGAGGGGTCCGGCAGCTGCTTGGCCACGAAGCCACCCTTGGAGCCCGTGGGCACGATGACCGCGTTCTTGACCAGCTGCGCCTTGACCAGGCCCAGGATCTCGGTGCGGAAGTCCTCCCGGCGGTCACTCCACCGCAGCCCGCCGCGGGCGACCGAGCCGAACCTCAGGTGGACGCCCTCGACCGTGGGCGCGTAGACCCAGATCTCGAAGGCCGGCCGAGGCTCGGGCAGCGCGTCGATCCGGCGGGGCAGCAGCTTCAGGCTCACCCGGCTCTTGGGCTCGCCGTCCCCGTCGCGCTGGTAGAAGTTCGTCCGCACCGTGGCGTTCACCACGCGCAGCAGGAAGCGGATGATCCGGTCCTGGTCCAGGCTCGACACCGAGTCCAGCGCTTGTTCGATCCGGTCGACCACGTCCTGCCCGGCCGAGTCCCGGTCCTGGCGCACCGAGTCGTCCGCATCGGGGTCGAACCGGGCCGCGAACAGCTCGACGATCATGGCGCTGATCTCCGGGTTGGCCACGAGGGCCTCCTGCAGGTAGCTCAGGCTGGAGGAGCTCACCTGCCGCAGGTAGCGCAGATGCGTGCGGAGCACGACGACCTGGCGCCAGGTCAGCCCCGCCGTCAACACCAGCTCGTTGAGCGAGTCGCTCTCAGCCTGGCCCTCCCACACGGCGGCGAAGGCATCCTCGAACAACGCGGCCACGATGTCTTCCGAACCCGGCTCGAGCCAGGACTCACCACTGCTCGCCCGCAGCCCGAAGTCGTAGACCCAGGTGCTGCCGTCGCTGCCCGCGAGCTCGTAGGGCCGCTCGTCGGTGACCTCCACACCGAGGTCGGCGCAGACGGGCAGGACGTCGGTCAGCGACAGCTCCTGCCGGCGGTACAGCTTGAGTCGTCGCTCCTCCTGCGCGCCCCCGGGTGCGGCGTACAGGTAGGGGCGCAGCTGGACGACGGACTCGTCGGCATCGAGCTCGGCCAGGCGGGTGAGGTCACCGAAGGCGTCGACGGCGTCGAAGTCCTCCTTGTACGACTCGGGAAAGGCCTCGACGTAGTGGGCCAGAGCGTCTCCGGCCGTCGGGTCCCCGTCGAACTGCTCCTCGACGATCTGACCGAGCCGCTCGCCCCAGCTGCGCGTGGCCTCGATCAGGCGGTCCTGCAGGTCGTCGGTATCCACCTGGGGGATCGGTGTGCCCTTGGGCATGCGCACGACGAAGTGCAGCTGCGCGAGGACCGACTCGCCCACACGCGCCGAGTAGTCCACCGAGTCGGTGCCGTAGGCCTGCTTCAACAGCTCCTGCATCCGCAGGCGCACGGTCGTGGTGTAGCGGTCCTTCGGGATGTACAGCAGCGCCGAGACGAACCGGCCGAACTCGTCCGCCCGCACGAACAGCCGGGAACGGCGGCGCTCTTGCAGGTGGAGCACCTCGTAGGCGGTCTCGCTGAGCTCGTCGACCGACGCCTGGAACAGCTCGTCCCGCGGGTATGCCTCGAGCACGCCGAGCAGGTCCTTGCCGGAGTGGCTGTCCGGAGCGAAGCCGGAGCCGTCCAGGATGCGCTGCACCTTGCCGCCGATGATCGGCAGCCGCTGGACCGACTCGGCGTAGGCGCTGGCGGTGAACAGACCGAGGAAGCGACGTTCGGCCACGACGTGCCCGGACTCGTCGAACCGTCGCACCCCGACGTAGTCGAGGTACACCGGCCGGTGCACCGTGGACCGGGAGTTGGCCTTGGTGATGCTGAGGAGGCGCGCTTGCCGGGCGGTGCGCTGGGCTCGCTGTTCCAGGTTGGTCACGGACGGCTCGTCCGACTCCGAGCGCAGGATCCCCAGACCGGTGGAGGGGATCGAGCGAAGCTTGCGCTCACCCTCCTCCTCGGTCAGCTCGTACTCGCGGTAGCCCAAGAAGGTGAAGTGGTTGTCCTCCAGCCAGGTCAGGAACTCGAGCGTGGGCTCGACCGTGTCGGGGTCCACGGTCTCGGGGGGCCCCTCGCGCAGCTCGGCCACGATGTCCAGGCACTTCTGGCGCATGGCCCGCCAGTCGGCGCAGGCCTTGCGCACGTCGTCCAGCACCCGCACCAGAGCCCGGCGCAGATCCTCGCGGGCGTCGGCGCCGGGTATGCGGTCGATCTCGACGTAGATCCACGACTCGACCCGGGCGCCCTCCGGCGCGTCGGCCGGGTCGGTGGAGGTCACCACCAGCCCCTCGGCGCCACGGCGCACCACCATCTGCGGGTGGATGAGCAGATGTGCTGTGAGCTCGCGCCTGGTCAGCTCACCCAGGACGGAGTCGACCAGGAACGGCATGTCGGCCGCGCAGGCCTGCACCACCGTGTGGCGTCCGGTCCAGCCGTGCTCGTCCGCCGTGGGGTTGACCACACGGACTACGGCTTCGTCGGTCGAGCGGGTCGCCGCCAGGTCGCGCGTCGACCTACTCATCGCATGGAGCGTGTCGCGGTCGCGACCCTCGACGTCGTCGGACACTACGTGCTCGAAGAACCGTCGCGTGAGCGTCTCGTCGGCCGTCATGGGATCGACACATCCTCTTTGTTGCTCAAGCGAAGCTGCCCTGACAGAGCTGCTGACACCACGCCGTTGTGGGGCCACTGACGAGGGTAGACCCACAACCGCGTCGTCGGCGCCGAACCGCCGGGTACGCCGCCGTAGGGTGAGCCGATGCGGGTGACGGGGTGAACGGCTCAGAGCGGCTCGCTGCGCTCGCCGAGCAGGTCTGCAGCGTGTACGCCGATGTCGGCCCGGCGACAGCGCAAGCGTGGGTGGTCGCCGCGACCGACGCCCTGGCCCACGCCCTCGTCGACCTGTCGGACGGGCGTGAGCACTTCACCCGGGACACCCCGGTACGGGCCCTGCCGCTGCTGTGCCCGACTCCGGCCGAGCCTCGGGAGGGCCGTGTCGACCGAGCCTCCTGCGCTGCCGCGGCCGCTCACCTGCGTGGGGTCCAGCACCAGCTCCGGCCGCTGCTCGCCGCCCCCGGGGGCATCCCGGCGGGTGCTCGCGCCGACACCGCTCGCGCCCTGGACCTCCTGGCCGGCGCGCTGGAGGAGCTGGCCGCGGAGCCACCCGCCTCTGCCCGCGCCACCGCGGTGCGTGCGGGCGCGATGCGCGCGATCCGGACGGCCTACCGCCTCCTGCAGCCCGACGAGCGGGCACCCGGGTCTCGGTAGTCCGCCGGACGCAGGGCGCGAGAGGTCGCGCGGCCGGTCAGCCCATATGGGGGTAGGTGTAGTCGGTCGGCGGGTCGAACGACTCCTTGATCGCTCGGGGGCTCACCCAGCGCAGGATGTTGAACGGCGACCCCGCCTTGTCGTTGGTGCCGGAAGCTCGAGCGCCCCCGAAGGGCTGCTGGCCCACCACCGACCCCGTCGGCTTGTCGTTGATGTAGAAGTTCCCGGCCGCGAAGCGCAACCTGCGCGTCGCGTCGGCGATCACCGTCCTGTCCTGCGCGATCACCGAGCCGGTGAGTGCATAGGCGGCCACCGGCTCCATCTGGTCCAGCACCGCGTCGTACGTCTCGTCGGGATAGACGTGCACGGCCAGGATCGGCCCGAAGTACTCCTCGGTGAACATCTCGTGCTCGGGGTCGCTCACGGTGACGATGGTCGGCCGGACGAAATAGCCCACCGAGTCGTCGTAGGTGCCACCGGCCACGACCTCGACGCCTGGGTCGTCGTGGGCCATGTCGATGGCCGCTTTGTGCTTGGCGAAGGCCCGGTCGTCGATCACTGCGGCCATGAAGTTGCTGAAGTCCCGCGGATCGCCGCAGCGGATGTTCTCCGTGGTCTGCACGAGCTCGTCCTTGATCTGGGCCCAGATGGACTCCGGGACGTAGGCCCGGGAGGCGGCCGAGCACTTCTGGCCCTGATACTCGAACGCCCCGCGGATCATCGCGGTCGGCACGATCGAGGGGTCCCCGCTGGGGTGGACCAGGATGAAGTCCTTGCCTCCGGTCTCGCCGACGATCCGCGGGTAGGACTTGTAGGTCGCGATGTTCTCGCCGACGCCCTCCCACATCATCCGGAACACGCCGGTCGACCCGGTGAAGTGGATGCCGGCCAGGTCGGGGTGGGACAGGGCCACCTCGCTGACCGCGGCGCCGTGACCGGTGACCATGTTGATGACCCCGTCGGGCAGCCCGGCCTCGGCCAGGATCTCCATGGTCATGTGCGCGGCTCGCTGCTGGGTCACCGCCGGCTTCCACACGACGGTGTTGCCCATGATGGCCGGAGCCGTGGGCAGGTTGCCCGAGATGGCGGTGAAGTTGAACGGGGTGATGGCGTAGACGAAGCCCTCCAGGGAGCGCATCTCCATCCGGTTCCAGGTGGCCGCGGGGTTGACCGGTGGCTGCTCGTTGAGAATCTGGCGTCCGTAGTGCACGTTGAAGCGCCAGAAGTCGATGAGCTCGCAGGCGGCGTCGATCTCGGACTGGATGACCGTCTTCGACTGCCCCAGCATGGTGGCGGCGTTGATCCGCGCGCGCCAGGGACCGGACGCCAGGTCGGCCGCCTTGAGGAAGACGGCGGCACGGTCGTCGAAGCTCATCTCGCGCCAGGCGGGAGCGGCCACCATGGCCGCCTCGATCGCTGCGGCCGCGTCCTGGCCGGTGGCGTTGCGCAGCGTGCCGAGCACCTCGGAGTGGGCATGGGGCTGCACCACGTCCATCGGCTCCCCCTCGCCCTGGACCGGCCGACCCGCGATGATGTGTGGCAGCTCGATCGGGTTGGCGGCCACCTCCTTCAGTGCGGCCTCGAGCTCCGCCCGCTCCGGCGAACCGGGCTCGTACTGCTTGACCGGCTCGTTGACCGGCTCCGGAACGGTGGTGACAGCATCCATCGTGAACTCTCCCAAACTACTCATGTGGTGAGGTGACGCAGGACCTGCGCCACCTCGCTGACGTCATACCAAGAAAGGTCGATCGCCTCGTCGGAAGCGGCGGTCGAGTCCGCGTCCTGACCCTGCAGGGCCACGTCGTCGAGGTGGAAGGAGGCTACGCGCCGGGCCTGCAGGGCCACTCCCAGCTCTACGACCGGGCCCTCGACACCACGCCCGATGTGCGCCAGGGCCGAAGCGGGCACGTCGGCGGCCGCGATGACCACCGGCTGACCGGCTGCGCGAGCCGCGAAGGCGGCCTGTTGCAGAGCCATGTACTCCTGTTCCTCCACGTCGTCGTCGACGCTCACTCGGCGGATCTGATCGGTCACGGTGAAACCGCGGAGACCGGCCTCGAGCTCTTCTCCGTCCTGCAGGGCGGCCAGGTGCTCGGGCTGCAGGGGGAGATAGACGCGGATCTCACCCGACATGCTGGTCATTTTTGCAGACATCGTCACTTTCCGCGCCGCCGCAGCCGGTAGGCCCGGCGGGAGCGGGGGCGGGGGCGCCCTGCCACGTCATCGGCCAGCTCCGCGAGCGCCAAGCGTACTGCGCTCCCCGGCCGTACCTCGCTCAGGGTCGCCCCCTGAAGCAGGGCCGCGTCCATCGCCTCCCGGTCCTCGGGGACCAGGTGCACTTCGTCGATGCCGCCGAGGCGGCTCAGGACGTCGCGGACCCTCTGCTGCGGGTCGTGGCCCACCGCGCTGGAACGGACCCGGGTCACCACCACCCGCACCGGCCCGGGGACGTGCCCCCGCAGCTCGGCCACCGCCCGCACGACCCGCTGCAGCCCGATCGGGTCGGCACGGCCGACGACCACGACCTGCTCCGCGCTGTCGAGCACGCGCAGAGCCACGCCGTTACGCCGTGGTGCCGCGGTGTCGAAGCTGATCTCCTCGTCTTGCTCCAGGCAGAACCCGATGTCGACGACCGTCCACGGCCACAGCGCTCTGGCCGTCTGCAGGACGTCGACGATGGCGTGCTCACGCAGCTCCGGCCACCGGTCGGCCCGCGGCAGGCCGGTCAGCACTCGCAGCTGGTCCTGCACCAGCGGCGCCAGCCGGACCAGGGCGGCTTCGTCCAGCGTGCCGTGGTCAGCCGCCCGTGCCGCTGCCGCGACCCCCGGCGCTTCGTCGAGGATCGCCAACATCTGGGCGTGGGCACCCCCGTAGGTGTCGGCGTCGACCAGCAGAGCGGGCTCGGTGCGGGCAAGCTCGGCCGCCAGGTTGACCGCCACACTGCTGCGGCCGGGGGACCCTGTCGGACCCCACACCGCGACCACCTGGCCCGTCGGACTTCTCTCGACCTGCCCGGCCGCCGGCGGGTCCGGGTGCGGCGAAGTCACGCCGGCGCTCGAGCCGAGGTCGTGGACGTGCTCCCGCGAGCCCTGCGCCGACCCCGGCTCCTCCTCGTCCGCCACCTCGGGCCGCCGGGGCGTGTTCCTCAGCAGCGCCGAGAGCGCAACCTCGAGGTCATCGGCCGATGCGTCGGCGGGCAGCACCTCGCCGACGCCCCACCGCAGCAGCGCCTCCCGCCCGGCCGCGTCACCGGGCGGGTGTACCCCGAGCACGCGTACCCCCTGCTCGCTCAGGCTGGCCACTGCAGTGCGGTCGACGCCGCGAAGATCAACCGAGACCACCGCGATCCGGCCGACCCCCGCCGCCGCACAACCGAGCAGCTCGGCGAGGTCCGCGCACCGACGTGCCACGTGCACGTGCTCGCTGCGGCCGAGGTGTCCGGCCAGCGCCCCCTCCCAGCGTGGGGTGACGGCGGTCAGAGCCGGCAACCTCACGAGCCCTCACCCCCGCCCTGCCCGGGTGCGGGCACCAGGGTGATCCGCGCCTCCTGGTCCACGCTCGAGATCACGGCGCTGACCTCGCTGGCCGGCACGACCAGTGAAACCGGCGCGCGGCCCACTCCGACGTCGAGCCCCCGCGCCGCGCGGGGCACCTCGGCCACCACCGCGCGTTCGAGCAGCAGCTCGGGGTCGAGGTAGCGCACCCCCGCCTGGTCCGGGTCGCGGCGGCTGACCCAGACGTCGACGATAGCGCCGACCTTGAGACTGGCCGAGGCCGCCGGGTCGAGGGGGACAGCGACGGTCTTGTCCTGCGCCTCGCGGGCCGAACCGAGGGCGGCGGCGGGGATCAGCTCGCCTTCAGCCACCGCCCTCAGAGCGTAGGTGCCGGGTCTCAGCCCACCTGAGGCGTCGGTGTACGCAGCGGCGGTCTCGTCCAGATGCACCGAGACCACGGTGACATCGGACTCCCGGACCTCCTGACCGGGCAGCAGCGGCCCGGTCGCCGCGTACACCCCGGTGGTGTCGTCGGCCGCGGCGATGACCCAGGCCCCGGTCAGCACCGAGAGCAGCACCAGCAGCACCCCCACCAGCAGACGGGCATCGCGCCATGAGGGGCGGCGGAGGCGAGTGGCCTGGGCGGCGGACGGTGACGACATACGGCGGCCTTCCGGGCGGACGGCGGTGCCACGCTCGACCGTTCGCCCGCGCGGCGGCACTGACTGGCTCAGTATTCACACGCGCACACCGGTCGGACCGTCGTTGTCCACAGCCGCGCACGCCCCACAGGGGTTGGGACGTAAGATCGCGGTCAACATACAGCCGGGAACAGGCCCGGGCCTAGTGGTTGACGTGGAGCCCGAGCGCGACGACGACGTGGAGGTGCCGTGGAGCCGCGATTCCTGACTCTCACCGACGTCTCGGAGACACTGAACGTCACCCTCGCCCAGACCAAGTCGTTGGTGCGCAGTGGGGAGCTGGCCGCGATCAAGATCGGTGGTCGGGGCGCCTGGCGGGTGGAGCGCAGCGCCCTCGAGGACTACATCGCTCGCATGTACGCCCAGACCAGGGACTACATCGAGCGTGAGGAGCGGCACAGCGGGAGCGGCGGAGACCTGTGACCCGCCGTGGCTCCAGGTCTCAGATCTGACGGACGGCGCAGATCGACCAGAAGGGCACGGCGACGCTCGTCCGCACCTGCCCACGGCGAGGGGGCACGTCGTCCGGGTGCGCCGACACGTCGATGTGGTCTTGGGCGACCCGGTCGATCGTTCCCAGCACGGTGTCGTCCACCAGGTGCACGCGCACGGTCGCACGGTCACGACTGAGAGCCCGCAGAGCCAGGCGCAAGCCGAAGTGACGCGACGAGACCGAGTCCCGCTGGTCGACGAACCCACTGAGCCCGGAGACGGTCTGCACCGAGGACAGGGGTAGCAGCACCGACCGGCGGCGCTGAGGAGCCTGGACGTCGATGTCCACGGTGAACCAGTCCTGGCCTACCTCGGCCACAGTCCCGGTCACCCGGCCGACGCCGTGGGCTCGCACGCTCACCTGTCTGCCACGGTCGGCCGCAAGCGCTTCGACCAGCTCGACTCTCCCCCGCGCGGCCCGGCTCTGTTCCGCGATCTCGGCCGCCCGCTCATCCTGCTCGAGCCGGCGCACCTGGGCTTCGAGGTCGTCGAAGAGACGGGTCCAACGCACGGCCTCAGTGTGGCACCGCGACCGCGAGGCCGGAGTGACGGCCGAGCACCTCTTGCCAACCAGGCGTCAATAACCTTAAATGAACGCAAAAGCAGTTAAACGTCCGCCAATGGAGGCATCATGTCGCCCACGAGACCGAGCCGAGCTCACTGTCGTCGCGCCAGTGCCCTCGGTATCGCCGCCACGGCGCTGCTGGCGTGTACCGGAACCGCGGTCCTGAGGGCCGCCGGAGGCCGTGCGGCCACCATGACGACAGAGGTCGTGCCCGTGGAGGAGGCCGTGGTGACCTTGGCAGCGCTGGGCGTGGGTGCCGGCCTGCTGCTGCTGGCGTGGCTGTCTGGCCTCGGCTCTCTGGCCGCCGCATCGCCGTCCGGGCCGGATCGCCGCCGCGTGCCGGGTGGTCGATGGGCAGGCCGCGCCGGCGCACTCCTGCTCGCGCTGACCATGAGTACGCCGGCCGCCCAGGCGGTCTCGAACGGCTCGTCGGACCCCGGTGTCCAGGGCTCTTCACTCGCCGGCCTTGCGACCGCCGCCCCGCACCGGCACCTGCCTGCAGCGTCCGGTCCCGGGCCGGACGAGAAGGAACCCCAGCGCCGCTTCCCGCTGCCGGGCTGGCGGTCTGTGGACCCGCAGGACGGCGCCGGCGACGGCGACGGCGACGGCG